>Ga0111538_10000443_pt1 | contig 54899 bp, 48 predicted proteins | sample SoiMethybrSBSTD1_FD_79669 | JGI IMG/M metagenome (GOLD analysis project Ga0111538, IMG submission 79669) | Bulk soil microbial communities from a Populus tree surrounding site in Tennessee, USA - Soil MetaG P. TD hybrid SBSTD1 (version 2)... | ecosystem: Environmental > Terrestrial > Soil >... | reverse complement strand
ATCAACTTCAAGATGAAGAAGCTCGGCGAGTGGATGGAGTCGGCCGAGACCAAGGAGATGCATCCGATCGAGCGCGCCGCCAAGACCCACTGGCGCATCATGTCGATCTTCCCGTGGGCGACCCACAGCGGCCGCACCGCGCGCATCATCGCCAACCTCATCCTCGAGCAGGCCGGCTACCCGCTCGCGGTCATCCACTCGATCGACCGGCAGCGCTACTACGAGTCGCTGCGCTCGCCGAACTCGAAGTCGCTCATGTCGGTCTATCTCGAGGGCGTCGAGACCACCGCGGCCAGCGCGGTGAAGGTGTACGAGGAGGCGCTCAAGTCCTCGGGTCGCCGCGCGAGCTGACCCGGAGCTCCAGCTCCATCAACCATCAGGCCCCCGGCGGACCGGGGGCCTTTTTTTGTGCGACACTGCGCGCGCCATGTCGGAAGGCGGCGGCGCTCGATCGAAGCGGTTCGGGCAGGAGATGGACCCGGAGGCGCAGCGCCTCAACGCCTCGGTCGACTTCGACCGCCGGCTGCTCGAGCACGACGCGGCCGGCTCGATCGCGCACGCCCGCATGCTCGCCGCGAAGGGAATCATCCCGCCGGAGGACGCCGAGCGGATCGTCCTCGGCATCCTGTCGGTCAAGGAGGACCTGGAGTCGGGCAAGCTCGAGTTCGATCCGGCGCTCGAGGACGTCCACATGAACGTCGAGGCGCGCCTCATCGACCGGATCGGTGACGCCGGGCGGCGCCTCCACACCGGCCGCAGCCGCAACGACCAGGTCGCCCTCGACCTCCGGCTCTACGCGCGCGCCGCCGCGGTCGACCTGGTGCATCTGGTCGACCAGCTGCGCCTCGTCCTGTGCGATCAGGCCGAGCGCTACCTCGACGTCTTCATGCCCGGCTACACCCACCTGCAGCGGGCCCAGCCGGTGCCGGTCGGCCACCACCTGATGGCCTACGAGGCGATGCTCGCGCGCGACCGCGCCCGCATCGGCGACGCCGGCGCCCGCGCCGGCGAGAGCCCGCTCGGCTCGGGCGCCCTGGCCGCCACCACCCAGCCGATCGACCGCGACGCGGTGGCCGCCGCGCTCGGCTTCCCGGCGGTGACGCGCAACAGCCTCGACGCGGTGGGCGATCGCGACTTCGCCGTCGAGCTGGTCGCCGCCGCCGCGCTGTGCCAGGTGCACCTGTCTCGCCTGGCCGAGGAGCTGGTGCTCTGGTCGAGCCACGAGTTCGGCTTCGTCCACCTGTCGGAGGCCTACTGCTCCGGCTCCTCGCTCATGCCGCAGAAGGTCAACCCGGACGTCGCCGAGCTGGTGCGCGGCAAGACCGGGCGGTTGATCGGCGACTGGGTGACGCTGATGACGGTGCTGAAGGGCCTGCCGCTGTCCTACAACAAGGACCTGCAGGAGAGCCAGGAGCCGCTCTATGACGCGGTCGAGACGCTCGGGACCTGCCTCAAGGTCTCGACCGGGATGATCGCGACCATGGAGATCGACCGCGCGGCGGTGACCGCCGCGGTCCGGCGCGGCCACCTGCTCGCCACCGAGCTGGCCGACTACCTGGTCGGGGTCGGGCTGCCGTTCCGCCAGGCGCACGACGTGGTCGGCGGTCTGGTCCGGGTGGCGGAGGGGCGATCGGTCGAGCTCTCCGACCTGTCGCTCGACGACTTCCGCACAGCCCACCCGGTGTTCGGACCCGACCTCTACGACTGGCTCGACGTGGCGCGCGCGGTCAACCGCCGCGATCTGGTCGGCGGGCCGGCCCAGGAGCGGGTCGCCGCCGAGATCCTGCGGGTCCGTGTCGAGCTCGGCGCAGCCACCGCGCCGGATCCCAGCGACACCGACGAGACACACCCACGAGCGAAGGGCCACGTATGAACCACTTCCAGTACAAGGGCGGCGAGCTCCACTGCGAGGAGGTGCCGCTCGCGCGCATCGCCGACGAGGTCGGCACGCCGGTCTTCGTCTACTCGACCGCCACCATCGAGCGGCACTACCGGGTCTTCGACCAGGCGCTGAGCGGCCTCGACCACCTCATCTGCTACTCGGTGAAGGCGAACTCGAACCTCTCGGTGCTGAAGCTCCTCTTCGGGCTGGGCGCCGGCGCCGACATCGTGTCGGGCGGCGAGCTCACCCGCGTGCTGCGCGCCGGCGGCGATCCGGGGAAGGTGGTCTTCTCCGGGGTCGGCAAGACCGAACAGGAGATGCGCGCGGCGCTGGAAGCCGGCGTCCTCGCCTTCAACGTCGAGTCGGAGCCGGAGCTGCGCCTGCTCGATCACGTGGCCTCCGACATGGGGGTGCGCGCGCCGATCTCCTTGCGGGTCAACCCGGACGTCGATCCCGAGACCCACCCGTACATCTCGACCGGGCTCAAGAACAACAAGTTCGGCATCGCCGCGTCGCAGGCGGGCGAGGTCTACGCCGCCGCCCGCGGGCTCCGCCACATCGACATCGTCGGGGTCGATTGCCACATCGGCTCGCAGCTGACCAAGACCTCCCCGTTCTCCGACGCGGTGAAGCGGCTGGTCGGCCTCATCGAGGCGCTCTACCGCGACGGCATCGAGGTCCGCTACCTCGATATCGGCGGCGGCCTCGGCATCCCCTACGGCAAGGAGGAGGAGCCGGAGCCGCCCACCCCGGCCGAGTACGGCGCCGCGGTGAAGGAGGCGCTCGCCCCGCTGCGCGATCGCCGCATGACCATCCTGTGCGAGCCGGGCCGGGTGATCGTCGGCAACGCAGGCGCCCTGGTGACCCGCGTCCTCTACGACAAGCAGTCCGACCCGAAGCGCTTTCTGGTCATCGACGCGGCGATGAACGACCTCATCCGGCCCTCCTTCTACGGCTCCTTTCACCCGATGCGGCCGGTGGTCGAGCGGGCCGAGCGCGTGCGCGCCGCGATGGACGTGGTCGGCCCGATCTGCGAGAGCGGCGACTTCCTGGCGCGCGACCGCGAGCTGCCGGTGCTCGAGCGCGGCGAGCTCCTCTGCGTCGGCGCGGCCGGCGCCTACAGCTTCACCATGTCGTCCAACTACAACACCCGGCCGCGCGCCGCCGAGGTGCTGGTGCGCGGCTCGAGCTACGCGGTGGTCCGCCGCCGCGAGACGGTCGATCAGCTGCTCGCCAACGAGGAGCCGATCGCCGGCTGAGGGAGGCCGGCCGGTCGTAGCCTGTGCCAGGTTGTGCCGCGAGAGACGCGGCAACCGGGCGAGATGACGCCGGCGGGCGCGGCACCCGGCTTGCTCGAACAGCGAGGATGTTCGACCGCGCTCTCCTGCTCTGCTCCCTGTCGGCCGTCCTCGCCTGCGCCTGCAGCAGCGGCGACGACGACGGTGGCGACGATTCCTGCTTCGCGGCGGGGACCGCGGTGGCGACGCCGCGCGGCGATGTCGCCATCGAGGACCTCCAGCCGGGCGACCGGGTCCTCTCGCTCGACCGCGCGACCGGCGCCGTGGTGCCGGTCACGGTGACCGACGTCCGCCTCCACCGCGACCGCCGCTTCCGCTTCCTCGAGCTGCCCGGCGGCGAACGGCTGGGCGTCACCGACAACCACCCGGTCTTCGAGGCGCAGAGCGGCCGCTTCGTGCCCGCCGGCCGGCTGTCGAACGCCTCGCGCCTGGTCTTTCTGGCCGGCGGCGCCGCCGAGCTGGGCTCCGGCCCGCGGCTCGCGGGTGAGGGGCGCGGCGACGTCTACGACCTCTCGGTCACCGGCGATCACGTCTTCTTCGCCGCCGGGGTCCTGGTCCACAACAAGTCGCCCGACGCCAGTCCGCCGGCCGATGCGAACCTCTGCGCCGGCTCCAGCGTCGGCGCCTGCCGCACCTGGCCCGGCGTGCCGCCCGACGCCATCCACGGCTACCTGTTCGACGGCTGCGACACCCCCGGCTGCTGCATCCAGCCGTCCGACTGGTGGGCGGCCGGCACCTTCGCCGAAGAGCCGGAGGAAGGGACCACCGCGACCCCGCTCGAGCGCGCGCTGCCCGACCCGGACGGGGCCTACCAGATCGCGCCGTCCGAGTCGGCCCGCTTCCTGTGCGCCGGCGAGCCGCAGGACGGCGGCGACCTGGCCGTGCTCGGCGCCTGCACCGAGATCGCCGCGCCGCCCGACCGGATCGACTTCGTCAGCGGCCCGGGCGGCGGCCACTGGCTCGCCTGCGGCGAGTAGCGCGTCTCCTGTCGGGCCACGCCGGTGGCACAGCCCGCCACAGCGCCGAGACAAGGGCGCCAAACCACCGGCGGTGCGCACGGCGCGCTCCTTGCGAAGGCGGAGTGTCACCGGACGCGAGGGTCCGGAAACGACACCGGAGGAGCCCCATGCGCGCGATGTTCGCCATCCCCCTTTCCCTGCTGCTCGCCTGCGCCGGCGCCTGCGAGGTCGTCGGCAGCGACGACCCCGCGCTCGACGAGCTGGAGGGGTCCCCGCTGACCACCGAGGTCGCGCGTGCCGTCATCGGCGGCGGCGTCGAAAACGAAGACGTCTGGCGCTTCCTGGAAGCGGAGCCGGGCGAGCTCGTCCTCCATGCCATTCTGTCCGAGGCGTCCGCCCAACAGTACCCCTGGCTCAAGCTGGAGATGGACGTTTCGTACGTCGAGCTCTACCAGCGCCTCACCGGCAAGCCGGCGCCCCGCACCCTGGTGGAAGCTCAGGCGCGCGCCGACGCCCGCCGGGACGAGGAGAGCGAGAGTCAGGACACGAGCGGCCTCGTCGACGAGACGGGCGGGTGGTCGGCGCCGGCCGGCCGCAGCACCCTGGCGATCTCGGCGGCCGACTTCCAGGACGACTACTGCCCGCTCGGCGCCGACTACACGTACTGCTGGCCGTCGTTCTACGGCAGCCCGTACGTGCAGCGGAAGACCTGGTCGATGTACGGCTACGTCGCCGCGGTGAACGACACCATCGACTTCCGGATGCGCTACAAGCCGCACTCCTGGTCGTCCTGGAGCACGCTGGTCAGCGCGCAGGCGCTGCCCGGCCAGGTTCACTACGTCGACACGAGCTACTGGGGCTACCGGCGCTGGCGGCGCTGGGAGGTGCTCGACAATGGAGACAACCTGGTCCGCTACTCGGTCCGCGGCTCCGACTGATCTACTCGGGCAGCGGGCCGGCCAGGGTGAAGGCGATGCCGTCGCCCGAGGGCGTGGTCGCGACCGCCGGGCGCAGCGCGGTCTTCGGCTCGTCGGTGTTGCGGGTCAGCCAGGTGCCGGTGATGAGCCCGGTGGCCATGCCGACCAGCGCGAAGTGGGCGAGCCGCTCGTCGGGCGAGTCGAAGGCCTGGCCGAGGGCGAAGCCGCCGACGGTGCCGGCCAGGCCGGACAGGTCGATGAGGGACATGCGGCCGCGGCTCGGCTCGGAGCGCGCGGCCAGGGTGGCGCCGACCACCGCGCCGAGGTTGAGGCCGGCCAGGATCATGGGGCCGAACACCTTGGCCTCTCGATCGAAGCTGGCCCAGAAGAGCACGCCGCTGGCGGTGCCCCACAAGGCGCCCGAGTTGATGAGCGCGGCGTCGCCGGCGCTGAGATCGAAGCGCGAGGCGGTGAGCGCGGCGAATCCGCCGCCGGCGGCGGCGCCGGCCAGCGCGGCGCCGTTGATCGCCTTGGCGCCCTCGTCGCAGTCGAGGCGCAGGTGCTCGCCCTCGGAGTCGGTGACCGGCTTCTCGTTGCAGACGAACAGGCTGGCGATCGCCGCGCCCTCGCCGGCGCCGATCAGCGTGGAGCCGATGAGGTAGGAGCTGGTGCCGACCGGGATGTCGTCGGGCACGCCGAGGTAGGCGCCGCCGAAACCGATTCCCAGCCCGCCGACGCCGACCAGGAACGAGACCGCCGGCTCCTGGTCGAACAGGGCGCCCACCGTGCCGCCGGCCGAGAAGCCGAGGATGAGACCGGAGGCGAGGATGAGCTCGCGGCGGCCCGAGCGCGGCGGCTGCTGCAGCGGGACGGTCACATCCGACGGCCGGCCGGCGGAGACCTCGACCTCGCGCTTCTCGCTCGGCCGGTCCTCGGCCTCGACCAGGAGCTCGTAGCGGCCGACCGGTACTCGCTCGGCGTAGCTGCCGATGCCGACCAGCCGGTCGCCGAGGAAGATGCGGGCGTCGGACGGTGACGCCACCACCCGGAGCAGGCTCTTCTTGGGCTCGAGCTGGAAGTAGTAACTGTACGGGCGCCCGATCTCGGCGACGATCTTCTGCTCGAGCGGCTCGTGGCCGGGCGCCACCACTCGCAGGGTGTAGGTCCCCTTGCGCACCTCGATGGGGACGTCGCTGTTGGCGCGGGCCCGCGCGCTCACCCCGGTCTCGCTCGACAAGGTCACGTCGGCGCCCTTGGGCGAGGTGGCGACCAGGATGCGGGCCGGCGTGCGGCGCAGCACGTCCACCCGGATCTCGGCGCGCTTGCGGTTCGGCGCCTCGGGCGGCGACTCGAGGATGAAGCGCTCGAGGTAGGCCACCGCCTTCTCGTAGTCGAGCATCCGCTCGTAGGCCTGGCCGATGTTGTAGAACATGCTCGACTCGGGGCTGTCGCAGTAGGCGGTGACGAACTCGCGGATCGCCCCCTGGTAGTCGCCCTGCTCGTAGAGCACGACGCCGCGGTCGTAGTGGTCGCTCTTGCGCCGCTTGAGCTCCTTGTCGTCGGCGCCGGTTCGCGGCCGGCACTGCTCGATCTCCTCGGTGCCCTTGCTCACCCGGTCGAGCCATCCGGTGCCGCCGTAGCCCTCCTCGTCGGCCGATGGCTCCTCCTTCGGCTGCGCGGCGGGCGGCGCCTTCGGCTGCGCGGCGGGCGGCGCCTTCGGCTGCGCGGCGGGCGGCGCCTTCGGCTGCGCCTCTGCGCTCGCGGCCGCCATCCCGATCAGCGCGACCGCGATGCCGAGCCACCTCACGGCGCAATCTTACTTCGTCGGCGGGATGAGGTCGCCGCCGGCGGTGTTGTCCGGTGTCGAGCCGCCGCTCTTTTCGCCCACCGGCGGCCGCTTGAGGTGCTTGGCCTTCCCCTTCGCCTTGTGGAGACCGATGACGACGGTCTTGCCGTCGTGCACGATGGGGTTCAAGGTCATCTGGTTGTCGTCGAAGCCGTCCTTCGAGCCGTAGATGACGAAGGGCGTGTCGCGCTTGATGCCCTCCCAGACGGTCGGCGTGGTGCCCAGCACCCGCCCGCCATCGAACACCTCGACCCCCGGTGGGCGAGACTCGATCCGGATGTGCGCCAGCTGGGTCGGATCCTTGCTCGGCGCGGCGTCGGCGCGCACCTTCGCCGGCCCGGCGTCGCTCACCATGCCGGCGGCCGCCGTCCTGGGCTCGGGCTTGTCGCCGCCGCTGCCCATCACCATCCGCACCGTCACCACCACCGCGGCCACGATGACCGACAGCCCGGCCACCCACAGGACGTAGCGCAGCGGGGTGCGCGGGACCTGAACCTTGCGCTTGCGGCGGCTGGCGGTGATGCGCGCGCCGGTCGACGCCATCGAGTCGGACATCAGCGTGTCGAGGTCGACCGCCAGCTCCTCCATGCTCTGGTAGCGGTGCTCGCGATCCTTCTCGAGCGCCTTCTCGATCACCGCCTCGAGATCAGGGCCGACCTCCTTGTTGACCGTGCTCGGCGGGGCCGGGTCCTCCGACAGCACCTGCGACAGGATGTTGAGGTAGTTGGTGCCGCGGTAGGGCACCTCGCCGGTGACCATCTCGTACATGATCACGCCGAGCGCGTAGACGTCGATCCGGTGGTCGAGCTCATCGTCGCCGCGCGCCTGCTCCGGTGACATGTAGAGCGGCGTGCCGAGCACCATCCCCGTCTGGGTCAGGCGCGGCGAATCGCTGCCGTCCTCCGGGCGCAGCGACTTCGAGATGCCGAAGTCCACCACCTTGACGTAGTCCTGATCGTTGCGTGTCAGGAGGAAGACGTTCTCCGGCTTGACGTCGCGGTGGACGATGCCCTTCTTGTGGGCAGCGCCCAGCGCGCTGGCGATCTGCTTGGCGATGCGCAGCGCGCGCTGCTGCTCGAGCCGGCCGCTGCGCGCGATGAGCGCGCCGAGCGACTCTCCCTCGAGGAACTCCATGACCACGAACATCCGGCCGTCCTTGGTCTGGCCGATGTCCGTGATGTCGATGATGTTGGAGTGGCCGATCGACGAGGCGAGCCGCGCCTCCTGCTGCAGCCGCGCGACGATCTGGTCCTTCTGCGCGTACTTGTCGAGCAGGATCTTGACCGCCACCCGCTTGCCGATGAGCTTGTGGGTCGCCTCGTAGACCGCGCCCATCCCGCCCTGCCCGATCTTGCGGGTGATCTCGTACTTGCCCTCGAGCACCGTCCCGACCAGGGTGTCGAGGGTCTCCGAGGGGGTCTCGTCCTCTTCGCTGTGCGGGGTCAGCGCCGCCATCTTCTGGGAACGACTCGCGACCGCCGTGTCGGCATGGCTGTCCACCGACACCGGTGCAGGTGTTTCGGCCGCAGGAACCCCCGGCATCGTGGGTGCGGTCGACCCGGCCGAGCCGTCACCACCCCGCGCATCGCCGCGCTTCGTCATCGACGCTCGATTGATGATCCTAGGGCCCGGTCCTCACCCCTGTCAACAGAGCCTTTTCGCGGGATTAGGGCGGGGTCGCTTGCATTTGCCGAGGCCCTGCCGGTAAAGCTTGGCAACCACCGACGAGAACCAACAAGGAGACACTGTGAACCACAAGGTCGCCGACCTGAAGCTGGCTGACGCGGGCCGGCTCCGCATCGACTGGGCCGAGTCCCGCATGCCGGTCCTGATGGCACTTCGCGAGCGCGCCAAGCGCGAGCAGCCGCTCAAGGGAATGCGCATCGCGGGATGCCTGCACGTGACCAAGGAGACCGCGGTGCTGGTCCGCACGCTGGTCGCCGCCGGCGCCGAGATCAGCTGGTCGGGCTGCAACCCGCTCAGCACCAACGACGAGGTGGCCGCCGCGCTGGCCGCCGAGGGCCTGTCGATGTACGCCTGGCACGGCCTCAGCGTCGACGAGTTCTACTGGTGCATCGAGCGCACGCTCGATTTCAAGCCGACCCTGACGCTCGACGACGGCGCCGACCTCATCTTCCAGGTCCACGCGAAGCACCCGGAGCTGGCCAAGAGCGTCATCGGCGGCACCGAGGAGACCACCACCGGCGTGCAGCGGCTGCGCGCCATGGCGGCCGACGGCAAGCTCCTCTACCCGGTCTACGCGGTCAACGACAGCGAGACCAAGTGGGACTTCGACAACGTGTACGGCACCGGCCAGTCGTCGCTCGACGGCGTGCTGCGCGCCACCAGCGTGCTGCTCGCCGGGAAGACGGTGGTGGTCGGCGGTTACGGCCACTGCGGCCGCGGCGTCGCCGAGCGCGCGCGCGGCATGGGCGCCAACATCGTGGCCACCGAGATCCGGGCGACCCAGGCGCTCAAGGCGGTGCTGGAGGGCCACCGGGTCATGAAGATGGACGAGGCGGCCAAGCTGGGCGACGTCTTCATCACCGCGACCGGCATGAAGGACATCCTGGTCGGCCGCCACTTCGACGTCATGAAGGACGGCGCGGTCATCTGCAACACCGGCCACTACGACTGCGAGATCAACATCGGCGACCTCGAGGCGCGCACCCGCAGCAAGCGCGAGATCCGGCCCAACAACGAGGAGTACACCCTCAAGGACGGCCGCCGCATCTACCTCCTGGCCAAGGGCCGGCTCATCAACCTGGCGGCGGCCGAAGGCCATCCGTCGGAGGTGATGGACATGTCGTTCGCCAACCAGTTCCTCGCCCTCTGCGCGCTGGCCAAGGACGGCAAGAAGCTGGAGAAGAAGGTCTACGCGCTGCCGCCCGAGCAGGACCAGGAGCTGGCCCAGCTCAAGCTCGGCACCATGGGCATGGCGATCGACGCCCTCACCGCGGAACAGCAGAAGTACCTGAGCGACTACTCGGCCGGAACCTGAGCCGACCCGGCCATGAATCGGACGACGGCGCCGAGCCGGCACCTCCTCAGGGGAATCGCGCGACGCGCGATGCGCGAGCGCGGCCTCGAGCCGGACTTCTCGCCGGCGGTGCTGGCGGAGAGCGGCGCCCTCCGGGCCGCCGCGACCGCGGGCGGGGACGCCGCCATCCGCGACCTTCGCGGCCTCCTGTGGGCGTCGATCGACAACGACGACTCGCGCGATCTCGATCAGCTCTCGGTCGCAGAGCCGCTGGACAAGGGCGCCGTCCGCATCCTGGTCGCCATCGCCGACGTCGACGCGCTGGTCGCCAAGGGGTCCGCCACCGACCGCCACGCCGAGGTGAACACGACCTCGGTCTACACCGAGGCCGAGGTCTTCCCGATGCTCCCCGAGCATCTGTCGACCGACCTCACCTCGCTCAACCAGGACCAGGAGCGGCTGGCTCTGGTGATCGACATGACCGTCGCCGCCGACGGCACGGTGACCGAGTCGGACGTCTACCGGGCCGTCGTGCTGAATCGCGCCCAGCTCGCCTACAACAGCGTGGCTGCCTGGCTGGAAGCCGGCGGACCGGCGCCGCCGCGGCTCGAGTCGGTCCCCGGCATGGGCGAGCTGCTCCGTATCCAGGACCGGGTCGCGCAGGCGATGAAGAAGCTGCGCCACGAGCGCGGCGCGCTGAACCTCCAGACCATCGCCGCCCGACCGGTGTTCGACGGCGAGGTGCTGACCGACTTGCGCCCCGACGAGCGCAACCGCGCCAAGGAGCTCATCGAGGACTTCATGATCGCGGCCAATGGTGTCACCGCCAGATACCTCGGCGCGCGCGGCTTCCCCTCGCTGCGGCGGCTCCTGCGATCGCCCGAGCGCTGGGAGCGGATCGTCGGGCTGGCGGCCGACCTGGGAGAGCGACTACCAGCCGCGCCGGACGCGGCAGCGCTCGATGCCTTCCTCGCCCGGCGCCGCGCGGCGGATCCCACCCGCTTTCCCGATCTCTCGCTGTCGGTCGTCAAGCTGCTCGGCTCCGGCGAGTACACGGTGCAGCTGGCCGGCGGCACGAGCGAGGGACACTTCGGTCTGGCGGTGCGCGACTACACCCACGCGACCGCGCCCAACCGGCGATTCCCCGACCTCATCACCCAGCGGCTGCTCAAGGCAGCGATCGCCGGGCGTCCGGCGCCCTACTCGAACGACGAGCTCGAGACGCTGGCCCGCCACTGCACTGTGCAGGAGGACGCCGCCGCCAAGGTGGAGCGGCAGGTGCGCAAGTCGGCCGGCGCCCTGCTGCTGGAAAGCCGCATCGGCGAGCGGTTCGAGGCGATCGTGACCGGTGCGTCGGCCAAGGGCACCTGGGTGCGCGTCGTGCCGCCCGGCCCGGCGGTGGAGGGACGCGTGGTGCGCGGGTTCGCCGGCCTCGACGTCGGCGATCACACCCGCGTCGAGCTGGTCCACACCGACGTCGACCGCGGCTTCATCGACTTCGCGCGCGCGGGCGGCGCCGGATGAGGCCGCCGTCCGACGGCCACGCGCCGCTGGCCTACCGGGACGAGCGGTTCCTGGCCAGCGACGCGGCGCGCCCGCTCAGGATCCTCGCCGAGTACATCGAGCCGTTCGAGAGATTCCAGCGCGAGCGGGTGAGCGACACCATCGTGTTCTTCGGCTCGGCCCGGCTGACCCCGAGCGATCCGCTCGGCCGCTACTACGAGGAGGCGCGCGAGCTCGCCCGGCTGGTCACCGACTGGTCGCTGAGCCTGCCGACGCCGGCCAACCGGTTCACCGTCTGCACCGGGGGCGGCGGCGGCATCATGGAGGCGGCCAACCGCGGCGCCTTCGAGGCGGGCGGCAAGACCATCGGCCTCAACATCGGGCTGCCGCACGAGCAGCGACCGAACCGGTACATCACCCCGGAGCTGTCCTTCGAGTTCCACTACTTCTTCATGCGCAAGCTGTGGATGGCGCACCTGGCGCGCGCGCTGGTGGTCTTCCCCGGCGGCTTCGGCACGCTCGACGAGATGGCCGAGATCCTCACCCTCGCCCAGACCCGCAAGCTGGACCGGCGGATCCGGGTCCTCCTCTACGGCTCCAGCTTCTGGAAGGAGATCGTCGACTTCGACGCCCTGGTGCGCCACGGGATGATCAGCCCCGAGGACCTCGAGCTGTTCGAGTGGGCAGACGATCCCCAGACCGCGCTGGCGCTCCTGCAGGCAGGTCTCTCGGCCGCACCGGAGGGACCGACGCCCGCCTTCGCCGGCTCGAAGTGAGCCGGAGCGCCTGTAGATCAATCCGCCGGGACCTGAGCCGGGCGGGACTTGCCGCGCCTCTTGGGTTCCGCGGGCGCGGCCGCCTCGTCGCCGGCGCTCGCGGTTCCGTTCCGGCCGGCGTGGGCGTGGCCATTCCTGGCGCCGGCCGCCTCGCGCAGCTCGTCGACCCGCGTCGTCTGCTCCCAGGTGAAGTCCTTGCCGCTGCGGCCGAAGTGGCCGTAGGCCGCGGTCGCCCGGTAGATGGGCCGCCGCAGGTCCAGCTCCTGGATCAGCATGCCGGGCCGGGCGTCGAACACCCTGGCCACCGCGGCGCTGAGCTTGTCGTCGGCGACGGCGCCGGTGCCGAAGGTGTCGACCAGCATCGAGACCGGGCGGGCGACGCCGATGGCGTAGGCCAGCTGCACCTCGCAGCGGCGGGCGAGTCCGGCCGCCACCACGTGCTTGGCGATGTAGCGCGCGTAGTACGAGGCCGAGCGGTCGACCTTGGACGGGTCCTTGCCGGAGAAGGCGCCGCCGCCGTGACGGGCGAAGCCGCCGTAGGTGTCGACGATGATCTTCCGGCCGGTGAGACCGGAGTCGCCGCGCGGACCGCCGATGACGAAGCGGCCGGTCGGGTTGATGTGGAACTTGGTCTTGGCGGTGACGAAGCTCTTCGGCACCACCGGGCCGATGACGAGCTCGCGCATCGCCTCCTCGATCTGCTTGCTCTTGACGTGCGCGGCGTGCTGGGTCGACACCACGATGGCGTCGAGCGCCACCGGCCGGTCGTCCTCGTAGCGCACCGAGACCTGCGTCTTGCCGTCGGGCCGCAGCCAGTCGATGCCCTGCGCCTTCTTCTTGCGCACGGTGGCGAGCTGGAGCGCCAGCTTGTGGGCCAGCTGGATCGGCAGCGGCATCAGCTCCTTGGTCTCGCTGGTGGCATAGCCGAACATGAGCCCCTGATCGCCGGCGCCCTGCTTGGCGGGATCGCCGCGGTCGACGCCCTGGGCGATGTCGGGAGACTGCTGCTCGATGGCGGTCAGCACACCGCAGGTCTCGTAATCGAACCCGAGATCGCTCGACGTGTAGCCGATCTCCTTCACCGTCTGCCGCACGATGGCCGGGATCTCGACGTAGCAGCTGGTGGTGATCTCGCCGGCGACCACGACGAAGCCGGTCTTGGTCAGGCTCTCGCAGGCCACCCGCCCGTGGGGGTCCTGCGCCAGAATCGCGTCCAGCACCGCGTCGGAGATGGCGTCGCAGACCTTGTCCGGGTGACCCTCGGTGACCGACTCGGAGGTGAAGAGGAAGTTCGACATTGCGGCGGTACTATACGCACCCCCGAGCCGGCGGTGTCAACGGCGCCCGGAATCGCGTAACATCGCGCGTTCCATGCGGTCGGCCGCCTTCTTCACCGCGCTTGCCGCGCTCGCGATTGCGGCGTGCGGCGGCCCCGGCGCGCCGCCGTCGCGCGGCGTCATCGAGAACGACCTCGACGGCTGGAGCTTCCGCCGCTACCAGTCGGTGCTCGACGTCGAGGTGTGGGTGCCGAACAACCGCGCGGTGGCGCACACCGCCAGCTACGCCCGCAAGGAGGCGGAAAAACGCGGTCAGCTGTCGGAGCAGGACGTGGTGAACGCCTTCGTGACCCGGTATCAGACCGACACCGGGATCGAGCGAGCCCTCGTCAAGTTCGTCCGGCGGCTGGCGCAGGAATCCGGTTACCGGGTCGAGGAGCGCGAGGTGGGCGACGTGCGCCTGGTGGCGGTGAGCGGCGCCGGCGAGACCTGGGCGCTCTGGCCCTCCCGCCGCCACGTGATCAAGATCGGGGGCCCCGGCCGGCGAGACATCCCCGAGTCGGTCATCGAGGCGTACGGTGAGCGGTATCCATCCGAGCTCAAGGCGGGCGCGCTCGACGCACCGCTGCCCGCCGGCCCGGACCCGGCCCAGCCGGTGCCCGACAAGGAAGAGCCGTTCGATCCCGCCAACCCCAAGCCGGAGTGGAAGAAGGGCGGGAAGTCGTGAGCGGGACCATGACGCTGCGGCGCATCCGGGCGAGCGACGCGGAGTTCGCCGCGCGGAAGGGCGAGCTGTGCCGGCGCGGCCGGCTGCCCGCCGCCGACGACCCGATCGAGGAGGAGGTGCGCGCCATCGTCGCCGACGTCCGCGCCCGCGGCGACCGCGCGGTCCGCGACTACACCGAGAGGTTCGATCGCCGCGCGCCGGATCCCACCACCGGCAGCTACGAGCTGTCGCCGGCGCGCTGGGACGCCGCCCTTGCCCGGGTCGCGCCGGAGGTGGCGCGCGCGCTCGAGCGGGCCGCCGAGCGAATCGCCGCCTTCCACCGCCCGCAGTGCGCCGAGGGCTACGAGATCGACGGCGGCGCGCTGGCCCTGCGGGTCGTCCCGCTCGACCGGGTGGGCATCTACGCGCCGGGCGGCACGGCGCGCTATCCCTCGTCGGTGCTGATGGCCGCGCTGCCGGCCCGGCTGGCCGGGGTCGGGACCATCGTCCTCACCACCCCGGGCGCCTCGCCGGAGACGCTACTCGCCGCGCGCCTGGCCGGCGTCCACCGGGTCTTCGAGATCGGCGGGGCCCAGGCGATCGCCGCGCTCGCCCACGGCACCGAGAGCGTGCCGCGGGTCGACAAGATCGTCGGGCCCGGCAACCAGTGGGTGGCCACCGCCAAGCGACTGGTCTACGGCCAGGTCGACATCGATTCGGTCGCCGGTCCCTCCGAGGTCCTCATCGTCGCTGACGCCAGCGCGGATCCCGCCTGGATCGCCGCCGACCTCCTGGCCCAGGCCGAGCACGACGTGGAGGCGCACCCGGTGCTGGTGGTGTGCGCGGGCGACGCCAGCGGCGGCGAGCGGCTGGCCGACGCGGTGGATCGCGAGCTCTCCGCCCAGCTGGCCGACCTGCCGCGCGCCGCCATCGCGCGCGCCTCGCTCGCCGGGCACGGGGCCTGCGTCATCGTCTCCTCGGTCGCCGAGGCGATGGCGCTGGTCGACGACTACGCGCCCGAGCACCTCGAGCTCTCGGTCGCCGGCGCCGCCGAGCTGGCGGCGCGCGTTCGCCACGCCGGCGCCGTCTTCGTCGGCTCGCACTCGCCCGAAGCAGCCGGCGACTACCTGGCCGGTCCCAACCACGTGCTGCCGACCGCGGGGTGCGCGCGCTACGCCTCGCCGCTCGGGGTCTACGACTTCGTCAAGCGCATCTCGGTCATCCGCTGGTCGCGCGCCGACCTCGAGCGGCACTGGCGCGACATCGCCCGGCTCGCCGAGGTCGAGGGGCTGGACGCCCACGGCCGTTCGGTGGCGATCCGCTTCGCCCGGGGAGAGCCCGGTGACGGCGACTGACGACCCGCTCGCCCTGCTGGTGCGCGAGCCGCTGCGCGCCGCCGCCGCCTATCAGGTGCCGCACCCGGAGGGCATCCGGGTCAAGCTCGACGCCAACGAGATGCCGTTCGGGCTGCCGCCCGAGGTGCGCGCCGAGCTGGCCCGCGAGCTGGCCACCGTCGCTCTCAACCGCTACCCGGATCCGTCGCACCAGGAGCTGCGCGCCGAGCTGTCGCGCCAGGTCGGGCTGCCGATCGACGCGCTCCTGGTCGGCAACGGCTCGGACGAGATCATCCAGATGCTCATCACCTGCTTCGCCGAGCCGCGGCCGGGCCAGGCGCGCGCGCGGGTCGCCTACCCGTCGCCCACCTTCGTCGTGTTCCGCGGCGCGGCGCTGGCGGTCGGCTGCGAGCCGGTGGAGATCCCGACCGATCCCGAGGCCGACTTCGCCCTCCAGCCGGACGATCTCGAGCGCGCGATCGCCGCCGCCCGCCCCAACCTGGTCTTCTTCGCCCGACCCAACAACCCGACGGGCACGCTGTGGCCGTCGCACCTGGTGGCCGACCTCGCGCGCCGCCACCCGGATCTGGTGGTGGTGTCGGACGAGGCCTACGCCGCCTACGCCGGCGACGGAATGGTCGCGATGCTGCCGGAGCTGCCCAACCTGTTCGTCATGCAGACCCTGTCCAAGGTCGGCCTGGCCGGACTCAGGGTCGGTTACCTGTGCGGCCGACCCGATCTCATCGCCGAGATCGGCAAGGTGCGGGCTCCCTACAACGTCGGCGCGCTCAACCAGCGCGCGGCGCTCTGGATCCTGCGCCACCACCGGGCCCTGCTCCTGCGCGGCTGCGCCGACGTGGTGGTCGAGCGCGAGCGGCTGGCGGCGGCGCTCGATCAGCTCGCCGACCTGCGCGTCTTCACCAGCCGGGCCAACCTGATCCTCTTCCGCGTCGGGCGCCCGGGCGACGGGCGGGCGACCCGCGTCTGGCAGCGCCTGTGCGAGCGGGGCGTCTTGATCAAGAACTTCGATCGACCCGGCCCGCTGTCCGGCTGTCTGCGCGTCACGATCGGGACCGCCGAGGAGAACGAGATCTTCCTCGCCGCGCTCGGCGAGGCGCTGACCGCATGAGCCGGGCGTGCGCGGCCTCCGCGCTGGTCGCCCTCTTCCTCACCGCCTGCCCACACCTGCCGCCACCCGCGCCGCGCCCCCACGCTCACCTCCTCGCGATGGATCGCGCCAGCGGCGGCATCACCGCGCGGCTGCGCGTCGACGACGCCGCCGCCCTGCACCCGGTCGCGGTCGACTGGGCTCTCGCCGTCGGCGAGCGCGATCTGGTCCGCGGCCGCGCCGATTCCCTCGAGATCGCGATCCGCCTGCCCCCCGAAGTGCGGCCTGGCACCCTCGTTCGACTCCGCGGAGCGGTCCATCTCGACGGGACGCGCGGCGGCGCGCTGGCTCCATTCGACGAGCTCTTGCGCCTTCCCTAGTGGGTGATCGTGCGACCCGGCCTCCCGCCGTGCGTGGTTCCGGTTGCGCCGCGCACGTTGGTTTCCTCCACTCGCCCGCGAGGCGTCATGGTGGGATGAACACCCAGGTAGTCTCGAGCGATTCTCGGGCCTTTGCCCTCGGGCTCACCTTGGTCGCGACGGCAGAATCCCGTATAGTTACGTTCGTGCCACGAGGACACGCGTTGGCCCTGGGGCTGGCCACGTTGGCGCTCGCTGCGGGCGTCGCGCATGCGCAGCCGGCTCCCGCATCGTCGTCCAACAAGGAACAGGCGGCGAAGTACGCCGCCGAAGCCGAGGCGCTGGGCAAGAAGCAGCAGTTCGCCGATGCGCTGAAGCAATACAAGGAGGCGGCGAAGCTCGATCCAGGGACTGCCGCCTACCAGTGCAACATCGGAATGGCCTATTACGCACTGGGGGACGAGGCGCGCGCCCACCTCTATTTCGGCCGCTGCTACAAGGCGAACGGCGGCTGGCCGGCCAACGTCGAGGACGTCTTCAATTACGTCGTCGGCGTGCTCGGCAAGCAGGATTTCACGCCGCTCAAGATCAGTGGAACGCCGGCCGACGCCGAGGTCCTCATCACCCTCTACGCCGACGAGGGGCCGCTGGTGGCGCCGGTGACCGTGTACGTCCCCTTCTCGAACTATCAGATCGAGGTTCGTGCGGAGGGTTACGAGACGAAGACCATTCCGGTCGAGGCGAACAACCAGACCGAGAAGCGAGTCGAGTACCAGCTGGCGCCCGCCGCGGCGGGCGAAGGCTCGGGCAACGGTGCGACCGGGGGCGGCGCGGCCGGCGGCAACCTGGTCGGCTCGGGCGGCGACGTCGACCAGAACGTCGACACCGGCGGCGGCCGCAAGGCGTGGCCGCTCTTCGTGGCGGGCGGCGGCGCGGTCGCCGTGCTCGGCGGCATCGTGGCGTACCGCGCAGCCAAGTCGAAGCAGGACGAGCTCTGCGGCAGCGGCGTGACGGTGGACGGCAACTGCGACTCGGCCATCAAGGTGGGGCAGGAGGGTCACGCCGACGATCTCAAGAGCGAGATGCGCACCCGCGAGGTGATTTCCTACAGCCTGCTCGGCCTCGGCGCCGCCGCGATCGGCGCCGGCGTCATCCTCTATTTCATGCAGCCCAAGGAGAGCGGATCTTCGGTGTCGGTCAGCGCCGCGCCCACCTCGGGGGGCGGCATGCTGGTGTTTTCGCTGACGCGATAGCAGCGTGATTGTGAACCCATGAGCAGTTTCGGCTCCTCAGACGACGGCATCACGACCGCATCGCGGTTCGCGCCGTCCGAGGAGACCGAGCTCTACTGCCCCGCCTGCGATCAGTCGTTCGCGCAGGACGCCGTGCACTGCCCGCAGGACGGCACCCGCCTGGTGCGGCTGTCGGACGTCCGCGACCCGCTCATCGGCCGCAACCTCGAGGGCCGGTTCCTCATCAAGGAGCGCCTGGGGACCGGCGGCATGGGCGCGGTCTACCGGGCCTGGCAGGGCTCGGTCGGGCGTGAAGTGGCGGTCAAGGTCATCGAGTCGCGGCTCAAGGGCGGCCGGCTGGCGGCCAAGCGCTTCCTGCGCGAGGCCAAGCTGGCCAGCCGGCTGTCGCACGCCAACACCGTCTCGGTCATCGATTTCGGGCAGACCGAGGACGGACTGCTCTACCTGGTCATGGAGCTGGTCAAGGGGCGCACGATGGGCGAGGTCCTGCTCGACGAGGGCCCGTTCCCGGTCGACCGGATGATTCGCATCGGCCTGCAGCTGTGCGACGCGCTCCAGGCCGCACACAAGCTCTCCATCATCCACCGCGACCTCAAGCCGTCGAACGTCATCCTGCTCGACGACCCGCCCGGCCGCGACCACGTCAAGGTCCTCGACTTCGGCCTCGCCAAGTCGCTGGTCGACGAGGGGATGACCACCGTGACCCAGTCGGACGCGATCATGGGCACGCCGAGCTACATCCCGCCCGAGGCGGTCACGCGCATGCAGTTCGACGAGCGCAGCGACCTGTACTCGCTCGGCGTCATCCTCTACGAGATCGTGGCCGGCCGGCTGCCGTTCGACGCCACCACGGTGCAGGCGATGCTCCGGCAGCACGCCTACGACATGCCGAAGCCGCTGCCGGACCACGTGCCGGCGCCGGTCAAGGAGCTCCTGTTCCGCCTGCTCGAGAAGGAGCCGGAGCGCCGCCCGCAGACGTCGATCGAGGTGCACGACGCCCTGGTCGGGCTGACCACGATGTCGGACCGCGGCACCCCGCTGCCCCTCAGCAGCCGGCGGCCCGGCACCGGCGGATTCCCCACGCCCAACACGCCGGTCCCCGGCGTGGCGATGGGGCGCTCCGGCCAGACCGGCCTCGATCAGACCATGACGCTCGGCCGGCGCAGCCGGCCCTGGCTCGTGCTCGGCGTCGTCGGTGTGGCGCTCAGTGGCGCCGCCGTGCTCATCGCGAGCGGCGTGCTGGATCGCGGTGGCGACTCGTCGACCAGCCCGTCGAGCGCCGACTCGCAGCGGATCAAAGAACTGCCCGTCGATCCGCCGTCGGCGGCAGCTGCGCCGGCGACGCCGGCCGCCGCGCCCGGGACCTCGATCGAACGGGCGGCGGCAGTCGGGCCGGTGGTCCTCGAGCTCAAGTCCGACCCCGACCACGCCGACATCCTGGTCGACGGCTCGGAGGTCGGCAGGACCCCGCTCCAGCACGAGGTTCCGCGCAGCGACCGGCCGCTCACCATCGAGTTCCGCCGCACCGGCTTCCGCTCGCAGACGAAGACCGTGATACCGGACGAGAGCAAGCCGGTCTCGGTCTCGCTCGACCGCCTCGAGCACAAGACAGCTGCCGCCAAGCTTCCGCCTCCCAAGACGAGCAAGTCCGGCAAGAGCGGCAGCGGCAAGGGAAGCAAGTCGGGCAGCAGTGGCAAGACCTCGCCCGCGCCGGACCGGCCCCCGGTCAAGCCGCCGGTCAAGTTCGTTCCCTGACTACTCGGCCTTGCGCTGCTGCGCCTTCGACGCCGAGATGAGGCGCACGTAGGCTTCGCCGGCGGTGTTCATGACGCGGCGCAGGTCGTTCATCTCGCGCTCGGTGAGATCGCCGCCGTCCGCCTTGTGGGCGTAGAGCAGGTTGACCACGCGGCTGCCGATGAGGATCGGGCAGACGATGGAGTAGAGCGGCGTGTGCGCGCGCAGGACCTTGAAGATGTGGTCGTGCAGGGTGGCCGGCACCGCGTGAGCGTGGACCGGTTCGCGGGTCTTGTTCGCGATCTGGAACACCGACGGCATCTCGAGCGGCACCAGCAAGGTGTCGAGCCGGTCGGCGTCCAGGTTGGGGCCGAACCCCTTCCAGCCGACCGCGAATTGATCGCGCACGAGGCAGAGGACGGCGACCTCGAACAGTCCGGCCGCATAGCAGAGGATCGCGTCGGCCACCGAGCCGCGCTGGTCGGTGGCGTTCATGATCTCGACCGCCTCGTCGACCGAGCGCACCGCGTAGATCGGCGCCGTGGTGCGCACCGCGCGCGGTCCGCGCTCGAGGGCGGCCGGCTGGGCGCCGGGGTCGCTCTTGACCGGAGTGGACTGGGCGGCGGCGGCCTCGGCGTCGTCGGCCTCGAGCTCGATGACCAGATCGTTGGCGTCGAGCTCGAGCGCCTCCTGCTCCTGCGGTCCCTTGCGCAGCGGTGCGGTCGAGGTCGGCACCGGTACCGTGTCGGCGTCCGGCAGCTCGGCCATGGCGGCGGCGGAGGCGGCGGCGGCGACCACCGGGCCGGGCACCGGCGGCGCCGGCCGCTGGATGGCGACCGCCGGCACCGACGGCGCCGGCGCCGCGGCGGCCATCGATTCGGAGCGGCGCACGACCGGGCGCGGGGTCGGGGCGGCGATGGGCGAGTTGCGCCGCGGCGGCAGGCCGGGCAGCGGCGGGCCGGGCAGCCCGCTCGAGGTGGGATGCGAGCCGAGCGCCGAGTTGCCGCGCGGGGTCTCGCCGAGCGCGCGATAGCGGTTCGGCCGCGGCACCCCGTAGAACCGCTCGAGGTAGTAGTAGATGCGGATCTCCGGCGAGACGCGCGGCAGGATGCGATAGCCGGTGATGTTGTGGAGCGCGTCGAGTGACTGGATGTCGTGGGGATCGTCGATCGCGATGATGAGGGTCTGGCCCTGAATGACGATCGGCACGCAGCGGTAGCGGGCCGCCTGCTGCGCGGTCAAGAGACGCACCGCCGATCGCTTGCAGCGCTCGAGCGTCGCGCCGGTGGCGATCGGGATGCCGAGCTCGAGCCCGAGGTAGACGGTGAGGGTCTCGGCGTCCATGAAGCCGAGCTCGACCAGGATCGAGCCGATGCGCCCGCCGACGCGCGTCTGGTGCGCGAGCGCCTGCTCGAGCTGAGAACCTGTGATGCGGCCGTCCCGGACGAGCATCTCGCCCAGCTTCATGGCCCCCCCACGTACATGTGGCGACGAGCGTACCACCGGGGACTGTCCGGGCGCGAAAGCGGCCAGGGTCTGGCCACCCCCGCCACCTGGTGAGAGGACTCCCTCGCGCTGGGGTCTGATCGACGACAGTCCTCACGCATACCCCGACTAATGTACCGATTTTATTGCTGTGCAGCGATGGCACATCGCTTGGATGTTACCGGGATGTGCTTCTCCTTCGCCTGCGCCTACTCGTCGCCGGGGGTCTGGCGGGCCTCGCGGGTCTGTCGGTCCCGGCCTGCGCCGTGGACTCGGGCCCGAAGCTGTCGTTCGACGCCGCCCCTCCCCCCGACGGTGCCCCGCTGCCCGATGGTGCCGCCCCGCTGGCGGACGCAACTCCCGCCTGCACCAACGCCGAGCTGACCGTGGCCGAGACCGGGCACCATCAGCCGCGCTACGACAAGACCGACAACGGCGGTGCCGGATGCATGGGTGGCTCGTGCCACAACGGCAACGGTATCGGCGAGACCTATACCGCGGCCGGCTCGCTGTGGGACCGGCGGACCTCCGGCGGCAACCCGATCGCCGGCGCCTACATCTACATCATCGATGGAAACGGCAAGGTGGTCGAACTGATGACCGCCCAGAACGGCTTCTTCTGGACCGACGACGAGCTGGCCGCGCCGATCCGCACCTATGCCTCGGGCTGCCCGTCCGCGCTCGCCATGGAAGACGACACCAGCGGCAACTGCAATTCAGCCGCCTGCCACCACGAGAACGCGAAGATCTACCTGCCGCTGGTCGACCCGGGGATCTAGTTCTGGTGGCTGCGCTGCGCGCGCCGTGCTAAACGGCGGACGTGCGCCGGTGGCACGGGCTCGCCCTCCTCGCCTCGATCGCCACCGCCTGCTCGTCCTCGAGCGAGAAGGCGGCGCCGCGGCGAATCGACACCGCCGCCAGCGCGACCTCGGCCGGGCTCCCGCTCGCGCAGGCTGAGCTCGAGCAGCTGGTTCCCGGGCTGCCGGCGTATCCGCCTCACGTCCGCTCGCTCAGGCTGCGGCGCTCGGTGTCGGTGCGCATGGAGCCGGCCGGCGAGGCCAAGCGACTCGGCACCGTCGCGCAGGACACCCGGGTCGGCTACCGGAGCGCCCGCCTCGGGCCGGGCTGCGAGCGGCGCTGGATCGAGATCGAGCCGCGCGGCTGGGTGTGCGAGACGAACCTCGAGCCGACGACGAAGGCGACCATCGGCGTCGAGCTGCCCAAGCTCGAGCTCGGCGAGCTGGTGCCGGGCGCCTACGGCAAGCTGGCCAAGGCGGCGAAGATCGTCACCATGAAGGACGGCAAGCTGGCCGGCGAGCGGACGCTGGCCGGCGCTGCCACCGTGCGCCGCTACAGCGAGGCGGTCATCCGCGGCGCCCCGCACTGGAACATCGGCCAGGACCAGTACGTGCCGGCGCGGCTGGTCACGCCGCACGAGCCGAGCACGTGGCGCGGCGTCAGGCTCGGCGACGACACCGGACGCAAGCTGCCGCTCGGCTTCGCCCTGGCCGGCAAGGGGCCGCTCGGCCCGGTTCAGGTCTGGGCCGACGCGGCGGGAACCACCAAGGCGCGCACCCTCACGCGCCGCACACCGGTCGACCTGCTCGAGACGGCGGAGGAGGCGGGCGCGCCGGTCGCCTACCGCATCGGCGAGGGAGCCTGGTTGCGCGCGACCGACGTGCGGGTCGTGCGGGCCGCACCGCCGCCGCCGGCCATCGTGCCGGGCGAGCGCTGGTTCGACATCGACCTCGACGCCCAGTCGCTGGTCGCCTACGAGGGCGAGCTGCCGGTCTACGCCACGCTGGTGTCGAGCGGGGCGAAGAAGACGCCGAGCGAGACCGGCATCTTCCGCATCTGGGTGAAGTTCGCCGAGACCGACATGAGCGGCCAGATGGCGGACGAGGAGGCCTACTCGGTGGCGACGGTGCCGTGGACCCAGTACTACGCCAAGGATCTGGCGCTCCACACCACCTACTGGCACGACAAGCTCGGCTCGGCGCGCAGCCACGGCTGCATCAACCTGGCCCCGGCCGACGCCCGCTTCCTCTACTTCTGGTCGGAGCCGAGCGTGCCGCCCGGCTGGAGCATGGCGCACGGGGTGGTGGAGCGGCCGGGCTCGATCGTGCGGGTGAAGAGCGCCGCCGACCCGGAGCCGGCCTACAAGGGATACGCGATGCGGGTGTACGAGGCGCGGAAAGGCACGCGGTGATCCGGCCGGCTGTCGGTCGGATCTGCTAGCGTCGCGCGGTGACCTCCTCGGCTGTCCGCATCCCGCTCGAGCACGACCGCTTCCGCTGGGTCGAGCGCGACCTGTTCGTTCGCCGCGTGGTAGAGGACTGCATGACGCACGAGTGCCGGCTGGTCAAGCACGGCGATCGGCTCAAGCTCGACGCCTGCTGCCAGTACGGGGTGGACGTCGATGTCGCCGAGCGGGACGCCATCCTGGCGCGCGCCGGCGAGGTCGCGGCGCTCCTGGTTCCCGACGCGGCGGCGCGGCCCTGGTTCACCACCGAGGAGAAGGTCGATCGCGACTTCCCGAGCGGGCGGCACGTCAGGACCGTACGGCACGGCGACGGCTGCGTGTTCCTGGCCCATGACCGGCGCGGCTGCGCGGTGCACCGCGCGGCGCTGGCCGGCGGCTGGGACATGCGCGGGGTCAAGCCGCACGTCTGCCGCCTGTTCCCCGCCTCCTACGACACCGACTCGATCCTCCTGTCCGACGACTACGCCGACTACTCGTGCGCCGCGGCGCCCGACGCCCCGACGGTCTATCGGGTCGCGCGCGAGGCGCTGGGCGACATCTTCGGCGCCGCCCTCATCGACGCCCTCGACCGCGCCGAGGCCCGCAGCGCGAACGGCCTGCGCGTGCTGTAGGCTGGCGGCGATCAGCGGTCGATCTTGGGGTTCTTGTCGGTCTCGCGCTGCGCGCGGCGGACCAGCGCGGCGGCGGCGCGGCGGATCGGCTTGCCCGAGGCGGTGCGGGGGATCTCCTCGTGGCCGACGAAGCCGATCTGCTTCGGGATCTTGTGCGGGGCCAGGTTCGCGCGCAGGTGCTGGCGCAGCGCCTCCTCCGACAGACCCGAATCGTCGGTCCGCACCACCAGCGCCACCACGCGCTGGCCCCACTCGGGATCGGCCATGCCGATGACGACAGCGGCCTCGACGTCCGGGTGCTGGGTGAGGGCGCGCTCGACCTCCGCCGGGTAGACGTTGACGCCGCCGGTGATGATGGTGTCGTGCAGGCGATCGACCAGGTGGAGGTAACCGCTGGGGCCGACGTGTCCGAGGTCACCGACCGAGAGGTAGCCGTCGTCGGTGCCGGGCCACTCGACCGCGCTGGTGACCGGATTCCAGTAGCCGCTCATCACGGTGGGCGAGCGGACGAAGATCTCGCCGGGCGCGTCGGCGGTATGCTCGACCCGCAGATCGACTCCGGCCGGCGGGCGGCCGACCGAGTCGGGGTGGAGGAGCTGCGCCTCGGGCCGCAGCACCGAGATGGTGCCGGTCTCGCTCGAGCCGTAGAACTCCCACAGCTTCCCCTTGCCCAGCCAGGCGACCGCGGCGCGGCGCAGCGCGGTCGACATCGGCGCCCCGGCCACCACCACGGCGCGCACCGATGACAGATCGGCGGTGTCGCGCACCTCCGGCGGCAGGGCGAGCAGGCGCTGCAGCTGGGTGGGCACCAGAAAGAAGATGGTCGCGCGGGTGGCGGCGACCGCATCGAGGAATCCGGCGGCGGTGAAGCGGGGCAAGAGGGCGGTGGCGGCACCGGCGGCGCGCGCCGCGCGCGAGAAGATGCCGGGCGCCGAGTAGGCGAGCGGACAGGCGATCAGGTGGATGTCGTCGCCGGTGATGCCGTAGGTGTCGATGAGCTCGCGGGCGCGCGCGGCCTCCTGCTCGCCGGTGCGCACGCAGCCCTTCGGTCGGCCGGTGGTGCCGGAGGTGTAGAGCAGGGTGGCGCCGATCGACGAGGCCGCCGGCGCGCGCGGCGCCGGACGCGCCGGCTCGACACCTGCCTGGGCGGGTGGCGCGGCGACCCGCTCGAGCGGCAGCAGCGGCGGGCGGCGGAACGGCAGGATCCGGTCGGTCGCCTTCGACGCCGCAAGCTCGACGGCGCCGGTCGGCTGGTGGAGGACCAGGACCGGGCGGGCGTGCACCAGCACGAAGGCGAGCTCCGGTGGCGCCAGGCGCGGGTCGAGCGGCACCATCGAGAGGCCGGCGGCGGTGAGCGCCTCGCGCGCCACCACCATCTCGGGGCAGATGCCGCCGAGGACGGCGACGCGATCGCCGGGCTGCGCGCCGCGTTCCTCGAGCGTGGCGACCAGCGCGTCCTTCGCGCGCGCGATGGCTCCCTCGTCGAGGAGGACCGGCGCCGTCGTCTGCGGATCGGTGGACAGGATCCGAGCATACCCGGCCAGCCGGCCCGCGGAGAGGCGCGCGGTCGTCGATGTATACTCGCCGGGATGGGGTTGGCGGGGGCCACCGAGAAGTACAGGCTCGGCGAGCGGATCGGCGGCGGCGGGATGGCCGAGGTCTTCGAGGCGACCCTCATCGGTGTGGCCGGCTTCGAGCGCCCGGTGGCGATCAAGCGCATGCTGCCGACGCTGTCGAACGACCCCACCTTCGGGGCCATGTTCGTCAACGAGGCGCGCATCGCCTCGCTCCTCCACCACGCCAACATCGTCACGGTGCTCGACTTCGACCGCGACGCCGAGGGGCGCTTCTTCCTGGTCATGGAGCTGATCCGCGGCATGGACCTGCGCCAGCTCGCCGACTCCGGGCAGCTGCCGGTCGAGGTGTCGGTCCACATCGCCTGCGAGATGCTGCGCGGGCTCGACTACGCCCACGAGCTCGAGCACGAGGGGAAGCGCCTCGGCATCGTGCACCGCGACATCTCGCCGCACAACGTGATGATCTCGTGGGACGGCCAGGTGAAGCTGGTCGACTTCGGCATCGCCAAGGCGGTGGCGGCGACCGGCGTGTCGCGCTCCGGCACCCTCAAGGGGAAGCTGGCCTACATGAGTCCGGAGCAGGCCGGCGCGGTGGAGCTGGACGGCCGCTCCGACGTGTTCGCGGTCGGCATCGTCCTGCACGAGCTCATCACCGGCGAGCGGCTGTTCCGCGGCTCGACCGAGCCGGAGGTCCTCGCGCGGGTGCTCACCCAGCCCATCCCGCGGCCCGGCGAGCGCCGGGCCGGTGTCCCGCCATCGGTCGACAGCGCCGTGATGGGCATGCTCGAACGCGATCGCGATCGGCGGTTCGCCAGCGCGCACCACGCGCTCGAGGTGCTCCTGTCCACCGCCAGCGCGCGCGGTGGCCTCGATCTCGAGCGGCTGCTGGCTGAACGCTTTCCCGACCGGGCGCGCAAGCGGCGCCCGGCCACCGTCGGCTCCGGGGGTGCGGGGGCCGGCGCCAGCCCGGCGCTGGCGACTCCGACCGATCCCACCGCGGTGCCGGACACCCCGTCCGGCTCGCCGCCGCCGCCTGTGGTCGCTGTCGCTGCGCCGCCGCCCGCCGCCGTCGGCAGCGAGCTGACCCTGCCTGCTCGTCCGGCGTCGATCAAGACGCTGACCGCGCCGCGCGCCGACGAGGCCTCCACACCGATCGCGGCGCACGCCGCGGAGATGGTGCCGGCGGCACGTCGCTCCGCGCCGCCCTGGCGAGCCGGCCTCCTGGTCGCGCTGACCGCCGCGGCGGCCACGGTCGGCGCGCTCTTGCTCTACAACACCCGCGGCGCCGAGGGGGAGCGCGTCGCCAGCGACCCGTCGCTGCCCGCGCCGGGGGACGCCGGCACCACGGCGCCTCCGGTCGAGCCGCGTGATGCCCCGGTGCCGCCCGCGCCGATCGCCGCCGACGCCGCCCCGCCGATCCCGCCCCCGTCCGGCGAGAAGGCTCCGCCCAGCCGGAGAGAAAAAGACAAGGACAGGGACAGGGAGAAGGACCGAACGCCCGGCTTGCTCGAGGTCCGCGTGGCGCCGTGGGCCGAGGTGAGCGTCGACGGCAAGGGCTATGGCCAGACCCCGGCTGACATCAAGCTGTCGCCCGGCCCGCATCGGGTCTCCTTGAAGAACCGCGAGGCAGGCAAGGCCGAGAGCGTGCCGGTGACGATCCATTCGGGTCGAACCACGCCGCTGCACCGCGACTGGGACTGACGACCATTCTCGGCGCACGCTCGTCACGGCGTGGCGAGCTGGCGCTCCGCCAGCGAGCACGAAGCCGGATTCGTCGCGCGATATTGCGATCAGACGGAGCTCGAATCGGTCTCGTCGCGGCAGACGGCGCCATCACGGCTGCTGGCACGCGGCGTGAACGAACACCCGATGCCGCGGGGCGTCGCCGGCATCGGTTGCCATTCATTCGAAGGAGAATCGCCATGCACAAGAGCAAGTTGTCGATCGGTGGGCTACTGGCCGCCGGGCTGACATGTCTGCTGGCGGCCGATGCCTCGGTCGCAAGCGCGCAAGCCCCAACGCCGCCGACCACCGAGATGGAAGCCAAGGCCGAGACGCGCCCAGGACCACTCGATGTCGTCGTGTATTTCCGGGCCGGAGGCTCGGAGATCGACACCTCATCGAACACCTCTCTCGAGGAGCTCGCGGTGTGGCTGCGCGAGGACCGAGCGCGCAACGTGTTCATCGAGGCGCATCCCGACGAGGCGGCCATGGCCGGCTTCGACACCAAGCTCGGCAGTGACCGCCTCGACGCCTCCCGCCGCTACCTGGTCGCCCACGGAGCGATGGAGAGCCAGGTCCAGATCGTCCGCCCCGGGCAGAAGAGCAGCGCCAAGGCCGGCGACCTCAAGACCCGGACCATCTTCGTCTCCACCGCAGGCGGCAAGCGGCCGATCGCCGACAATGCCGGCCTCAGCGCCAGCGGCGAAGGCGAGGTGGTCGGGACCGGACCGAACCCCAGCCTGCACCCGCAGCAGGAGAACACGACGCCCGGTGGAGAGGGCACGACTCCGCCTCCGCCGCTGGTCGAGCCGACCCCGGCCGAGCCGCTGTACGCACCGCCGGTCGCCGACCACGACTCGAGCAACGATCACCTGGTGACTCCCTTCGGCATGGCCATCGCAGTCGGCGGCGGCGTGGTGGACTTCTTCGACCACGATACCCGCGGCTTCACCGGCACCGGCGGCTCGTGGGAGGCGCGCCTGACGGTCGGCACCCGCAGCCCGCTGGCCTTCGAAGCGGCGTACGTCGGCAGCGCCCAGAACATCGATGCCCTCGGCCTCGACAAGAGCGCGGTGCTGCTCGGCAGCTCGTTCGAGGGTGACGCCCGCCTGAACTTCACCACCATGGCGATCCAGCCCTACATCTTCGGCGGCATCGGCTACACCCAGTACGACGTGACCAACGCCGACTTCAACACCTCGAGCATCGACGACGAGGAGCACCTGGGCCACATCCCGGTGGGCGCCGGCCTCGGCTGGCAGTACGGCGGCCTGCTGCTCGACGTGCGCGGCACCCTGCGCGCCGCCTTCGACGACGGCCTCAAGACCGAGGGTGAAGAGGACAGCGAGGTCATCCCGGACGGCAACGAAGCCCCGGGCCGCGCCGAGCTCGACACCTGGAACCTCACCGGAAGGGTCGGCTTCGAGTTCTGACCCGTCCCCGGTCGTGTGACGAGACATGACCAAGGCCGGTCGCCCATGCGGCGGCCGGCCTTTTTCATGGTGGGTGGTGCGGTGCGGTGGCTGGGTGGTGGGCGCGACGGCCGGTCCGCTCAGGCAGCCCGAGCGACCTGCACGCGGATCGCCATCTTGCCCTTGTGCTGATTGTCGGCCATGCGCTGGTGGGCGTCGGCGGTCTCCTCGAAGTCGAAGCACTCGTCGAGCACCGGCTGGACGCGGCCGTCGATGATGAGCTTGTTGGCCCGGTCGGCCTGGAACGCGTTGGAGAAGTGCGAGCCGACGATCTCCTTCTGCCGCATCCACAGGTAGCGGACGTCGAACTCGAGCTTGTAGCCGGAGGTGGCGCCGCAGATGACGATCTTGCCGAACTTCTTGGCCACCAGGACCGAGGTCGGGAAGGTCTCGGCCCCGACGTGCTCGAACACGATGTCGGGATCGTAGCCACCGGTGAGCTCGCGGATCTTCTTGCCGAACCGGCGCGACTCCTCCGGCCCCTTGCTGAAGTCGAACTCGCGGCGGTTGATGATGAGCTCGGCGCCCAGGCTCCGGCACAGCTCGGCCTTGTCGTCGCGCGAGACCACGGCGATCGGCGTCGCGCCGGTCAGCTTGCACAGCTGGATGGCGAACACGCCCAGGCCCCCGGAGGCGCCCCAGACCAGCACGTTGTCGCCCGGCTGCATGTTGGCGCGCCCGAGCAGCATCCGGTAGGCGGTGAAGAAGGTGAGGCCGTAGCTGGCCGATTGCTCCCAGGACAGGTGCTTGGGCTTGGGCAGGAGCTGCTGCGACTGGACCAGGCAGAACTGGGCGAAGGAGCCCCAGTTGGTCTCGTAGCCCCAGATCTTCTGGTTCTGGCAGGCCAGCGGGTCCTCGCCGTTGCACGACGGGCACTCGCCGCACGACTGGTTGCAGTGCAGGACCACCTCGTCGCCGACCTTCCAGCGCTTCACCGCGCTACCGACCTTCCAGACGATTCCGGACGCGTCCGAGCCGGGGATGTGGAAGTCCTGCTCCGGGTGCATCTTCATGGTCGATACCGGCTTGCCGCGCGCGGCCCAGACGCCGTTGAAGTTGACGCCGGCGGCCATCACCATCACCAGGACGTCGAGCGGCCCGACCTCGGGCACCGGGATCTCCTCGACGCGCATCGAGTCGCGCGGCTCGCCCTCGCGATCGGGGCGGACGACGATGGCGCGCATCAGCTTCGGCAGCTCGCCGAGCGGCGGCGTGGTGGCGAGATCGAACAGGCGGGTGGTCATGGTGAACTCCTGTTTGCCTGGGTGCGCTCGACCAGCTCGACCAGAGTGCCGCCGAGCGCGCGCGGGTGAAGGAAGGCGACCAGATGACCGCCGGCGCCCGGGCGCGGTGCGCGGTCGATGAGCTCGATGGAGGCGCCGGCCAGCCGCTCGAGGGCGGCCGCCAGATCGGTGACGGCGAAGGCGATGTGGTGCATGGCGTCGCCGCGCTGGGCGAGGAACTTGTCGAGCCCGGCGTTGCCCGGCATCGGGCAGACCAGCTCGACCGCCGCCGCTCCGCTCGGCATGCGGAGGAAGGCCGCCTTGGTCTTCTGCGCGGCCACGTCCTCGCGGTCGGTCAGCGGGACGCCGAGCAGCGCTGCCCACCCACCACCGGCGGCGGTGATGTCGGCGACGCAGAGGCCGACGTGGTCGATGCCGATCAGGAGCCCGGCCAGGAGGCCGCCCGGGCTGCGGGTGGCCGACGCGCCGCCGAGCTTCTCGTACGCCGCGCGGGCGTCAGGCGGCATTGCCGATACCCGGCGAATCGTCGAGCTCGCCGCAGACCAGCGCCCAGACGACCTTGTTGGGCACCGGCGGGCTCTGGCTGTAGTCGTAGAAGCCGAGTCCCGTCTTGCGGCCGAGCTGGCCGTCGTGGACCATGCGGCGGAGCAGCGGCGGCGGGCGGAAGCGGTCGTCGGCGAACTCGCGGTAGAGCAGCTTCGACATGGCGAGCACCACGTCGAGCCCGATGAGGTCGCACAGCGCGAGCGGGCCGATCGGGTGGTTGCAGCCGAGCTTCATCGCGGTGTCGATCTCGACCACGCCGGCCAGCCCCTGGGCGTAGGCGGCGATGGAGCCGACCAGATACGGCACCAGCAGCCGGTTGACCACGAAGCCGGCCGAGTCGATGACCGGTACCGCCGTCTTGCCCATCTGCTCGATGACCGTGCGGCAGACCCGCGTCACCTCCGGGGGAGTCGCGGGCAGATGGGCGAGCTCGACCAGGCTCATCACCGGCACCGGCGAGAAGAAGTGCATGCCCACCAGGCGATCCTCGTAGCTCGGCGCCACCAGGTCGCGCAGACGGAGCGTGGAGGTGTTGGTCGCCAGCACCGCGCCATCGCCGGCGCGCAGCGCCAGGTCGCGCAGGAGGGTGCGCTTCTCCCCCAGATCCTCGATGATCGACTCGACCACCAGGTCGGTGCCGGCGAGCGCGTCGCGATCGCTGGTGACCGTGAGGCGGCCGAGCGCCTCGTCGCGGGCCTCGGGGCTGAGGGTTCCCTTGTCGGCGCGGCGGCCGAGCGCGCGCGCGATGCGATCGCGAGCCGCGGACGGCGGACCCTCGGTGACCTTGACCAGTACGGTCGGGAAGCCGGAGACCGCGGCGACCTCCGCGATGCCGGTCCCCATCAGACCGGCGCCGACGATCCCGAGCGATCGGATCTGCTTGTCTCCTCCGCTGGCTCGCGTCATGGCTTTCCCTTTCCGCGGCCGGCTCCGTCGAGCAGCCGCTTTGCGATGATCTCGTACTGGATCTCCGAGGTGCCCTCGAAGATGCGGAACACGCGCGCGTCGCGCCAGAAGCGCTGCACCGGGTACTCGCGGCTGTAGCCGTAGCCGCCGAACACTTGCAGAGCCTCGGAGGTGACCCGCTCGGCCATCTCGGCGGCGAATACCTTGGCGTAGCCGGCCTCGAGGTCGGAGCGGCCACCCTGGTCCTTGCACTGGGCGGCGTAGTAGCAGAGCTGGCGTGCCGCCTCGATGTCGGTGGCCATGTGGGCCAGCTTGTGGCGGATGACCTGGTGGTCGGAGATGGGACGGCCGAACTGGATCCGCTCCTGCGCGTAGCCGAGCGCGGCGTCGAACGCCGCCTGCGCCACGCCGACCGCGCGCGCGGCGGTCTGGATGCGGGCGTACTCGTAGGTCGGCATCAGCTGGTAGAAGCCGCGCCCCTCCTCACCGCCGAGCAGGTTCTGCGCCGACACCTTGTAGCCGTCGAAGCCGAGCGAGTAGGACTTCATCCCCTTGTAGCCGATGGTCGGGATGGCCCCGCCGGACAGCTCGGGCGGGTGAAAGCCGTCGCCCGGCTCCTTCTCGACCAGGAACATCGACAGGCCCTTGTGGCCCTTCGACGCGTCCGGATCGGTGCGGGCAAGGACGGTCAGGATGTGAGCGCGGTTGGCGAACGTGCACCAGGTCTTCTCGCCGCGCAGGAGGTAGTGGTCCCCGGTGCGGATGGCGCGGCACTTCATGGCGCCGGTGTCGCTGCCGGCGTCGGGCTCGGTGAACGCCGCCGCGGTGAGCAGCTCGCCCGTGCAGATCTTGGGGAGGAAGCGCCGCTTCTGCTCCTCGGTACCGGCGGTGATGAGGAGCGAACCGGTGATGATCATTCTCGTCATCACCGAGCCGACCGACAGCCAGCCGCGCGAGAGCTCCTCGGCGACGATCGCCATCGACAGGGTGTCGAGCCCCATTCCCCCGTAGCTCTCCGGGAAGATGAGCCCGAAGTAACCGAGCTCGGCCATCTTGCGAATGACCGGCATCGGGATCTCGGCCTCGGCGTTGTCGAGCTCTCCGGCGATGGGGGCGATCTCGCGATCGACGAATTCGCGCACGGACCGCCGGATCTCGTGGTGCACCTCTGTTTCGGTCGCCATGACTTAACTCATTTTCTAGATGCACTCACATGACTCGATATGTCAAACCAGAAAAGGCGTAAATTTCAGGCAGTACGATTTACAAACGTTAACAAATCCGGTTAACATCTGAACAGAACGCACCGATGGACACTCGCCTTCTCGGTCAACGCCTCCGCGAGCTGCGCCTCAAGCGCGGCGTGCGCCAGGCCGACCTCGCGCGCCAGCTCGGCATCTCCGCCGCCTACCTGAACCTGCTCGAGAAGGGTCGCCGCCCGGTCCAGCTGCCCATCCTGTTTCGCGCGCTCGAGGCGCTCGAGGCCGACGTCGAGCGCTTCATGGCCGACAGCGAGGGCGGCCACCCGGACGAGGCGCTCGCCCGACTGCTCGGCGATCCGCTCGCCCGCACGCTCGACCTCGAATCGACCGACCTCTCCGCGCTGCGCGCCGAGCCGCGCCTGGCCTCGACCATCGCCGCCCTCTTCCACCTGTACAAGAACACCCGCGCCCAGCTCGACAAGGCCCTCTCGCAGCTCGAGGAAGGTCCCGCCGCCGAGACCCCGGCGGCACACGGCTACGCGCCCGGCGACGAGGTCACCGACTTCCTGCAGCACCACCGGAACTACTTCGCCGAGCTCGAGGAGGCCGCGACCGCGGTCCGCCGTGACGCCGCCCTGCCCCGCCGTTTCGTCTCCGACCAGCTGATCCAGTTCCTCCGCCAGCGCTACCAGCTCGACGTCGAGGTCGAGCCTCCGCGCGGCACCTCCTCGGTCGTCCGCACCCTCGACCTCAAGAAGCGCCGCCTGCGCCTGTCCGCCGCCCTGTCGGAGCCGGCCCTGAAGTTCCAGCTCGGCCACGTCCTCGGTCTCATCCTGCTCGACGACAACCGCCTGCACGAGCGCCTGCTCACCGGCGCCGCTCCGCGCCACGCCGAGACCCAGCGGCTCATCAAGATCCACCTGGCCAACTACTTCGCCGGCGCCGTCCTCCTGCCCTACGACGAGTTCTTCACCGAGGTCGAGCGCACCCGCTACGACGTCGACAAGGTCGCCCACTCCTTCGAGTCGAGCTACGAGGCGGTGGCCCACCGCATGTGCAACCTCGGCGCCCCGCGCCGCGCCGGCGTCCCCCTCCACTTCCTGCGCGTCGATGTCGCCGGCAACATCTCCAAGCGCTACTCGGCCAGCGGCCTGCGCTTCCCCCAGGGCCACGGCACCTGTCCCAAGTGGGCCACCCACGCCGCCTTCGTCACCCCCGCCGTCATCACCCGCCAGTACTCGCGCATGCCGGACGGCTCCACCTACTTCTGCTTCGCCCGCGTCATCTCCGACCCGGCCGCCGGCTCCCTGGTCCGCGGCACCCTCTACTCCATCGGCCTCGGCACCTCGGCCGACAACGCCCGCCGCTTCGCCTACGCCGACGACCTCCCGCCCCCCGAGAGCGATCGCGCCGTCGTCCCGACCGGCATCACCTGCCGCTTCTGCGAGCGCACCGACTGCAACCAGCGCGCCGCCCCCTCCTACAAGTTCGCCTTCGCCATCGACGAGTACGTCAAGAAGGACAACTTCTTCTCCCCCCTCATCGCGGGCGACCAGAAGCCGAAGGGTTAGCCGGCGGGGCTTGATCGCCTACCCGGTGGCCGTGATCCACTGGGCGGATGCGAGCGGGCACCCGCATCGCGCTCTGCGTGTGGCTGACAGCGCTGGGCGGCTGTGAGACGAAAGGGGACCCGGCGACCGCAGACCCGCCGCCGCGGGCCGCCGAGATGGGTGGCCCGGCGCACGAGGCCCGCGCCATCGAGTGCATCGAGGCGAAGGACTGGGAGTGCGCGGCGAGCAACCTGCGCGCCGCGTCGGAGCAGGCGTCGCAGCCGCCGACCGCCACGCGCGATCGCCTGGCGACCGCCCTCGCGGCGGAAGCGAGAGCGCGCGAGAAGGCGATCTCGCTGGCCAGGCCCGGGCGCGACCGCCTGATCGCGGCGCAGGACGCCGACGCCATGTGGACCCTGTGGTCGGAGGTGACCGGCAAGCCGTTGCCGGCATCGGCCAGGCGGGTGAGGACGATCGTCTCGCGCGAGGCGGCCGCCGCCGCTCGCCGGGCCGGGCGCGACGACGCGCCACCGCCGGGCCCGATCGCTCCGGCACGGCAATGCTGTGTGCACTGCACGTCCGGGTGTCCCTGCGGCGACTCGTGCATCTCGTGCTCGCAGAGGTGTCGCAAGGCGCCCGGATGCGCCTGCTGAGTCAGCGGTGGTGGTGCGGGTGGTGGTCGCGGTCGACGATGGTCACGCGGGCGGTCGGGACCAGGTAGGTGGTGTGGTGCTGCCAGGGCGGGGCGTAGAGCCAGGGGTCGTAGAGGCCGAAGACCGGATCATAGGCGACGCGGGTCGTCACCCGCTTGCGCGGCGGCCGGGCCTGCTTGAACTCGGTGAGCTGGAGGTAGCGCTGGCCGTCATCGTGGACCAGCCCCCAGCGGAGGCGGAACGCCGCGACCCGGTCGGGGTCGATCCCCGGCAGGGCGAACGACGGTCGGACCGTGACCGCTTCACCCGGCGGCACGACCAGCGAGCCACCGCCATCGACGCGGATCGCGTCCAGCCGCGGCGTGCGTATCGGCTCACCCCGCTCGTCGAAGGCTTCCAGGCGGAGCTGATCGCGCGCGAGCTCGACCGGCTGCGAGCCGACGTTGCGCACCTCCGCGGCCAGCTCGACCAGCGTTCGGCTGTCACCTCGCCGGTGCGCCCCCCGAGACCACAGCTTGACCGAGGCGACGACCTTCGAGCCGGAGCGAACCTCGTACGAGGCGGCCGGCTGGCCGGCGGCGTTGATGCTCCACACGTGCTCGATCGGCCCGAACGCGGCGGTCTGGTCGGCCCCGCACGCGGCGAGCAGAACGGCGATGAACGCCGCGGTGAGGATCCGCATGATTGCGGGGAGTGCACGCCCCGTGCCCGAGGGCAGACGAATTCCCGCCGAATTCGAGTCCTGACTGCTACTCTGCATCATGGACGTCATCCAGATCGGCTCGTCGACCCAGATATGCGAGGTCGCGCACGACATGGAGCGCTCGCTCATGCGCGTGCGCTTCCACCGGAACGGTCGGGTGCGCGAAGACTATTTCGAGTTCGCCGACGTGCCGCGCGGCGTGTTCGACGAGTTCCGCCGCATCGAAGACGATGCCCGCAGCGCCGGCAAGCAGTTCGGCAAGGCGGAGAAGCCGCAGAGCATCAGCCTGTACTACCACGGCACGCTGCGCGCCCTGTTCAGCGGCGTCCGCGTTCGCCCCGACGGCGGCCGCGTCCGGCTCACCTGACAGCGGGGGCGAGCGTCACGGGTCGGGGCGCTCGCGGGCGGCGAGCACGAAGCCGACGAAGGTCGACGCCGAGGACAGGCCGGCGAGGACCCGCATCGAGTAGGCCAGTGGATGAGTGCCGGCCCGGAACGCCTCGAGCGTGTAGACGAGCAGGCCGCTCACCAGGGCGCCGGCGAGGATGGCGAGGATGACGCGGCCCGCGGCGAGCCGGACTCCGAGCAGCCGCAGCAGCAGCGCCGGGCCGGTGACGGTGCCGGTGATCCAGCCGGCGCCCATGCCGATCACCGCGCCGACCAGCCCCGACCAGTTGCCGAGGGGTCCCCCCAGGACAGCGCGAGCACGGCCGGCATCGCGGCCAGCACGGTGCCGATCCACAGACGGGCGATCATCGGGTCCAGCATGTCACCCAGGCGACAACGCGCCCCCCGCGGTGAAAATTCTTCTGGCCGTTACCGGTCCCGGCGAGCCGCATCACGCCCGGTCCGCGCCGCTCAGCCGTAGAGCAGCGGCGCGATGAGTGCGAAGGCACCGAGGATCCAGACCACCACCGTGAGCGGACGGCTGAGGCTCATGAGTGCCCCCCCTTGCGAACGATGCGCCAGGCAGGTGAGTGCGGTGGCAAGACAGGTGCAGCTGGGACGCCGCGTGCCGGCATGGTCGCCAGGCCGCGCCGCCGACGTGGCACGAGCGCACGTCGTGCGGATCCGCCTCGCCGGGAACCTCGGACCTGGCCGTGTTCGCTCCCGGCCCGCTCAGCCGCGATTGGTCGGCAGCGCGCGGGCTCGCTCGACGCCTTCGGTCCAGCCGATCTCCTCTGCCAGCTCCTGCGCCTCGCGCAGGCTCGACGGTCCGATCGGGGCGTAGGTCTTGGTCGGCCGCGCGCCATCGAGCAGGAGCTCGGCGGTGGCCCGGCGATCGCCCAGCCGGCGCATCTCCTCGACCGCGGCGCGCCGGAGCTCGCGCGCCCGCTCGGTGTCGCCGATCTCCTCGAGCTGGACGGCGAGCATCGACTGGATGCGCGCAGCGCCGACCCGGGCGCCGACCCGGTTCGCGTGACGCAGGGCGTGCTGCCCCGAGCGCACCGCCTCCGGCCGCTTGCCGTCGAGGGCGTAGAGCTGGGCGAGTCGGAGCAGGAGGCGCCACATCGACGGCGGCCCCTCGTTGCCGGCGCCGCCCTCGCCGGCGGTCACCAGATCGATGCCCTCTTCCAGCTCGGAGGTCGCCGCCGAGATCTGCCCCTCGCGCAGCTGGGTGGTGGCGACGTCGAGGTAGAGCTCGCACAGGAGGTCGCGCTGGCCGGAGATGATCGACAGCCCGATCGCCTCGCGCAGCGAGCGGAGCGCCTCGTTCACCTCTCCCTTGCTGCCCTGCAGGTGCGCCGAGGCGCGCAGGAGCTGAGCCCGGAGCGCGCGCGAATCGGCGCAGTGGTACTGGACCTCCTCGATGAGCCCGCGCGCCAGCCCGAGCTCGCCCGAGACGCGCAGCGACTCGGCTAGCTTGACCGCGACGGTGACGAACTGGGCCCGCTTGGTCGGGTCGTCGTCGCTGAGCAGCACCTGGCGCGCCGCGCCGAGAGCGCGCTGGAACAGGCGCCGCGCCCCGACGTCGTCCAGCTCGTGCGCCGCGTCATCACCGCCGTGCGACAGGAGCGGCGCGGCCTGCTCGAAGTTGCCGGCCAGCTCGTAGTGGTGGCCGAGCAGTGACGGCGGCTCGCCCTGCTCCGACAGGAGCTGGGCCGCCTTGCTGTGCAGGTCGCGGCGGACGTGTGCCGGGATCGAGTCGTACACCACGTCGCGCACCAGACCGGAGCTGAAGCGAGCCGCGTCGCCGTCGTCGATCTCCACCGCCAGGCTGCGCGCCATCACGATCGACAGGGCCTGGCGGACCTCGTTCTCGTCGAGCTCGGCCAGCTCGCGCAGCCAGGTCAGCCGCGCCTCCTCGCCGAGGACCGCCACCACCTGGCAGATGCGCTTGGCCAGGTGCGGCAGGTGATCGATGCGCGCCGCCACCAGGTCGGCCTTGTTGCTCGGGGCCGACTGGGCGGATCCGCCCTCGACCACGTAGCGGACCAGCTGCAGCAGGTGGCCGGGGTTGCCGCCCGCCAGCCGCTGCAGCTCTTCCGCATCCGGCAGCTCTTCGCCGAGCTCCACGGCGCGCAGCTCCTTGACCAGCTGGGCGAGCGCGTCAGGCGCCAGCGCGCCCAGCTCGAGCCGCGACAGGGCCGATGGCCACCGCTCCGCCAGCTCCGGTCCGTTGGACACCACGATCCTGAGCAACGGCTTGCCGCGCGCGCTCTCGATGACCCGGCGAACCGCCTCCTGGCTGGGCTGGTCGTAGCGGTCGACGTCCTCGAACACCACCACCACCCGGCGGCGCTCGCTCTGCGTCGCCAGCAGCCGGTTGAGCGAGGCGAGCATCTCGCGCCGCCGCACGGTCGGCTCGAGCTGCCACAGCGGCCCCTCGACCCCGAGGATCTCGGCCATCGCCGGGGCGTCGCGCGGCGACAGGCCGCGGGTGGCGAGCAGCGCGTCGAGGTCGGTGATGCGATCGCGCGTGGTCAGCCCGAGGGCGGTGCGCACCAGCGAGCGGATCGGGTACATCGGGCGGGCGATCTCGGTCGGATCGCGGCGGGCGAACAGCACGCTGGCGCCGTCACCCAGCTTGTCGAGCGCCTCGCCGATGAGGCGGCTCTTGCCCGCCCCGCGCGCGCCGATCACCTGGATCGAGTTGTCGCTCTCGTTCCCGCGCAGGAAGCGGACCAGCCGGTCGACCTCCTTTGCCCGCCCGACCATCGGCAGGCCGACCAGGAGGCTCGACACCTCGGCGCTGGCCGGCCCGGCGACCGAGGCCGTGTCCTCGACCGGCACCACGGTCGGGAGGCCGTCGAGAGTCGCCGACTCGTGGTCGAGCATGGTGCCCATGCGCGGCGGCGCCGTCTGCGGGATGGTCCGGCCGCCGACGATAGGTGGCCGGTCGAGCAGGACGACCTCCTCCGGCTGGCGCGCCTGCCCGCAGTGGGGGCAGAACTTGAAATCGACCGGGTTCTCGGTGCCGCAGCTCGGACAGGCGGCGACCGCCGCGGCGGCTCCGGCCGGATGCGACATCACGCGGGTGAGCGCGATGCGGAACTCGGTGGCCGAGGGGAACCGGCGCCCCGGCTCCTTGCTCAGCGCGCGCAGGGCGCAGTCCTCGAGCACCGGATCGATCTTGAGGTCGGGCCGCCGCAGGCTGGGCGGGATCGGCTGCTCGACCAGGTGGCGGCGCAGGACCTCGATCGATGCGCCGCCGGCGAACGGAGTCGCGCCGATGAGGAGCTCGTAGAGGATGACGCCGACCGAGTAGAGGTCGGTGGCGTAGGTCGGGTCCTCGCCCTGGATGACCTCGGGCGCCATGTACTCGGGCGTGCCGCAGATCGTCTTCTCGGCGTCGTCCTTGCTCGGCTGGCCGACCAGCCGCGCGATGCCGAAGTCGACCACCTTGACCAGGTCCCAGTCGCCGCGGCGCCGCTCGACCACCACGTTGTCGCTCTTGAGATCGGCGTGCACCACGCCGGCGTCGTGGGCCTCCTCGAGGCCGCTCAGGATCTGCGCCACCAGGTCGGCGACCCGGGACGGGCGCAGCGTCTCGTGGCGCAGGACATGGGTCAGGGTCGGGCCGCGCAGGAACTCCATGACCAGGTAGAGGAGGCCGTCCTCGGTCTGGCCGTAGTCGATGACCGACACCGTGTTCGGGTGGTTGAGCCGCGACGCCGCCGTCGCCTCGTCGTGGAACCGGGCGACGAACCGGGCGTCGCGGGCCAGCTCGCCGCGCAGGACCTTGACCGCCACCGTCCGCCCGAGCACCAGCTGGTCGGCCTCGAACACGGTGCCGGAGGCGCCGCTGCCGACCCGCCGGCGGAGACCGAACTTGCCGGCGATGACCCGGCCGACCAGCATCTCGTCGCCGCCGAATTCCTGCGTGGTCACGTGCGGCACTCCACGCGCGGGCCCGCCGTCACGCCCGCTCCAGTACGCATGCGATTCCCTGCCCGACTCCGATGCACATGGTGGCCAGCCCGTGGCTCCGCTGGCGCAGCGCCAGCTCGTGCGCCAGGGTCAGGATCAGCCGGGCGCCGGAGGCCCCGAGCGGGTGGCCGATCGCGATGGCACCGCCGTTCGGGTTGACCACCTCGGGATCGAGCCCGATCTCCCGCACGCACGGGATCGCCTGGGCCGCGAAGGCCTCGTTCACCTCGGCCACCGCGATGTCCGCCGCTGCCACTCCGGCCCGCGCCAGTGCCTTGCGGCTCGCCGGAATCGGCCCGAGCCCCATCGCCGAGACCTCGACTCCGGCAGCCGCCGAGCTGACGTAGCGCGCGATGGGCTTGAGCTCCAGCTCTGCGATCGCCCGCTCGCTCGCGACCAGGATCGCGCAGGCGCCGTCGTTGAGCCCGGAGGAGTTGCCCGCCGTCACCGTGCCGCCCTTCTTGAAGGCGGGCTGGAGCCTGGCGAGCTTGTCGACCGTGGTGTCCGGCCGCGGGTGCTCGTCGCGCGCGAACAGGCTGGGTGCGCCGCCCCTCGCTTGCGGCACCTCGATCGGCGCGATCTCGCGGTCGAAGCGGCCCGCCTCCATCGCGGCACCCGCCCGCTTCTGCGAGCGCGCGGCGAAGGCGTCCTGCTCTTCGCGGCTGACGGCACACCGCTCGGCCACCACCTCGGCGGTCATCCCGAGCGCCAGGGTGCCGTGCATCGCCTCCATCCGCGGGTTGACCATCCGCCAGCCGAGCGTGGTGTCGTAGAGCGTCTGCGGTCCGCGCGCGAAGGCCGAGTCGGTCTTCGGCATCACCCAGGGCGCGCGGGTCATCTGCTCGACCCCGCCCGCCACCACCAGGTCGGCCTCGCCGGTCTGGATCAGGCGGGCCGCATCCGTGAAGGCCTGCATGCCCGAGCCGCACAAGCGGTTGACCGTGACGCCCGGGACCGAGACCGGCAAGCCGGCCAGGAGCAGCCCCATGCGCGCCACGTTGCGGTTGTCTTCCCCCGCCTGGTTCGCGCAGCCGACGATGACGTCGTCCACCCGGTCCGGGGGGACACCTGCTCGGTCGATCAGCGCCCGCACGACATGCGCGAGGAGGTCGTCGGCTCGCACCGACGAGAGCGCCCCCGCATGACGTCCGAAGGGAGAGCGAACGCCGGCGCAAACGTAAGCGGCCACGCCCATGTGCCCGAGACACTAGCACGCCTGGAACGCTAGGATACTGGACCGACTTCAAGCGTGTCGGCCCCGAAATAAGCGAAAATCTTGCGCTTGCGCCGACCCTGGGCAGGTCTGCCGACCTTGACCACACGCGCCGGTCAGTGGTTCGCTGTGCCGCGATGGAAACCACCTCTGCTGCGGCTCCGCGCTCCCGTGAAACCAGCGTGGTCTCTCTCGCGTCAGTCGAGGAAACCATCGCGTCGCTTACAGCGATCGATCAGTCGGGCGACAAGCGCACGATGAACCGGATGGCGCGCCGGCTCGGCAAGGAGCAGCCGGCGCTCCTGCGCTACGCGGCCGCGCTCAAGGAGAAGCACGGCGATCAGGTCGGCGAGGCTGCGATTTTTTATGGGACGCTGGTGTGGGCCATCTTCGATCGCCACACCGATCGCGCCCCGCGCCTCACGCAAAAGAACTTGACCGACGCCGAAGCAGCGGCGGCCGAGGCGCGCGCCGGCGTCGAAGGACTCGACGACAAGCCGCCGCACGAGCGAACGCTTCCGCTCCTGGTCGAGCGCCAGCCGCACATCTACGCCAAGCTGACCGAGCTCCTCGCCGAGGACGTCAGCACCGACGCGATGACCGCCGAGGTGGCGGGCGTCATCTTCCCGCCCACTCAGGTCATCGTCGAAGCATTCGACGCCGCCATCGAGGGGCGTCGCCCCGGCGAGCGGGTCGGCCCGGTCGTCCGCGACGCCGCCAAGGTCGGCCGCAACGACCCCTGCCCGTGTGGCTCGGGCAAGAAGTACAAGAAGTGCCACGGCACCTGACGCGGCGCGAAGGGATCAGATTTCGAACCGCCAAAACCGCCAAAGCCGCCAAAGTCTTTCTTGGTTTCTGAACCCAGAAAATTCTCCTTTGGCGCGTTTGGCGTATTTGGCGGTTCAATCCTGCTGGCCGCTCTTCAGAAGCCGCACTTGATCCAGGGGCCGGCGGTGAAGGGGAAGGCGGCGTCGTGGTGGACGTGCGCCACGTACCAGAGGCAGACGTCCTCACCGTCGATCGACTCGTCGCCGGTGTAGCTGGCGGGGAAGCTCTGCCCGGCGGTGGAGGCGCGCGGCGAGAAGGGCGGCCACTCGCCGTCGTGGTAGCGGACGGCGAACAGCTCCGCGTCCTCCCAGTGGTGGGGCCGGATCGCCACCTCGGCGCCGGTGCCGAAATCGATCTGGCGCCAGACGGTGGCGTTCTCGGCCGACTCCCCGGTGTACGGCAGCCAGCCTTCCTCGGCCACGCGCGTCCAGCGGCCCCCCTCGAAGTGCTCGAGCGCGTCGTCGCTGGCGCCGTCGATGTCGAAGTCGAACCGCCAGTGCGGGTGGTAGGTGTGGCTGTCGTGCAGGCCGGGGCCGTGGATGACCAGCCAGGGGGCCATGCGGCCGTCCTTGTGGAAACGCCACAGCTGGGTGTAGCGGAACGGTCCGCCCTGCCCGACGCAGAAGTCGGCGGCCAGCTCGAAGCCGCCGCGAAAGTCGCTGCGCCGGATCGCACCGACCAGGTTCCGCACCCCGAGCGGAGACCAGAAGGGGCCGTGCGCCTCGCCGCCCGATTCCTCGTCGATCGACAGGACCTGGCGCTGGTGATCGACGGTGACGTAGGGCAGCGAGCCCTCCCACATGACCCGGCGGTTCTTGTAGCTGGCCAGGTAGATGATGAGGCCGGCCGACTCGGTGACCTTCCAGTGGATCTTCCAGTCGGCGTGCTCGATGGAGTTGCTCATGGCTACCATTGCTCCGCCGGCACCACCTCGGTGACCTGGCTGTCGACGAGATCGACCACCGCGACCAGCGTGGGCCGGGCGCCCGGCTGGCCGAACAGCACGGCCGCGCTGCGCCGCGAGCTCGACAGCTCGATGTCGCGACGGCTCCAGTAGTGCATCGCCGCCAGCGGCTCGTCGCTGAGGCCGAGCTCGCGCTTGACCCGATCGTCGGCCAGCGCCACCGCCACCGCCTGGCCCTCCTCGTCGCGGCCGAGCATGGGCTGCCCCTCGTTGATCTGCAGATTGGCGACCAGGCCGGCATCGAGATCGATGAGCGCGTCGACGCAGCGGTCGGAGGCGTAGTCGTAGGCGACCACCCGCGCGACCCGACGGCCGAAGAGATCGTGCGGCGGCTTGAGGACGAGCGGCTCGACCGCGACCACCCGGTAGCGAGCCACCTTGGCCATGGTGGCGAGGCGACGATCCTCGGTCAGAACCCGCAGCGCGTCGGCCCGCTCCCCCTCGGTCAGGGGATCGAACAGCGCCGGATCCACCGACAGCGACGCCGTGGGACGCGCACGCACAGGGGCTGACCTGGCGGGCGGTCGGGCCGCCTTGCGCGCCGGTGCCGGCGCAGGCCGATTCGGCTTTCGTGCCGCGGACTTCGCCACGCGCGCGGCGGTCTTTCCGGCTCGTTTGTCCCTTGCCATCGGCGCGCACTATACACGCCTCGAATGACGCGCGGGGCCGAGTGAGATCGAACGCCAGTCCCGTGCGTTTCATTCCCCCATGTCACGGGATTTCAAGACCTTCTTCATTCGTCTGGCGGCGCTCGGCGCGGCGGCCTGCAGCTCCGTCTATGCGGTCAACTCGGGCCCCGGTGAGGGCGACGCCATGGCGGCCGCTCGCCCGGCCGCCCGCTCGCCCTACACGGTCGAGCTGGTCGCCGAGAACGGCCAGGTGCTCGACACCTACGCCCACCGCGGCCGCTCGTACGTGCTCGGCATGGCGGGCGGGCGCTACTCCATCCGGGTCAAGAATCCCACGGCGCGCCGGGTCGAGGCGGTCATCTCGGTCGACGGCCTCGACGTCATCGACGGTGAGAACGCCGACTTCACCGGCAAGCGCGGCTACGTGGTCCCGGCCTACGGCGAGCTCCTGGTCGACGGCTTCCGCACCTCGACGACTCAGGTGGCGGCGTTCCGCTTCTCGGCGGTCGCCGACTCGTACGCCGAGCGCAAGGGCAAGGGCCGCAACGTCGGCGTCATCGGCGTGGCGATCTTCAACGAGAAGGAAGAGCCGCAGATGATCATGCCGCAGCCGAGCGCCGACAAGGACGGCCGCTTCGACGACTTCGGCGGCGACGAGGAGGCCGAGGGCGGCTACCGCGGCCCTCCGCCGGCGGATGCGCCGACCGCCAAGAGCGAGGCCGCTCCCACCACCGGCAGCGCCGGCGGCGGCGGCAGCAAGGCCGGCGTCGCGCCTCGCCCGGCTCCGACCTCTCCGCGCACCCGCACCGCGACCCGCGAGATGGAAGACCGCTCGGCCGGTGAGACCTGCTGCGGCCCGCAGCGCAAGCAGCGCCCCGGCCTCGGCACCCAGTTCGGTGAGCAGCGCTGGTCGGCGGTCGACTTCACCCGCTTCGTCCGCGCCAACGCCAAGGTGCCGGTCGCGATGGCCGAGCTCCGCTACAACGACGCCGAGGGGCTGAGCGCTCTCGGCATCCGGCTCCAGCCGACGCCGGACGAGGACGAGCTGATGCGGCGCGAGACCGCCGACCCGTTCCCCAACAGCCACGGCTTCGCCGCCCCGCCCCCCTAGTCCCGGCGACTCACCCCTTCATCCAGGACCGCGCGGTCGCTCACCCCCTCAGAGTGGCCGCGCGGTTTCGTTTTTCTCGAAGCCGAGCAGCGTGACGTTGGCCTCGAGCGGCTCGCGCGTGGTGCGGCACTGGTTGGCCGCCACCTCCGGATCGGCGCGGCCGAACGCGACCCCGAACAGCACCACCAGCTCCTCGGGGATGTCGAGCAGGCGGCGCAGCGGCGCCGGGTAGGCGGCGACCGACGCCATCGGGCAGGTGTCGATGCCGAGCGTGGCGGCGGCGGCGAGGAGAGTGCCCAGCCACACGCCGACGTCGAGCGTGCCGTACTGCCCGAGCCGCCGGTCCTGCGCCACCACCGCCACGTGCGGCGCGTCGAAAAGGGCATAGTTGCGCAGCCAGGCGTCGTAGCGGCGCGCCTTGTCCTCGCGCCCGATCCCCATCGACTGGTAGAGGGCGAAGCCGCAGGCGCGCCGGTGCGCCAGGTAGGGCTCCGGGTACTCGCCGGGGAACGGGATCTCGGGCGCCGGCAGGCCGCCGCGCGCCGCCGCGCCGAGCGCCGCCGCCACCTCGCCGGTGACCGGCGGGGCGGTGACCCAGACCCGCCACGGCTGGATGTTGCACCAGGACGGGGCGCGCTGGGCCATGGCGAACAGGCGGCGCACCTCCTCCTGGTCGAACGGCTCGGGGCGGAAACCGCGCACGCTCCGCCGTGCCGCCAGCGCGGCCTCGAGATCCTTCATTTCGCCTCGTGGAGCTCGCGGAACCGGTAGATGCCGGTCGTGTGGCCGTCGGAGAAGTGGATGTTGACCCCGTAGTTGCCGACCAGGTTCATCCCGGTGACCGTGATGTCGGCCGGGACGGTGTCGTCCACCAGCAGGCGCTCGCCGGTGGTCTCCGAGCGGCACATGGCGCAGACACAGCGCAGGCGGAGGTCACGGGCTGTCCAGACCTGCTCGTCCCCCTCGTCCCAGACGAAGCGGACGTCGGCACGGCCGAGGCCGACGATCTCGAGCGGCATGGGCATGGTGGCCACATACATAGTAAGGTGCGCGGGCCGTGTCCAGCCGGCCCGGTCCGCCCTCGCGCCAGCGCCGCGCGCTCACCGTCGTGCGCGGCGGCGGCCGCATCGAGCGCGGCGGCGATCGCGCGCTGTCGGAGGTGCTCGCCGAGGCGCTGCGCGCGCCCGAGCGCGATCCCGACGCCGCCCAGACCTTCACCCACCCGTTCCACACCTACCCGGCCCGGATGGATCCGGCGGCGGTGCGCGCGCTGCTCGCCGGACTCGCCGTCACCGGCGCGGTGCTCGATCCCTTCTGCGGCTCGGGCACCACCCTGGTCGAGGCGCGCGCCGCCGGGCTGGCCGCCACCGGCAACGACCTCAACCCGCTGGCCGCCGCCATCGCGCGCGCCAAGACCTGGACCGCGCCGCAGAGCCGGCGGCGGGCGCTGCTCGAGACCGCGCGTGCCATCGCCGCCGAGACCCTCGAGGAGGGCAAGGCGGCGCGCCGCGCCGGCCACCGGCAGGCGCCGCTCCGGCGCGCCGGCAAGAACCCGTCCTCGCGCGACCGCCGGATCGCCGAGTGGTTCGCGCCGCACGTCAGGCGCGAGCTGGAGCAGCTGGCCGCGCTGATCGACGGCGAGACCGACCGCGAGCTGCGCGAGCATTTGCGCATCGTCTTGTCCTCCATCCTCTACAAGGTGTCGCGGCGGGCCTCCGACACCGACCCCCGCCGCGTCGAGCGGAACATCGCGCGCGGCAACCCGTCGCGCCTGTTCGCCGCCCGCGCCGAGCTCCTGTGCGCCGGGCTCGACGAGCTGGCGGCGCGGCGAGGACCGATGCCGCGGATCCTGGTCGGCGACGCGCGCCGCCTCGAGGTCGCCGACGGACTGTTCGAGCTGGCCATCACCTCGCCGCCCTACGCCGGCACCTACGACTACGCCGACCTGCACGGGCTGCGCATGACATTCCTCGGCATCGACGCCGAGAAGCTCGAGCGCCGCGAGATGGGCCCGCGCTCGCGCTTCACCGGGGCGCCGGACCGTCGCGCCCGGGCGCTCGACGAGTACCGCCGCGACCTGGCCGCCGCGATGGAGTCCATCGCGCGCGCCCTGGCGCCGGGCGGGCGGGCCGCGCTGGTGGTCGGCGACTCGCTGGCCGGGCGCGAGCCCGTGCGCGCCGACCGGATCGTCCGCGACGCGATCGCGCCGCCGCTCGCGCTGGTCGCCTGGGCATGGCAGGAGCGGCCCGCGCTGGGCGGCGCCGAGCAGCGCGCCTTCGCCGCCGGCGTCAAGCGCGAGCACATCCTGCTGGTCCAGCGTCGAGCGCCGTCGTAGGGTTCGCCCATGCGGCTCCTCGTCCCCCTCACCCTTCTGGCCGCGTGTGGTGGCTCTTCGCCGCCACCGGCCTCCGCGAGTGGAGACCAGCCGGCCAGCCGCGAGCCGGCTCCTACTCCCTCCGGTGCTGAAGGGGGGGCACGCGGGGGGGACGAAGTCCCATCCCGCGAGGACGACCGCGACCCCAGCTGGACCGACACCTCGGTGTGCGCGCAGCGCGCCGATCAGTTCGGGCCGATCAAGCTCACCGCCGCGCAGGCGACCGGTCGCTACGGACACGGCGCGACCCGCTTCGATCAGGTGATGACCACGAAGGCGCGTGCGGTCGAGGTCTGCGGGCCGTCCGGCGAGATCGACTGGCTGTTCGCCACCTCCTGCGCCGACGGCAGCCACCCCTTCGCCGATCGCTCGAGCGCGCACGCGGCGCGCCGGGGCAGCATGGGAGGCGGCAGCCGGTGCGGATCGATCATCGACCTCTACGCGGTGCCGTGCCCCGAGCAGATCTACGAGGTCTACATGGACATGTACATGTGCGGCCCGGACGAGTCGATGTAGCTGGCGACCGGCGCCGGCTGGCTCAACGCACCAGCCGGTCGATGCGCGCCGACTGGATGAGCCGCGCGTACCCGGCGGCGACCTCACCGGCCAGGTCGGTCAGCTCGCGGACGTGCGCGTCGCTCGCCGTCTGCCCGCCGGCGCCGTGGCCGTAGAGCAGGTTGACGACCCGCTGCCCGACGACGACCGGGATGACCAGCATGATCTCCGGCGGCTCGCCGACCCCGAGCGCGTCCCAGATCTGCCGCTCGATCGGCCGGCCTGCCGCCGGGCTGGGCCCGTGGTGCGGGCGCCCGGTGTCGTAGCAGGCCTGCAGCACCGACGATCCGCCGAGCGGCACCGCCAGTCGCTCGACCACCGCGCCCGCCAGGCGCTTGCCGTCGGCGGCCATCCCGCGCCATCCCATCGCGGCCTGGCCGCGCACGATGAAGAGCAGCGCGGCGCCGAGCCGCCCCTCGGCCAGGTTCATCCAGGCGTCGGCGACCTGGTCGCGCTGTTGCGCCGTGGCGATCGCGCGCCGCGCCGACTCGTAGCTGGCGACCTTGACCGCCGGAGCCGCGCTGGTCCGGGCCGGCGGCTTCACCTCGGACGGAGGCGGCGCGGTCTCCGACGAGCGGCGCGAGCGCGGCTCGAAGCGAACCACCGGCGACACCTGGCTGGGCGACGGCTGCGTGCGGCGCCGATCGCTGACGATGGGCGGCGCGCTGGCGTCGGCCGGCCGCAGGAAGCGCGGCCGCCGCTCGATGTGGTAGTGCCGCTCGAGGTAGTAGAGGATGCGCAGCTCGGCGGCGGCGTACGGCGCGATGGTGGTGCCGAGCGCGCGCTGGATGTCGCCGATGCGGTCGGGCTGGCGTGGGTCGGCCATCGCGATGGCGATGGTCTCGGGCCGCAGCGGCTCGGGCCCGAGCGGAAACGCGACGTGGCGCTCGGCCAGCTCGCGGCCGAGGCGAGCCACCGTTCCCGGGTCGGCCGCCTCCATGCGCGCCTGGGTGGCGACCGGCACGCCGTGCACCTTGGCCAGGTACAGGCCGAGCGTGTCGAGATCGAGCAGGCTGAGCTCGACCAGGTTGGTGCCCAGGCGCCCGCCATAGAGGATCTGCGCCTTGAGCGCCTCTTCGAGCTGACTCAGGCCGATGACCGCATCGCGCAGTAGCAGCGTCCCGAGCCGCATCCCGAATGCATGGTATCACGGTGGTTGTCGTGCGCGCGCTGGCCGGCCACCTACCTCTCGCCCTGCTCGTCGGCTGCGGCGCTGCGCCGGCCGCGCTGGACCGGGGCCCGCGCGGCGAGGCCCACCCGGTCGGGACCGCGCCGGCCGAGACGCAGGCGGCGGCGCCGGTCGCCGGCGAGCCGCTCGACGAGGCGTCGGCGCGCCGTCTGCTGGCCAGCCGCTTTCGCGCCGCCGGGCTGAGAATCCTCGAGGACGTGACGCTCGACGTGGAAGGGGTGACGCTGGTGGTCGACGGTTTCGATCCGGCGCGCCGCATCGGCTACGAGTACATCGCACCGGAAGAGCGCGACCTCGAGCTCGACGCCGGCGAGCGCGAGCGACTCGGCGCGATGGCCGCGGTGCACATCCTGGTGGCGGAGCCGGCCAGCGCGGTCGATCTCGAGCGGGCGGCTGGCGCCTTCCTCGCCGATGCCGCCGCTCGCGCGCCCGCCCCCGCGGCCGCCGGCGAGTGATCGAGCCGCCTAGCGAGTGCGCAGGAGGTAGGTCTCGAGCTTGACCGGGTTCAGGTAGGCGGCGCGCGAGATGGCCGGCGTGTGGCCGAGCTGGGCCGCCACGTTCTTGATCGCGAGCTTCAGCTTGGCCTCGGACGGCGGGCCGCCCAGTCGGGCCAGCTCGATGTCGAGCAGCCGATTGGAGTGGAGGGTGCGGAAGTCCTTCGGCACCGCGCCGAACGGGCGGAGGAAGTCGCGCACGTCGGTCTCGGTCACCGCGCCGGTCTCGAGCTGGAACAGCCGCTTGCCGGGAGACTTGAGGAACAGCTTGATGGCACCGGCGAGCTCGCGGTCGCGCACGGTGCGCTGCCAGTGGACGCCGCTCTTGCCCCTGAACTCGAACGACACCATGTCGCCCTTGACCTTCACCTGGTTCTTGCGCAGCGACGAGGCGCCGAAGCTCGGCTTTTCGGCGCGCCGGGCGTACTTCTCCGACCCGACCCGCATGTAGGTCGTGTCCATGATGCGGACCACGGCCGCGACCGCGGTCGCCTTGTCGGCCGCCGGCTTCTTCAGCTGGCGCGTCACCTTCGCTCGGGTCTTGCCGAGGCCGGTCTTCTGGAAGCGCTCGACCCGGGCGAACTTGGCGGCGGCTGCCTTCTTGCTCTGCGGGCGGAACCCGCGCCGCTTCTGCTGCTCTCGCGCTGTCGGCTGCCGGCCGCGCGCTCCCGCGGCCGCCGCGACCTGCAGGTGGAGCGCGACGAGGAGGAGCGCGAGGACAGATACCCGGCGAGCGCGCATGGCGCCGCAGCACCGAGCAAGCGGCGGACCAGCGGCAAGTTACAGGAAACAGTGGACGTGGCCAGCGCGCCGGCCGGCCGGTCGACTCGCGAGTCCCCAGGGAGCGCGCCCCCAGCGATGAGCCGGCGTCGGGCCGGAGGCGCGGGGCAGGGTACAATCGGCGCGTGGCCCGCCGGGACAGCAAGGAGACCGACGTCTACAACCCGCCGGCCGCGGGGACCACGCTGCAGACCTCGGGGCGCCGTATCCCGCTTCGCCACAGCGACACGCCCGACTACGACGCGGTGAGCGTGGTGGAAGAGGCGCCGACCTCGCGCCTCGGTCTGTGGCTGGTGCTGGTGGCGGTGATCGTCGCCGCGCTCGGCGTTGCGGCCTGGCGGCTGATCCTCTGATCGATTCGATCGCCCTCGCGCGATCAGCGCGGCAGGTCGGCCACCACCGGGCAGTGATCCGACACTCGGCGGTAGTCGTCGGCCATCTCGCGAGACGCGCGCGGCTCGCAGCGCTGGCGCTCGCACATGCCGAGCACGCGGACACCCTCGGCGGCACCGGCCACCAGGATGTGATCGAGCGTGCTGGGGGCGAAGGTATCGCCGCCGCCCGGACGCCAGTAGGCGGTGCAGGCCAGCTCGCCGGTGACCAGGCGCATGTCGGTCCCGCGCAGGAGCTCGTCGATGTAGCTGCGCTCGCCGTGCTGGTCGTCGTGCCAGCCGGTCGAGTTGAAGTCGCCGGCCACCACGATGGGAGCGCCCAGCTCGCGGCGCAGTGCGTCGACCAGCGCGACCAGCTCGCGCCACTCGCGGCGGCGGCGGCGCGCCTCTTCCTCGCCACCGCCCGCCTTGAGGTGGGTGGCGACCATGCCGATCCGCTCGCCGCCCTCGGCCTCGAGGAGGACCAGATGGGCCGAGGGCTGACCGGTGCTGCAGCGGCGCGGGGAGGTCAGCGGCCGCTCCTCGACCAGCTGCAGCCGGCCCTGGTCCCAGACCACCGCGATGCGGTAGCGATCGGACGCGCAGTAGGTCGCGGTGCTTCGCGCCAGGTGGCGTCCGGTGGCTGCCGAGGCATCCGCCAGCACCTGGTCGAGCGCGTCGAGGCCGCGCACCTCCTGGATGGCGAACAGGTCGGCGTCCATGTCGGCGATGCGCTCGGCGACCCGCGCCAGGTCGGTGTCCGGCTCGGGAAAGCTGCGGATGTTGAAGGTGCCGACCCGGAGCGGACGCGGCGCGGTCGAGTCGCCTGTCCTGCACCAGGTCCACCAGAGGGCGAGAAGAGCGATCGGGACGAGCGCGCGGCGCACCAGGCTAGCGATGATAGCGCGTCGGGTCGGGGACGCCGGCCTCGGCGAAGCCCTTCGCGCGCAAGAGGCACGCGTCGCAGGCGCCACAGGCGGCCTCGCCCACCGGGTCGTAGCAGGAGTGGGTGAGCCCGTAGTCGACGCCGAGAGCGAGGCCGCGGCGGATGATGTCCGCCTTGCCGAGCGCGATGAGCGGGGCGTGCAGGGTGAAGCGGCCCTCGCCGCTGGTGGCGGCGCGGGTCGCCTGATTGGCCAGCGCCTCGAAGGCGCCGACGAACTCCGGGCGGCAGTCGGGATAGCCGCTGGCGTCGAGCACGTTGACCCCGAGGAAGAGGTCGAAGGCGCCGAGCGTCTCGGCCCAGGCGAGGCCGAGGGCGCAGAGGACCGTGTTGCGCGCCGGCACGTAGGTGACCGGAACGTCGCCGGCCGCGCCGATCTCGGCGAGCGAGCGGTTCTTGGGCACCGCCAGCTCGTGCGAGGTGAGCGCCGAGCGCGCGAGCAGCGCCAGGTCGAGCTCGATCACCCGATGGGCCGCGGCGCCGAGCGCGGCGGCGACCCGGGCGGCGGCGGCTATCTCGCACCGATGCAGCTGGCCGTAGGCGACCGTGAGCGCGTGGCACTCGAACCCCTGGCTCCGCGCGATGGCGAGGGCGGTGGTCGAGTCGAGCCCGCCCGACAGGAGGACGACCGCTCGCTTCATACCCGCGCTTCTAGCACGTCGCGAAAGGAAACGCGGCCGGCTGGAGTAGCCGGCAGGGCCTCTGCGGTCCCCAGAGCCGCCGCCGCGGATCTGCGCGCAATCCGGGTGCAAACCGTTGGCCTCGCTCTTGCTGAATGGCCACGAGATGCGCCGGGGTCTCCTCACGTTCACGCTCGCGGTCGCCGCGCTCTTCGCGGCCGCGCCGAGCGCTGCCGATGCGGCCCGCCGGGTGGCGCCGGTCAGACCGCGCACCGTGCGCGCGCCGGTGCAGAAGCTGCGGCCGGCCCGGGCGGTGCGGGCGGCGCGCGGCCTGCGCCCGGGCGGCAAGAAGACGCCGGCGCGCCACCCGCTGTCGACCTACCGGCTCCAGCTCACCCCGTCCTTCACGTTCGCGAACGCCCGCGAGGTGCTCCCGTACCTGCACCGGCTCGGCATCCGCACCATCTACCTGTCGCCGGTCCTCCAGGCGCGCAGCGGCAGCCAGCACGGCTACGACGTCGCCGACCCCTCGAAGGTGAACGGCGAGCTCGGCGGCCAGCGCCAGTTCCGCGGCCTGGTGAAGGAGGCGAGCCGGCTCGGCCTCGACCTGGTCATCGACGTGGTGCCGAACCACATGGGCGTCTCGGCGGAGAACAAGCTCTGGGACGACGTCCTGGCCCACGGCCAGGCCTCGAAGTTCGCCCGCTACTTCGACATCGACTGGGGCGCCGGCGGCAAGAAGAAGATCGTCGTCCCCACGCTGGGTGACAAGCTCGACGCGATCGTCGCGCGCCGCGAGCTCCAGCTGGCCTATGACGGCGGCGGCTTCCGGGTCCGCTACTACGACAAGAGCTTCCCGATCGATCCGACCACGGTGGCGACTCTGCTGGCCGAGAGCGGACCTGCCGGCAAGCGCCCGCCGCCGCTCCGCGCCGTCGAGAAGGAGCTGCGCGCCCTCGGGCCCCGCTCCGGCAAGCTGCGCACCGACCGGGCCGCGCGGGTGATGAAGAAGCTCGCCGCGCTCCAGTCGTCGAGCCCCGAGGTCGCGCAGGCGGTGGACGCCGCGCTCGCCGCCTACAACGGCGAGGGGGCCGAGGGGCGCTGGAAGAGCCTGCTCGGCGCCCAGGCCTACCGGCTCAGCTACTGGAAGAGCGGCAACTCCAAGGTGAACTACCGCCGCTTCTTCACCATCAACGAGCTGGCCGGGCTGCGCCAGGAAGACCCGGTGGTGTTCGCCGCCACCCACAAGAAGGTCCTCGACCTGGTCCGCATCGGCCGCGAGATGGGCGTCAACGTGAGCCTGCGCATCGACCACCCCGACGGCATGGCCGATCCGGGCGGCATGCTGGGCGCGCTCGAGAAGAAGCTGCGCGCCATCAACCCCGAGTCGCAGATCTGGGTCGAGTCGATCCTGGCCAAGGACCAGTCCTTGCCCGGCGAGTGGCCGGTCGCCGGCACCACCGGCTACGACTTCCTGAACGAGCTCGGCCGGGCGCCGATCGACGCCGCCGGCTTCAGGCAGATCGACGCCTGGTACCGGAAGCAGATCCTGAAGAAGCCCGGCTCGTCGTTCGCCGGCGCGGTCGCCAGCGGCAAGCGGCAGATGCTGCGCAGCGAGCTGGCGCCCGACGTCAGGTTCCTGGTCGACCGGCTGGTGGCGATCGAGCCGGGCCTGTCGCGCGGTGACCTGCGCGACGCGCTGGTCGACGCCATCACTGCGATGCCGGTCTACCGGACCTACCTGACCAGCGGGGCCGAGCCGAGCGCCACCGACCGGCAGCGCGTCGCCGGCGCCTTCGACTCGATCGCGCCGCGCTCGCCCGGCCACGCGCGCGCCCTGGCGCTGGTGAAGAAGACCCTGCTGGCGCGCGGCGGCGGCTCGCAGGACGGCAGTCGCTTCGTCACCCGCTTCCAGCAGCTGTCGGCCGCCACCATGGCCAAGGGGCTGGAAGACACTGCCCATTATCGAGACCACGCGCTCGCCGCCCTGAACGAGGTCGGCGGCAGCCCGGCCGAGGTCAGCGAGAAGGGCCCCACGACGAATATCGACGAGTTCCACCAGGCCGCCGCCAGGCGCGACACCCGCGCCATGCTGGCGGCGACCACCCACGACACCAAGCGCAGCGCCGACGCGCGCACCCGCCTGGCCGTCCTGACCTGGATGCCGGAGCGCTGGATCAAGGCGGTCAACAGCTGGCGCGCAGACAACGCCGGCGCGCGCGGCCGGGTGGACGGCAACACCGAGTACCTCGCCTACCAGACGATGGTGGCGCTGTGGCCGCGCGCCAGGGGCGTGCCGAACGCCGCCGAGCTCGGCGCGCTCGAGGGCCGGGTCGCCGAGTACCTGATCAAGGCGGCGCGCGAGGGCAAGCGCAAGACCCGCTGGAGCAAGCCGAACCAGGCGTTCGAGTCCGACCTGCGCGGCTTCGTGAAGTCGATGTTCGCCTCGCGCCCCTTCGTGCGGCAGATGGCCCGCTTCGTCCGCGAGGTCGATGGCCCGGCCATCGCCGCCAGCCTGTCGCGCTCGGTGGTCCACTACAGCGCGCCGGGGACCGCCGACACCTACCAGGGGGACGAGCTGTGGAGCTTCT
>Ga0111538_10000441_pt1 | contig 55020 bp, 95 predicted proteins | sample SoiMethybrSBSTD1_FD_79669 | JGI IMG/M metagenome (GOLD analysis project Ga0111538, IMG submission 79669) | Bulk soil microbial communities from a Populus tree surrounding site in Tennessee, USA - Soil MetaG P. TD hybrid SBSTD1 (version 2)... | ecosystem: Environmental > Terrestrial > Soil >... | reverse complement strand
GTCGAAGAGATCCGCACGCCAGTCCGGCCTCGCCCGCTCGCTCGGGGCGTCCCGGTCTGACCTGATCCTCTGCTTGGAGTGCAGGCGGAAGCTGCCGCGCGAGTCCATCGCGTACATCGGTCGCAGCGCCGTTCCCACCGGATACCAGGATGCCGGGAAGCCGATCGCCTACTGCGGGCAGTGCTGGCCTACCGTCGAGCGGGAGGCATACCGCCTGATCTTCAAGGAGGTCATAGAGGAGGAGCTGGGCATCAAGATCGACGAGGACGGAGGTGGGTGAGATGAGCACGAACGGCTACATCGACGCGCCGGAGCGTCAGTGCTTCGGCAAGTTCAAGTTCGCGACCAAGAAGCGGGCGAAGCTGCACCTCAGACGCGCGCGGACGTTCGCCGGTCGCGGCGACATGATGGCCTACCTCTGCCCGCACTGCGACTACTACCACCTGGGCACGAAGCCAGGAGTGAAGGCGAAGCGGCGGCGTGCAGAGTCGGATCAAATGCGCTATACTGAGCGCAATGACGCAACAGCCACTGGAGGTGGTGAGGGTGAGGACAGCACGTGATCATGCGCAGGCTCTGAACATCAGAGAGCTTGCCGAGCGCGTTCACGCGCAGCAGGACACGAAGCACGACTACGTCGCGGACACGCGCCGGGTCGGCTTCCACGAGGTCCCGGTGATTGGGAGCGATGGGGCTTCCGCCAGCGACTTCGAGCTGACGATCGACGGGATCAACGACCAGGTCGGTGCGCCGAGCGCGTTCGGGATCAACGAGATCGCGCACGAGCAGATCGGCACGCGGCTCGGGATCCCGAAGAAGTACTACGAGCGGATGCGGGGCGAGGCTCCAGCTCTGCTCAAGCGCAACGTCGACCACTGGTTCGTCAACGATCCGGAGAAGCGGATGTTCCGTACGCTCGACGGCAACGTGCGCGCGGTGCTCTCGGATCGTTACCGGCCGCTCGACAACGTCGACCTGATCGAATACGTGCTCCCGGAGCTGTTCAAAGTCGAAGGGCTGGAGTTCTTCGTTACCTCGCTGACGCCGGAGCGCATGTTCATCCGGGCGACCCTGCCCCGGCTGACCGGCGAGATCCGGGTCGGTGACACCGTCCAGGCAGGAGTGGAGATCTCCAACTCCGAGGTCGGCCGAGGCTCGCTCACGGTCAGCCCCTGGATCCTTCGACTCGACTGCCTCAACGGCATGACGTCGAAGGTGGCGATCCGGAAGTACCACGCCGGTCGCCGGATCGAAGAGACCGACGACGTGCTCGGGATCTTCCGCGACGAGACGATCGCGCAGGACGACAAGGCCTTCTTTATGAAGGCGGCGGACATGGCACGGGCGGCACTCTCGGACATCACCTTCGGCCGGATCGTCGAGCAGCTGCGGGCGACGGCCACGGGTGAGCAGATCGCGGAGCCGGTCGCAGCGGTGCAGGTGCTCAGCAAGCGGCTCGACCTGACAGAGGGCGAGGGCCAGTCGGTGCTCAACTTCCTGCGGGCCGACGGCGACCTGAGCCAGTGGGGCGCGATCAACGCCCTGACCGAGACGGCCAAGCAGGCGACGACCTTCAACCGGCTCGCCGAGCTGGAGGAGAAGGCCGGAGAGCTGGCCGAGTTCACGAAGCAGGACTGGACGCGCGTCGCAGTGGCGGCAGCGTGATCCGGAGGGGGACCGGGGCGGGGGGCACTGCGGCGCTCCCCGCCTCCTGGAAGGCGACATTCGAGCGCGTCCGTGCGGCCTGCACGGGCGCTCCTGGCATAGACCTGGACAACCATGCAGCAAGGATCACGGAGGTAGTGGAACGTGCCAGACGAAGAGGCACAGGCGGTCACGACAGACCTGGGACGCGATCGGCTGCTCAACATCCGTAACGTCCCCAAGGGCGTCAAGGCGGCGCTGATCGCGGACGCCGAGCGGCAGGAGCTGTCGGTGAGCGACGTGGCGCTCTGCATCCTTGCGGAGCACTTCGGCACGGAGTGTCCGGCAACCGGCAACCGCTCGCGCTCGGAGCCGACGCTGAGCGACCAGTTGCAGCTGAGCATCCCGCACTACCACCCTCTTTGGGCGTCGTTCTGGAGCGCCGCACGCGAGTGGAAGACGACGCAGTCGTCGTCGGTGATCCACGTGCTGAGCGCGCACTACCAGCTGCCCTACGAGCTGGTGCGGCGTGGGCGCAACCCGAAGCCGTGAGCGTCGGGATCGACTTCCAGCCGGACGGCTCGGTCGTTGTGCACGTCGCCGCCGACGCGGTGCAAGCACAGCAGGCATTCGACCACCTGCAGGCCCTGCTGAAGCAAGGCGCTATCTCCAACGCGCACGCCCGGAAGCTGATGGGGATCGCGACCGACGAGTATCGAAGGCAGGTCCTCTACCGAGAGGCGCTGGGCGCGTGAGGATGATGCGCTGCCCCGGCTGCAAGGCCCTGATCAGCTGGGTGCCACTGGAGAACGGTCGTCGCGTGCCGATCGCCGTCGAGCAGGACCCGAAGGGCGATCACTTCCTCGACGCCGAAGGCGTGCTCCACCACCGACACGAGACGATCGCCAGCGACGTGCCGAGGTATACGGTGCACATTCCCTGCCCCAAGGAGGTGGCGTGAGGAACTGGGAGCGGAAGGCCGCTGAGCACCGGCTGCAGCAGATGCGCGCGCACCAGCTGCGCGAGGATCCACCGACGCCGGTCGTCCGCGAGCGCAAGCCGCGCATCTCCAAGGTCGGCGACCACTGGTTCCTGATTCATCGCGACAGCGTCGTCAACGGCTTCACGCTCTGGACGCAGGCGAACGATCGGATGCGACTGTACGAGGCGGCGCTCGGTGGGTGACGAGCGGGCCACCCTCGACGACTGGCTGGCTGGCCGCGTGCCGAGGAAGACGCGGGAGGAGCGCAAGGCCGACTGGGAGCGGCGAACCCAGGTGCGCCAGCGCGAGTGGAAGCGCCAGCGCCACATCCTCAGTGCGAGACGAGACCTCTACCGAAGGGCGCTCGAACCATGAGCCAGGAACTGCAGCTCAGGCCGCACGCACTCCTCGCGCAGCTGGAGGAGACCGGCAACCTCAGCCCTGCCGGGCTGATCCTCCCGGCCGACATCACCCCCGCCCGCTACGAGGCGATCGGCACCCTGCTCTACGCCTGGGGCGAGGGCTGGCGCTGGGCCGTCGGCGACTGGCTGATCCAGGGCCACGGCATCTTCGGCGACGACTTCTACCAGTACAGCGAGGTGCTCAACCTCAGCGTCCGCATGCGTCAGTACCTGATGCAGGTGGCCGAGAAGATCCCGCCGGGGCCGCGCCGTCGGGTGCCGGAGCTGCACTGGTCGCATCACCGCGCCGTCTGCATGCTCGAACCGGAGGAGTGCGACAAGTTCCTGCAGCTGGCGATCGACAACGGCTGGACGAAGCAGCAGCTGGAGGACGCCGCCAAGGGCCGGATCCCGGAGCCGCCGCCGACCGCCTTCCTGCCGAGCAACTACGTCGTCGAGCGCGTCCTCTCCGCCGCCGAGCAGGTGTACGCCAGCGCCAAGGTAAGCGAGACGCCGGAGTACTACCTCGTCGAGAGCCGCGCGATCCACAACCTCGCCGACGCCCTCGGGGTCGAGGACCCGATCGTCGAATGACCCCCGAGGAGCTGGCGAACCAGATCCGCACCTGGGGCGTGTGGCAGGGGCCAGAGTGGCCGCTCGACGAGCTTGTCCGCCGCCTCTCGCTGGCCGAGCGCGCGCTGGAGCGAATCCGCGACGAACGGGAGCGGGTGCCGGTGAAGAAGACAACCGGCGTCTCGGGCCAGGCGCGCTACGTGCACGAGGTCCGCTCGCGCGTGATCGCGGAGAGGGCACTCAGAGGGGAGGAGGTATGACGCGTTGCCCACGCTGTAAGGCCGAGGTGCTGTGGACGCCATGCCAGTCGTGCGGACAGCCCTGGCAGCACGCACGCATTGAGGTCACGAACATCCCCGGTCTGCTCGACGTCTACCTCTCGGACGGGCGGATTCTCACCGACCTACCCATACGTGTCGTTGACGGCCTCGTGCGTGACCTCGGCCTGGTCGCATGAGCCTCCTCGCGCCAGAGCAGCAGCGCTTCCGCTTCACCGCGCTCGGCTGCGAGTTCACCGTCTACGGACGTCCGCAGCCCGGAGGCTCCAAGCGCGCCTTCACCCGCAAGAACAAGGAGAGCGGCAAAGTCGGTGTCGTCGTCGTCGACATGAACGAGAAGCGGCTGAAGCCCTGGAAGAACGAGATCGAAATGGTGGCCTCCAGTCTGATCGGCACCCGGCCGATGTACGAGGGGCCGCTGATGCTCGTCGTCGACTTCTACATGCCCCGGCCGAAGGCCCACTTCGGCGTGCACGGGGTCAAGCACCGCGCGCCCCGCTACCCGGCAGTCCGCCCCGACACGACCAAGCTGCTGCGCCCGCTCGAAGACGCGCTCAGCGGCATCCTCTGGCGCGACGACGCCCAGATCGTCGAGCAGATCGTCAGGAAGCGCTACGGCGACCCGCCGCGAGCGGAGGTGCGGGTGGCGGTCATGGTCACGTGATCAAGCCGATCCCGAAGTGCCCCAGCTGTGGCGTCGAGATGAAGCGCACGGGCCGCAAGAACCGAGGCGAGAAGAAGCCGGTCAGCATCTTCCAGTGCATGGAGCAGGGGTGCGGCAACCGGAAGAACTACAACCGCCAGGGCGAGGAGATGTACTGAGCGCCTTGGGCAAGCGGAGCTACGAGCCTGACTGGAAGGGTGGCAAGGAACCTGGCCAGCCCCAGCCAGCGAAAGAGACGCGCCCGGAACGCCAGGCGCGCACAGGGAGGGGGAGGAAGCTGGACTCGGCCGCTCGCGACAGGAAGCTAGCGAGCGACCAGACCTGCCGCGCGACAGGGAAACGCGCTACGGATGGGCATCACATCCTCCTGCGCTCGCAGGGGGGCGATGACGTCGAGGACAACATCCTCCCTCTCTCGAAGAAGCCCCACGACGAGTACCACGGCACCGGGGTGCTGAAAGGGGTCAAGCTGACCGACGCGGAGTACGCCTACCTGGTGAGTAAGCTGGGCGAGGAAGCGGCGGCGGACTACATCGAACGGAAGTTCCCACTGGAGGTGGCGAAGTGAGCGAACAGACTGAGATTCAGTCGAAGACCGACGATCAGCACACCTGGCGCGGCGCTGAGCAGCTGCGGCCGTACCTGTGCCGGATCAGCCTGCTGCAGCCGACCGAGGGCAACCCCGACAAGGGCAAGGCGCACGTCGGCCGTCTCAAGGCCAGCCTGACCCGCTTTGGCCAGACGAGGCCGATCACGATCGACGCCTCCGACGGCACCACGATCCGCACCGGCCACCACGTGACGCGCGCCGCCGAGGAGCTGGGCTGGACGCATATCGCCGCGATCGCTGCCGAGTTCTCCGACGAAGGGGAGGCGCTCGCCTACCTGATGGCGGACAACCGCCTCGCGCGCGTGGGCGACGAGGACGCCTCCGTGCAGCAGCAGCTCGCGCTACTCGACCTGATCGGCGACAACCTGCAGGGCACCGGCTGGGACATCGACACCGTCGAGCAGCTCCGCGCCGAATCCGGAGTCGAGGCACCACCGGCCCAAGTCGAGCCGTGGAAGGGGCCTCCCGCCGAGACCGCCGAGGAAGCAGCCGCGCGCGTGCGGGCGACCAAGAGCTACAAGAAGGTGCCGATCGACCTGACGCAGGACGAGCACGACCGGTACGAGGAGCAGGTGCGGCTGCTGAAGCAGGCCTACAAGGTGCGCAGCGCGAAGGACGTGATCGTGACCGCGCTCAACGAGGCCTACGAGCGCCACGCCGCGCCCGTGCCCGAGACTTCGGGGGAGGAAGTGGCTGTGCCACCAGCCCCGGAGGGGGAGAGCGGTGCCGCGTCAGCTGACGCCCCTACCCCTCCGGCCTCCCCTGAAGACGACCTGCCGCTCTAGCTAAACCGCCGGTCAGAGCGCTAATCTCTACTCCCATCCGTGGGCGAAACTCTCCAAGAGACGTACACGCGACTGGTTCCAGCCTCTCGTAAGCCGACTCGGGAGCAGCAGCTTCGCTACCTGGCCTGCCGCGAAGAGGGGATGTCTCACGTCGCTGCAGCGCGCGCGGTCGGCTCCACCGGCCGTCGCTTCGTCAGCCTGCTGCGCCACGATCAGGAGTTCCGCGCGCTCTACAACCAGCTGCTGCCGGACTTCGAGGAGCAGGTGCAGGAGCGGATCCGGCACGAGGTGATGGAGCGCGCCTTCGACCGCAGGGACGAAGCCTCTCCCCGCCTGCTGGTGCTGATGGCGGAGGCGCGGCTTGGGGAGATGGACTACAAACGCACCCGGCGGATCGACCAGCGCACCCGGCACGAGCACGGACTGGTGCTCGACCCGCGCTCGCTGCCGACCGAGCAGCTGCGCGCGATCCGTGACATCCTCGCCACCTTGCCCGACGACAAGGTGATCGACGCCGAGGTGGTCAGGGAGATCACGCAGTGAGCCTCGACTCGCTGACGCTGTACCACCGCCAGCGGCAGTACCGGGAGGCGCTCGGGTTGCGAGACCGGATCCATGACCTGCGCTTCGAGTTCGCGACCGGGGGAATCTGCGCTCCACTCAGCCCCGTCTACCAGCTCCACACGATCCGCATGGACGCGATCAAGAAGATCGCCCACGGCTTCGACCTCCCCCCGGAGCTGCTCCTGCCGATCCCCGAGGAGCTTGACCAGTGAACCGTGAGGCGCTCTACCGGCGCGCGCTCGGGCTACCAGAGCCGCTCGCGATGGTCGACGACGTTCCCGTCGGCGGCTCGTGGATCCACCTCGACGGCGGCACCCTCGACCTGGGCCTCGTCCGCGACTCGCAGCTGCAGGGCGTCAGCGACTACGAGATCTTCGGCGAGGTGTTCGAAGGGGTCGCGTTCGTGAACGGCGGCGACGGCGCGTGACGATCACCGAGGAGGAGCGCCCCCTCACCGCAGGGGAGATGCGCCTCCGCTTCGAGGCCGAGGACCAGCTCCGCACCGAGGCGGAGCTGCTCAGCCACAGCTACTACGCCTTCGTCAAGGCGGCGTGGCGGGAGATAGAGCCACACACGCCGTTCAAGGACAACTGGCACATCCCCGCGATCTGCGAGGCACTCACCTGGGTCTCGACCGGTGACGTGAGGCACCTGCAGATCTGGGTGCCGCCCGGCTCCATGAAGAGCATCCTCGCCAGCATCCTGTGGCCCGCCTGGGAGTGGACGCGGAGACCGTGGCTGCGCTACATCACCGGCTCCTACGAGGAGAGCCTCGGCCTCGACTTCTCGGCCAAGACGCGCGACGTCGTGCTCAGCGAGTGGTACCAGCGCCGCTGGCAGGTCAGCATGCGCGAGGACGCCAACCAGAAGGGCGACTACGTCACGACCGCAGGCGGTCGCCGCTACGTCACCTCCCCCGACGGCGGCGTCACCGGCCGTCACGCGCACAGGATCGTGATCGACGACCCGCTCAAGCCGATGGAGATCGCCTCCGGCTCGAAGCTGGAGAAGGCGAACAAGTGGTACTCCGGCACGCTGGCCACCCGAGCAGCCGACCCCGGCGAGCTGGCCGAGGTGATCATCATGCAGCGCCTCCACACGAACGACCTGGCGGGCTACGCGCTGCAGTACTACGACGACTGGGAGATCGTCTGCCTGCCGGAGCGCTACGAGCCGTCGCATCCGTTCGTCTGGCCGCAGGACGAGCGCGTGCAGGAGGGGGAGCTGCTTTGGCCTGCCCGCGTCAGCGATCGCGAGAACAAGAACCGGGCCAAGAAGCTCGGCGCGCACGAGGCGGCAGGGCAGCTGCAGCAGCGCCCGTCCGCCCGTGAGGGCGACCTGCTCAAGCGCGCGGACTGGCGCTACTTCGACCGCAAGCGCTTCGACGAGAAGCCGAGCAGCTTCGCCTTCGACCGGATCGTGACGAGCTGGGACACGGCCTTCAAGGACAAGACGTCGAGCGACTACGTGGTCGGCCAGGTCTGGGGCGTCAAGGGGGCCGACTTCTTCCTCCTCCGCAGCCACCGCGAGCAGATGCTCTACGGCGCGACCAAGCGCGCGATGAAGGAGTTCAACGGCTGGATCCGAGGGATCTGGCCCTACCTGCCGCTCAACCACCTGATTGAGAAGTCGGGCAACGGCGCGGACATCATCGCCGAGCTGAAGCGCGAGATCACTGGCGTCGTCGACGTCACCGTGAGCACGGACAAGTACCTGCGGGCGAGCACGGCGCAGCCGACCCTGGAGTCGAACAACTGCTTCCTGCCGGGCGTCGCGAACGCCAACCAGACCGACTGCGACTCGGCCCAGACCCCTGGCTGGGTGCAGGACTTCATCGAAGAGTGCGCCCAGTTCAACCGGGGCGCGAACGACGACCAGGTCGACGCCTGGAGCCAGGCGATCAACTGGGTCAACGCCAACCCTCACGTAGGCCTGGGGGGGATCTTCATCCCGGAGGGCGAGATCTGATGGAAGCGGAAACGTGGGAGGTCAAGCGCAGGGACTACCAGCGCCCCCGCGACGCGCGGGTGGCGCTGATCCGCTGCGGCGAATGCAAGGAGTACTACGAGACAAGTGTCCGCCAGGCACGGCGTATCCAGAAGGGCGAAACGCGACGGCTCTGTGAGACCTGTCGCCGGGTCGAGACGGCCCAACCCTGCACGCCGGACCAGACGGAGGAGTACGCCGACTGGTGGCTCCACGACTCCGGTCTCTCTCGCCACGAGGTGATTGAGATCGCGTCGATGGTCCACCCCGGCGCAGCACGCCGAAGCGTGCCTATCCCGTCCCCGAGCAGGAGGATGACCAGTGAAGAGGGCCATCGCACTGCTTCTACCGGTGTTGGCGCTATCCGCATCAGCGGCCTGGGCCTCACCGTCAACGTCAGCACAGCAGCATGAAGACGATGTCATCGAACGCCAGATGCACTTCCCGCCCGTGTCGTTCACGCCGGAAGCGCAGGCCCCCCCGACTCTGATCCGCCTCAGCTCCGCCTCCAAGCGGCAGGCGGCGCTGGTCCTCCCCGACACACTCGGACGCGTCTGGAAGTTGGGACGCGCCGATCGCAAGTGGCTTGCGCCGCAGATGCGGAAGTCGCTGTCCGTCGTGGCGTTCTTCAAGAACCCGAGGCACCGCTGGGTGCTGGCCCCGAACAAGGCAAAGTGCTGGTCGGTGGCCTGGCAGCGCTCGTGCACACTCGCCCGCGCGAAGCTCCACCTGCACCACCGGCTGGCGGAGGCAGCCGAGTACAGGCTTGACCACGAGCTGCCGCTGATCAACGACTGGGTCACCGCCGTCCGCTACGTCTGCAGCAAGGTCTACGCCAGGCAGGACGTCTGCGACTTCCTCCTGCGCACCTCCGATCGCGAGGGCGGGCACGGCGACTGGGTCTGGTACGGAGGACGACCCTGGCGGGGCTACCACATCGGCGACGACTTCCTCGGAGCCGACACCGTGGGCGGCTGGATGCAGTTTCGCTTCAGCACCTTCGCGCCCTACTATCGGCACATGGTCGAGGACATGCGCGCTCACGGCTTCACCCTTCCCAGGTGGCCCGATCGCGGTGGCCCCGCCGAGTACCAGCCGTGGCTCGACCCGCTCGCGCAGGCGCTGACGGCCGGGTACATGAAGTTCTACGGCAAGGAGGGCTGCCACTGGTGTTTGGGATGAGCGACTGCGTCCCCTGGTGGGGCGGTCTGAACATGAAGGGCTATCGCTGGTGCCTGTAGACGTGGGCATCGCCGAGCAGCGTCTCGACACCAGGGAGGACGGCGTTCGCGTCGTCCTCCCTGTGCTCTACAGGCCGCAGCGCGCGCTCCTCGTCTACTCGTCTCTGATGGAGTCGGTGGTCGAGGTGGCCCTGCGGCCGGTGTTCATGGTCAGCCTCCACGACCGCAAGGAGATGGCGGCGGTCAAGGCCCTCGACTGCGACTACGTGCAGCTGTACGAGGGACGCAGGCCCGGCGACTACGCGCGCAAGATCAACCTCGGCGCGGCGCTCACGAAGGAGCCGTGGATCTTCACCGCCGCCGACGACCTGCACTTCGAACCGGGCTGGGCGGAGAAGGCAATCGCCTGCGCCGAGACACAGGGCAAGCACGCCATGGGCGTGAATGACCTGGGTCGCTGGGCCTCGCGGCACAAGATCCCCCCGGCCCCCCACTTCCTCGTGGCGCGCTCGTACTTCGAGCGCGGCACAGCAGACGAGCCGAACGCGATCTTCCACACCGGCTACGACCACACCTACGTCGACACCGAGTTCATGTGGACGGCGCAGGCTCGCGGCGAGTACGGCTACTGCCAGGAGGCGGTCGTCGAGCACCTGCACCCGGTCTGGCGCAAGGGCAAGCGCGACGAGGTCTACCAGCTCGGTGCCGCCAAGACGCGAACCGACCTGCGACTGTTCCGCCAGCGAGAGCGGCTGTGGAAGACCTCACGATCCTGATCTGCTCGCACGGCGACGAACGCTGGCGCGACCTGGCGTTCTCACGCGCGTACCCGTCGGCGACGGGGCAGGCGAACACGTACGTCTTCCACCTACCCGACGCCACGCTCGCTGAGGTGCGCAACTTCGCCGCCGAGCAGGTGGAGACGGAGTGGCTCTGTTTCCTCGACGCTGACGACGAGCTGGACTTCGGCTACGTCGACGCGATGAGCCGCTACGTGGATGGGGGGGAGGCGCTGCTGGCCCCGGCGGTCAAGTACATCGACCCCCGCCGGAAGACCGCTCCGGCCTGCCTTCCGAACGAGCCTGGCGACATGCGCGCGATCAACCGCTGCGTGATCGGCACCCTGATCCGTCGCCACACCTTCTTCGAGGCGGGCGGCTTCCAGGAGTGGCCGTGCTACGAGGACTGGGATCTGTTCCTGACCGTGCATCTGCGCGGGGTGCCGATCGTCTACGTGCCCGACGCGGTCTACAAGGCGCACGTCAGCCGTGTGTCGCGCAACGCCCCCGGACACCGCCGCGTCGCAGCGCACACCTATCATCAGATCCGGGTGAAGCACGGCCTGGCCGTCTAATGCGCTATACTCCTCGCCTGGAGGTGGTGAGGTGAGAGGTAACGCGATGGAGGGCAACGGCGACTCGCGCGCGTACGACGGCGCGATCGTGACCCTGGTGAACCTCGACGACGAGGACGAGCTGCGCACCGTCCATCGCGCAGGCTTCGCCTGGGAGTCGAAGGTGGGGCCACGCGGCCGTCAGATCCGCACCCGCCACGTGCTCTCGTTCCTCGACGTGATCCGGCGGCTGTGCCGCGAGGCCGACAGCTGGCCGGGCACCTGGAAGATCCGGACGATCTGCACGCCGCTCTCCATCTACAGCGACCTGACCCACGCGCGCTCGCTGGGACACGAGAGCAGCCGCGCGCAGAGCTACGAAGCGCATGTGCTCGCCCGCGCCGACCGCATCGACATGTGGGAGGGCAGCTACTCGCTGGATCACCGCGAGCGCTACCGCCAGCACGGGCTAGATCGCGACGGCAACCCAAGGTGACCGATGAGCTGCTCGTCGTCGACTGCAAGAAGTGCGGGCGCGCGTACGCGCCGAGCGCGGAGCCGGACCCCTGCATCGGGATGCTCCCCGGTGTCGTCGAGGCCTGCTGCGGTCACGGCAACGACACGAAGGCCTACGTGATGTTCGAGAACGGTGTGCTGTTCCGGGGCATCCGCCGGATAGAGCACCATGACCTGACCAGGAAGCGGAGGAAGCCCGCATGATGCGGACCGACATCTTCACCGTGCTCGTGAGCCTCGACCGACCCGAGCTGCTCTGGCGCACCGTCAAGAGCTACACCGAGACGAAGGACGACCACTGCGAGCTGCTGATCGTCGACAACGGCAGCGATCCGGAGACGCTCAAGCTGCTCGACGACATTGAGAACTGCGGGATGGCGAACGTCGTCTACTACGGCGAGAACCTCTACCCCGGTGCAGCTACGAACCGAGGCTGGAAGCTGGCGAACCTGGGTGCGCGCTACCTGCACCGCTCGGACAACGACATCGAATACCTGCCGGGCTGGCCGAGCGAGGTGCGGCTCGCCTTCGAGTTCACCCCCATCAACAACCTGGGGCAGATCAGCCTGCGCACGGATGTCGAGGAGCTGTTCCAGGACGCGGTCGGCGGCAACAACGTGATCAAGCGCGAGGTCTGGGAGGCCGGGGTGCGCTACACGTCCGAGCCGTGGTCGTCGGTTCCCTGGGAGGACGGCGACTTCAACCAGCGCGTACGCGCCGCAGGCTTCCAGTGGAGCCGCGTCACCGAGCCGTGCATCGTGCACATCGGCGACAAGATGCTGCCGCACATCCACCTCGACGACCCCTACTACGAGCGCACCTACGCAGAGCGCGGGATCAGCAAGCTGCTGGAACGGGCAAAGTGGGAGAAGGGTGAAGCTCGCGTCTAAGCAGCTGCTCTCGCTCGGCATGAAGCCGACCGAGGTGATCGAACTACAAGACCATGCTCAGGAGGAGTCCGTCGAGCTGCGCGTGCTCGTGCAGAGGATCCTTCGCGACTGGCTGCACGAGCGGCGGACCGCGTGAGGGTCATCGTCTGCGGCTCGCGTCGCTGGACCGACCGCCAGCAGATCGCCAGCAGGCTCTTCGACCTCCCCCCTGACTCGACGATCGTTCACGGCGCGGCGGGCGGAGCCGACCGGATCGCCGCCCAGGAGGCGGAGAAGCTCGGGCTGCTCGTCGAACCTTGGCCCGCGATGTGGGAGGCGCACGGCAAGCGCGCGGGCCTCATTCGGAACGAGCAGATGGCCGTGATGGGCGCGGATCTCTGCATCGCGTTCTGGGACGGCCGCTCGACGGGCACGGCGCACATGCTGACGCAGGCGAGAGCGCATGGCATTCCCGTCGAGGTCGTCACGTGAACGAGCAGCCGCTGATCTCCATCGTCATTCCCACGATCAGCGAGCGCGGTCACTGGCTGGAGAAGTGCATCGCGGGCTACGTCGAGACGACCAGCTCCATCCACACCGAGCGGATCGTGATCACCGACCGGGAGACCTGCGCGATCGCCTGGAACGAAGGGATCGCCCTGGCGCAGGGGGCCTACATCCACCTGACCGCCGACGACATCGTCCCCCACGACGGGTGGTGGCTCGCCGGAGTGGAGGCCTCGGCGCAGGGCTACATCCCCTCGCCGCTGATCCTCAACAGCGACGGCACGACGCAGTCCTGCGGCAATGGCACCCAGCGCGTGCCCGACGGCACCCGCGCCGACATCTGCCGCATCCCCTGGGGGCCGGAGAAGCTGTTCGAGCAGATCGGCCCCTTCCCCGAGGACATGCACTACTACACGGACAACTGGTTCACCTGGGCGGCGCGACAGAGCGGCGCGGCGGACACGCGCGTCAAGCAGGACTACCTGTTCACGCACCACCTGGCCCCGGAGCGCCGCGAGATGGCGGACGAGCGCCTCGCCGCCGACTCGGTCAGGTTCCAGCAGTACACGCGGCGGCAGGGTCGCCGACGATAGGCGTAGGCCGAATCCGGGTAGGAGCGCAGCGGCAAACCCACCAAGGAGGCAGTCATGGCCGAGACGAAGGCACCGAAGAAGGAGAGCAAGAGCGAGCTGAAGAAGCGGCTGGAGGCGCAGGCCGCAGCGGCGGGGGCGACCCTGGAGAAGGACGACCGGGGCTTCTACATGACAAAGCCCGGAGAGCGTGCGATCCTGCGGGTCGATGACACCACCGAAGATCACGTCATCAGTCGATACCTGCGAGGCGCTGGCGCATAGCGACGCACCAGGCAGTGCGCAGGATCTCGACCTGACGCCGGAGGCGCTCTCCGTCCTCGACGAGCTGGAGGAGCGGCTCGCGACGATGGTGCGGCTGGCGGAGGAGACGGCGGAGTACCAGCGCAAGCTGGAGTCGCGCTGCGCGGGCTACCGCACGGTGATCCAGGAGCTGCAGGCGCAGCTGGCGGTGTACCGACCACCCAGCGAGGACGAGCAGCTGCAGAGCCTGCTCAACGAGTACGGCATATGAGGGTCCTGGTCACGGGCTACCGGGGCTTCATCGGCCAGCACCTGACGCGCGAGCTGGAGGAGCACGACCACACCGTCTACGGGATCGACATGCTCACCGACCCGACCGACGACCTGCGGCTCCCCGGTGTTGCGGAGCGCGTCGTCGAGGCCTGGCTGCCCGACTGCGTCGTGCACCTGGCTGCCAAGGTCGGTCGCCTGTTCGGCGAGGACAACCCGGCGGAGACGATCGCCGACAACGCCTGCATGACAGCGCTCGTGGCGAAAGCAGCCGCCAACTGCGGCGCACGACTCGTCTACGCCTCGACCAGCGAGGTGTACGGCGACAACGGTGACCGGGAGTGCGACGAGGTCGAGGGGCCGTTCGTGCTGCCGCACAACATCTACGGCCTGAGCAAGTACTGGGGCGAGCACGTCTGTCAGCTCTACGCCCCCCGCGACCTGGCGATCCTGCGCTTCAGCATGCCCTACGGGCCGGGGCTTCCGGCAGGCCGGGGCAGGGCGGCGATCGTCAACATGCTCTGGCAGGCGGAGCGCCGGGCAACGATCCCCGTCCACCTGGGGGCGGAGCGCTCCTGGTGCTGGATCGGCGACACCGTCCGCGCAGCTCGGCTCGTGATCGAAGACTGGAAGGCGGGCGTCTACAACGTCGGCCGCGACGACGCCGCCGTCCTGATGCGCCGTGTGGCCGGGATCGCCTGCGAGCTGACGGACGCTCCGTACTCGCTGATCAAGGAGATCCGCGCTCCCTCGAACCAGACGGTCGTCAAGCGGCTCAGCACCAAGCGCATTCGCAGGCTGGGCTGGGCACCGGAGGTCGAGCTGGAAGAGGGGATGGAGCGCACGCTGGAGTGGGTGCGGACGCTGGGTGATGATGGGCTACCGAGGGAGGACTGGTGGCGGAGGTCGGCACATGAGCTGGCCTGACCACATACCGGACTGGTGGGGGGCGCTGATCCTGGCGCTGGCCGTGTTCCGCGTCTATCGGCTGATCGCGGAGGACGACATCGCCGACCGGCCGCGCGAGTGGGCGCTCGACAAGCTCGCTGAGGAGCGCCTGGAGAAGCTCGACAAGCTGATCACTTGCCCCTGGTGCCTGGGCTTCTGGCTCGGCGTGATCGTGTGGCTGGCGTGGCTGCTGTCGCCGGACTGGACGATCGGCCTGGCGTTCCCCTGGGCACTCAGCGCCACCGTCGCTCTGATCGCGAAGCTCGACCACTAGGGCCACCGCCGCCCCCCGCCGTACCCTTCGCGCTGGCTTAGTCCAACGTGAAGGAGCACACATGGGTTGTGGTTGTGGCAAGACGAGGGAGGAGAAGCAGGCGGAGATGCAGGCTCGCATGGAGCGCAGAGCTGCTCAGCGCGAGGCCCGCAGGCAGGAAGTCGCCGCTCGCGTCAACAAGACGCAGGCCAAGAAGTAACCGTGGCACGCCCACGCAAGCTGCCTACGAACGGCGGCGTCTTCTTCCCCGAGGAGGACATCCCGCTCGTTCCTGGCGCAGACCGCAAGGCCCTCACTGCGGGTGGGCAACGCGTCAACCCTTCGCGCGCCGAGCAGTACCGCCGCCTCAGCCAGCTGTGGCAGAACGAGGCGCTCACCATGTACGACAGCTGCGGTGAGGCCTGGTACGCGGCCCAGTTCTACGCGCGCGCGATCGGCAAGCTGAGGCTCTACATCGCCAAGAAGGACGAGCAGGGCGAGGTCACGGAGCTGAAGGACGAGCCGGACGACCCCGGCGTCCAGGCGCTGGAGCGGATCAAGGACCCGAGCGGGGGCCGCTCCCAGTTCCAGGCCGCGTGGGCACGGCTGATGTTCCTCACCGGAGAGACCTACCTGACCGTGACCGAGAACCCGGACACCGAGGAGGAGGTCTGGGAGTGCTTGTCCTCGAACGAGCTGCGGCTCGCGCCCGGCCGGGGCTACGTCCGCTACGCCGCGCCGTCCGTCTCGCCGGAGGAGTTGCTGACTGCACCCGACGACGACTTCGAGCCGGTCGACAAGGGGAACCAGAAGACGGCGGTCGTCTACCGCCTCTGGCGCAGGCACCCGAGCTACTCCATGCTCGCCGACGCGCCGATGCGGGCCTGCCTGACGCTGTTCGAGGAGCTACAGCTGCTCCAGCTGGCCGTCCGTGCCCGCGCGCGCTCCCGCCTCAACGGGGCCGGGATCCTCGCCGTGCCGACCGAGATCATCTTCGCGAACATGCCGACCGGCGCAGAGCAGGACCAGACGAAGTCGCCGGTCATGCAGCTGCTGCACAGGGCGGCGACCACCGCGATCCGCGACCCTGGCTCAGCCGCCGCAGTGGTGCCGATCGTGATCCAGGGTCCTGCCGAGCACCTCAAGGAGCTGCGCTGGATCCCGATCGGCAGTCCCAACGAGAAGTACGAGGAGCAGGGGCTGCGGACGGAGCTGATCAGCCGGATCGCGATCGGTCTCGACTTCCCCAAGGAGCAGCTGCTCGGCGTGGGCGACGCCAACCACTGGAGCGCCTGGCTGGTCGATGACCAGACCTGGAGCGCCCACCTGCAGCCGATGGCCAACCTCTTCGTCGAGGATCTGACCGGCGTCTACCTGCGCCCGTACCTGAAGAAGCAGGGCGTCGAGAACTGGGCCGACTACACGATCTGGTACGACCCGGCCGAGGTCATCAACAACCCCGACCGCAACAAGGACGCCGCCGCCCTGTATGCGCAGGGAGAGCTGAGCGGGGCGACCTGGCGCGACGCGGGCGGCTTCAACGACGACGACGAACCCGACGACGAGGAGTTCCGGATCGCCCTCGCGAAGCAGTTCAACGATCCGCAGATGCTGCCCGAGAAGTACCGGCCGGAGAAGCCGGAGCCGGTCATGCCGCAGCCGTCGGTCGACGATCTGCTGCAGGACGACACCGCCGAGGGGGAGCCGCCTCCGGAGAAGGACGACAGCGCCGAGGTCGAGGAGGAGTCGCAGGTCGATCAGGTCGACGACAAGACGGTGAAGAAGAACGGGAACAGCTCCGTCGCTGCCTCCGGTTACGCCGCAGAGCTGGCCGGTGTTGCTAGGGCAACTACCCGCCGAGCACGCGAGCTGGCCGGGTCACGTCTGCGCACCCGCGTGCGCAAGGACGAGGGGCTGCACGCGCTCGTCGCCAGCGTGCCCCCGTCGGGGACGACCGGCGTAGCGGCGCTGCTCGGGATGGAGAAGTGCTCCGGCGCGAGCCTGGGTACGCCGCAAGAGCTGGTCAAGGGGGCCGGGGACGGCTTCGCCGACGTAGCCGCCGAGTTCGGTGTCGATCCGGCGATCGGTCGCCGCATCGCGCTGATGCTGGAGGAGCACGCCGCCAAGACGCTGTTCGAGGAGAACCCGCCGCCGCTCCCGCCGCGTCTCCGGGCCTACCTCGACAGGGTCTTGTGAAGCGGATCTTCTTCGGACCCAGCGACTGGCTGGCCTCCCGGACGAGCGCCCGCGAGCGACGCGCGTGGGGCTTCTGGCTGGGCGTCGTGTTCGTGCTCGCGACGATCCTCACCTGGACGTCCGTCGAGAAGACGGTCGCCCTGCGCGTGCTCCAGGCGTTGACGCTGCTGCTGCTCTGCTGGAGCATCGTGACGACCGAGACGCCCGTGGAGGAAGAGTGACCGTCGTCGCCTTCGACCCGGCGAAGCACCCCCGGCATCCCGCTGGCGCACCCGGCTCGACCGGCGGCGAGTTCGCGCCCAAGGGCGCACCTGGGTTCGTCGACCGCGAGGGGAACGTACAGCCGATCCGGCGCTTGCCGCCCGGCGAGTTCGACCCGGACGGGCCGGTCAAGTTCTGGCCGGAGAAGATCGGCCGGGGGCTGCCGATCGGCAAAGGCTCCGGCGGCGCTGCCTGGAAGGCATGGGTCGATCCGAAGAGCGGCAAGGAGCTGGCGTTCTGGTTCGTCACCGACATGGGCGCTCCGCACCACCTCGACATGGCGCACGCGCTCGGGATCACGCCGCCAAGCATGGACGAGGTGCTCGTGGGGCCGCTGCGGGTCAGCGGCTTCGGCCCGAGCACCGACATGGGCTGGATGGCCTCCTACTTCGCGAACGACCTGGGCGTGAAGAAGGACGAGATGATGCGGCTGGAGGGCACCGGCAACAAGCTGCACTCGCTGATCATGGACGCCGTCGAGGAGGTCCCGAAGCGGCACAAGAAGGACATCAAGGACGCGAACATCATCTCCGTCGCCCCGGCGATGGCTGCCTCAGCGCTCCTCGACGACGAGAGGCTGCTCAAGGCGGTCGAGCGCCTGCAGCGCCAGTACGAGAAGGTCTACCGCCGCGCCGCCCGTCGCGCCGCCGTCGACTACAAGGCCGCGAGCGTGGTGGTGCAGGCTGCCGGAGGGCCGCTGCCGGAGGAGGTCGTCAAGGCCGCTGCGCTCGTCGAGAGCTTCCTCCGTCTGACCGGAGTCGCCCGCCGCGAGCTGCTGCGCGAGATCCTCAACGCGCTGCTCATCATCTACGGCCTCAACGCGGAGGAGCGCGCAGCCGAGCTGAAGGCAATCGCCGAGTACTCGAAGCTGCTGGAGCAGCAGGTCGGCGTGCAGGCAGAGCGCCTCGTGGCCGGGGTGCAGGACGCCGCCGCCAACGTGATGCTCGACTCCCTCCACGAGGGCTGGTCGATCCCGCAGACGGCGAAGGCACTGACGGAGAAGATCGACGGGATCGCCCCCTGGCAGGCGACGATGCTGGCGCGCACCGACCTGATCGCGCTCGCCAACGGCGCAAGCCAGCAGCGAGCCGTGGTCGTCAACAGCCCGGAGCTGCAGTTCAAGACCTGGCTGGCGACCCCGGACGAGCGCACCCGCATGGACCACCGCCACGCGCACGGACAGACGGTGCCGATCTCACAGCCGTTCACAGTCGGCGGCGAGCAGCTGCTCTACCCCGGCGACCCCTCGGCCTCGGACGGCAACGTGATCAACTGCCGCTGCACGCTGATCTACGGCAAGGACGCGTTCGGGCCTCCGGGGATCAAGCAGATCGTGATGAAGGGCGACCTGGCGGTGAGCGCCGCTGGCTACGACCCGACGCAGCCCCGAGATCCCGGCGGAGAAGGCGGGGGCCAGTGGGTCAAGACCGGCGCGGGCACCGACGCGCCACGGGGGTTCCCGCCCGGCGAGTTCACGCCGGAGGACAGCGTGAAGTTCTGGCCGGAGAAGATGGGGGCCTACTCCGGCTTCCAGCAGGACGCCCCGTACGGGCCGTTCTGGAAGGCGCTGATCGACGCTGATACCGGAGAGGAGAAGGCGTTCTGGTTCGTCAACGTCAACGGCAGCCCGCACCACTTTCACATGATCGACGCCCTCGGGCTGCCAAAGGACCGGGCCTTCTACTTCCTGCCCTCTGGCTACGGGGAGGTCGTCTCAAGCATCAACTACGTGAAGCAAGACCCCTACGCGATCGTCGAGCGTCACCGACGCGACATCCGTGATGCCAACGCGATGCTGCCGGAGAATCAGCAGGATCGTGCTCTCGCTGCTGCGGCCTGGGACGAGACGAAGCACCCCAGGCACCCGAAGGGCAGCGACGAGGGCGGGGAGTTCCGCAAGGGCACGATCAGCGGCGACATCCGTTCCGGGCTGGGCGAGTACCTGAAGACGAAGGGCGTCTACGACCCGTGGGGGACGGCTGATCGGATCATGCCCCTCGGGAAGCCGTTCTTCATCACCGAGATCCACCCGCTGCGGACGAACGTCAAGTACGGCCACGTCACCTCGTTCAAGGCCGACGCGACCGTGCGCCACCCCGGCACCGTCGCCAACCCGTTCACCGGCCAGGACGAGCCAGCCGACTTCGGCGGCGACTTCTTCGTGACGATCGAATACAAGGCTCCGCTGCCGCGCAAGGCCGGTGGGCCGATGCCGAAGACGAAGACGACGATCACCGAGAAGCCTCGCGAGCAGCGCGCCACGCACAAGACCGGCCCCAGCGGTCTGGACGCATCCGCGTTCGTCGAGGGCCAGCACCCCCGTCACCCCGCCGGAACCGACAAGGGCGGCGAGTTCGCGCCCAAGTTCATCGGCCAATCCCGCCCACTCGGAGCGCAGCTGGAGAAGGAGATCCAGCGCCAGCGGGCAGAGCGGGCGAAGACGTACGGCCAGGGCCGGATGCCAGACCACTTCCCGATGGGGATCTTCGAGCCGAAGGACAGCGTCAAGTTCTGGCCCAACAGGATGGGCACCCTGCACGGGGAGCCTGTCTGGAAGGCGATCACCGACCACGCTGGCAACGAGCTGGCGTTCTGGTTCGTCGACAAGTACGGGAAGCCGCATCACTCGCACATGACGGCGGCGCTCGGACTACCGGTCGGGGACGTCAACTTCGGGAACAAGATCATGGCCGGGCACGGCATGACACCCAACGACTACGACGACGAGGAGATCGCAAAGCAGGTCGCCGCCCGCCACCGCAAGGACATCCGAGACGCGCAGGAGATCGTCGAGGGAGGACTCGCGGCAGCGGTCTGGGTGGAGGTCGAGCTGCGCGAGGAGGACATCGTCGGAGTCCTGACGGCAGCAGGGTGGGACCCGGCCAAGCACCCGCGCCACCCGGCTGGCTCACCCGAGGGCGGCGAGTTCGCCCCGAAGGGCTTCTACCACGGCGCGATGATCGCCCGCGACGAGAACGACAAGCCGATCGGCTACCAGGCGTTTCGGATGGACCGCGACGTGCCTGGCAAGCACGAAGGCCGCACCCTGGCCGGGCCGGTGCGCGAGACGTACCAGGAAGCCGCCGAGGACGCGCGGCAGGCGCAGGACGCAGAGTCCGGAGCCGAGAACGCCGCTGGCGCGCAGGTCGACTGGTCGACGGCCGAGAAGGAGTTCAGAGACTGGTCGGAGGGGATGCGCCCCTACTACACCGAGGCGGAGGGTTACCCGGTGGGCTACTTCGAGGGCCTGCAGGAAGAGGCCTGGGGCACGTACCAGGACTGGGTCAACCGTGAGCTGCCCAAGCTGCAGGCACGCCTGAACGGCGCGCAGGTGGCTGGCCTGAAGATCACGCCGCAGCTCAACCCGCAGACGGACGGCGACATGGACGTGGCGCTCGACCCGGAGCGCGCCGCCGACAGCGGGCCTGACTTCGAGGTGACGCTGCCCGCCGCCGAGGGAGGGATGGAGCCGAGCTTCACCGTCTGGACGTACCCGGAGGGAGCGAACAAGCGGCACGAGACCGACGAGGACTGGTTCGAGCAACCGGAGGGCGTCCAGGTCGAAGAGGTCCTCGACATCACCGACACGGACTTCTTCCCGGACGGGCCGGACTCAGACCTGGCCGGTGACTACGCGCGTGCCGTCGATGCCGCCCGTGGGCTGCCGGACGAACCTGGGTTCGTGACGATCTACCGGGGGATGTCCGACACCGAGTACGACGCCTGGCTCGAAGGCGACGAGATCCCGACCGGCAAGTGGTTCGCTGGGATCCCGACGGCGCAGTTCGCGCAGGACATCAACCGCGAGCCGCCGACGCTCCGCTCGTTCCGCATCCCCCGGCACATGCTGATGCAGACCGGCGAGCACGAGTTCCAGCTGAAGAAGAAGGCGCGGCTGCGCAACGGCGCGATCGAACCGGCCGACACCGTCCGCGCCTCTGCAGGGACAGAGATCCGCGACGCCGCGCTGGCGCTCGTCGAGGCGCTGAGCGCCGCAGGCTACAACCCGGCGCAGCCGCGCGACCCCGGTGGTGAGCACGGCGGTCAGTGGGTCGACTGGGTGGCCGTCCGCGAGCAGCAGTCGGCGGAGGCGGTCAAGCGGAAGGAGGAGGAGCCGCACACGCGGCCGGAGGGCGAGAAGTTCGATGAGGACAGGCTGCTGGCGGTCATGGAGCAGAACGTCGAGGAGGCCAGCGGGGGCGTCAAGATCCCCACCGGGGACTACTGGAAGCCCGAGAACCGGGAAGCGCGCGCCGAGCAGCTGAAGCACCGCAAGGCGTACTACACGAAGGTCACCCAGCGCCTCGCCGATCGGCTGGAGGGTGACCCTGACTTCGCTGAGCTGCCAGAGATCTTCGCGCTGGAGGTCGGGGACGAGAGTGACCGCTACATGCCGTTCGGCACGACGCTGGAGAAGGTGCAGGCGCTCCACCAGGGCTGGGCCAACGGACAGGACACCTTCACGGCGATGGCGATCAAGGACGCGGTCGCTGACGAGTTCGGGCTGGACAAGCCCGCCGCGATGCTGGCCAAGGATCGCTGGCGCAACAACTCGTACTACAGCCAGATGGGGCCAGCCTACGGGCACCCCGGCCTGCGGAAGTTCGTGCGCGCCGTGTACGGCGAGACACAGGCGGAGCTGGACAGGCTCGGGATCGACCAGCTGACGCTCTACCGGGGCGACACGACGCGCCAGCCGGAAGGGCTGTGGCCCGCGTCCGCGACGGCGCTCCGCCGCGAGACGGCGGACGACTACGCAAAGGGGATGTCGAACTGGTACGGCAAGCCCGCCGACGGCGTCGTCCGCAAGATGGTGACCCCGGCCAGCAACGTCTGGTCGCTGCCCTGGACAGGGATCGGTGAGCCGGAGTCGGAGGAGGTCATCCTCGTCGGCGACCGCGACCTGAAGGAGCAGCCGGTGCGGGCAGCCGCCTTCGTCGAGGCAGACCACCCCCGTCACCCCAAGGGGTCGGAGCGCGGCGGCGAGTTCCGCGCCAAGAACGGCAGTGAGGTCTCCGAGGATCCGTTCAACCTGCGCGAGCTGCTCCGGCTCCCGGACCCCGGCGAGCGCTCGACTGGGCCGATGCAGCGCGGCGAGGTCCGCTCGGTGCTCGACAAGCTGGTCATCAGCGGCCCCGACATCGTCGAGCCGGTGCTAGAGGCCGCGAAGACGATCGACCAGACGATGCACTGGCCAGCGGTGCCCGGCGAGCCGGGCCTGAAGGTGGGGCCGGGGCAGAAAGGGAAGGCGAACCAGGGCGTCTTCTGGCGCTACGAGGGCACGATGAAGCCCGACCGGATCACGCTCGCGCCCGACGGCGTGAACCCCATCAGCTCGGCTACGCACGAGCTGGGCCACTACCTCGACTCGCTGCTCGGCCAGGACGCCTGGGCCGACCCGAAGTACGTCGGTAGCGAGAAGGGCCGAGAGAACTGGTTCAACTACTCGTCCTCCGATCCTTACGGCACCCTCGCTCCGGTCGTCACCGCGATCAAGGAAACGGACATGTACCGAGGGCTGGCGGGCGGCATGCAGGGCGCGGAGTTCCAGTACGGCGGTCGCTACTTCCGGCCGGGGCCGAGGCACGTGCAGTACCTGATGAATCCGGAGGAGATGGTGGCACGCTCGTTCGAGCAGTACATCGCCGCGAAGAATCCTGGCAGCAAGATCGCCCGCACCACCCGCCACGCGTTCAGCCAGGAGACGAACCTCTTCCCGCCGGAGTACCCCGGCTACCTCAAGGGCAAGGACCTGGAGAACGTCAACGCCGCCTGGGATCGCGTGCTCGAAGAGCGCGGCCTGCTCAAGGTGCCAGCCGGTGTCGCGAAGCCCAAGGTCAGCGACGCAGCAGCCGAGGTCTACGCTGAGCGCGAACGCAAGCTCAAGCAGATGCAGACCAGCTGATGGCAGTCGACCAGCTCACAGACGACTTCGTCGCCGCCTACGCGGACTGGCTGGGCGTCGCCTTCGGTGAGGCGTACGAGCTGCTCAAGGCGGAGCCGCTGGAGGACGTCACCGGAGACCGGCTGCAGGCTGCCGGGTGGGACGAGTCGAAGCACCCTCGCCATCCCGAGGGCGTGGCGGAAGGCGGGCAGTTCGCGCCGAAGAACGTGGGCAAGCGGTTGGCCAAGGGGATTGAGGAGACGGCCCGGCGCAGGGGGAAGACCACGGACCCGGCTGATGTGCTGAAGGCGGAGGAGAACTGGGCGCGGTTCGCGGAGACCGCGATCTCCCAGGACCCCCGGATCCACGCGCAGATCGCGAAGGCGCTTGAGTACAACCGCCGCTCGGATCTGTTCGTCCAGGTGGAGAAGATCTTCGGGCCGGACGAGGTGCTGCCGATCGTCAGCGAGGCGAGTGACGAGGCGACCAACCTGCTGACGCCGCCGGGCACGGCCAAGCGGCTGACCGGCAACCGGATGTCGGTGGTGCGCGAGCTTGGCCTCGACCAGGCGGTCTCGGGTCCGATCAAGCCGGGGCAGTCGTATGTGAACGACACAGGCGGCGCTCCAGCCACGCTCAGGCACGAATACGGCCACCAGGTGGAGGCAGAGCTTACGCCTGAGCAGCGCGAGGAGTTCCGCTCGTTCATGCCGCGCTCTCCGGACATCCGCGAGCAGCTGTCCACCTACTCGGACATCACTGGGGACGAGGAGTTTCCGGAGGCGTTCGCGGTGGTGACCGACCCGAAGTTCCGGGAGGAGGATTGGCCGGAGTGGGCTGGCCACATGCGTCGGTTCGTCGAGGGATTGGCCGGAGTGACCGCCGCAGGCTGGGATCCGGCGAAGCACCCGCGCCACGCGCCGGGCACGCCGGAGGGTGGCGAGTTCGCCCCGAAGGGCGTCCAGGACACCTTCGTCGGGCTGCAGGGCTTCGAACGTGGCCCAGGACGCGTCAGGATCGAAGGAGAGCGCCCGCGCACGCCGGTCGGTGAGATCTTCGCCCAAGCGCCCGCGACGTCCCTGGAGGCCGCTGTGAGCGACTGGGGGCAGCTCAGAGAGCAGCGGCCGGACATGGAGACCGTTGACGTGAGCCAGCTGGTGCCGACACAGGACGTCGTCTCCGCCGTGCGCGTCGAGGAGTACCTGCAGGAGCTGCGCGAGGAGGGCAACCTGCCGGAGCTGCTCGACTCGGTGCGCGTCGCAGAGGGGGACGACGGGCGGCTCTACATCGCCGACGGTCACAACCGCGTGGCGGCAGCGATGCGCGCCGGGCACCAGCACCTGTACCTGCCGGTGCTCCGGCGGCAGCTAGGCGCGGCTGGCTACGTCGAGAGCGAGCACCCGCGCTGGCCAGCGGGCACCCCCGGCGGCATCGGTGGTGAGTTCAGGCCGAAGGATGGAGGTGGGGTTGAACAGCCGCCGCAGGTGGGCGCGCTCGACTCGGAGGAGCTGACCCGCTATCCGGTGGGAACAAGGATCCGAGTGACGGGGGGGCCGAACCCCGGCGTGTGGGAGAAGCAGGAGTCCGGCGTGTGGTTCAAGGTGCTGCCTACCGGCCGAATCTACGAGCGGCCGGTGCCTCCGGAAGGCTTCTTCCCAGGAGAGCCTGTCCCGCTGAGGATTGGCCCAGCTGAACCAGTCGCACCAGAGACGCTCGGCTCAGCTCGTGACCCGAGCTGGAAAGGCCCGGCCGTCTTGCCGCGCGAGGCCGAGTACCGGGGCGCGACCTACGACATGGTCGCCAACTCCGACACGGCCTGGAGAGGCGACCTGAACCCGGCGATGCCGTACTCGGTCGACTTCGACTACATGCGCGAGACGATCGACCGCGACTACTGGACGCGCGACGAGCCGGTCGAGGTCGGTGGCCCCGAGTGGGACAAGCAGCTCGCGACCTACCGCGACGACGTCGAGGAGAGGATGCGCGAGATCGGCGAGGAGGGCGAGCTACGCACCACGACCACCTTCGAGGCGATGCAGTCGATGATGGACGAGGAGCCGCGCTTCAAGACGCAGTTCGAGACGGCCAGCTCCGGGGGCTTCTTCAGCCCGCCGATCCGCGCGGCGCAGGAGGAGATGTTCTTCGGCTACCCGCAGGACCTGCCTGCCGAGCAGAGGCCGATCTACGGCTGGCTCGACCACCCCGAAGACGACAACGACTTCAGCCAGTACGGCGAGGTGACGTGGTTCTTGAAGCCGGAGCTGAAGTCGCGCACGACCGTCACGTTCGTGGACAGCCTCTCGCGACCGGTTGTCCCAGGGCCGCTCAGGAACCCCGGCTGGCGCTCGACCGTGCCGCCCGGCTACGGAGACGCGGGGCTGGGCATAGTGGACGTCAGCGACCACGTCAACGAGACGGGCCTCTTCGACGGCGACGCGATCGAAACGCAGTACCACGGCGGCGTCACGCTCGACGACGTCGAGGCCGTCCGCGTGGAGACGGCGAGCTACGGGGCGTGGGACAGCGCCGACTTCGCGCAGCTTCGCGACTACCGCAAGCGGCTCGCGGCGCGCGGGATCAGGCTGGAGGTCGTCGACGAGAACGGCGAGGAGCCAGGGGACATGGATGACAGCTAAGCTCGATAGAAGGAGGAGGTGGCGGTGAAGGCCGTAGCTGAGCGCAACAGCAGCATCGTGCTGGTGCAGATCGACCCAGACCCGAGCGGTGAGACGCCGTTCGATCAGACGCGCGGTGTCATCGTCGACACCCGCCGCCGCACCGTCTCAGAGCCTGCCTACGTGCAGTCGATCCTCTCGCGCGGCTACTGGACGCCGTTCAAGGGTGACGAGGACGAGGTGGTCGGGATCGTCGCCTCCATCACCGCAGCCGCGTTCGTCGAGGCCGATCACCCCCGCCACCCGAAGGGCAGCGAGGCAGGCGGGGAGTTCCGGCGCAAGGACGACACGAGCGCACCCTCCGGCGAGGACGAGGAGCGCGGGCACAAGCGCCCCGCCTGGCTGAAGGGGCCAGCCGACGACGACGCCTCAGCGGGCTACTACAAGGCGCTGCGCCCGCGCGAGGCGATCTCAGACGCGCGAGGCTGGCTCACCGAGAACGGTGTCACGGAGATGCACGGCATCCCGCTCGAAGACTTGAACGCCGTCGGCGTGGTCGAGGCCATGAACCAGCACTTCCCCGACGGCTACGAAGCCTTCCTCGCCATTGAGCTGGACGCCCACAAGGAGGCGTTCCACCACAACTTCGCGCCCAACGGCGAGTACACGCCCGAGCGCCGGGAGTTCCACGCCGCCACGCGCGCCTTCTTCATCGGAGAGGGCCACCAGCCGCCCGCCGGGGAGAAGCCGATGGCGCTGTTCATGGCTGGCGGCACGGCCTCCGGCAAGAGTTCGATCGTCGGCAAGCCGAAGATGGACGGCAGCGGCGAGTTCAAGGAAGGGCTGCTCGACGTCGGCGAGGGGAACGTGCTCGTCAATCCGGACGAGATCAAGCCGCTGTCGGATGAGGCGCAGGACCTGATCAAGAGCAACGACTGGCGCTGGGCGATGCTCTCGCACGAGGAGTCGAGCTACATCGCGGCCAGCATCAAGAAGGACGCCGAAGAGGCGGGCTTCCCGATCGTCGTCGACGGCACGGGTGACGCGCAGGGACCGTCGGAGCGCTACCCCGAGGGCAAGTTCATGGACAAGGTACGCGCCGCTGAGGCGGCTGGCTATCGCACCAAGATCGTGATGGTGGACATCCCCACCGACGAGGCGATCAAGCGGGCGAAGAAGCGCACCGAGGACGAGGCGAAGGAGTACGGCGGCGCTGGGCGTAAGGTCTCCGAGTCGGCGATCCGCAGCCTGCACAAGAACGTCACTCAGCGGCACCTGGAGTGGCGCGACATGGCCAGCGACTGGGAGGTCTGGGCCAACGACGACGACGCCCAGGGTGGTCGACGGATGATCGCGCACCGGGTGGCGGGTGGCCCGATTGAGATCCTTGACCGGAAGCGGTACGCGCAGATGGAGGCGAAGGCGAATGAGTGAGGACCAGGACAAGCCCTGGGGCGAGCCGGGCTACGCGCCGGACAAGCCCAGCGACGTGGCCGACTGGGGCGAGATCGACGTGCGCGACCGCAAGCCGTTCTCGAAGATGACGCCGGAGGAGCTGGAGCGCGCCGAGGCGGGCGCGAAGAAGCTCAAGGAGAGGATGCGCCGCCCATGACGCTCGGCACGATCCTGATCATCCTGCTGATCATCCTGCTCGTCGTCGCCATTCTCCGCGCACTGCGCTGACAGGAGTAGGCTGTTAGGCGGGAGGGGTTCTCCGGCCCTGGTAGCGCCGCGACATCCCCCCTCCCGCCGCCTGTCCGGCTCCCACATTGTAGCGTATTGCGCTATACTGTGGGTGGAGGTGAAGGGGGTGGTGACGATGGCAGTCAGACAGGCTGCTCTCTACGACGTCACCTTGACCGTGACCCTGATGGGCGCGGATGGCAACGCCCACTTTCTGATGGGGCGCGTTCAGGCTGCGCTCCGCCGGGCGGGGGCTAGTGATGACGCGATCCGGGACTTCGTCAAGGAGGCCACGGCCGCTGGTGACAACCTGCTGCACGTCGTCGAGCAGTGGGTCAACGTCGAGTACGTCTAGGAGGTGGCGAGATGATGCACGAGCAGAAGAGCTGGCGCTTCCGTGCATCCGGATCCGCTGGCCAGCGAGACGGCAAGAAGTTCGCCGTCATCGACACGCAGGACAAGCAGGGCGGCAAGGGCGCGCGACGGGTCTCGTTCCACAAGACCTTCCGCCAGGCCCAGGCTGCCGCGAAGCGCATGAACGAAGGGAGCGTCGACTAGCGGCGCTCCCTCTAATGCGCTATACTGTGTGTGGAAGGGAGGTGGCACATGAAGCGCATGACAGCTAGGTACGACGGGCGCTGTCGCGACTGTGGTGGCCAGCTCTACGCTGGCGACACGATCCGCTACTCGCGGGCGACGGGCGCTCTCCACGCGGACCAGGAGGTCTGCGACTCCTACCTCACGCAGCGCGCGGAGATGGAGCTGGAGACGCAGGCGGAGTACCGGATGGCGGGTCTCTCCGCCGAGCAGTACTACGCCGACCGCGACTACGAGCGCGGCGTCCAGGTCGGGAACGACTACTAGCCAGGAGGTGGCAGATGGCAGTTCTCGAAGCCAACCACTACCGCGAGGAAGAGGCGCGGTTGAAGCAGGACGCGGGCATCATCGCGATGGCTGAGTCGCTCAAGCAGCACGGGCAGGTCGAGCAGTTCCTCGCCGACAGCGACGCGATGATGCGGACGTACCACGAGGCGCAGCGACGCGGGATCGACTTCCAGTCGATCGGTGGCCCCCACAGGGCGCTCCGCGCACTGCTCACTGACTAACCGGCGGGCTGGCTCCGGCCAGCCCCCAACCGCTACGGAGGTGGCGAGATGAGGTTTGTGCTCGAACTGACACTGGGGAATGACGCGATGAGTGATCTCGTCGACGTCAAGCGCGCGATCGCGGCGTCCCTGGACGCGGCCGAGTCGGCGCTCGGATTCTCGGGCGACAGCTCGACGCTTCGGGCCGGGGACTCCTTCCACGTGCGCGACGGCAACGGCAACACGGTCGGCCGCTGGACGGTGGTCGAGGACTAAACGTGCTATACTGCAGGTGGAGGTGGTGACGAGTGAAGCGCCGCAAGGAAGTCCACTACTCGGACGAGCGCACCGCGCGGAGCGCGAAGCGCCGCGCCGAGTACGTCTACAAGGGCTGGCGCGCGGTGAAGGCGCGGCGGGTCGATCCGATGACCGCCGAGCGCGGCTACATCGTCACGATCGTGGCTGACGACGGAGGTGAGTGATGCGCAAGATGCAGGCGAAGTTCCGAGGGCGCTGTAAGGGCTGCGGCGAGGTGATCGCCGTCGGCTCGGACATCCTCTGGTCGAAGCAGACCGGCGCGTTCCACGACAACGATCGCTGCTACGCGGACACCGGCCTCAGCCGGACGCGCGGTGGCGACGGTGGGTCGATCGGCGACTACGAGGTCGACGTCGACGCGCAGCTCGCGCGGCGCGACGAGGCCGAGTACCAGCAGGGCTACCACGACGTCGCCCAGATCCACGCGATCTCGGAGGCGGGCAGCGACTTCCGCGAGCAGCTCTACCGCGAGCTGGAGCAGCGCGACTACGACCGGTACGGGTAGGAGGGACCGATGGCGATGGTTAGCAACGGCGAGGCGATTGGGGCAACGGTCGTCTCGGTCGGGTGGGCTGAAGTGGTCGTCCGAACGGAGGACGGCCGCTTGCTCAGGATCGAAGCCGGGATCGGCCACTCGGGCGTGGAGGTCAGCGTGTACGAGACCACCGCGCGGCGCGAGGGGCTGACAAGCGAGGGGAAGGGGTGAGCACGATGACAGTCGACGTCAAGGTGTTCTTGAACCGGGCCGAGGATCTCTTCTCGCGCTTCGGTGGAGGGGAATCGACCTACCAGGCCGACGACGAGCTGGAGCACGTCGTGACGCTCAACGTCGACGTCTCCGACGTGACCGGCGACCGGGCCAACGCGGTGCTCAACCGCGCCTACGCGATGACGAACCGGGGTTCGGGCGTCTTCGTCGGCGACGACGTCTACGCGGAGCGCTCGCTCTCGGTCGGCGATGTCCTGGAGGTGCTCGGGACGCGCTTCGCGGTGGCCGGGATCGGCTTCGTCCGGCTCGACGGCGTCGGGGTTCGGGTCGACCTGACGAACGACGACGGCGAGCACCTGGAGCTGTACTCGTTCGGCTCGACCATCGACGAGGCGGTTGCCGATGCCGAGCGGCGGGCAGGCGGCACCTACACGATGGACGACTGGAGGGCCGCATGAGGTACGAGGACGTGCAGCACGAGCAGGTCACCATCCAGCTGGGCGGTGGCCTGGGGCAGATGCGCGGGGTGGTCGTCGGCGGCGACGGGCTGTCGATCCACCTCGACGTCGAGGAGGACGACAAGACGGTGCGCTACATGATCCCCAAGGGGCAGATCATCTGGATGCGCAGGGAGGGCTGAGGCATGACCGGTGTCGTGATCGGGAGCACGGGCAAATGGTGGGGCGCACACTCCGGCTTCCTCTGGGCTGACAACGGCGGGACGGCGCTCCCGAACGCGACCACGCGCGAGGAGGCCGAGGCCTCCGTCGAGCGCTACGAGAACGGCGACGAGTTCTTCTGCACCGGCCACCAGGAGTGGCACGCCAAGCCGCACGCCGGTCGGCGCTTCGCCGGGCTGTACTGCGCGGAGGCCTGGGAGGCGTACAAGAAGGCGAACAGCCGGGTCTGCGGCCTCTGCCGTCGGCCGATCTGGGACTGCTACTGCTGAGGAGGCCGGAGATGACCGTGAGACTGACAAGACGACAAGCGGAGCTGATCCTGGCTGCGCTTGAGAACCCAAGCGTGACCGACCCAGAGGTCGCCGCGCTATACGAGAAGATCCAGGAGGCTCTGAGGAGGGCGAAGAGATGAGCAACTACGCGCGCTTCGAGGGAGGGCCGCTCGACGGCCAGCTGCACCAGACGCCAGACGAGATCTGGCCGCTGCCGGGTGAGCTGGTGCTGGGGCTGTCCAGCGCGTACACCACGTTCGCGATGGGGCGCTACTGGAAGACGAACGAGTCGCAGCTGAGCGACGAGCAGGTCGACCATCCCAGTCTCGGCCGGGGGGCGACCTTCACCTGGCAGGACGGCGACCATGAGACCGCCGTGCGCGAGCCGGTCGAGGCCTGGAACGAGGCGACCGGCGAGGGCGTCGACCTGAGCCACACGGCGAGGAGGGGCTGATGAGGCTGGAGGAGGCGATCAAGAAGCACGGCGGCTGGGACGCGTTGACGCCCTACGAGCGCGGCTGGCTTGACGGCGTCCAGCTCTACTCGTACATGCGCGACGGGGTGACCTACGTCGGCACGACCGGGAGGACGCTCGGGAAGGCGGTCGATGACTTCCTGACGGCAAGCAAGCGCCGCGAGCCGTTCGACTCGCAGCTCGACTACCCGGAGCGCCACACGACGCGCGGAGTGATCTGAGTGGGATACGAGGAGCTGGAGAACAATCCAGTGAGGAGGGAGGGCACAGTGAGTCGCTATGTGATCGAAGACACCGGACGGCGCGAGGTCGCCGTCGGCTGGGATCCCCCGCTGGGGACGTTCTTCGCGCAGATCTTCGCCGCCACGCAGCCCGAGGACGAGGAGGAGTGCATCTGGTGGATCGGCGACGGCAAGCACGCGGTGCCCGCGATGCAGGATCTCGAAGCGGCGCTCGCTGAGCAGGGAATCACGCTGACCGAGGACGAGCGCGCGCAGCTGATCGCTGACCAGCAGGCACCCTGGACGGCGGGACCGCTACAGCGGCGCTTCGGGTTCCTCGGATGATGATCGCGCTCCTCGGCCTGCTCGCTGCCCTGGGCTTCTGGTTCCTGATCGGCCTGGTGCTCTACGTAGTCGTCGGCAGCGTGCGGCGCGAGCTGGACAAGCCCCCGGTCGAGATGACGGACTACCGCGTCCTCGTGCGACAGCTCCAGCAGCGCTACGACTTCCGCGATCGGTACGAGCTGTACGAGAAGGCGCTGGGGCCGGAAGGCGCGAGGCGCGGCACCTGCATGGTCTGCGGCCAGTTCACAACCGTCTCTGTCTGCGACCGGTGCTGCGAATGAGCTAAGCCAATCGTGCTATACTGTGGGTGGAGGTGGTGAGATGACGATCGACGTGACAGCACTTAGGGAGCGGCTGCGGCTTTCGGCTGACGCTGCAGCACAGGTTGCGGCTACGCGCCGCGCCGAGGGTAGGGATGCTGACGCAGAGTTCGCCTCCGGGCGGCAGGCGGCGTTCCTCACGGCGCTCAACCTCGTCAACGAGCTGGAGCGGGAGGCCTACGCCGAGCGCGCCGCTGAGCGCGACGGGCGCTTCGCCGTCAACGGCGTCAACCTCGGGGCCGTCGAGGACCTGGAGGAGTTCGCTCGCTCAGCCGGAGGCGCGGTCGACATGGCGTCCGGCACCGTCTACTCCGACGCGGACGGGGGGCTGTGATGAAGCCGTGGGAGATCAACGCCGAGCTGTGCATGACCCCCGAGGTCGCCAGCGCGATTGCCGACGGCCGCGTTCTGCCGCAGCTCCTGGTCGACGCGCTCAAGGATGCGATCAGCCATCACCGTGAGACCGGGAGGCCGGGACGTGTCCTGGTGCTGCTCCCGGACGAAGTGCTAGAGGAGGTGGAGGTCTGATGACCGGCTGGGTTTGGTGCGCGGGCTACCGCAACCATTGCGCGCAGTGTCGGCGCTTCGTCACCGGCCTGTGGCGGCACTTCGTCACTCAGACGACCAGCAACATGAACGTCTGCGCCGAGTGCGCGGAGGCCGCGTGATGGGCTTCGTGCCGTTCGACTACGACGGGATCGACGGGGTTGTGACGGACGATGGCGTCGAGCAGACGGTCGAGGGACTCACGATCCGTGTGTCGCTGAACAACGGCGCACCACCGCGCGCGTCCATCGGCAGGGTCGGGCCACGCGGCGGCTGGTCGGCGATGAGCGTCGGGGGCGGCGAGGCCGACCTCTGGCGGCAGTCTCAGATCCTGCTGGCCGCGCGCTACCTACTCCACCAGCTCCTGCCCCGGTGGCAGGCGTGGATGCGCGCCAACGGCTACGAGCGGGAGGACGAGCGCGATGGATGATTACGTCAAGCCGCTCGTCGAGGAGTACGAGCGCGTCGAGGCCGAGTACAAGGCGGCGATGGAGACGATCGTGGGCCTGCGCGAGAAGCGCGAGAAGCTCCGGCGGGCGGTCTCCTCGCTCGCGCCGGAGGCGATCGGGCCGTCCGACCGTAAGCCGAAGCCGAGCGACAAGAAGAAGTACGTGGTCAGCGCCGCAAGCGTGGAGCTGGTGCGCGCGGTCGTCGCCGAGGTGAACGGTGCTCCGTTCACGCCGTCAGGCCTGGCGCGCACCTACACCCAGCGGCTGCCGTCGGAGGCCACCGTGGCCCAGGCGCTCCGCGTGATGCATGAGAACGGCGAGCTGCGGCTCGTCAAGACCGGCCGTGGAGGCCAGAAGACCTACGAGGTGATCCGATGAGCGTTGGACTGATGGAGTTCCGCGACCTTGACCTGATGCTCGCGGTCGAGAAGGACGGCGGGCTGACGTCGCACGGCCTGAGCGAGGCGCTTGGCCTCGGAGGCGCGGGCGTTCAGGGCGCGGCGGTACGCGCGGCCTGGATGCGGCGCTTCGGCATGTTCGACTTCGACGAGCAGGCGAAGTGCTGGATCCTCACTCCGTCGGGCCAGCGGGTCGTCAAGGCGAAGCGGCAGGCGGCTGCGCTGGGCGCGGTCGAGCGGGTGCCGGACGAGTCGATGGTCGACGTGATGTCGCACGTGACCGCGCGCTACCGGCTGGGCGACCCGATGATGGCGAACCTGCTGCGCCGCGAGTTCCTGTTCGGCACCTCGCCGCGCTCGCGGGCGTACCGGTAGCCGTCGTGTACCTCTTCGTTTTCGCGCTGATCCTGGGAGTGGTGGCGCTGATCTGCCTGGCGCTCCCGAACCCGCCGGTCAACTACAAGTGGTCGCTCACGATCGGCGTCGCCGCGTTGTCGCTGGCCTGCCTGATCGTCTCCAACTTCGTGATCGTCCACACCAAGCAGGTGGGCGTCGTCACGACCTTCAACAAGCCGGTCGGCAACCTCGACAACGGGCTGCACCACAAGTGGCCGTGGCAGAAGGTGCACGAGATGGACGGCGCGATCCAGACGGACAACTTCCTCTGCCGCGAGGACGGCGGGCGCGACAACAACGGGATCGACGTCCGCATCGGCAACCAGTCGGTCGCCTGCCTCGACGTGACCATCCGCTGGCGCATCCGTCAGCTAGCCGCAGAGGCGCTGTATCGCGACTACAGGGGCTTCGAGCACGTTCGCGAGTCATTGGTCGTCCGCGACCTGAATCAGTCTCTCAACGACGTCTTCGTCGACTACAACCCGCTCGCGGCGGTCAACACCGACGCGCCTGCAGCCGGGCCATCGCTCGAAGAGCTGAGCAAGCGGACGCACGACACCCTCGTCGATCGCGTGGGCGAGCAGATTGAGATCCTCTCGGTGTTCATCCCGATCGTGCACCACGACAAGCAGACGCAGACGAAGATCAACCAGTACCAGGCCGCGAAGGCGGACACCCGGATCGCTGGCCAGCGGGTGCAGACGGCGATCAAGGAGGCCGAGGCGAACAAGGCGCTGACGGCGACGATCTCCAGGGAGCCGAACGTGCTCGTCTCGAAGTGCCTCGACATGGTTGCCAAGGGCACCCCTCTTCCGGCAGGCTTCAGCTGTTGGCCTGGAGGGAGTGGCGCGGTTGTGGTGCCGGGAGCCGGTCGATGAGACGGCTCGTCGAGACCATCCGAACCTGGGTTCGCCGAGGAGTCGGCGGGATCCGCGACTGGTAGGAGGCGTGATGGAGATCGGGACGGAGAAGCCCATGATCGTGATCGAACCGGTCGAGGACCCGGTGCCCGCTGAGCGCGAGCCTGCGCCGGTCGAGGCCGAGCCGGTCGAAGCTCCCGTCGAGGAGCCGGTGCCTGCGGCGGTGCCCGCATGACCACCCCGAAGAAGGTCTGCCGCCGCTGCTACGGCCACGCCGTCAGCCTGGAGGACGTGACCGCGCCGACGCGGATGATCCGTCCGTACGTCGTCTCGCCGAAGGGCTACGTGCACAAGCCCGTGATGGGAACCAGCAAGACCGAGTGCGGTTGGAGCTGGACCGACTGGGAGGCCGCGTGACCTGCAAGCTCTGCGGTGAAGAGATCACGGAGCCGAGGCAGGCCTGGCGCGAGTCGATCGGCTGGGTCAGCCCGCACGGGGCGAAGGGCATGACCCTCGCCACCCAGACGGGCCAGCTCGCCCACGACTCGTGCATCCGGCTGATGAAGCTCGGCATCGCGCCGAAGCAGGAGACGCTGCTGTGAGCGCATACCAGGAGCGTGCCCGCCGTCGGCTCGCCGTGCGCAAGCTGATCGACGAGACCGGCAGCGCCGACCTGCTCGCGTGGGTGGAGGAAGCCGATCTGCAGAAGATGAGCCACGACGCGCTCTCCACGTTCGTGGGGGAGTGGGCGACTGAGATTCGCGCAGCTCTGCCCGACGACTTCGACTTCGGCTGCGGGTGTCCGACCTGCACGATCACCCGAGGGCTGAGGCACCTCTGCGCCGAGGCGGTGACAGCGTGAGCGAGATCCTGGAGCTGCCGGTCGTCCCGGACAGCATCGAACCGTACAAGGGCTTCAAGGCGCTCAACATCAGCCGCGACGGAACGCTCTGGTCCCCGAGCGAGTCGATCCAGTGGCCAGCGAAGCACCGCCTGGAGGCGGTGTGCACGCGCGGGCTGTCGCAGTGGAGCTGGGTGCCGGTCGAGGGCAAGCCGCGCGAGATGGACGCGACGAAGACGGTGCCCGCTGGTCGTCTCGTGGCGGTTACTTCGGTCGTCTCCTCCTCCTCCAGCATGCCGACTCAAGCGCCCGTCAACGTCAAGCCGAGCAACCCGCTGCCCCCCGGCTGGAGCTGGAGCTGGGAGCCGCTGACGCACGAGGCCCCGGCGCAGGGCTGCACCTGCGGCATCTACGCCGTCTCGCAGCCGTCGGACTGCCTCAGCTACGTGAAGCCGGAAGGCGTCATCGCCGAGGTGGCCCTCTGGGGCAACGTCGTCCCTGGGTCGAACGGTGTGCGCGCACAGTACGCCTACCCGAAGAGCCTGCTCGCGCCGTACGAGATCGTCGACGAGCTGAAGCTGACGGCCGAGCTGTACGGGATCCCGATCGTCGTGCTCGACCCACCCGAGCCTGAGCCGATGTCGGAGCTGGCGCAGACGGCGGCGGAGGAGTGGAGCACGGGCGTCGTGGACGAGCCGATCGACGTGACGTCGATGGGCGACCCGGTCAAGAAGACGCTGCCCGCAGCGCCGAAGAAGGGCGACCCGGTGTTCGAGATGTTCGCGGCGTCGATCAAGAAGATGATGGGCGACCCGTGATCCGCTACGAGATCACGGGCGACGACCTGGTGGAGCTGGTGGCGCTCAGCTGCGCGCACGCGGTCAGCCACGGCGACGTGCCGGACGAGCGCGCCGACCAGCTGATGGACGCGGCCAACGATGTCCTCAAGCGCGTCGGGGTTCGCTACCCGAGCAAGTTCTGGGAGCGCTGCAGCCGCGCGCTCGAAGCGCAGCTGCACCTGCTCGACGAGCGCCCCACGAACCCAGGATCGCCCGAAGACCCGTACCTGTGGGAGAGCGGCACGTGACCACCACCGACTGGATCATCTACGGCATCGCCGTCAGCGCCCTCGTGATCCTCGGCGTCCTGCTCTGCCTCTCGCTGCGAGAGGAGCCATGGGCGAGCGACATCGACCGGACGATCGAATGGTTCAAGGAGCGCCTGCGATGAGAAGCGACCTGAGCCTGCTGATGGGCACCATCTCGAACCTCAACCTGCGCGCGTACCGGCATGGGCAGGAAGCGAAGGCGCTCGCTCGCGACGTCGGTGAGCTACAGGCGCTCGCGACCGCAGTGGCGACGGCTGCGCATGACCCGAACGCATCCATCGCAAGCCAGACCTGTGAGAACCGCTACGCGCACCCGGCTCACCTCTGGCGCGAGCACGTCCTGAAGGAGCCGCTGAAGCTGCACCCAGCCGTCTATCGCTGCGAAGGCCGCAGCACGGATCTGACATGAGCCTTGACGCCGACACGGCGCAGGAGATGCGCCACACGACACGCAAGCAGGCCGAGATGCTGGAGATCATGCACGCGGCGCTCAAGACGACGTCGATCCCCGAGGGCTGCGTCGAGGCGCTGCTACTGGAGTGGTGGCGGATGATCCTCCAGCCGCAGATCCAAATGCCCGACTTCGCTGCGATCTTCGGGAAGAAGGATGACGAATGAGAGACGACGTGCTGTCACCGTACGACGCCGCCTGCCTGCGCGCCGACGAGGCCGAGGAGGCGCTCGACGACCTGCGTCACTACACGCGACGGATGCTCCAGGCGCTCGACGCGTACTGGCTCTGGTGCGAGGGCTGGAACGGCCCGAAGAACCGCCTTCCACGCAGCATGTCGACGGCCGAGGACTGGTGGAGCCGCTACGAGAAGTACAGGAAGCTAGTCGAGGTAGCTCCAACGAACCCCCGCGCACGCACATGAGGCCAGAGGACCCCGAGATCCGCTTGCAGCCAGGTGAAACAAAGCTGGTCCCTGTCAGCGAGCCGCCCGAGCCAGACAAGATCGAAACGGAAGGCGAGCTGGAAGGGATGAAGCGCTGGCTGCGCTGGAACCTGGTCTGCCTCCGTGGTCGCAGATGCGGTGACGTCGAGGTGGTCGATGACTACGGCACAGTCCCACCCGGCAAGGAGATCCGCATCCACTACAGCTGCGAGGGCTGCGGCACCAAGTACCTCTACAGCTCCAAGCACGGAAGGAGCCGTCGATGACCGCGCTCAACTACACCGAGACACTGACCGTCGTGCACTGCACCTGTGGAATCGCGTTCGCGATCCCCGAGAGTCTCAACCGGCTGGCGCTCGACAGCGAACGAGTGTCGATCTACTGCCCGCGAGGGCACCAGTGGCACTACACCGAGACGACTGAGAAGAAGCTCAAGCGCGCTCTCGACCGCGAGGCAGCGGTACGCGCCGAGCTTGACCAGAAGGAAGCATCGCTACGGGCGACGAAGGGCGCGCTGACGAAGGCGAACAAGCGGATCAAGCGCGCCGAGCACGGCGTCTGCCCGCACTGCAACCGCTCGTTCGTGAACCTCCAGCGACACGTGAAGACGAAGCATCCGGAGTGCCTGGCGTGAGCGAGCTGAGCTGGCGGCGCGACGGCGAGCTGATCGTCAACCGCGTCCGCGAGAAGGCCCGCCCGATCTACCGCATCGTCGAGTACACGCCTGACGCACCCGGCTACTGGGAGCAGCTCAACAGGGCGCTGCCGAGGCTGCGCTTCCCGCATCACTCCGGCGCGTTCCCGGACGGCTACCTGATCATCGACCAGGCCGAGAACGTCGTCGTCGGCTGGTGCTCCTCGCTCGACAGCTTCACCTCAACGACGGAAGCCCCACTGCGATGAGCCAGTGGAAGCTGATCCTGATCACGCTGCTGGCGCTCGTGCTGACGATCGGCGGCTACCTGTTCGCAGGTGAGCTGGTCGCTGCCGACTCAAGCACCTACGTGGTGACGGAGCGCGTGATCACCATCCGCCGCCCTAACCAGCCAGCGCAGACGATCACCACCACCCTGCCGATCAAGACAGTGTCCGGCCCCACCGAGACGCACGTCGTGACCGTAAGGCGCAACGGCAAGAACGTCCTCGTCCGCATCCCCGGCCCCACCACCACTCAGGTGGAGACGAAGACGAAGCTGGTCAAGGGACCCGTGCGCACGCGCAGCGTCGTGATGACGGACACGCAGACGGTGACGCAGACACGCGAGCGCGTGATCACCCGCCCCGGCTCGACCACCACCTTGCCCGGCTCCACGGTGCAGCTGCCCGGCCAGACGATCACCAACACCCGCGAGATCACGCTTCCTAGCCAGACGGAGACCGAGGTACGCACCGCAAGGGAGACGGTCACCCAGACTCAGACCCAGACGCAAACCCAGACTCAGACAGTCACGTTGCCGCCCGTGACCGTGACGCACGAGGTGACCGTCACCGTGACGACGCCTCCACCCCCACCTGCACCGTGAGCGAAAGGCACCCCCATGAGACGCCTGCTCTGCCTACTCAGGCTCCACCGCTGGTCGAAGCCGCTGACAACCAGCCGAGGCGCAAGCATGAAGCAGTGCCAGCGCCATCACTGCGGCACCTGGCGTATTACGTAGCCTGGCTGATCTGCGCCGGGAAGCTACTGCTGGTGATCTGGTGACCCCCGCCGAACACGCCGCCACCGTACGCAGGGCGATCTATTACCCGATCACGGGCGCGGGACGCGACGAGGCAGAGGCCGACCTCGCCGCCCTTGTCGCCCTGGCCGAACGCGCAACCGAACTGGAGGCCAAGGCAGAGGAGCACCGCACGTCCCTCGTGTCGCAGACGGCGTACAGGGAAGCGGCCGAGGCACGCGCAACCGAACTAGAACGCGAACGCGACGAGTGGAAGCGCGAAGCTGACCGGAGCAAGTGGCCGAAGGAAGCGGCGCAGGAATACCACCGGCTACGCGCAGACGAACCGCAGTTGCGCGAGCGGGCCGAGCGAGCCGAGACGGCGCTGCGGCAGATTCTGGAAGCAAGACATCAGGAGACGATGCGAGCCATCGCCCGCGCCGCTCTCGGGGAGACAGCACCGCGACCGTTTCACGCGGACCTAGACGACGAAGACCTCGAAATCTTGGCGATCGACAGCGACCCAAGCACGGACGGGGAGACAGCACCGTGATCGAATACCGCGCCATCCTCTGGAAGGACATGAAGTTCGAGGGTGGCTTCAAGCTCGACAAGGGCACGATCATCTACGCCCGCGAGACGCCTCGCGGCTGGCTCGGCACCTACTACGAGCCGAAGGGGAGCGGTCACGGCTTCGCGCTCGAAGAGGACGACTTCGCGATCATGCAGTCGGCGGACTGCCAGGTGGAGTCTCTCGTGGTGACGCCGGATCCACCCACCCCGCCGGAAGAGCTGGAGCGCCAGCGCGAGCTGCAGCGACGTCGTCTGCGTCACCAGATCGCCCGACACCTGGAAGCGGCCAATGAGCTGGAGAGCTTGCTCGGTGAGTGAGCACGCGATGAGCCAGCGCAGCGCCTACGTCTTCAGCCTCTGCCGCGAGAAGGCGCTCCAGGGGGACGTGCAGATGATGATGGTGCGCGAGCCTGCCTTCCACGCAGAGATCCTGATGCAGGGCGCGTTCCGCGCTCTCGTGCAGCGGCACAAGGGCCGCGTGCAGATCGTTCGCCAGCCCGCCCCTCGACCGAAGGGCAAGAAGAGGCCGCACGGCCGTCGCTAGCACCCAACCGGAAGGGAGAGGCCATGCCTCCCAGCGACTACAAGCAAGCAGCGCACGGCGCGCACCACGCCGCGATCGTCGCTGCCCCGTTCCTGCTCACGCTCTGGAGCAGGATCAAGGCCTGGTTCCGGCGCAAGGACGACAGCGTCGAGGGCTACAGGTTCGATGGCTTCAAGTAGGCTCTGAGCGGAGGTGGCGTGGGCAAGCAAGCCGTAACGGTGCTCTGCGACTCCGGAGCCATGAGGCAGGCGGGGCTGCTCGCAGCACGACCTGGGTGGCCGTGCTTTGGCAAGTCGGCAGCCTTCGAACCACCGCGTGGGGCAGCTGCCGGACAGCGTGATCCCGTGCGCCACCTAGACTCCAAAGCACCCTGGCCAAGGGAGGTGGGGGGAGCACCTGGAAGGCCGCGAGGTTCAAGCCCTCGCCTCCCCCCACCGCTTTGTGACATCGAAGAGGCACGCTTTCAAGCGGTTCGCCTCCAGAATCACGGGGGGGAAGGAAACAGCTTGTGACAGAGACCGAGCGCGCACCACTCGTCTACGTCGGCCCCGCCAAGATCGACTGCCCGCAGTCCTGCGACGTCCCAGAGGGCACAACGCTGACCCTCGTGCCGACGCCGAGGCACCGCTGGGGAGACGTCATCGTCTGCCCCCACGAGGGCTGTGGGTGCGCGTTCCTAGTCGAGGAGGGGCGATGACGAAGCAGGAGCGCGACGCCATCATTCGCCTGCGGGCGTGGGCCAACGGCAGGGTCGACGACTTCACGGGCTATCCGATCTACGCCAACGCTGGCGTGCTCAAAGCGGACATCCTGATCGTCGCCGCCCTGGCCGAAGGGCAGGAACCCCGTGACGGGTGAGTTCACAGACGACCTGATCCGCCACGTGATGACCATGCCGGAGATCATCGAAGTGCAGGCGATCGCCCCTCGCTACCGGGCGGTCCCCTGGGACGGCGACTGGGGGAGGCTGATGACCGCGATGCCCAAGCTCCGCTTCCCCTACTCGCACCCGATCTTCCCCGACGAGGGCTACCTGCTGCTCGACCACAGGAGCGACGTCGTCTGCGGCTGGTGCAGCTCGCTGGAGGGCTTCTCGGTGCTCAAGTGAGCGAGCGCCTCTGGCGAACGCTGAGCGACCTGCTCCTGCTGGCGGTGCTCTCACTCCTCGTCCTCAGTGCGGCGCTCGACTTCCCGCCCTGGGCGAACGTGGCCATCCTCGCGCTGGCGATCGTCGGCGTCCTGGAGCGGGCAGCGCATATCGGCACCAAGCTGAGGCACCGCCGCCCCCCCGCGTAACCTTCCCCGCCATGGAGCTTGCGCAGATCGCCGAGCTGCAGCGCGAGCGGGAGCACGACGGCTTCACCGCTGCAGCCGGTCCACCTCTCGTCCCTCCCCGGCCGTGGTTCGAGCTGGATGAGCCGGACGAAGGGCCAGTCGCGTGGACGGTTACCGCCGACGGCCAAGTGTTCGGGCATGCGGCCGTCTGGGGCACCTGTCACACCGGCAAGCCCGGCAAGTGCATCACCCCACCGAAGAGCCGCTCGGACTACGCCTACTACAAGACGGGCCTGACCGAGGTCGACGACGGCGAGCTGATCCCCACCGGGCGCATCACCCTCGGCACGGGGCACGCGTCCCTGACTGCCTCGCCTGCAGCTACGGCGGAGCACTACGACAACACCGGAGCGGTGGTCGCTGACGTAACGGTGCGGGACGGCAAGCACGGCATCTGGGTGACGGGCGCACTGAGGCCGGGGGTCACCCCGGAGAGGGCGCGCGAACTACGTGGCGCGTCCCTCTCTGGTGACTGGCGCAGTATTCGAGGGGGCCTGGAGATGCTGGGCCTGCTCGCTGTCAACGTGCCGGGCTTCCCCGTCCCGAGGGCGATGGCAGCTTCCGGCGCGGAGGACGAGGTGCTCGCCCTGGTCGCAGCCGGGATCTTCGCCGACGACGTGCAGATCCTGCCGGAGACGGAGGACCACGAGCTGGAGGCCGAGTTCAAGGCGCTCTATGCCTCGACGATGAAGCGCTCCGACGCGTTCCTCTCGAAGAAGCAGAAGGTGAAGGACGCGCTCTGCGCCACTGCGGCCAGCGACGGAAGGCCGATCGTCACCAGCGAGGTCTCCGAGGAGTTCATCGACGAGGCCGTGCTCGTGGAGGCGCACGCGTTCGGCGAGCAGGAGGGGCTGACCGCTGCCTCGCCTGGGCGCGCGCGGGCGCGCAAGATCGCGCAGGTGATGCGCGAGTTCAAGGCCGGGACGCTGAAGGACGGCAACGGCAACAAGGTGACCGACCGCAAGCAGGCGCTGGCGATCGCGATGAGCAAGTCGAAGGAGCTGACCGCCGCAGCCAAGGACGAGGAAGAGGAAGAAGAGGCCGAGGTCGTCGAGGACGTCGTCGACGAGGAGGAGGACGAAGACGACGAGGAAGACGAGGAGGAGAAGGTCACCGCGTCGATGCTCTCCGGGCTGCTGGACGTCGCCGAGGAGCAGCTGTTGGCCGACGAGGGCTGTGAGGAGTGCGAGGCCGTCGAGGAGTTCCCCGGCGAGCAGCTCCTTGCTGCCTCGTTCACCCAGGGGATGCGCGAGCGCCTGGCGAAGAAGGGCCACGCGATGAGCGACGGCTCCTTCCCGATCCGAAACAGGGGCGACCTGCGAAACGCGATCCAGGCCGTCGGCCGCGCCTCCGACCCTGACGCAGCGAAGAGCTGGATCATCAAGCGCGCCAGGGCGCTGAAGGCAGTCGGCGACCTACCGGCGAGCTGGAACATCACCGCCTCCGCCGAGCTGGGGGACTGGCAGGAGGCGTTCTCCGAGGAGTTCTCCGAGCGCGAGCTGATCGCAGCCGGGGCGCACCACAACTGGCGGAGCGGCACCTTCACCGAGGGGCTGCATCCCCGCCATCCGAAGGGCACCGAGAAGGGCGGGCAGTTCGCGCCCAAGGGCACCTCGAAGCTCGCCCCCCGGCCGGACGAGGCAGGCGCTGCAGTCGAGAACCGGCGCACGATGGGCGGCAAGCTGATCAAGGGGCCGGGCGGCAAGCTGATGTCTCGCACCGAGGCGGGCCTCCGGCTCGACCAGCAGGAGGGCCGTCGCCCCAACCCACCCGTGTCGGCGATGTCCCCGAGCGACGCACCGCCCCGCACCACGGCCAGCGACTACCTCAACGAGGTGGTCGACTACGGGGGTGTCCCGACGAAGGTCGGCGACATCTACGCGGAGCTTGGTGAGGAGAAGGCCGGGATGTGGCTGGCGGGCTACCGGCGGACGCACTCCGGGAGTAGCGGCTTCACCTTCGACGGAGACTTCACCGCGCAGGACGGCACCGTCACCTCGAACGTCAAGCACGACGGCGAGAACCTCGGCCTGGTGCAGGCGAAGCCCGGTGGCGAGTACCTCGCTGTCGTGCGGGGGCGCAAGCGCGGGATGGGCAACACGCTCAAGTCGATCGGCAGCTTCCGCTCGCGCGAGGAGGCGGCACAGGCGCTACTGGTGCATGCGAAGGCGAACGATCCGGCTCGCAAGGCGCGGATCACCGAGTCGGTGCAGGCGCGCGAAGCGCGGTATCGCCGTGCTCGGAGCTGACCTTCCTGCTGCCCGCGCTGAGCAGGCGTCGGCCTGGCGGGAGGGCCTCCACCCACGCGAGGCGAAGGGCAGCCCGAAGGGCGGCGAGTTCGCTCCGAAGGCAGGCGGCGTCCGGCGGCAGACGGTGCGCGGCAAGCCCGTCTACACCGCCCAGCTCACCCCGGAGCAGCGCCAGGCGAACCTGGATTCGCTGAAGGCGGCGAAGACGAGGAAGGTCGAGGGCACCACCCGGCTGAAGGTCGCTGGCGGCGTCACCACGCAGGAGATCCCCCGGCAGTGGCTCGTCGACCAGGGCTACGCGGTCCCCTCCTCTCGCGGATCTCTGTACGGCGGCGACGGCGTCATCCAGCTCAAGCGCGATCTCGACCAGGAGGCCGTGCTCGTCCACTACCTCTCCGGCAAGAAGCCCGAGAACTACCCCGTCGGCAGCAAGGGCTTCGACCAGTTCATGTACGGCAGGCAGCTCCCGGCCGGGGCGTCGAAGCAGGAGCGCGAGCGGATGCGCACGATCCGGGCGAAGAACAAGGGCGAGCGGGCAGCGGTCATCCGCAGGATCACAGCAGCCCTGGTCGCTGCCGGGATCGAAGAGATGCGCGCGCATGCGCTGGTCGCCGCTGCGTTCGTCGAGGAGAAGCATCCTCGCCATCCGAAGGGATCCGAGGCCGGGGGGGAGTTCCGGCCCAAGGGCGGCGGCGGCTCGACGCCCAGTGAGCTGTCGACACCGCCGAAGGAACGGGAGGAGCTGGCCGATGCGGTCAAGCAGCTGGCGACGAAGCCCGACGACAAGGCGGCGCAGGAGCGCGTGAAGGCCGCTGCTGCCGCTGCGCGCGCGGCCGGGGCCGACGACAAGGAGATCGCGGCGATCGCCTACGAGGCCAGCTCGCCGAAGAAGGACGTCAAGCTGGAGCGGCCGAAGCTGGCGGAGACGCTGAAGGGCCGCGACAAGCCGCTGGAGCGCGCCTGGGATCCGGGCACGGCGATGGGCGACATCGAAGACATGACCTACGGCACCGAGAGCGACGCCGAGCTGGGGCGCAAGCTGCGCGAGTACTACCGCAAGCGCACCAGCGAGCTGGGCGAGACACAGAAGCGCTCCCCCGGCATCTAGTGACGCAGCTGATCATCCAGCACCACCCGTCGCGGGTGGAGCTGCTGGAGCGCTCCGCCGCCCTGCAGCCGATCGTCGTCAGCGACCCCGAGCCGGACGCCCCGCGTAGCACCTGGCGCACCTACCGCGCCTGCCTGCGCGTGGCGGCAGAGCTGGAGGGGCCGTCGGCGATCGTGCAGGACGACTGCCTGTTCGTCGAGGGCTTCCACGCTGCAGCCGACCAGCTGCGCCTAGCGAGGCCGGAGGCGCTGTTAGCCTTCTGCGTGCAGGGGACGCTCCACTCGGTTGCGCGGGGAGCGTTCTGGCGGGCGTTCGATGCTGGGGAGCGGCTCGTGCAGTACCACCCGCGCAACTGGGTCCCGGCGATGGCGCTCGGCTGGACGCCGGAGCTGGCAAGGATGGCGCTCGACTGGGACGCCGGGCAGAAGGGCCTGCGTGAGAGCTACAACTCCGACGACGGGCGGCTCTACTACTTCACCACCCGCTGCGAGGTCGAGGTCTGGTGCTCGGTGCCCTGCATCGTCGACCACCCCGACGACGTGCAGACAGTGGGGGAGCGAAGCGGCGGCAAGCGGAGCACGGGCCGCACCACGCTGGCGCTGTTCGAGGGCGACGCGAGTAAGGTGAGCTGGGCATGAAGGGCGAGCTACCGCGAGAGCTGAATCGCCAGCATCTGTACTGGCAGGCGCTCGGTCGACCGCCGATGTGGGAGATTCGGATCAAGGCGGCGACGGCGGCGCTGGCGGCGACGGGTGATGCGATGGCTGCGTCGGCGGCGGCGATAAGGAAGCTCGGCACCACTCGCGAAATGCGCTAATCTCTTAGCGGTGGCTCATTAGTGGGCCGGGCCGAAGGTGACGGGTTATCCCATGTCAAGGAAGAATCCCGCCGCCACTACACGACTGGCTCACTTGACACCCTCCAAAGAATGCGCTATACTCTAGTTGGTTGGGAGAGGGGAGACCCGCTCCCGGCCACCAGGCGGGGCCATCGGAAACGCAGTCCATCCGGGTCCCTCCGGGGGTAACGACACCGAGCACGAACGGTGGCGCGACGTCAGCCAGGTCCTAGGGCAACGGCTGGACGGGCAAGCCACGGCAGCGAAAGCCGGAAGGATACGCCCCGCGCACACCGCGCGACACTCAGCGCCAAGTGCCCCGCCGAGTCTGAGCCAGAAGGGTGCGCACCTGGAAGGCGACGGCGGGTGAGGGTGGCCACCTTCACCTGGGAGAGGCCGGGTTAGCGCCCGGCCTCTCTCGTATTGTGCTATACTACGTATGGAGGTGGTAGGGCGACGGTTGCGCGGGTCGCTCCCGCAACAAAGCCGGGTGGCCCTTCCCCGCCTCCGAGGCACGGCGGGCGAGAGGGGCGTGGTCAGTCCCTGGGAGGCGAAGTGGCAACGTACGGTCGAGCCAGCGCGCCCAGGCCACGATCCCCCTCTCGTCAGGATCGGCTCCAGCGTAGAGCTGGGGGGAGCAGCGGCCACTGGGCACCGGGTGAGCGATCCAGCGCGAGAACCCGGATTCCACTCTGGTTGAGGCGCGGTGTGCCGAACAAGAGCAGGCGGGCGTCCGGTTGCGGCCGGGTAGCGCCACCGGGTTCGAACCCCGGCCCCCCGGCTGTGCGCTGAATGCGCTATACTGAAGGTGGAGGTGGTACGCATGCTGCGATGGCATCGCACAGGCACCGGCTACGTGTCGAGTGGCGGGCGCTTCCGCGTCGAGCGGCTGGCGGCAACGTCGGCGGGCTTCCGCGCGGACGGCAGTGAGCGGTTCACGACTGTCGGCTACCTGCTGCACGACACGACGACCGGCGACGAGACCTTCCATTCGAGGCTGCGCGGGGCGAAGCGCGTTGCGGAGACCCTCTCGACCGTTACGGCTGTCAAGGTGGAGGTGAGCTAGATGGCGACGAAGACAACCTGGGTCGTGGCCCTCGCTGGCAAGTGGGGTGGCGTGCGCACCGTGCGCGTCCAGGCGACGACCGCCGAGAAGGCGCGTGTCGAGGCACGTACGTGGATGCGCCTCGACGAGCGCGTGCAGAACGTCTACAAGACGTAGGGAGGCCCGCCATGAACGTCAAGGACACACTCGTCACGTCAGCCGCCGAGGGGGTGAATTCGCTCCTCCACGGCGTCCGCTACGCCTACGTCTCGCGAGACACCGAGTCGGGGAGCGCCCGCGTGTACCGCTACACCGAGGGAGCGAACGACGGCGGGCTGATGGTCGTCGTAGGCTCCGAGCGTGAGTGCCTCTCGTACCTGCGAGGCGTGCTCGACGGGCTGCAGACGGCTGTCGCCGAGGAGGAGTCTGAGTCGAGCGACGGCCCGACGCTGGAGGAGTCGATGCCGATCGGCTGGCCCCGACGGGTCCGCCCTGGCACTGACCGCTAGGGGGGAGTAAGCTCTAGCCCGTAGTTGGTTGAGCGTTCACGGTCAAACGCCCGCTCCGAGCGGGCGTTTGGCGTTCTAGGGGGCGAACCTGGGTTCGCGGGGAGCGCCGCCGGGTACGCCACGTCCGCACCGGAAGGCCGCTCAGAAGACCTGCCTGCCTCTACAAAGGCGTAAGCTCTGAGGCTAACGGCGCTCCCTTGCTCTGAGCGTGCTGCGCGAGTATAGCGCGTTACGCGCTAGCCGACTTCGATCTCGCCCTCGTCGACCACGTTGCCGTCGCCGTCGCGCACCTCGACCTTCGAGCTGCCGGTGAAGCCAGCCGGGTAGCTGAGCGCCGCCCTGCCGTCGTTCGGCATCTCGACGGTGTTGTGCCAGTCGTTGTCGGCCCCCTGCGCGTAGAGAGTGACGGTGTCGACGTCAGCTGCGTCGGCGTCCCACGTGACCTCTACGGCCTTGCGCTCCACGTTCACCTGCACGGTCATGCCTGCCTCCTGTTCGCTTGGGCGGCGGAGGTTACCCCGTTCCGGGGGATCTGCAAACGAGCGACCGCCGCTCCCCCCGTTATCCTCGCGCCAACGAGCAGCCGCCTAGCCGCTGGTCGTCAGCCCTGGCCTTAGCGCCTCGGGCGAGTAGCAGTGCACCGCACTCGTTCAGAGGAAAGGTCAGGCATGGCAGAAGACAGGCTTTATCCCGATCTTCCGGAGAACTTCGAGGCGCTCGACGCCGAGAAGCTCCAGGAGCACCTGACGGAGCTGCGCGGGATCGGCAAGCGCATCTTCGACCGAGACCCGGAGCTGCTCGGAGACATGAGCCGCGCCGAGGCGCTCGAAGTGTTCAAGAACGTCAAGGCCGACATCGACACGATCACCGAGCGGCTCGAAGTGCTCGGTCAGGCCGACACCGAGTTCGAGGCTGCGCTCGAAGAGCTGGCCAAGGGCGCGGGGATCAACGTCGAAGGGGACGCGCCGGAAGGCGACACCCCGGAGGGTGACACGCCCGAGGGCGACACGCCCGACGACGAGAGCGTGCCGGTCAGCGCCGAGGCAGAGGCCGAGGCCGACGAGCCGGTCGCAGAGGCCGAGGTCGAGATCGTCGAAGAGGCGGAGCCGGTGCTCGCAGCCGGTGAGCTTCCCGCGAAGCGCAAGGCGGAGAAGAAGCCGCCGCTGCCGGTGCCCACCGCCGAGCAGCAGCCGCTCCCGGCGGAGCCGAGTGGTGCAGCGATCGTCGCCTCGGCCGGGGTCCCCGGCTTCGGCGAGGGCGTGCACCTCGACCGGATGGAGCTGGCGAAGGCCATCATCAAGAAGCGCGAGCAGGGCGTCGGCACCAGGCAGGGCGTCGAAGAGAAGGCGCTCGTCGCTTCGGTCAAGTACGGCGAGCTGTTCCCGGAGGAGCGCGTCCTCCGTGGCGAGCCGAACGACCAGGAGAAGATCGACGCCGTCGTCTCCAGGGACGCACTGGTCGCCTCCGGCGGTCTCTGCGCCCCGGTCACCCCGTACTACGACCTGATGAACATCTCGACCACGGCCCGCCCGGTGCGGGACGCGCTCGCAGGGTTCATCGCCTCGCGCGGCGGTCTCCGCTTCGCGCAGGTGCCCGTGCTGACGGACGTCGAGACGTCCGGCTCCAACGGAGCGGTCGGGATCCGCACCGCCGCGCAGGACGCGGCCGGTGGCACCACGGCCGAGAAGAGCTGCCAGATCGTGGCGTGCCCCGACTTCGAAGAGGCACTGCTCTCCATGATCTACCACTGCGTCCAGTTCGGGAACCTCAACTCCCGAGCCTGGCCGGAGCAGGTCGCGCAGTTCAACGAGCTGGTCATGGCCGCGCACGCGCGCGTGGCGGAGACCGCTCTGCTCGACGGGATCGCGAGCTACTCGACGGCCGTCACGTCGACGAAGGTCTACGGCGCGACGTCCTCGCTGCTCTACACGATCCTGCGCGCAGCGGCCGGGATGCGCTCCCGGCACCGCATGGATCCGAACGCCCGGCTGCGGGTCATCATGCCCGCCTGGACGGCCGACCTGCTCGTGGCGGACCTGGTCAACAGCCAGTTCATCCGCTTCGAGTATTCGATCGCAGGCGTCGAGCAGCTCCTGGAGTCGCTCGCGCGCGTGTCGATCAGCTTCTACCTCGACTCGCCGACGGGTGAGGGCCAGATCTTCGGCGCTCAGGGCACCGGAGCGGTGCTCGACTTCCCCGACACGGTGGTCTGGTACATCTTCCCCGAGGGGTCTTTCCTCTTCCTCGACGGGGGCACGCTGGAGCTGGGGATCGTCCGCGACTCCACGCTCAACAACACGAACGACTACCGGATCTTCGGCGAGTCGTTCGAGCAGGTCGCGTTCGTCGGGCCGGAGTCCCTGGAGATCGAATCCACGGTCTGCCCGACGGGTGAGACGGGTCCGACGGCGACGGCAATCACCTGCTGAGTCGCTGAGGCTGAGAGGGGAGGAACGGGATGTCGACGGTCACGGTGGGACCAGCAAGGGTCCTCGACGGCCCGATCCCTGTTCCTCCCCGCTACAGCCTGCTCGTCAACGCAACGATCTACGAAGACCTCGACTACCACTGGATGGCGGGCGGGGCGGTCTACCCGTACCCGACGCTTTCCGATGATCCCGACTACAACGACGGCGGCGTGCAGGCTGGCTGCGCGACCGGGACGGAGCGCGAGAAGATCGAAGGCGGCTCGAACCTGCTGCCCGAGTTCAACGCGTTCACCGTCTACATCGCGGAGACGTGCACCGCTCGCGGGATCGGCAACGACGAGGACTTCCGCAACCGTGCGGTCATCGGCCTCAACGGGCTGGAGGCGGCGCTGGTCGAGCGCGAGTTCGCCGAGGGGGCCGCAGTCGGGGCCACAGGCAGCCCGTACCTGGCCGACGTCTCGCTGCCGAACTACCAGTCCCTGGGGACGCTCAAGGCGATGGAGGCGCTCGCTCGCCTGGAGAACGAGATCGCCGAGACCGGGAAGATGGGGATGATCCACGCCGACCCGGCGACGGCAACGGCCTGGGCGAGCCAGTACCTGATTGAGAAGGAGGGCGCGTACATGCGCGCCGTCGCCACCGGCACCCCGATCGTCGTCGGCTACGGCTACGTGGGGGCGCGACCGGATGGGCAGGGCGCTCCGGCTGCGACCAGCAGCTGGGCCTGGGCTACTGGCCCGGTGCAGATCCGGCGCTCCAACGTAGAGATGGTGCCCGGCTCTCTGGCCGAGGCACTCGACCGCCAGCACAACGTCGTGACGTACAGGGCGGAGCGTTACTACCTCGTCGATTGGGACACGGAGCTTCAAGCGGCCGTGCTCGTGGACAGGACGTAAGGAGAGGAGAGACATGCAGAACCCAGAGATCTGCGCAATCCCCCTCCACGTCTGCCGCTTCCGGGTGACGCGGCTGAACGCGGACGGGACGGTCGCAGCAGGGCCGGACAACAGCTACGTGTCCGACGATCTCATCACGGTGCAGATGAACCCGAACGTCGTCGCAGGTCAGGAGACCGACCTCATCGGCGGCTGCGGCTGCATCGTCGCAACGCGCAAGGACCCGGATCGCCTCAAGCGGTTCGACTTCGTGATCAACTCCGGCGCTCTGGAGCCTGCGCTCCTGGAGATGCTGATCGGCGCGACGGTGATCGAAGACGCCTCGACGTCTCCGGTGCCGATCGGCGTCTGGTACCCGTCGCAGGTCGGCTGCGAGTTCGAGCCGACGGCTGTCGCGGTCGAGTTCTGGGCCGACGCGTGGGTCAACGACGCGCCGGACGCCGACTGGCCGTACATCCACTTCCTCTTCCCGCGCACCTTCTGGCAGATGGGGAACCTGCAGCTCGGCAACGACTTCTCGCAGCCGGTCGTCAACGGCTTCTCGCGCACCAACGAGAGCTGGGGCGACGGGCCGTACGGCGACATGCCGGAGCCGATCCCTGCAGCTGCGCCGGGCGGCTTCTGGTACGACCAGGCCGCGCAGCCGACCGCAGAGTGCGGCTACCAGACGACGGCAACTTAGGACAACTACCGGGAGGGACGGCGGGTGCACAGGCACTCTCATAGCCCGCCGTCCCCCGGCACCGGGGTGAGCTGATGCCAGCCGCAGGCGTCATCTCGCTCTTCTCGAAGCTCCACGACGTCTCCTTCGTGCGGACGGACGCCAGTCCGCCGCAGCAGGGCGACGTCCCGATCTGGGAGACCTCGGCCTCGAAGCTGTTCATGGGCAGCGTCGCAGGCGGCGGCGGCGGCGCAGGCTCGTTCAGCCTCGGCGTCTCGACCGGCGGCAACTCCCTCGGGCAGACGGGCGTCACGGGCACGCGCGTGGTGCTCGCGGGCGAGGGGAATGTCACCCTCTCGCAGGTGACCGGCCCGGCGGGGGCGACGATCACCATCTCCGGCTCGGCGGTGACGACACCGCAGTCGGTGCAGACGCAGAACCGCTTCAACCTGACCCTGGCCGGGAACACGCTCGGCGTCCTGCAGGAGGTCTCCTCGGGGACGCTGACGCTGGCGGGCGGGGCGAACATCACCCTCTCGCAGAACGGCAACGCGATCACCATCAGCGCCGGGGGCGCAGCGCAGACCGATCAGACGCTGGGGCTGTTCGCGAACGGCAACACGACCGGCTAGTCCTCCTCGACCACCCGCGACGCGCGCTCCATCTCGCTGCGCGGTGACGGCGCGGTCAGCGTCGGCTTCAGCAACGGCTCCATCCGGATCAGCGCGCCCACGCAGTCGCTCCAGCCAGAGACGCAGACCTTCGTCGGTGGAGTGGCCGCGAGCGACGCCACCTACACGAGCGGCACCGTGCGGATGCTGGCGCTCGGCAACGTCACGGTGCGCTCCACCACCGGGCAGGGGATCCAGATCAGCGTCCCGGCGCAGTCCGTGCAGCCGGAGACGCAGACCTTCCTGGGAGGCATCGCCGCTAGCGACACGACCTACAGCTCGGGCACGGTGCGGCTCACGGGCGTCGGCGGCGGGGTCACGGTCAGCACCAACACGGGGCAGCGCGTCGACATCAGCGTCGCAGCGCCCGTCGCTCAGACCGGCACCCAGTTCAGCGCGGGCATCTCCGGCGGCAACACCGCTGGCAATACCGGCACGGTCGCAGGCCGCGTCGTCCTGGCCGGTGCCAACAACATCACCCTCTCCGGCTCGACGAACGGTGCCTCTGAGACGATCTCCATCGTCGCCCCCGCCACCTCGCTGCTGACGGGGGCGAACGGCGTCACGCTCAGCACCAACGGCTCGACCATCTCCATCATCGGGGCCTCCCAGAGCGTCCAGACGCAGAACATGGTGGCCGTCACGCTGTCGGGCAACACCTCCGGGGCGCAGGCGCTGGTCTCGTCGGGGACGCTGACCCTCGCAGGCGGCAACAACATCACGGTCTCCCAGAACGGGAACGCCGTCACGATCTCCGGCCCGAACGTCGGCGGCGCGCAGACCGGCATCTCCGGGATCGCCAACAGCCAGACCACCTACACGTCCGGCACCGTCAGCCTCAGCGAGCTTGGCGCGATCACGATCCGGAGCACCACCGGGAACCAGTTCCAGCTCAGTGTCAACCCGCAGAGCGTCCAGCCCGAGACGCAGACGTTCATCGGCGGTCTCGCCAACTCGGAGACCACCTACACGTCGGGGACGGTCTCGCTCTCGGAGCTGGGAGCGATCACGATTCGCTCCACCACCGGCAATCAGTTCCAGCTGAGCGTCAACTCCCAGTCGAACCAGACGCTCGGGATGTACGCGCTCGGCAACACGACCGGGCAGAGCAGCTCCAGCACCTTCGACGCGCGCACCGTGAGCCTCCGTGGCGACGGAATCGTCTCGCTGGGGTATTCCAACGGGTCGATCCGGATCAGCGCCTCTCAGAGTGTCCAGCCGGAGACCCAGACCTTCATCGCCGGGATCAGCGCCTCGGACACGCTCTACACGTCCGGCAACGTGCGCTTCACCGGGGTCGGCGGTGGCATCACCGTCAGCTCGAACACCGGCCAGCGGGTGGATCTCAGCGTCGCAGCACCCGTGGCGCAGACGGATCAGACCCTGGGCCTCTACGCGCTCGGGAACACCGTCGGCGAGTCCTCCTCGACGACACGGGATGCGCGCACGATCTCCTTCCGGGGCGACGGCATCGTCTCGCTCGGCTACTCGAACGGCTCGCTGCGGATCTCCGCCAGCCAGTCGGTGCAGCCCGAGACGCAGACCGCCATCTCGGGCATCGCGAACAGCCAGACGACGTACACCTCTGGCACCGTCAGCCTCTCGGAGCTGGGGGCTATCACCATCCGCTCGACGACGGGGAATCAGTTCCAGCTCTCCGTGGCTGCACAGACGGCCGAGTCCCAGTCGTTCGGCATGTCGAACATCGGCAACACCTCGGGGACGACCGGGATCGCCTCGGGCGCGCAGGTGCGCTTCCTGCTCGCGGGCGGCAACAACGTCACCCTCTCGCAGTCGCTCAACGGCGCGTCGGGCACGATCACCATCTCCGCTGCCAGCCAGACGAACCAGAGTGAAGGCTGGTACGCGCTCGGCAACACGACGGGCCAAAGCTCGTCCACGACCCTCGACGCACGAACGATCTCGCTTCGCGGGGACGGCATCGTCAGCCTGGGCTACTCGAACGGCTCGGTTCGCATCAGCGCCAGCCAGAGCGTGCAGCCAGAGACGCAGACGGCGATCAGCGGCCTCGCGAATAGCCAGACGACGTACACGTCCGGAACGGTGTCCCTGAGCGAGCTGGGAGCCATCACCATTCGCTCCACGACCGGCAACCAGTTCCAGCTCTCGGTCAACGCGCAGACGAACCAGAGCGAGGGCTGGTACGCCCTGGGGAACACGACGGGCCAGTCCTCCTCGACGACCTTCGACGCGCGAACGATCTCGCTCCGTGGCGACGGGATCGTCTCCGTCGGTTACTCGGGTGGCTCGCTGCGGATCAGCGCCTCGCAGTCGGTGCAGCCGGAGACCCAGACGTTCATCGGGGGCCTGGCCAACTCGCAGACCACGTACACGTCAGGGACGGTCAGCCTGAGCGAGCTGGGCGCGATCACCATCAGGTCGACGACGGGCAACCAGTACCAGCTCAGCGTCAATGCGCAGACCGTCGAGTCCCAGAGCATCGGGATGTCGAACATCGGGAACACGAGCGGCACGACCGGCATCGCGTCCGGTGGTCAGGTGCGCTTCCTCTTCGCGGGCGGGAACAACGTCACGCTGAGCCAGTCGCTCAACGGCGCTTCGGGGACGATCACGATCAGCGCCGCGAACGCCGTCGAGACGCAGACCGCGATCTCCGGCATCGCCAACTCCCAGACGACCTACACGAGCGGCACGGTCTCGCTGAGTGAGCTTGGGGCGATCACGATTCGATCGACCACCGGTAACCAGTTCCAGCTGTCGGTCAACG
>Ga0111538_10000440_pt1 | contig 55081 bp, 41 predicted proteins | sample SoiMethybrSBSTD1_FD_79669 | JGI IMG/M metagenome (GOLD analysis project Ga0111538, IMG submission 79669) | Bulk soil microbial communities from a Populus tree surrounding site in Tennessee, USA - Soil MetaG P. TD hybrid SBSTD1 (version 2)... | ecosystem: Environmental > Terrestrial > Soil >... | reverse complement strand
GACGCATTCGCAGCCAAACGAGTTGTGTAACGGCCGCAACAACATGCCCCCGTTCGGCACCGCTTTCACGGCGCAGCGGATTCGCGATGTCGCAGCGTATGTGGTGACGGAGCTGGCCTCGACGCGGCCGGTCCGATAAATCGACCTACTGCGACCGGCGGCCCAACGGTGCCCACCGCGGCGTGGCGAGTTGTCGGTTCCACTGTTGCCAGGCCTCGCTGAGTTCCCGCACCTTGTCCGGCCGCTCTGACGCCAGGTTTTTCGTTTCGCCGATGTCCTCAGACAGATTGTAGAGGCCCGCCTCGCTGAGATCGTGGAGCACCGATGGGTCCACGTCGATGAGCGGGCCCTCTCGCGTCTTCACCAGCTTCCAGTCGCCGCGGCGAATCGCCATCATCCCGCCCAGTCGCCAATACAGCGCGTCATGCGGCTGTGCCTTCAGCTGGTCGGTCAGGAACGGCAGCAGATTGACGCCGTCGAACTCCGATGCTTTCGTGTCGAGGCCCGCGGCTGCCAGCGCGGTCGGCAGCACATCGAGCTGAATGACGGGCCTATCGTCTATACGCTCGGCGGCGAGATGTCCCTTCCAAGACAACGCGAATGCGACGCGAATCCCGCCTTCCCACGTCTGACGCTTCGATCCGCGGAGCGGCCCGTTGCTCGATCCGTTGACGGTCGTAGTCGGCATCGTCGGTCCACCGTTGTCGTTCAGGAAGATGACGAGGGTGTTCTCTTCGAGCTTCTGTTCCTTCAACGTGGCCAAGGTCTTCCCAATCGCATCGTCCATTGCGGAGATCATGGCGGCATAGGTTCGGCGCCGCGGGTCGGAGATGTTCGGGAATCGGGCGCGATAAGTCTCCGGCGCCTCCATCGGGGTATGAGCAGCATTGAACGCGAGATACAGAAAGAACGGTTCGGACGCGTGCTGCATGATGAAACGGCGCGCGCGATCGCCGAGCGCATCTGTGAGGTATGTCACCGAAGAGGCCGGCTTCGTCCCATCGAGTAGCGGGTCCGGCCGTTTGGTCCCTGCATCGATGTCGTCGACGTGCATATAAGAGTGATCGCCGCCGAGGAACCCGTAGAACTCCTCGAAACCGCGGCGCATCGGGTGCAGTTGAACCGCCGAACCGAGATGCCATTTTCCGAACAGGGCGGTACGGTAGCCAGCCGCCTTCAGTCGATCGGCCATCGTGGTCTCGGTGAGCGGCAAGCCGAATTCCGGAGACCCATCGGGATTGAACTCATGGCCGAAGCGCTGCGGATAACGGCCGGTCATCAGTCCCGCGCGCGTCGGACTGCAGTAGGGGCCGCTCACGTACGCGTTCGTGAAACGTATTCCACTGCGGGCGAACCGATCGATGTTAGGTGTGAGGATATCGCGGCTGCCGTAGGCTCCGATGTCCGCGTAGCCCAGGTCGTCGGACACGATCAACAGGATGTTCGGTCGTCGTATCTGACCGTTCCCCGTTTGCCGAGCGACGCCGATGATGGTCAGAAGGATGGCGGCCGCCGCAGCAGCCCGGACGGCTGATTTCATGTCCCCTCCCGAGCAAGGCGCCGAACTCTCGAGGCGCGCCAGCGGGGCTATCATACTGCTCGCCATGACACGTAAGGTCTGTCTTGTTGTTCTGATTGGCTTGTGCCTGATGTATCCGGCCGCCATTCGCGCGCATCACTCCGGTTCGGAGTACGCACAAACCACGGTCGAGATCGAAGGCACCTTGCTCGAGGTCGCCTGGCAGAATCCGCACGTGCACTTCTTCGTCCGTGCGAAGGACGAGAAGGGCAATCTCGTGACATGGGACATCGAGGCCAACTCGCTGAGCATCCTCCGTCGCACCGACGCCACGCCTGAGAACCTGAAAGTCGGTGACACCGTGAAAGTCGCCGGCGCACCCTCGCGGCGCGCCCCGAACCGCATGTGGGCGATGAACATCCTGGCCGCGAACGGACGGGAGATCGTGCTCGGTCCAGGTGCCCCGACACGCTGGACGACCAACGCCGTCGGTTTGAAATCAACCTGGACCGAGGGCGGAACGGCGGCGAACAAGACGGCCGGCATCTTCCGTGTCTGGAGCACGAAATTTGGCGAGGGCCCCGGCTTGTGGCGGCGGGACTATCCGCTGACCGACGCGGCGAAGAAAGGTCGCGCTGCGTTCAATCCGCTCACCGACAGCGTGGCGCCGGGATGCCGGCCGAAGGGCATGCCGACGATCATGGAGCAGCCCTATCCGCTGGAGTTCGTGAAGAAGGGCGACGACATCCTGCTTCGCCTCGAAGAGTACGACACCGTTCGCACGATCGTCATGAAGCCCGACGCGAAGTTCGAGGCGTTGCCGAAGACGCTGCTCGGGCGATCGAAGGGCGCGTGGGACGGCGACACGCTGGTCGTCACGACCAACCGGATCGATTGGGCGTACATCGATCCGAGCGGGCTTCCTCAGGGACCGTCGGCATCGATCGTCGAGCGCTTCACGCCGACCGCTGATGGCACGCGCCTCAACCTCACGATGACCATCACTGATCCCGCTACCTTCACGGCGCCGGTGGAGCTGAAGCGCCTGTGGGTGTGGCGTCCCGACGAGACCGTCAAGCCGTACAGCTGCGTCGAGCGGAAGAGCCGATGATCAGGTGCGAGTCGCCGAACTCGTGCCACAGATAACCGAGTTTCGTCGCCTCTGCATACGCGCGCTCAAGATGACTTCGGTCGCCGCCCGCGGCCGCCACGACGCGATCGAGCAGCGTCAGATGCGTGGCGTGCGGCTCATGAAGCCCGGTGATCAGCGCGTTGACGATTCGGAGCGGCCGTTCCCCGGTGATCACGAGGCTCGTCCACCCTTCGCCGGCCGCCGTCATCCCGTGCTCGTCGGTGACGGTTTCAAGCGCTCGAACGACAGTGGTGCCGACCGCCACGATGCGATGCCCGTTGCGTCGGGCGGCGTTCACGCGTTCTGCAGTTTCAGGGGAGACGCGATAGAACTCCTCGTACGGAGGCTCGTGATCCTCGAGACTTGCCACGCCGGTGTGGAGGAGGACAGGCGCGATCTGTATGCCGGACGTCACGAGCCTCGTCACGAGTTCAGGAGTGAAGGGCCGGCCAGCGGAAGGCATCTCCGCGCTCCCCATCTCGTTGGCGAACACGGTCTGATACATGGATGACGGCCACGGCTGCTTCACGTAGCTGTAACGAATCGGGAAGCCGAACCGCGCGAGATACGCTGGGACACCGTCGGGAACCATGAGCGCCGCCATCCACAGACGGGATGCGGCGTCGAGTGAGGTGCCCAGCGGATACGGCGCGAGCAGCGTCGCCTGTCCGCCGCCGGGAAGTCGCAGCGTTGCGCCGACGCGGGCATGACGGCACGGTAACGAGGCCACAGCGCCAGGCACTCGCAACTCAACGGTCCAGAAGCCGCCTGACAAGCGTGTCGAGACATGAAGCTCGAACTCCTCGCCGTCGGCTGCGGTCGCGTTGAGCGCGGCGTTCATGGTGCCGCTGGTGTTGACCACGAGCAGATCGCCTGGCTCGAGCCATCGCGGCAGATCCGTAAAGTGCGCGTGCTCGATGGCATCCCTCGCCAGGTCGGACACGAGGAGGCGCACCCCGTCGCGTGGCAGGCCTCTCGCTTCCGGCGGCTCGGCCGCTTCGAGCGCTGGCGGCAGGGCGAACTCCGCGCGCGCGACTACGCCGGCTGATGCCATGGCGCGTCCTGTTGTTGGGCGACGAACCGCTGCGCGCGAATCGCCTCGCGATCCTGTTCGAAGAGCCAGTGCCAGAACGGCGCGGTCACGTCCGGCAGCGGTCGATCGGAAATGTCCTCACCGGGAAACGCCTCCTGATGCATCCGCGTGCGCATGTCACCCGGATCGACCAGGACGGCCGAGACTCCCTGGTCGCGCAGTTCGGCAGCCAGCGTCCTGGTCAGCAGCTCGAGCGCCGCCTTGCTGGCGCCGTACGGACCCCATCCTGGGTACGCACCGCCTGCCGCGTCGCTCGTGATGTTGACGATGAGGCCATGACGTGCGGCGAGCAGTGGCATGGCGAGCTGGATGAGCGCGATCGGCGCACCGGTGTTGACCGGGAACACGCGGCCGAAGCGCTGGACGTCGAACGTCATCAGCGGACCGATGCCGCCGAGCTCCGAGGCGTTGTTCACCAGCACGTCGAGGCCGCCGAGGTCCTCGGCCGCGCCGATCCATCGTCGCCGGACGGCGGCATCGGTGATGTCTCCGGCAATCGCCACCACGCGCCGCCGCTCGCCGAGCTGGTCGCGCACTCGACTGAGGCCTTCCTCGCCTCTCGCCCCAATGACGAGGTCGTACTCTCGCGCAGCCAGCACGCGAGCGATGACCTCGCCAAGCCCGCGGCTGGCTCCGGTTACCAACGCCACTCGATTCGTTTCCCTCATGCGCTTACTCCTTCAGAGAAGCCCGTCCAGAGGACGGGCCCTACAATAGGCTCGAACTTCAAGTGCACTTGAAGTCAAGCGGAAAGTGCGTCAAAGTCGTAGAGGCGGTCGCGCCGTAGCCTTTGGCGAAGGCGGAAGACCCGCCTGACCTCATGAGCGACGTATTGACGATCAGCGAAGTCGCCAGGCGCAGCGGCGTGGCGCCGTCGGCACTGCGCTTCTACGAAGACCAGCGTTTGATTCAGCCGGAGCGCAACAGCTCCGGACATCGCCGCTATTCGCGCTCGGTGTTGCGGCTGGTAGCCTTCATCGTGTTTGCGCAGAAGGTCGGACTGTCGCTGGACGAGATTCGCACCGAGCTCGCCAAGCTGCCGCGGAATCGAGTGCCCGAGCGAGCCGACTGGGCGAAGTTGTCGGGCGAGTGGAGAAGCCGGATCCGCGCGCGCATCGCCGAGCTCGAGCGGCTCGAGGCCGGTCTCACCGAGTGCATCGGCTGCGGGTGTCTATCGCTGGATCGGTGTGCGTTGGCGAACCCGGGCGACCGCGTGGCACGCAGGGGTTCTGGTCCGCGGTATTGGATGGAAGGACGAGGACCCGCTTAGCGCGGTGAGGGTCAAGCACTTTTTGTGCTACCGTTCTTGGCCGAGCGTTGCAGGACGCTCCCCGTCCGCGGGAAGGGCCGAGTCCACCTGCCTCCGTCGTCTCGCATTCAGCGATCTTCTTTCAGCCCGACGGGCGGACGCGGGCCAGGTGAGAGGAGATCGTATGTCCGAATCTTCACGTCCCCTTCCTGCACGTCCCTCGATCGAACAGCTGCGCAAGCAAGCCAAGGAACGGCTCGTGGACCTTCGAGCGGCGAACCCGTCCGCGAAGCTTGCCGACGCGCAGTTTGTCCTCGCGCGTGAGTACGGGTTCGACAGCTGGCCGAAGCTCGTTGATCACATTTCGACAGTGGATCCACGGCTCACCGAGCCGAGAATCACCGCGCCAGTGAGCCGTTGGCTCGGCGCCACAGACGTCGAGCGCACGGTCATTTTCTGGCGAGACGTTCTGGGTTTCGAAGTAGGTGAGCGTAACGACGCTGGTGCCATCGAGGTAAGGTCGGGCCGCGCGCGAATACATTTCGGATCGCTCGATGCCGCGCCCGATTTCTCGAAAGAAGGTCCGCCAGGATCGGCGATCGTGTTCTTCGACACCGATGACGTCGAGGCGATGCATGCCGCGATTGCACGACGTGGCGGACAGCCGAGCGAGCTGGAGAAAGTGAACTGGATCAAGCGGCGCGTATTCGAGATCCGCGATCCAGACGGCCATGTGATCTGGTTCGGGCAGTCCTATCATCAACCGTCACCGGATCGTCTACGTCAGATGATGAGCCGTATCATGCCGGAGCTGCCCTGTGACGATGTTCCCGCCGCCGTGAAGCACTATCGAGACGTGCTTGGCTTTGGCGTGAACTACGAGCAGGACGATCTCGGCGTCATGGATCGGGACGAGGTGCGTCTGCTGCTGATCGCCCGTACGCCGCAGCACGGCGGCATCGGCTCGGCGTCCTTCTACGTCCGCGATGTCGATGCGCTCTACGCGGAGCTCGTTCGCACCGGCGCCGACGTGCAGGGCCAGCCGGTCAGTCAGCCATGGGGCCTTCGCGAGTTCAGCGTTTTCGATCCGGATCGCAACCGGTTGACGTTCGCGCAGACGTTCGAGTAAATCGTCTGGAATCAGGCGGCCCTCAGCGTGCGATCGACCTCCTGTCCGTGCCGCGCGAGCATCGGGAGCAGCGCCTCGATGTCCGTCAGCGACGTTCGGAAGTTGACGATGCACGCGCGCAGGGCGAAGCGTCCGTTGACCATCGCCTGTGAGAGAAACGCCTCGCCGCTCCGCTCGACCCGCGTCAGCAGATCCTGGTTCAGCCGCTGGAGATACGACTCGGCATCGGGCGTCTGTGCCCAGTCACGATCGCGTGGGACGTAGCGGAACGTCGTGATGCTGAGATGCTGCGTCATCGCCTCGAAATCGGGATGCTGCTGCACGAGCGCGTGCAGATGCTGCGAGAGACGCATGTCGTCGCCAATCATCTGCAGGTACCCGGACCGTCCAACCTGCTGCAGCGCGAGCCAGACTTTCAACGCCCTGAAGCCGCGCGAATTCTGCGGGCCGCAGTCGAAGTAGTTCGTGACGTTCTCGTCGAAGTGGTAGTAGGTCGGGTGATACGAGAACGCGCGCAGCAAGTCGCCCGGGCGGCGCACCAACGCGCAGCCAGCTTCGAGCGGCGCATACAGCCACTTGTGCGGATCGACGGCCACCGAGTCGGCTTGACCAAGCGCGCCCAGGTCAACAGGCGCCCCGGGCACGCGCGCGGCGAGCGCGCCGTAGGCACCATCCACATGGAACCAGAGGTCGTGGGCGCGACAGACGCCAGCGATCTCTGCGAGCGGATCGACCGCACCGGTGCCGACCGATCCAGCAGTGCCGACCACCATCATCGGCACATCACCTGCGTTGAGGTCGGCGACAATCTGTTGCTCCAGCGCGTCAACGTCCATCCGCTGGCGCTCATCGACGGGAATCCAGCGAATGGCGTCGGTGCCGAGACCAAACAGATCGGCCGCCTTCTGAATCCACGTGTGCGTGTCGGCCGACGCGTAGACGCGCATCGGCGCCGTCTCGCGGAGGCCGGCCGTTCGCACGTGCTCCAGCCGGGCAGCGCGGGCGGCGAGGAAGCCGACGAAGTTGGCCATGTTGCCACCGCTCACGAGCAGCCCGCCGCTGTCGCGCGGAACGCCAATCAGTTCCGCAATCCAACGAACTGTTTGCGCTTCGATTTCCGTCGCGACGGGGGACAGACGCCAGGCACCGACGTTCGGGTTGACGGCTGCGCCCAGCAGATCGCCAAGCATTCCGATTGGTGCCGGACTCGACGTGACGTAGCCGAAGAAACGCGGGTGACCGTTGAAGAGTGAATGACGGAAGAGCAGTCGCGCGGCGTGGTCGAGCAACGCACCGGCGTCGGTCCCGTGCTCCGGCAGGCCGCGATCCGCATCGATGGCACGGCGGACGACCGTCGGCGTGTCGTCATGCGTCACCGGGCCCTCGGGCATCCGTTCCAGCCAATCGGCGATCTGGTTGACGAGATCGTGGCCCGCGGCTCGAAACGCGTCAGCGCTCATGTCGAGCGGCGCGGTGCGGACCCTGAGGACGTCAACGTCCTGTGCGGATGTCATGGCAGTCCCTCGAAGAGATCGGATTCCTTGGCGCGGCCGCCATTCACGAGGCTGAACGCGCGATAGAACTCCTGCACGCCCCACAACGCGCGATGGTGCTCGGGCTCCAGCGTCTGGAGATTGGCGTAGATGCTCATCTGGGTCCGGTGACACTGCACGGCGCGCCACACTGCCGGCCATGCCGCGCTGGTGTCGATCCGCGTTGTGATGCCCCAGTCCGGCGTCGGCACGACTTGCCGCTCGACGCCGTCGACTGTGCTGGTCAGCTTCTTGAGCGCGGCCTGGTAGGCGCTCCACGTCGCCGCGCTCCACGCGAGGTAGTACAGCTTTGAGACCACTGGGTCGCGACCCGACGCCGTTCGCATGACAGCGGCCGTCGTCAACTGCGAGATGGCGATGTGATCGGGATGGCCGTAGGCGCCCTCGGGACCGAAAGTGATGACCACGTGCGGCCTGATGCGGCACAGGTGCTCCGCGATCGCCCGCTGTGCGATGTCGGGCGCCACCGAGTCCACGCCACCATCGGGATAGCCAAGGATCGTGACGTCACGCACGCCCAGCTCGCTCGCCGCCGCCCGCAGCTCTGCTTCGCGCGTCCGGCCGACGACTTCAGCGGCGGGCCGATCGTTCCCGTCGCCGAAGCGGCCGCGCTCGCCACGCGTGGCGGTCAGCAGAAAGGTCGCGACACCTTCTGCGGCGTACTTCGCCAGCGTGCCGCCGGTTCCCAACGACTCATCGTCGGGATGGGCGAGGACGCACATGAGCCGTCGTGTCACCGCGTGATCACCGTCTCGAGATACTCGGCCGGCACGACGAGGCCCGCGGCACCGCCGCGATCGGATCGTTGCAGCAGCGCCAACAGGTCGGTCTCGAGAGCGGCCTGACCGTTGGCGTCGAGCGCTGCGAATGCCTTGAGCACCGGTCCATAAAACGTCCGGAACACGTGAACGAAGTGTTCAGGTGATTCGTACCGGAACGCGAAGCTGCGAGTCGCGTGCTGGATGGTCGTGACATTCGGGAACAGACTCTGAATGTGTTCGGCCGTTCCCCACAAGAGCGGAGAGGCGACGCCGGGGACGGGCGGCACGTGCTTCGCCACGGTACGAAAGAGATCGCCAAGGAATCCAGGTGGTGTCCACGAGGCCAGACCGATGCGGCCTCCTGGCCGGCACGCGCGACGCATCTCCGCGGCGGCCTTCTCGTGGTGGGGCGCGAACATCACGCCGAACGTCGATAGAACGACGTCGAAGCTTCCATCCGGATAGGGCAGCGCTTCGGCATCGGCGGTCTCAAAGGAGACGTCGAGCCCTTCTGCGTCCGCCCGGGCGCGTCCGCGTTCGAGCAGCGCGGGGACGTAGTCGGTGGAAGTGACGCGTGCGAACCGGCGCGCCGCGGCCAGCGTCGCGTTGCCGTTGCCGGCGGCGACGTCGAGCACGCGCTCGCTGCTGCGGAGATCCACGCTTTCGCACAGGACCTCGCCCACGATCTGCAGCGTCGTCCCGATCACTGCGAAATCGCCCGAGGCCCACATCGCCTGCTGCTTCGCTTTGATCGCAGGAAGCGGCTTGGTTGCCGTAGAGGAGACGATCATGATCGCTGTCCTTTCTTCGCGGCTACCGCCGCAGCGTCCACTTCAGACGGGCGAGATGGTGATAACTGTGTCGCACCGCGTGATCCTCCAGGAAGAACTGGCAGGTGAGCGGGGCGTCGGCGTAGAGCGAGACGGTGGCGGCACTGGTCAGCTGCTCGTCGCTCAACGCGCGAATGGCGGCGGCTGCGACCGCGCTGTTCGCGCGCAGCAGTTCGAGTGCCGCGGCTTTCGTCACCGACGCGTAGTCGGCGGCGTGCTTGGCGTTCATCGCATGGATGTCGTCCATGGTGACGCCGGTGACCGGCTGTCCGCCGGCGAGGACCTGAGCCAACTGAATCTCCACCGGATAGACGCTGGCGACGTGATGCACGACGACGCCGACCGTGCGGCCGTCATGGGGCACGGGCGTTCGCCATTCGGTGTCGGTGAGATCGGCCGCGAAGGCCGCGAGAGCGCGGGCGCCCGCTTCAAGACGATCAGCCAGCGCCTGCGCCTGCTGGCTGATGGCTCGCGAGGGGGCGTCGATGGGTAGTGAAGTGTGTGTCATGTGGCGAGTCTACGACCCGGCCACCGGCTCCGCTTCGCCCGTTCGGGCGAGGTGGCGAGATTTCTCGGAAATGGCCCGTTCGGGCCATGGAGAAAACGGAGGTCTCCTCCGTTAACTCAAAGCAGGCCGAGCTTGGCGGCGTGGGCCACCGCCGCCGACCGCGACGGGACGTCGAGCTTCGTCAGGGTATTGGCGACGTGGCGATGCACGGTGTGCTCGCTAATGTGCAGCCGTGCGGCGATGGCCTGGTTGCTGAGACCGCTGGAAATCAGGCGGAGCACGTCCAGCTCGCGCGGCGTCAGGCTGCCGTGATCTCGCGCAGCGGCCACCGACGTGGGCCGGTGCGCGGCGAGACGATCGCGCATGGCCGTCGCCGACGACATCGCGAGCCGTGCGTCGAGGCGGGTGAGCTCGGCCAGCGCGCGATCGATCTCAGCGGCGGCGGCGTCGGCACGGCCCAGCCGTTCCATCACCGAGGCCAGGTCGATGCGTGCGCATGCAGCTTCGAACGGAGCGCCGCTCTCGTCGAACCGGTCCACCGCGTCTTCGAGCTCGCGGCGCGCCCCGTCGCGGTCAGCGGCGGCGAGCGCGACGAGCCCGGCGGCATGGCTGGCCGACGCCAGGAGTGGAGATGTTCGTGCGGCGTCGGCGATGCCGCGGAGCTCCTCGAGAGCCGTCCGTGCGCGAGCGAGATCGTGGTCGCCATCGCCGGTGGTGTGCGCCCGAACGAGGAGTGTCAGTGCGGCGGCGCGCTCCGTGCGGTTCGTGATCGGGAGACGACGGAGATGTCGCTCGACGAGGTCAACCGCAGTCTGCCGATCACCGCGGTCGAGGGCGATGGCGGCCCGACCCAGTAAGGCGATCGGATGTGCACCGCTCCGGTCGAACAGTGCCGACGCTTCCTCGAGCCGGCCTTGGCGGCGGCGGAGCTCGCCGAGCCGCGCGCGTCCGTCGGCGGTCATTCCTGGACGGCAGATCGCCAACTCATCGCACGCGTCGGTCAACTCGCGTTCGGCTTCGTCCCATGAGCCTCGCCACATGCAGACCGACGCGTACTGCGTGCGGCACACGGCGAAGAGCGGCTTCAAGCCCCACTTCTGACTGTGCGCTTTGATGCGATCGCACCACTGGACCGCGCGTGCGTGATCGCGCGCGCGATCGCACGCCCCGATCAGATAGCAGCCCGCGAGCGCGATGAGCAGCCGATCCGTGAGCTCGCCGGCAAGAATCGCCGTACTGACCTCGTCGAGCTCGTGCAGGCCATCTCGGACTCGCCCTGTGGTGATGAGCGCGAATCCATACAGTGAGCGCCCGACCATCTCGTAGTCGATCGCACCAATGGTCTGTCCGATGCGGATGGCTTCCTGGGCCAGCGTCTCCGCCGCATCGGGGTCACCGTCGTCGAGGAGCGCGAACACCGCCGCCCGAGCGGCGAGAAACGCGTGCTCTGGCGAGTCGGGCCGTCCGTCGAGCAGGCGGCGTGCCCGCTGCAGCCAGCCTTTGGCGACGCCCTCTTCTCCGCGGAAGGCGGCGCTGTCCCACGCGAGCCAGACGGCCATCCGGGCTGCGGCGTTCTGGTCGCCGCGGTGGCGATAGGCGCGGAAGGCGCGTTCGCGCGCGTCGAACACGACCTCGCCGAGGTTCAGCCACCATGCCGCGAGACCGAGACCTTCGAGCGCTTCCGGTGTGTCCTCGATCGCGAGCAGCCGTTCGAACGCGCGTTGCGCTTCGGCCCAGTCACCCGCGTCCAAGGCCACACGACCGGCGGTCAGATCGTCGACCGGCTGTGAGGGGCCCACGGTCGGATTATATCGAGAGCGTTCAGACCAGCGTGGCACGCTGGTCGATGTTCGTCAGATCCTGAGGCGTGAGAGGCCAGTTCACGGCGGCGGCATTGGCGCGCACCTGCTCCGGTGACGTCGCACCGGCGATGACGGACGCGACCTGTGGCCGTGAGGCCAGCCATGACACGGCGAGCTCGAGCAGCGAGTGTCCGTGCGAGGATGCGAACGCCTTCAAGGCTTCAGCAATCCGGACGTTCCGGTCCGACGTGAATCGCGACGTCCATGACAGCGAGAGTCGGCTGTCCTTGGGTGCGCCCTTCCCCGGAACGTACTTGCCCGTCAACAGCCCGCTCGCCAGTGGAAAGTAGGGCAGGAATGCCAGACCGAGACGCTGGCAGGCCGGCAGCACGCTGGGCTCGGGCTCGCGATGCAGCACGCTGTACTCGTTCTGCACGCTGACGAACGTGGCGGCACCACGCTTCGTCGCGCGGGCCGCTTCATCGAGTTGGTCGGCGGAGAAGTTCGAGCAGCCGATCTCTTTCACCTTGCCCGCCGTCACCAGGTCGTTCAAGGCGCCGAGCGTGTCGGCAATCGGCACCGCCGGATCGGGTTGATGCAGCTGATAGAGATCGATGTAGTCGGTGCGCAGCCGCTTCAGACTGTCCTCGGCAGCCCGACGCACGTACTCGGGCCGCGCCCCCTTCCGCTGCTCGTCCACAGCCATCCCGAATTTCGTCGCGACGATCGCCTGTTGCCGTCGTCCGGCAAGCGCGCGGCCGAGGAATTCTTCGCTCTTTGTCGAGCCATAAATGTCGGCCGTGTCGAAGAAGTTGATGCCCGCGTCGAGCGCTGCGTCTACGACACGCGTCGTGGCGCCCTCATCGATGCGCATGCCGAAGTTGTTGCAGCCGAGGCCGACGACTGACACGCGCAGCGATCCGATCGATCGAAAGTCCATCCGTCAATCGTATATCGTCGATCCGAGGTCAGGTCGGCGGGGGCCGGTTTTCGGAAGAGGATCCAGCCCTCGCGACGCGTGCATGTGGCGATGCTGCTAACGCTTCGGCGACCAGGGTCGCGTATACTGCGCCGCATTGTGCGCAGCATCCGATTCGTGTTACTCGTTAGCGTGATCGCCGTCGCGCTTGCGTGGACCTCTCACGCGCAAACGACGACATCCCTTCCTCGCCCGCCGGCACAGAAGCCTGGCGCGCCGCCTGATGGTTCGGCTGCTCCCGACGGCTATTCGCCGATCCCCGAGTGGGCCGGGCAGACGCACGCGCCGCGAGTCGCGGTCAGCGTGCCGTACGCCATCGAGACCGTGGCGAGCGGAATCGCCAACGGCTACTCGATCGAGTTCATCCCCGACGGTCGCATCCTGCTCGTCGAGCGGCCGGGACGGCTGAAGATCATCGATCGCTTGGGACAGATATCCGCGCCGCTCGGAGGACTGCCGCAGATCTTTGCCGGCGGTCCGCAGGGCCTGGTCGGCGCGATTGCGGACAAGGACTTCGCCGCGAACCACACGATCTATATCGCCTACACCGCGCCAGACCCGAATGCTCCGACGCCGGCGCCGCGGCTCGCCGGTGTGCTGACGATTGCCCGAGCGCGACTTTCGACTGACTCCACGAAGCTCGAGGACGTGAAGGTGCTTCTCAGCGCCGAAGGCATCGGCGGGAAGATCACGCAGGCACGCGACGGCACGCTGCTGATCTCCTCGTCGATTCCGGCCGGCGTGGGGATTCTGTCCGCGGATTGGCCGCAGCCGCAGCAGCTCGATAGCCTGATGGGAAAGGTGCTGCGCATCAACACGGATGGATCGATTCCGAAAGACAACCCGTTCGTGGGACGGCCGAACGCGCGTGGCGAGATATTCGCGCTGGGCATTCGCGACGATCAGGGACTCGCGTTCCATCCACGGACCGGCCGGCTATGGGCCAGCGAGCATGGGCCGCGCGGCGGCGACGAGATCAACGTGATCCAGAAAGGGAAGAACTACGGCTTCCCGGTGATCGGTTACGGGCACGATTACAACGGCGCGTCGATCAACAAGGATCGAACGTCGCAGGCCGGCCTGGAGCAGCCGGCGTACTTCTGGACGCCCGACATCGCGCCAGGCGGCATCAGCTTCTACAACGGCAAGTTGTTCCAGGCCTGGCAAGGTGACCTCTTCGTCGCGGCACTGGCCGGCAAGCATCTCGCGCGCCTGGTGCTCCAGGGCGAGCGCGTCATTGGCGAGGAGCGTCTCCTCGCCGAGCTCGACACGCGAATCCGCGATGTGAAGGAAGGACCCGACGGCGCGCTGTACGTGCTCACCGATCGCGACGGCGGCAAGCTGCTTCGGCTCGTGCCGAAAGACGCGTCTTCGAAGGGGTCGCGATAAATGATCAAACGCGTTCTGCCGTGGATCGGCTGGCTGTTCTCGCTCGGGGCGGTCTCGATTCTGCTGATCAGCGCGCGATGGAAGCTGACCTCCTCGCCGTTCTACGTCAGGGAATGGGGGCGCATTGGCTGGGACCAGGGCATGCTGCCAGTCATCGCGACGGTGCAGCTCACGTGCGTGGTGTTGTATCTGGTGCCGCCGACCTCAATGCTCGGCCTGGTGCTGATGACGGGATATCTCGGTGGCGCGATCTCGCAGTACGCACGAATCCAGGAGCCGTATCCGATCCTGGTGCCGCTGACGACGTGTCTGTGCGCGTGGGCGGGGCTGTACTTGCGTGAGCCCCGCCTGTGGTCGCTGCTGCCGCTGCGACGAGGGAAGGCTACCTAGCCAGATACGCGCGGCGGTGACGGACGGTGACGTCGGGACGTTTCACGGTCACGGTGATCTCGTGAAAGCGGCCGTCGGCCGGTCCGCGCTGATACGCCACTTCGTACTGCTGCGTGAACTCTTTGCCCATCTGCTCGATGGCGTCTTCCATCTGCGCGAAGCCCTGGACATAGTTCGTGCGACCGCCGGTGGCGTCGGTGACCTGCGCGAGCTCGAGGGCTGACTGTCGCACGCTGAAATCGCTCTTCCCGCCGCGTCCGAAGCCTTCCTCGTTGTCCACGACCAGCGCGTAAATGATGACGTCCGAGGCGCGCGCGGCGATCGCGACGTCCTGCCGCTTGACGGTGCTGTGCGTGTCGGACCCGTCGGTGATCACGAGCATCACCTGTTTTTTGTGGCGGCCCGCTCTCGAGACTTCGAGCGAGTTGACGATCGCGTTGTAAAGCGCCGTCCCCGTGCGAGTCTTGATGCGGCGAATGGCCTCGATCACCGATTTCTTGTCGGTCGTCCACGCCTTCGTCAACCGGGCGTCGGACGCAAACTCGACGAAGTACATCTCGTCCTCGTCTCGGAGCCGGTTCTTGACCATGAGCTCGACGGCGGTGCGCATCGACTGCAGGCGATCGGCCGTCATACTCTGCGACGCGTCGAGCACGAGGCCAAGCCCGATCGGCGTGGACGAGACCTGCTTGGCGCTGTTGAAGCTGACGATTTGCTGCGGCAGCTTGTCCTCGAGCACGACGAAGTCGTCCTGGGTGAGATCGGTGACGCTTCGCCCGCGTTTGTCGGTCACGGTGACCGACAGGTTCATCAGCTCGACGCCGGTGCGGAACGCCGGGGGCTGGGTCTGTTCCTGGCCGTGAGCTGTCGCCCACAGAACTGGCACCAACGCGATCGCGAGCACTCGAAGACGCATGCTGTGCCTCCTCAGTCAGCTGTGTCGGCTGCACAGCATACTTGAGAAGGCAGCGTAGTGTAGGCACTTGCTGCGTTCCGAATCCGGGTTCCGGTGGCCGGACACGCGCTGCGACGCCGTCGTCGGCCGCTGGACGCTCGGGTCGCGCCCGACCTCCACTCACCACGGCGGCGTGAGGGATGGATCCTCCGGAGAAAACCGTAGATCCGATCGCAGGGCGGGAGCGAGCCCGGAAGTGGCCTTCAGCCGGTGGCTCGACGAGCGGGAGCCGGTTTTCGGAAGAGGATCCAGCCCTCGCGACGCCGTGACTTGGCGGCTCAGTGCGTCATCGCGTACACGAGCACGTTCATGGCGACGCGGTAGCCGTCGATGGAGAACTTGTAGAAGTACGACGCGTCTTCCGCCTCGCGTTCCCACGAATCGCTGACGTCCGTGTTGTGCGTCATGAAGACCATCACGCGCCCGTTGCGGTCGGAGATGGCACGCGCGTGGACCTGCGCGCTGTCGGCGCCGCGCTCCGATGTTTGCCCACTGCCGACCCAGACGCCGACGGCGGGAATCTGTGGGACCCCCTCGAGATCGAACATCGTGTGAAACAACGGATGCGTGCGTGGCAGATCCACGATGGGGTACTCGGCCGCAGGAAAGACTTTGCGAATCTCCGCTTCCCAGATCTCCCATGCGTATGAGCCCCAGAAGTCGTCCACCCACAGGAAGCCACCCTTCAGCAGATACGTTCTGAGCCCGGCGGCTTCGTCCGTGGTGAAGAACAGCCTGCCGACTTCCTGCATGAAGATGACGGGGCACTGATAGAGCTCGTCGCTCATCAGCTGCACGATGAGATGGCGTGGCTGCCCGGGGGCATCGAAGGCGACGTTGATCTTCGTCAGCTCGGACACCCGGATCGAGAGGTCGATGTCGGCCAGCGGGTAGTCGGTGGTCCAGCCGCCGCCGTCGCCCCGTGGATGAGGACGATAGACTGCGCGGCAGTAGTGGAACTTGCCGTCGTAATCGCGCGGCCGCGCGAGGTGGGCTTCGAGGCTGATGTCGCCGACACGGCGAAATTGCGCCGAGGCGAGGCTGGCGAGGAATAATGCCGCGGACACGAGAACGAGGGTCCGAAGCTTCATCGGTCTACTCTAGCGGAAAATTTCCGTCTACGGTCGACGCGTGCGACGCCTCACAGTACAATCCGCATCCGCAATCTTTGTAGGGGGAGGAGTGGACGTGTTGAAGAAACTGGCATTAGTCACAATCTGCTTTGCGTATCTCAGCGGAAGCGCGTGGGCACAGGACGCGAAGGCCACCATCGCCGCCGCGAAAAAGACCCTGGGTGATCCCACGTCCGTCACGTATTCCGGCTCGGCCAGGGACGTCGCGTTCCAGCAGTGCGGCGCCAACAAGGCGACGATGAACTGCCAGGGGACGCATGACCCGATGAGGCCGATCGACAGCTACGTCCGCGTGATCGATCTCAGCGCGCCGGCGTCGCGGCACACCGGTGCGACGAACAACATCGGCGCGGGCGGCTCGACCACGGTCACGCCCGGGACGTTCTTCCAGCAGGTGACGCCGCAGCAGGCCGACGTCTCGGCGCCGTGGGGCCAGTCGCTGGAGTTCTACCTCACGCCGTGGGGCTTCCTGAAAGGCGCCGAGGCCAACAACGCCACCGCCAAGAAGGACGGCAAGTTCACGGTGCTGACCTGGAGTCCGACCGTGAAGGCGCCGTCGGGCAAGGCCTACACGATCAACGCCTACGTGAACGACAAGAACCAGATCGAGCGCGTCGAGACGTGGCTCGGTGAAAACATCATGGGCGACATGCACATCGTCGCCACCTATTCAGGGTGGAAGGACTTCGGCGGCGCGATGGCGCCGGCGAGAATCGTGCAGACGCGCGGCGGCTGGCCGTTCTTCGAAGTGAACGTCACCGGCGCGAAGCTGAATCCTCCCGATCTGGCCTCGATCGCCCCGGCCCCGGCGCCAGCGGCCGGACGCGGCGGTCCGGGCGGCGGCGGGCCTCCCGGAGGCGGCGGTCGCGGCGGCGCGCCGCCAGCGTTGACCGTCACCACCGAGAAGCTCGGTGATGGTCTCTACCGGTTGACGACCGGACCCGGCAGCTACGACTCGCTGGTCGTGGAGTTCCGCGACCACGTGATGATGCTCGAGGCTGGCCAGTCCGAGGCTCGCGGGCTCGCCTACATTGCTGAAACGAAGAAGCTGTTCCCCAACAAGCCGATTCGCTACGTCATGAACACGCATCCGCATTCGGATCACACCGGCGGACTGCCGGCGCTGGTTGCCGAGGGTGCCACGATCATCACGCAGAAGAACAACGAGGAGTTCTTCGACCGCGCGCTCAACACGCCGCGCACGCTGCTGGCCGACACGCTGGCGAAGAGTCCGAAGAAGGCGAAGGTCGAGGCGGTCGGCGAGAAGAAGGAGTACTCGGACGGAACTCGAACCGTCGTGATGTACCACATCTATCCCGCTCCGCACTCGAACGGCTTGATGGTGGCGTACATCCCGAAGGAGAAGATCCTGTTCCAGGGTGACTTCTCGCTGCCGGCTCCGGGTGAGCCCGGCAACGATCACGTCAAGGCGTTGGTGCCGGCGCTCGAGAAGCTGAAGCTGACGGACTTCGATCGCTATATCAACGTCCACACCTCCAACGCGCCGCAGACGAAGGCGGAACTCTGGAAGGCCGTGGGCAAGTAATTCGAGTGTTGATTGACTGATCTTTGATTGTTGAATCGTTGTGGATGGCGATTGTTGATTGATTGCTGAAATACGGCAATCGAAGATCAGCAATCAACAACGAATCAGCAATCAAAGATCTGCTCATTCACCAATGCAACGTTCGCAGAAACCCTGCCAGCAGCTGATTGAATTCCTCGGGTTTTTCCATCATCAGGAAGTGCGCCGTGCCGGGAATCTCGTGATACTCGGCCTTCGGGAAGATGCGCGAGATCGCCTCGCGTGACGCAAGCGGCCGCGCCGCATACAGCGCGAGCACCGGCGCGGTGATTGGGTCGTTTTTCACCCAGGACGGATCCCAGGTCGCGGTCATCGCCCCGTTGGCTGTCGCTTCCTTCGTCCCCAGCATCATCTTCAGAATGTGCTGCTGCAGCTGCGGCGTTGTCGCAGGGCCGAACATGCCACGCACCATGTTCTCGCGCGCTTTCAGACCTTCGGGGCCGATCATGGCTGGCCGCGTGATGGCCGGCCCTCCGGCGACCTGCACGAGGCCGTCCGCCAGCACGAGGCCGGCGACGCGCGACGGATATATCAACGCATAGGTGCGGATCACCGGCGTGCCCATGCTGTGGCCGACGAAGACCGCTCGATCCACTTTGGCTTCGCTGCGCACCGCTTCGACGGCGCGCGCGAACAGCTCCATCGAGAATCTCCCGTCCTTCGGCAGATCGCTCTTGCCGTGGCCAGGCAGGTCGAGCGTGATGACGCGGTAGCTCTTGCTGAAGGCGGGAACCTGGCCCTGCCACGACGATTCGTCGCAGGTCCAGCCGTGGACAAAGACGATCGCGGGCCCGCTGCCCGTGCTCGTCCAGTGAATGTTGGCGCCGTCTACGTTCGCGGCGAGCGCTGACCGCGTCGCGAGTGTCGAAGTGAGGACCAGCAGAACGGCAATGTACAGTCGCATGTTCAGTCCTCCCACGGTCTCGTGTAACGACAGGATACTGCACAGAACGCCGAGGCGACCTGGAACCGGCGGTGTTCGAAATCCCGGTTGCCGGCGTTTCTCACAACAAAGACCCAGAACCTCAATACGCCTTGGACGAGCGACGCCTGCCGCGAGTTGTGTTTTCGGCGGTGGATGCCGCTGTCCTTGAGGCTGGAGCGTGAACATGCATCGCATACAGAGTCGAACATACGTGGGGCAACCAGGTGAAACGGTCACCGTCAGCACGGTCGTCAGTGGAGGCGGTCAGGCCCGCGTCACAGTCGGTGGTCAACCGATTGCCGGTGGCCAGTTCCAGCTTCCGTCAACGGCCGGAGCAACGGTGCGCATGCAAGTGGCGCTGACCGGTCCGCAAGGGGCCTCCTGCGTGGTGACCATTACCGTCGTCGATGGCAGTGCGGACACGGATTTCCTTCTGTGCTCGACGTTCAATCCGGCGCCGGTCAATTTCTACGACTTCTCAGTGGCCGCCAACGCGGCTGTGAGCGCCTTCGCCGCTGCGCGGCGGGCGCCAGTGTCGCCGGCTCCAGCGGCGGCGGCGCCGACGGCGCCGGCAGCTCGTCCGCGCCGCAAGACGTCACGAAAGAGGGGAAAGTGATGAAGCGCGCAGGCGTCTTCTCGTTCGTCCTTCTGCTGTTGTCGCCGCTTTCGACGTACGGGCAGGCACCAAGCCCGGTGCCCGACCGTCGCGCGGCGGTCATTGCCGGCGTCGTCAACGAAGGCACGCTGGCCGCGAAAGCAACACCAAAAGTTGCGCGACCCTTCTCGGACCGAATCAACGTCAATGCGCGACAGCACGTCGGCGCGTATCTGATCGCCGTGAACGCCGAACGGTCGGCGTACGGGGCGCTCTTGAGAGCGCTCGAAGCCGCGCGGGTGGACAAACAAGTGGGTGCGCCGCCTGCATCGAGTGGTGGGACGTCGCTGGCCATGAAGGGTCTCGCGCCAAAAATCTTCGGCGTGGCCGTCGAGCGAGGCGCACTCATTCGCGAAGTGTCGGGAACGTCCTTGACGTTCCGGCTCAATCCGGTTGGTGTCGTCAAGGCGCTGCAAGGCGCCGGCCTGGTCGAGCTGAATGACGATTACTTCAAGAGCGCCGTCCAGCGATTCTCCGCCCGGTTTTCCCTGGCCGCAACGTTCGACGTCTCGAGAGGTCCGGACGCTGGTGTATTCACGGCGAGCGACCAGCAACTCGCATCGTGGGCGGCGCGTTACACGATCATTGACCGGCGCGATCCAGCGTCACCGTCGTACGCGGCGCAGTGGCAGGAACTGCTGTTGGACACGCCCTATCAGAAGTCGGTTGAGGCACTCAACGATGCATTGGGGCGATGGCAGGCGTACACAGACTGGGAGGCCAGCCTGGCCAAGAGCGTCAGCTCTTCTGTCGAGGGCCCCTTGTCGGCGAACGGTAATGTCGAGGCAGCGGCAAAAGCGTACTCGGCTCTGGTGACAGCTGAACTCAAGAAGCTTGAAGCCCTGCCGGTGCCTGACGAGGTGAAGAGAACCCTGGACGGGTACGTCACCGAACTGACCAGGGTTCAAACGTCGATCGACAAGATCTACAAGTTCGCCGGCAAGGGCCCGCTGGTCACGTTCGACCTGACCGATAAACGCGACGTCGGTCTGCCGGATCTGTATACGGCGACCGGCGTGTTTGAAGCAGGCCTCGGCCAATCACGCAAGACCGACTTCACCTTCAATGGCAGCGTCAGTTTCTTCACGTCGAAGCCGACGGGCATCGATCATTCCCTGAAGTCGATGAATTTCACCGGTCAGCTCGAGCATCCGCTGGGGAAGGGCTTGCCGGCGCCGACGCTGACATTCGCGGCCAGGTACTCGTTTATTCCGAACGATACGCTCGTGTCGATCGAGACGCGGCCGACGACCACGCCCGAGGCGTCTGCCATCGCGCCTGCACCAAAGGGTCATGTGGTCTTCTTCCAGGGCAAGCTGACCGTCCCAATCAAGGACAGTGGCATGAAGGTGCCGATCTCGGTGACCGCGTCGAACCGCAGCGAGTTGATCAAGGAAAAGGATGTGCGCGGCAGCATCGGGATCACGTTGGATCTCGATACATTGACGTCGTTTCTGACTGGACGTCCCTGAACAGGACTTGCCGACGATGCCGCGGACGATCTCCACGATGACAATGGCTGGTCTGCTCGCCGGAGCACTCGCCCTCGGGTCGTCCATCTCCACGGACGGCGCGCAGTCGAAAACGCCAGCCGCGCAACAGGCCACGCCACCCGCGTCCCAACAGGTCGCGCCGGCCGGTGAAGTGGCCTTCCTCGACACCGCATTCCCGGTGATGTCGGTCGGTACGGACGGTCATCTCAGAGCCATTGTGTATGTAAAGAACACGACGAAGGTGGATGACAAGGGCACGGTCGCCCTAAATCTTCGGTCGGCAGCGGGCACACCGGTGAAGACCACCCTTGTATCGAAGAACGAGGTGGTGATTCCGCTCGGCGGACAACCACTGCCGATCGAGATCGACGCCGATCTGTCTTCGGCGCCACCCGACCACTATCCGATGAGTGGATGGTTGTCGCTGAAGACGGCAGCCGACACAAAGACCCTGGCGATCTCGACCATTGATCGGCGGAACGATGGCGCCGAGTGGCCTCAGTTGCGCGATTCATCTTCTTGGCACTGGTGCCCGTTGTGCTCGTTGCGCTCTGGTTTCTGGTCTCAGACGCCAGGGTGCTGGTGCTGCGAATGGGCACACCAGGCTTCACGTTTACTGAGAGCTGGAGCTCGACGCTGACGATCGCCGGAGCGATTCTCACCACGTTTCTGACGTTCACCGGGCTGCCCGATTACGGCCACATCATGAGCAAGAAGACGTACACGATCGCGAGCCTGCTGTTTGCGGCGCTGATCATGCTCGCACCGGGCGTCTACGCGCTGTTCCGCAGAACGACTCAGGTCAAGAATGAGACAGGGACGAAGACTCCACAAACACAGGGACTCGTACTGCTGTTCCTGGCAGCTGCCGTGCTTACAACGACAGGAGTCCTCGCCCAATTCAAGTTGCTGGGAGCACTCTTCAGTGATCTTGGCAGCGCCGGGATCGTTTCCTTAGACACCGCGCGCACGTTTCGAAACATCTGCGTGGTTCTTCAGCCAGTGTTGATCGTGTACACGGGCGTGTCGGTGTATCTGACGATCCGCGAACAGGCGGCGTTTGAGGTCGCGGACACATCGCAGCGAGCCAAGTACAGCGCCGAAGCTGCCGATGCCGCCGTAAGAGGAGATAAGGCCGGCGAAGCCGAGGCAACGGCTGCGGCCGCGGTGCCGGCCATGCGTCCCGGTTGGCAGCTACTTTAGGTTCGCGTACACCGCTTCTTCGACGCCCGCATACACCTTCATCGACGCCTCGTCGTAGAAGGGCAGCGTCTGCATCATGACGACAACGCCAACCTCTTTGCTGGGATCAATGAAGAAGTGTGTGTTGAAGATGCCGGCCCACGTACCGCTGCCGGGCGAGCGGCGATTCGCCTGCTTGTCGGCGGCGAGCTGGAAGCCCAGGCCCCATTTGTCCTTGCCAGCGCCGACGGGAAAGTTCCGGGACAGCGCCAGGTTCGCGGACTGCTGTTCCTTCACCACCACGCTCCCCGTCGCGGCCTCGAGCATCGCCTTCGCTGACTTCTCACTGAGGATGCGCTTGCCGTTGAGTGCGCCTCGATTGAGCAGCATGCGCAGGAAGAGTCCGTAGTCGCTCGGCGTGCCATACAGTCCGCCGTCGCCTTGCACGGTCGCGGGGATCGTGGCGGGCACGGGCGCTTCGCGGAACTTGCCGTCGTTGCCGCGTGCGTTCACCGCCACGACGCGCGCGTACTTCGTCGTAGGAACCAGGTAGCTGGTGTCGTGCATGCCGAGCGGCGACAGAATGCGCGACTCGAGGAACGCATCGATCTTCTGTCCTGAAATCGCTTCAACAACGTGACCGAGGACGCGGGTGCTGGCACCGTAGGCCCAACTGTCGCCGGGATCGAAGAGGAGCGGCATGTCGAGATCTGTCTTCTTCGTCTTCTCCATGATCTTGGTCAGCATCGGACTCGAGAAGCCATAGCCGATGCCGGACGTGTGTGTCAGGAGATGCCGGATCGTGATCGGCCGCTTCGCCGGACGCGTCTCGTAGCTGGCGTCGGCCTCGTTGAACTTGCTGATGACGGGCCGATCCTTCCACTGCGGCAGATACGTTGCGACTTCGTCATCGAGCTTCAGCTTGCCCTCGTCAACCAGCATCATGACGGCGACCGACGTCACCGGCTTGGTCATTGATGCCATGTTGAAGATGGTGTCCTTCGCCATCGGCGTGTTCGTGAGCGTGCGGCTCTTGCCGAAGCCCTCGTTGTAGAGGAGACCGTCCTTGTTGACGACGGCCACCGCGACACCAGGCACATCGCCGCGATCCGTCGCCGTCTTGAGGACAGCTGAAATGGCAGATGTGCCCTGCTGCGGAAGCGTCGGCGCCGCCGACGCGACGAGGACGACGAGGAGCGGAAAGATCCAGCGCAGATGTTTCATGCGCTGGATCCTACTCTGACTCGTAACGCGTTCGTGAAGGCGCTAGAGGGAACCGATCGTCAGCTTGAATCCGCTCGGTTCGGTCACGTCGAAGGCGCGCGTGCCCATTTCCGTGGCATGAGGCGGCGCATCAAGCGCGATGCCGGCTTTCTTCGCGCGGTCAGCAAGTTGATCGATATTCTGAGACGTGTTCAAGTAGAACCGCAGGCCGATGCCCTTCTTCCGGTCACGCCCCTGCTTCCAGTCATCCTGACTGAGTCCGATGTGCGTGTCTCCCGCTCGGAGCGTCACGCCTAGCAGTGTGCCTTTGTCCTCCCATCGCTCGTCTACCGCAAAGCCCAGCCCCTCGAAGAAGGTGATGCTTTTTTGCAGATCGTTGACCGTCAGGGTCGGCATGAGCTCCTTCACCTGAAGAGCAGACTCGGTTGTTGTTGCCATTGCTTAGCCTCCGCAGTGAGTGGATCTCGATCGAAGCATCCGGAGGCGGTGTGGGGCAAGCACGACAAGGGTAGGGGCCGGTCCTTTCGGACCGGCCTTCGGAGTGTCCGCGGAGGCTGAAGCCTCCTCTCTACAGCTTCTTGTACAGCTCGAGCAGGCGCGTCCAGGCCTTCTCGGCATCGTCCATCTTGTAGACGGTCGAGTCCGGCGGGCACCAGCCGTGCATCCCTGAGTAGACTTCGATCTCAGCGGGCTGACCCGACTTCGCGAACGTCTCTTTGAGGACGTTCTTCTCATCGGGCGCACGCATGTCGTCGTTCGATGCGATCGCGACGAGCAGCGCCGCCTTGGTCTTCGATGCCATCAGGTGCGGGCTGTCCGGGTCCTTGGTCACGAGGCCGCCGCCGTGGAACGACGCCACTCCGCCGACGCGATCGGGGACGGCAGCGGCGGTGCGGAACGCCATCGGGCCGCCCATGCAGTAGCCCTGCGTGCCGATCTTCTTGTTCTTGGCGACCGACGGCTGTTGGTCGAGCCACGCCACGAACGCCTTCGCGTCGGTCGTTTGCGTGGTGGAGTTCTGGATTGGCTTCGCCAGTGGCAGCAGCTCGGGGATTGGTGTCGCCGCGCCCTTCGACGCCGTCGGCGCTTTCTGCATTCGATAGAACGGGTTGACGACGAGCACCGAGTAGCCCGACTCGGCGAGCCGCTTGCCCATCTGCCGGAACGCCGGGCGCAGCCCGAAGATGTCCGGCCACACCAGCACCGCCGGTGCAGCACCGCTCGCAACGTGCACGAAGTACGCGTCGCAGTTGCCGTCCGGCGTCTTGATCGTGACGTCCTGTTCGGTGACCGCCACCGCGTTGACGACCTTCGGCAGCATCATCGCGACGCCGACGCCCATCAAGGCGCCGAACTGACGCCGAGTCACCAATCCACGTGCTTCGGCTTCCTTACGATCTTCTTCAAAATGATCCTGATCGCACATATATGCTCCTCATCCACAGCCCGATGGTGCGGCTGAGCCGCACTCCGCGCGGCACACACTCTATCTCAGGAACGAAGAACTAAGAACGAAGAACTAAGAACGCAGAACGAGGAACCCGGAACCAGGAACGAGGAACTCGGAACGTGTTTATGCCGCGCTGTTGCGGGCGGCGCGGAGCTTGCCGAGCGCCCGTGCTTCGATTTGACGGACGCGCTCGCGGGTGACCGATAGGCGCCGGCCGATCTCCTCGAGCGTGAGCTCACGGTCGATGCCAAGGCCGTAGCGCAGACGCAGCACCTCGCGCTCCCGCTCGGTGAGCGGGGCCATCGCGCGTTCGACCTCCTCTGCCATCTGACCGCGAATGACTTCTTCTTCCGGAGACGGCGCCGCCGCGTCGCGCAGCAATGCACCGAGTGTAGATTCCTCATCGTCGCCAACCGCCGCGTCGAGCGACGCGGGAATCTTGGCGGCATCGAGGAGCAGCTGCAGTTTGCCGGGCGCCATGCCGAGCTGGAGCGCAAGCTCTTCGGGACGGGGGTCGCGCCCAAGTCGCGACGCGAGATCGCGGCGCGCGTGGGTGACTTTGTTGAGCGCCTCGATCGTGTGCACGGGTAGACGGATCGTGCGTCCGTAGTCCGCGACCGCGCGGCCGACTGCCTGACGGATCCACCACGTCGCATACGTCGAGAATTTGAAGCCGCGCCTGAACTGGAAGCGGTCCACCGCTTTCATCAGCCCGATGTTGCCTTCCTGGATGAGATCGAGGAGCGTGAGCCCGCGCCCGAGATACCGCTTCGCAATCGAGACGACGAGCCGAAGGTTCGGCTCGATCAGCTGGCGCTTCGCATCAACCAGCTGCTCTTCACGCTCGTGCACGCGGGCGAATCGCTGCCGGAACTGAAGACGGGGCAGGCCGACCTGCGCTTCGACAGCGCGGCGCGCGCGATTCGGATCACGACCCGGACGTTCGCGGGCAATCCGCTCGAATTCCTGGTCCAGGCGACGCAACTCGACGAGGATGCCGTCGATGACCGAGGGCCGGATGGGCAGGTCGCGCAGCACCGTGGCGATCTGCTGGTAGGCATCGGCAATCTCGCTGCGAGCCGAGGACCGCGTCGCCGAGGTCGAGCGGCCGTCCTCGCACTTGTGCCGCCAGTCGTTGATGCGCCGCTGCTGACGACGGATGCGATCGAAGGCTTTGAGGACCGGCTCCACCTTCGACGGTTCGAGCTCGCCACCGTCGGGCAGCAGGATCAGCTCCGCGGCCGGGGCGGTGCCGCGCCTGACCTGTTCCTCGAGCGCCACCAGCGTCTGCAGTGCGCTCGGAATGGTGCCGATCTCGCCGAGCAGCTCGCCCCGGATCATCTCGATGCGACGCCCGATCTCCTGCTCGTCGCGCGCCGTCAGCAGTTTGCGCCGCGCGATCGTCGTCAGATACGTCCGTACGAGATCGATCTCGATGTCGGGGACGCCGTCCTGCGGGGATTCTTCAATCTCCTCGGGCGACAGCTCCTCACGATCCGCCTCGTCCAATGACTGATCGTGGAAAGCTTCGGGCTCCTCGTCGTGCAGCAGCCGCTCGGGCGCATCCATCACACGTGACGAAGGAGGGTCGCCGTCCTCACTCCAGCCGGACACGGGAACCAGACCGAAATCGTGGGCGCGACGGCGCCAATCGAGGACCTCGTTGTTCCGGTCGGGATCGCGCCAATCGATGAGCGAGCCGCGTCTGCCGGATGGCCGGCGGCCTCTCGAATGGGTTGGGGGAGACACACTAGTAGCCATTGATTATTAGGACTCGTCCGCTATTGGTGAAGGTGCAAATGACGCACCAGGGCGCCTTTGAGAGGCCTATAAGAAACGACGTTCGATCGGCCCGAGTGGTCTGCAATATTGACCGCAATCAGATGCGGAAGGCGTGCCCGCCGGCGGGCCCGCGGCTCAGGCGTAAGGACCCCAGGTGGGCGTATCATCTGGTTCGTGACGCGGGCCCTCTGGCTCTGCAGTATTGTTGCGGTTGCCACCCTAACGGCTGCGCAGTTTACCGCCGCGACGGCTGCGCAGTCTGCAGCCGCGACCGGCGCCGTGTTCGCGCAGGCGCGGCCTGACACCGGTCCCATTCAAGCACGCAAAACCCTAGACACCTATTGCGTCGGGTGCCACAACTCCAGGGCCAAGGCCGGAGGCCTGGCCCTCGATACCGCAAACGTAGAGGCCGTTCACGAGCACGCCGACGTCTGGGAAAAGACGCTTCGCAAGCTGCGTGGCCGGCAGATGCCGCCGCCGGGAAGTCGCCAGCCGGATCAGAAGGAGATCGACGCGTTTGTCGCCTGGATGGAGACGACGTTGGATGGCGTCCGCGAGGCGAAGGCCGGGTACGTACCCATTCAGCGGCTGACGAGAACCGAGTTCGGCGCAGCGGTCAACGATCTGCTTGGCATCGAGCTCGATGCCGAAGCCCTGCTCCCCGCCGAAATCGAAGTACACGGCTTTGACAACGTCGCCGCGGCATTGAGCATCTCGCCCGCGTTCCTCGATCAATACGTCGCGGCATCGCGCGTGGCGGCGAAGCTGGCGGTCGGCGAGGCGAAGCCGAAGCTGGCCAGCGCCTACTATCAACAGCCGCTGACTGCTGATCAGCCGGGGCATGTTGACGGACTTCCGCTCGGCACGCGTGGCGGGATGAAGTTCAGACATACCTTTCCCGCCGACGGTGAGTACCGATTCTCGATCGGTGATCTCGGCATCGACCTCTACACCCGGGCCGCCGAGACGCGTCACACAGTCATCGTGATCGTCGATGGCCGCGAAGTGTTCCGTGAATCGCTGGGCAGTCCCGAGGATCTGAAGCTGCTCGATCAAGGGGGCGCACCCGCGCGCGCGGCAATCATGAAGCGCTTCACCAACATCCCGGTGATGGTGAAGGCAGGCACCTACGACGTCGGCGTCACGTTCATCGAGCGGGCGCGCATCGAGTCTGATGAGTTCGTCGGGTTCCTGCCCGGCGACGAGTTCAGCCGCGGCGACCGCGCTCCACGCGTGATTGGCGGCGTCCGCGTCGAAGGTCCCTTCAACTCGCCGGGCGTGTCAGAGACGCCCAGCCGGCGAAAGATCTTTGTCTGTAAGAGCCAGGACAAGGCATGCGCACGACGCATCGCCGAAAACCTTGCGCGACGCGCCTTCCGTCGTCCGGTGACGAGCGACGAGATCGACTCGCTGCTGCCGTACTTCGATAACGGGCGAGCAGGAGGTTTTGATTCCGGCATCGAGCAGATGGTAGCCGCGATCCTGGTGAGCCCCGAGTTTCTGTTCCGCGCGATCCAGACTCCGGAGGCCGTCCGGCTGAAGCCGGACACTACATCCTTCCCGCTGAGCGATCTCGAGCTGGCTTCACGCTTGTCGTTCTTTCTGTGGAGTCAGGGGCCGGACGATGCGCTGTTGAAGATCGCGGCGGCAGGAAAGCTGCGCACGCCGGAGACGCTGCAGGCCGAGGCGCTGCGCATGCTGAAGGACCCGCGCGCGTCGAGTCTGGTCCGCAACTTCGCGCTGAAGTCGATGGACCTCGACAACCTCCGCGAGGCGGAGCCGGATCCGAATCTGTTTCCGACCTTCAACGATCTCCTGCGCAAAGACCTCGCCGTCGAGATCGAGTCGTTCATCAAGAGCGTGCTGCTCGAGGATCGCAACGTCGGCGATCTGCTGACAGCCGACTACACGTTCCTCAACGAGCGGCTCGCCCGGCACTACGGCATCACCTCGGTGCTCGGGCCGCAGTTCCGCCGTGTCACGCTGGACAACCCGCGGCGCTGGGGCCTGCTCGGCAAAGGCGCCGTCCTGCTCAAGACCTCGTACGGCGATCGCACGTCGCCGGTGCTGCGCGGCGCGTGGATCATGGACAAGCTGATGGGGACGCCGCCGACGCCTCCTCCGCCCGATGTGGACACCGACCTCTCGCAGCCGAAAGGCGCGCCGCCGAAGACGCTGCGGGCACGGCTCGAGGGCCACCGCTCGAAGCCGGGCTGCAACCAGTGCCACGGTGTGATCGATCCAATCGGTCTGGCGATGGAGAACTACGACGCGATCGGACGCTGGCGCGATGTGGATCTCGAAGCGAAGGCGCCGATCGACGCCAGGACGGTGTTGCCGAACGGACGCGCGGTTGACGGACCGTCCGAGCTCCGCGAGGCGCTCTTCGGCGGTCGCGATCTGTTCGTGCGCGCGTTCACTGAAAAGCTCATGATGTATGCGGTGGGCCGGGAGCTCGAGTACTTCGACATGCCGCAGGTCCGGGCCGTCGTCCGCCGCGCGGCGGCGCAGGAGTACCGGCTGTCAGCGATCGTCGCGGGCATCGTCGCCAGCGATGCGTTTCGGATGCAGGGCACGAAGGATTGACTATGTTCCTGACACGAAAACACCTGTCCCGTCGAACCGTGCTGAAAGGCGCTGGAGTGACGCTCGCGCTGCCGCTGCTCGACGCGATGGTTCCGGCGGCCACGGCACTGGCGCAGACCGCCGCCGCGCCGAAGATGCGCATGGGATTCTTCTACATCCCGCATGGCGCGATCATGGGCAACACGGTGCATGGTCCGCAGATGGATCGCTGGACGCCGAGCGGTGCCGGCGCGGACTTCAAGCTGAGCTCGATCCTCGCCTCGCTCGAGCCGCACAAGAAATACGTCACCTCATTCGGCAACCTGCAGAACAACGCGATGGTCGGTGGCGTGCACAGCCTGGCCCCGGCCACGTGGTTGAGTGGCACGAAACCCGACAGAGGATCCCGCGGCGCGAGCATGTCCACGACGCTCGATCAAATCGTGGCGAAGCACATCGGACAGAACACGACGCTGCCGTCGCTGGAGGTGGCCGCGGAAACCACGCAGCAGGCCGCCGCGTGCAGTGGCTCGGCGTGCTTCTACAACACGACGCTCTCGTTTCGCGACTCGCACTCGCCGCTGCCGATGGAGCACAACCCGCGCAAGGTGTTCATCCAGCTGTTCGGTGAGGGCGATACGCCGCAGGAGCGGACGGCGATCTCGGATCAAACCAGGAGTCTTCTCGATCGCGTGCGCGAGCGCATCAACACCATGCGCCGCGACCTGGGACCGGCGGACCGCGCGGTGCTCGACAACTACGTCGAGACGGTGCGTGAGATCGAGCGACGTGTGCAGTTGGCGTCGAGCCGCGACCTCTCGAGCATCGACGTGCCCGAGGCGCCGATTGGCGAGCTGAATCAGTTCGCCTCGCAGGTCGATCTGCTCTTCGATCTGATTGCGCTCGCCTATCAGGCCGACCTGACGCGCGTCGCGTCATACATCATGGTCGCCGAAGGCACGAACCGGACCTACAACCACATCGGCGTGTCGGATTCGTTCCATCCCGTGTCGCACCACGCCAACGATCTGAGCCGCATCGAGAAGCTGGTGAAGATCCAGACGTGGCACGTCGAGCGCTTCGCGGCCTTCATCAAGAAGCTGTCAGCGATTCCCGACGGCGAAGGCTCGCTGCTGGACCACTCGATGTTCCTCTACGGATCGAACATGTCGAACAGCGATCGGCACAACGGCCACCCGCTGCCGACGATTCTCGTGGGCGGCGGCAACGGCGCGTTGAAGGGCAGTCAGCACATCGATCTGCGCGAGCCGACGCCGCTCGCCAACGTGCACCTGACGATCCTCGACAAGATCAACGCACGGCAGGATTCGTTCGGCGACAGCACTGGTTTGATCGCCGGGGTATAGAACGAACACGGTCAACCACGAAGGTCACGAAGATCACGAAGCCTCCAATTGGATTTCGTGTTCTTCGTGAATTTCGTGGTCTTCGTGGTTGATTGGGTTTGTTCGCGGTCCTACTTGCCCCGTGAGCGAATCATCCGCTCGTAGGACTTCTCGTTCTCGAGACAGAACTCGTCGATCAAGTCCGTATCGAGCTCGATGCTCTGGTCCATCCTGACCGTGAACGGACGCGTGAACACCTTCGGATCATCGACGGTGATTTCGATCTCGAGCGTTCCATAGCTCGGTCTCCGTAGCCGCTCGGTCATCTTCGCCGCATCGCTCATCGGAGTGCCGCCCAGGTCCATCCAGAGGCCGTCGCGAAAACCAGCGGTCTGCACGACGAGCGTGTCGCCTTCCCAGCGCGCGGTCGAATAACCGTTCCAGCCGGGAGTCGGATCGTCCGGCAGCGGACGTCCGTCAACGAAGATTTGCCGGTACATCGCATTCACTTCGTACAGCACCACCAGCAGCTTCGGCGTGTGGACGATCTTATTGAGGTGCGGCAGCCCCCAGTGACGCGGCGGGTTGTCGGGTAGGCATCGGACGTGCGGATCGTCGCGACTGTCGTCCGCGGCTCGTTTCTTGGCGACCTCGGCCGCCCATGGTTGAAACGGCAGTCCTCCAGGAAGATTCGCGCCGAGATTACGTGCGAGTGGGGACCCGCCGATCTCGGTACAGCCGGTGAACCGGTTGACGTTCGGGTTGCAGGGATTGCGCAGCGCCACGTGCCAGAGTCCCGAGAAGTCCGGCTTGCCGTCCGGCAGCCGCGGTGCGGGCGCCGTCAGATTCGGCGTGCCATCGGGTTTCTTCGGCACGTCGGCGGTCGGATAACGCACCCATTGGCCGCGGCCGATCGCCGGGGCAGCGATGATGGCGATGAGAAGCAACCCGAGCTGAACGCGTCGCATGCCTCATCCTACACATGGATCAGGCCGGCAACTCCGCGGGCACCAGGGCGACGGCAAGTTTTGACGGATTCTTTATTTGCTTCGCGAGCGCTGCATTCGCTCGTACGACTTCTCGTTCTCGAGACAGAACTCGTCGATCAAATCCGTGTCGAGCTCGATGTTCGACGTCAACATGACCGTGAACGGCTTGGTGTAGTTCTTCGGATCGTCGATCGTGAGCTCGATCTCCAGCGTGCCGTAGTTCGGCCGGCGGATGCGCTCGGTCATCGTGGCCGCATCGCTCATCGGGCTGCCGCCAGTGTCGATCCACAAATCGTCGCGGAAGCCTGCGGTAGTGACGACGAGCGTATCGCCGTCCCATCGTGCGGTGGAGTACCCGTTCCAGCTCGGATTGCGATCCTCGGGCAGCGGCCGGCCGTCGATGAAGATCTGGCGGTACATGGCGTTCACTTCGTACATCAGGACGAGCAGCTTCGGCGTATGGATGGCCTTGGTGAGATGAGGCAGCGTCCAATGCCGCGGCGGATTGTCGGGCAGGCAGCGCACATGCGGATCGTCGCGGCTGTCGTCGGCGCGGCGCGCCTTGGCCAGCGCCGCAGCCTCGGGTCGATAGGGAAGTCCGCCCGGAAGATTCCGTCCGAGGTTGCCGCCTAATGGCGACCCGCCGATCTCGACGCCGCATGCCACGAACTGGCTGGTACCGGGGACACAACGGTTGGGATTGGCCGCGTGCCAGAGGCCGGAGAAGTCGGGCTTGCCGTCGGGCAGCCGCGGAGTGGGCGCTGTCAGATCGGGTTTGCCATCAGCGGTTCGTGGCACGCCCTCGGTTGGATACCGCAACCACTGCGCGAAACCGAATGCCGGTAGAGCGATGATGACGATGAGGATGAGTCCGAGCCGGACACGCCGCATACCCCCTCCGTATGAATGGCTCCCTTATAAGGAAATGTCGCATACTACCGCGGGCCCAGGATGATCGATCGCCGACAGCTCCTGACTGGTGTCGCTGGCGGGTTGCTCGCCAGCCTCGTCCTGCCGCGCCGTAGCGCCGGGCAGCAGCTGGGCCACGTCGATTTGAACGACCGCTTGGCGCTGGTCACGACCGGTGGCACCAACGTGCTTGCGCTCTCGAGCGCCGACGGTCTTGTCCTCGTAGACAGCGGGACGCCGGAGTACACCGACGCGCTCATGGCGTCACTGCGGCAGTTCTCCTCCGACAGTCTTCGCCTTCGCGAAGGCTCCGGCGGACAAGGCGTGAAGACGCTGTTCAACACGCATTGGCATCTCGAAAACACCGCAGGAAACGGCGCCCTGCGTCAGGCCGGCGCGACCATCGTCGCCCACGAGAACACGCGGCTGTGGATGGCCACGCCGACGTGGATGCCGAACGAGGATCGCTACCGCGCGCCTCGACCAAAGGACGCGCAGCCGGACAAGACCTTCTACGCCGAGGGGTCCATGACGACGGGCAACGAGCGGATCGAATATGGATACCTGCTCGAGGCGCATACGAGCGGTGACATCTACGTCTTCTTCCGCGACTCGAATGTGCTTGCCGTTGGCGACGTCGCGTCACCGGCGCGCGATCCGGAGCTGGACTACCTCACCGGCGCGTGGATTGGCGGCCGCGTCGATGCGATGGATCGCGTGCTGAAACTCAGTGACGCCAACACACGCATCGTCCCTGGCTTCGGGCCGGTGATGACGCGTGCCCAGTTGCAGACCGAGCGCGACGTGATGAAGACGATCTACGACCGCACGGTCGATCGCGTGCGTCAGGGCGACTACGTCGAGGACATGCTCAAGTCCGGCGTCATGAACGGTCTGGCGCGGACCTGGAAAGACCCACAGCGATTCCTCCACGATGTGCACAAAGGTTTGTGGGCGCATCACAACAAGCTGGACGCCAATGTCGTGTAAACGAATCGTCGCTGGTGTCGTGACGCTATTCGCGTTGACCGCCAGCGCGCACGCCCAGCCTGCCCGGAGCCTCGGCGAACGCGGGTCCGTTCTCGCGGATCGCATTCAGGCCGGCAATCGCGCCGAAGCGCTGGAGCTCGTCGCCAGGGGCGCCGATGTGAACCAGACGCAGGCGGACGGGACCACTCCGCTGCACTGGGCGGTCTATCGCTTCGATCGCGAGCTGGTGCAGACGCTGCTGAAGAAAGGCGCGCGTGTGAACGCGGTCAACCGGTACGGCGCGAGTCCGTTGACCGAGGCGACGCGTGTGGCCAACCTCGAGATCACCGGGATGCTGCTCGAGGCCGGCGCCGACGCCAACATCGCCAACGAGGACGGACAGACGCCGTTGATGCTGGCGGCACGCACGGGGAACGTGGCACTCGGCAAGCTGCTCGTCGAGCGTGGCGCCGACGTCAATCGCCGCGAGCGGTTCCGCAACCAGACGTCCGTGATGTGGGCGGCTGCGCAGAACCATCCCGAGATGGTGGCGTTCCTGGTGTCCAAGGGCGCCGATCTCACGGTTCGCGCAACCGCCAACGACTGGGAGACGCAAATCACCAGCGAGCCACGCGTCCAGTACCGGCCGACCGGCGGTCTGACACCGCTGCTCTATGCCGCTCGCGCGGGCTGCCTCGGATGCGTCGCGGCGATGCTCGACGCCGGCGCCGACAAGGATCGTCCGAATCCGGATGGCATGACGCCGATGATCATGGCGCTCGACAACGGCTATCCCGCGGTCGCGCGCTATCTTCTCGATCATGGCGCCAATCCGCACACCTGGGATTGGTGGGGCAGGACGCCGCTTTATGTCGCCGTGACGATGCGCGGTGGGCTCGATGGCCGTGCCGGATCGCGCTCGCCCGAGTCGCTGGAGAACATAAAGGCGCTGCTCGCTGCCGGAGTGAATCCCAATCCGCAGCTTGCGTTCAAGGAGCCGAGCCGCGGCGGACGCGACAATCGATTCAGAGACGATCTCCTGACCACAGGGGCGACGCCGCTCCTCCGCGCGGCGCAGACCTTCGACAACGACGTGGTTCGTCTGCTGCTCGAGCACGGCGCGATTGTTGACCTGCCGAATGCGTCTGGCGTGACGCCGTTCATGTCCGCGGCCGGCATCGGCACGCGGACTGGAGGCGGCGTGCTTGGTCCCGGCGTCCCCGACAACGTCATCGCGCTGTCGATCGAGACGATGGAGATGCTGCGAAAGGCTGGGGCAGACGTGAACGCGCGCATTACGGACGTGACGAGCTTCACCGCCCGCATCGCGCGGACCAACACGATGACCGGCAAGCAGGGCCAGACCGCGTTGTTCCTGGCCGCCGAAAGCGGGCGCCTCGAGGTGGTGAAGTATCTGCTCGAGCACGGCGCCCGAGTGGACATGGTGGACGATATGGGCAAGTCGCCGATCGACGTGGTCGAGGGCGCCCGCGCCGGGCGCACCGATGCGCGCTCACGCGACATCGTGACGCTGCTCAGGAACGGCGCGTCGTCTCGGTAATTCGTCTTTTCGCCCTCGGGCGTTCATTTCTCACAATTCGGACGTTTACTTGGTACGGGGGTAGGCCGCGAAGCCGCGGCCGGGCACAACCATGACACGAGCTTTTTGCTTGCGAAATAGGGGAGTGGGTCTAGAATTTCGCCCTCGGTCGAGTTGGGTGATGAGACGTCCAGCTGCCCCGTGGATCCTCGTCTTCGGACTGCTTCTCGCGCTCGAGGCTCGTCCGGGCGCGCAGAGCCGTGTCACCGGAGCCGATCTGACCGGTGTCGTTCGCGATCAGACCAGGGCAGTCCTCGTCGACGCGCGGGTGACGGCGACAAACCTCGAGACCGAAGTCGAGCGCTCGACGACCGTCGACGAGAAGGGGCAGTTCGTCATTCCACTCCTTCCGCCCGGGACGTACGACGTTCTGATTGAGGCGCCCGGATTCGCACCGCGTACGCGCACCATCGCGCTGGATCTCGGATCGCTCGTGCAGATCGAGGTCGAGCTCACGGTCGCCCCCCTCGAGGCTCGCACGGAGGTCATCGCCGAACACTCGGTGCTGGATCTGCGCAAGACAGCGGTCGGCGGCCTGGTGACCCCTCCGGAGATCGAGCGGCTGCCGATCGACGTCCGCAACTTCATTTCCTTCGCGGCGATCACACCGGGGGTCGCGTTCGATCAGACTCCCCAGCAGGGCGCGACGGCGACGTCCGGGTTGACGTTCGCCGGCCAGCGCGCGCGTTCGAACAACGTCACCGTGGACGGCCTCGACAACAACGACGTCGCGGCCGGCGGCGTCCTCGCGACCTTCAGCCAGGAAGCGGTGCAGGAGTTCCAGGTCCTGACCAACTCGTTTCCAGCCGAGTTCGGCAGCGCCTCTGGTGGCGTCGTGAACATCGTGACCAGGAGCGGCACCAACACGTTCAGCGGCCGCGTGTTCATGTTCGTCAGGGACGCGGCACTCAACGCCAAGGGACACTTCGAGAAGTTCGATCCCGCCGGCAACGCGATTTCGCTGGCGAAAGCGCCGTTCAGCCAGGAGCAGTTCGGCGCACTGATCGGCGGACCGATCAAACGGGAGCGGACCTTCTTCCTCGGGTCGTACGAACGTCTCGACATCAATGCGACGAACCTCGTGACGATCGACGACCACAATGTCGTGCGGCATCCGTTCTTCGGGACGGCGCTCGGGACGCCGGCACAGATCCTGCGCGACGCCGGATTTCCGGTGGACGTCGGCAGCGTCGGCTACGGGCACACGGTCGATCAGGTCCTGGCCAAGGTCGATCACCATTTCACGCCGACGCAGAAGCTGACGCTGCGGCTGCACGCCGACGACATCTTGAACGAGAACGCGGAGCCGTTCGGCGGCATCACCACGCGAAGCCGCGGCGCCTCGCTCGACGCGACCGACGTCTCGCTCGCGGGGTCGCAGACCTCGGTGTTCTCCTCGCGCTTGCTGAACGAGCTCTATGTACAGGGCGCCTATCGCGACCAGACGGTACGTGCGCTGGATCCAACCTGCCAGGGCGTGTGCGATCGCGCCGATGAGGGTGGGCCGACGCTGGAAGTGGTCGGCGTGGCGAGCGTCGGCCGCCAGCGATTCACCCCGCAGAATCGGCGGGCGATGACCTACCAGGTGCTGAACACTGCGAGCTACTTCCGCGGGTCGCACGCGTTCAAAGCCGGGGGCGGGCTGATCATCCGTGACAATCGCGTGAACGATTCGGTGCTGCCGCTGCATTTCGGCGGCCGGTATGTCTTCGCGCCGCTGCCGGCCATTCCCGGTCTGCTGCCGGCACCGATCTCGTCGATTCAGGCTGTCGCGCTCGGACTGCCCGCTGCCTACGTGCAGGGATACGGCAACGACTTCGAGTCTCTTGACGCCGCGGATTACTCACTCTTCGCGCAGGATGAGTGGCGGCCGGCCTCGACGCTGACGCTGCGATACGGCGTGAGGTACCAACGTCAGCAGTGGTCGGATCGGCCGATGCGGATCAATGGCTACGCCGACACGTTTACGTTCCCGACGGACGGAAACGACATCGCGCCGAGGATAGGCGTGGCGTGGGATGCCACAGGCAATCAGAAGACGCTGGTGCGCGCGGCGTACGGTACGTTCTACGATAGCCAACTCCGCGCCATCGAGAGCGTGCCTATTCTGATCGACGGCGATACCCACGTGCGCACCCTCGTCGCTCAGCTGCCGAGTCCGCTGGTGCTGGCGGCGTGGAACTCACCCGGGCGGCGGCTGCCGCAGGCCATCGCCGGCCTGTTCCCGAGCCTGCAGATTGCGGTCGATCCGGATGTGCGGACGCCGTACGCGCATCATGCGTCGGTGGGCGTCGAGCGCGAGCTGCCAGGCGCATTCAGGCTGTCGGCCGACTACGTGATCGTGCGTGGCTTCGACCAGATTGGCGCGATCGACTACAACCCGCGCGTCGCGTCGCTCGGCGTCAATCGCCGGCCGCTCGACGTCAACGGCGTCCCCGGTACGTCCTCGTCCGTGCTTCAGTACACGTCCTTTGCCCAGACCTGGTATCGCGGACTGGTGACGTCGCTGGAGAAGCGCTTCCAGGCTCGGCATCACCTCCGGCTCAGTTACACGCTCTCGAAAGCGGAGGACACCACGACCGACTTTCAGGGGACGTTCCTGCCGGAGCAGAACGGACTGGGACGCGATCCCAACGATCCGACCGGCCTACCAATCGGATTCGATCCGATGCGCGAGCGAGGACCCTCGACCCAGGATCAGCGTCATCGTCTCGTGCTGAGCGGATTCATGTCGGCTCCTGCCGGTTTCAACGTGTCAGCGATCGTCACGACGGCGTCGGGCCGTCCCTACTCGATCCTCGCCGGCGCTGATCTCAACGGCGACGGCGACGGCGGTGCATTCCCTACCGATCGCGCACGCACGAATCCCGCCGACCCGGCGACGAGCGTCGGCCGCAATTCCGCGACGAGCCCCGCGCAGGCCACGGTGGACCTGCGCGTCAGCCGGAACTTCCCGCTGAGCGGACGTGGCCGCGTGGAGGTGCTCTTCGAGGTGTTCAATCTCTTCAATCGCACGAATTTCTTCGAGTCGAGCAACACCTCGTCTACCTTCATCTTTGGTCCTGGCGCTTACCCGAACCAGCCGCTCCCGACGTTCGGGCAATACACGCAGGCCGCGCCGCCGCGGCAGGCGCAGCTCGGTCTGCGGATCGCCTTCTAATGTCTGCTGCCGGCCCTGCTCTCGTCCCGATCAGTTCGGTGCTGGGAGCCTGGGGCCGGATTCTCCGTGGCCACAGTCCGCTGCTGTCTATTGAGATCACGCGTGAGTGCCCGCTGCACTGCCCGGGGTGTTACGCCTATGGCGACAACCACCTGGGCGGCGGCGTGACGCTGCGGCAGTTGAGCGATCTGCGCGGCGACGCGTTGGTCGCTCGCGTCTTGCAGCTCGTCGATCATCACCAGCCTCTGCAGTTGTCGATCGTCGGCGGAGAACCGCTGGTCCGGCATCGAGAGTTGAGCCGGCTGCTCCCGATGCTGAGCGAGCGGCGAGTCTTTACGCTGGTCGTCACGAGCGGCGTGATCGCGTTCCCGCGCGAGTGGAACGATCTGCCGCGCATTCGTATCGCCGTGTCGATCGATGGCCTGCAGCCGGAGCACGACGCGCGGCGACATCCCGCGACCTACGAACGCATCCTGAAGAACATTCGCGATCGGCGCGTGGACATCAGCTGGGTGGTGACGAACCAGATGATGTCGCGCGAAGGGTATTTGGACGAGTACCTGCGCCACTGGACCAGCCGACCGGAGGTCGATCGTATCTGGCTGAGCCTCTATACGCCGCAGCGAGGCGAATTGAGCCCGGAGAAACTGACCGCCGACGCACGGCGCCGTTTGCTCGCGCGCCTGCCTTCGCTCAAGCGTGAATTTCCAGCGCTCATCCTTCCGACTGGTGCCATCGACGCGCTTGCCTCGCCGCCATCGTCGCCGGCCGAGTGCACGTTTGCCCGAATCTCGCTGAACTACTCCGCGGACCTCGCCACACGTGTCGAGCCATGCTTCTTCGGCGGGCAGCCTGACTGCACGCAGTGCGGCTGCGCAGTCAGTACGAGTCTGCACTGGTTGCGAAACAAGCGGCTGGCCCTCGGCGTCACGGTTGGTCATGTACTCGATGCTTCACTCGCTGTAGGCAGCCTCGGTCGCCAGTCGCACCTGAGAGCTGTGTCGCCACCGACGCCATCGGCGTCCAGGTCGCGGTAAGCCGACGCGCGAGCCGAGTGCATGCGAGTCGGAGTCATCTTCGTTTACATCGACTACAACCGAAAGGGTGAGCGGTCGCGCGGCCTGCTGCAGCCGCAGGTCGGCGCGCTGATCGCGGCGCTCCTCCCTCCTGACGTCGAAGTCGATCTGATCAACGAAACCTGGGATGGGCCGGACTGGAACCGTGACTACGACCTGTTGTTCATCACCTGCGCGCACTCCGACTTCGATCGCGCGAGGCAGGTCTCTCACTACTGGCGGCGTCGCGGCGCGAAGACGGTGTTCGGCGGTGCGCTCGCCGGCACGTATCCCGAGCTGTGCCTGCCGTACTTCGATGCCATCTGCATCGGCGATGCGGAGTCGACGGTGCCCGATGTGTATCGCGACTTCGCACACCGCGCGCTGCAGCCGATCTACTACGGACGTCCGTACGATCCGGACAGCGTCCCGACGCCGCGGCTCGATCTGCTGTACAAACAGCAGCGGCTGCCGCTGTCGATCGAAGTCACCCGCGGCTGCCCGTTCTCCTGCGAGTTCTGTGTGCTCACGGCGATGGGCACGCGCTTCCACACCAGGCCGGTCGAGCTCGTGATGCGGGATCTCGACGAAGGACGCCGGATGTTGAAGGGGCTCGTGCCTCCGTACATGCTGGCGATGGGCGCGTTCTACGACAACAACATCGGCGGCAACCTGCCGTACCTCCGTCGCTTCTGCGACGAGCTGTCGAAGCGCCGCTTCTACTGGGGCACGTGCATCACCTTCAACGCGATCTCCGACGAGAGCATCGTCAAGGCACTGTCACGCGCCGGGTGCCGCTTCCTGTTCTTCGGTCTGGAGAGCTTCAATCCGCACACCATCGCCGACATGCGCAAGCATCAGAACCGGATCGACAAGACACGAGCCGTCATCGACATGTGCCTCAAGCATGGGATTCTCGTCCAGTCGGCATTGCTCTTGAGCCCGACCACCGACGATGCGAAATACATCGCGAGCATCCCCGACCATCTGGAGCGCGTCGGCATGCACCTGCCGACGTTCATCTCCTTCGAGTCTCCGATTCCTGGCACGCCGTACTTCCATGCGCTGGCGGCCAGAGATGGGGCGCTGACGCCAGACACCAGGCTCTACGACTACGCCGGATACTCGATGGTCGTCCGCCCGCAGCATGATTCGCTGCCGGTGTTCGTGCAGGCGTACAAGGACGTGCTGCAGAAGATCTACACGCCGATGACGAGACTGAGAAAGCTCTGGGCCGAGGTCCCGTCGCTGCTGGTGGAAGGCCGCTGGCAAACGGCCCTCGTGGACGTCATCCAGAACGCTGGCGTCTTCTTCCGTCAGCCCCATCCCGGGCGAACCTACACACCGAGCACCGATGTGATTCCCCGCGAGCTCTCAACGGTACCGCTGACCGACGCAGACTTCGACTCGGACGCCCAACGCCACGACATCATGGACCCATGGACCGTCACGGACGCGCACGGGCGGGTATTGCCGCAGTGGCGACGATCGCAGAAGGTTCACATCAGACGAGGCGAGGTCGAGGCCGCGCTGTCGGCAGTCTGAGCCCACACGCCGGGCGCATACACACGGTTCAGGCGATCGGGATTCTTGACGCCCTGCGCCAGCATCCACTCGCGCGATTCCTGTACGAGCGCGCGACCCGCGTCACCGGAGAGGAGCGAGCCTCGCCGCCAGCGGCTCACCGTCCGGTGGAGCGCCATGCCTTCGCGTGCGAACGCGGCTTCGGCGATCGTCAGACGTTCGAGTGCCTGCGCGCGATCGCCGCGATGCGCGGCCACGCCGGCCCGCACGAGGTGGGCGGCGAACGGACCCCAGGACGTGTTCCAGCGTTCCAGATTCCGGGCGTCCCGTTCGGCTGACCCGAGGTACGGTTCGGCAGATTGGCCTCGCTCCATCGCGACGGCTGCCATCCCCATCGCGCAATACGCCCTGCGCTCGAACGCCATCGACATCATCAGCTCGAACTTGAACAGACGGAGCGGCTCGAGAATTTGCCAGTTCTCCGTGAGGAGCTGCCACCCACGCTCGAAGTCACCGGAGTACTGGGCCAGTTCCACCTGTCTATAGAGATGATTGCCGCGCGACAGGAGGTGTGTTTCGTTGCCCCAGGCCGCGACCGCCGCGTCCAGTTCCCTGGCCGCACCCTCGACATCATCTTCGGCGAAGCACTGTCGATGGCTGCTGCGTAGACGCATGCTGGCCTCGGCGAAGATGTCGCCGCGGCCCTGACATTCGGCCAGGCATCCCGGGATTGCGCGGAAATACTCTTTGAGCTCACCCGCCAGGTAGAGCGCCTCGAGCTTGTAGACGAAGGAGAGTACGGTTTCGTACGGCATCGTGTCGCCGGCAAGCTCCTCACGAAAGATGGCTTCGGCCCGGGTGAGCTCGTCAATCGCATTCTGCCAGCGCCCGGCCGCCATATTCACGAACCCCGACGTGGAGTGCACGAGCCCGATCGCGTGCGGGCTGCCGACTTGTGTCGCGAGCTCAGAGGCCCGGCGTAGCAGACGCTCGGCTCTTGGCCGAGTGCTGGCGCGAAGACCGTCAGCGGTGGCTGAAAAGGTCAGCGCCCGTGCGACGCGATAGACATCGCCCGCCTTCAGCGCCAGGAGAAGATGTCGTGTCTGCAACTCGATCGCGCGGATGCTGTCCGTGAAGCCGAGACCGCGGCAGACGGCGTGACACATGTCGAGGCGTTGGAGTTCGAACCTCGGAATCTCGCTTTGCGGACGTGCCCGAAAACCGATGCCGCGCACTCGCAGATAGATCTGCCGAAGCACCAGCGCGAGAAACGCGCGCGTCGTCGTCGCCGGCAGCGTCATGCCCATGTCGGCCAGCGTGGACTTGAGGAGCCCCAGTCCGTCCTGGACGTAGCCGCCGAGGAGATACTGCTCGCCGGCGCGACGACGCAGGTCGATGCCTTCGGTGGCGTCAACACCCTCGAGCGCCGCCAGGTATTGCTCCGCGGATTCACGTACACGCCCGGCCAGCGCGAGCGCGTTGCCCAGTTTGATTCGAAGATGCGCGGCGTCCGGATCCCCGCCTCCGCACTCGAGCGCGAGACGATAGAGTCGTGCCGCGCCATCGAAGGCCAACGCCGCCACCGATCGCTCGGCTCCCACGATGGCATGACGGGCGGCGCGGACGAGATCGCCGCCAGCGTGGAAGTGAAGGGCCATGGCTTCCGCATCCGATGAGAGCGAGGCCTCGAGGGCCCGGCCCAGTCGCAGATGATGCTCGGCCAGATTCGCCGCCGACAGGTGTGCCACGAACGTCTCTCGAATGCGATCGTGGTAGGACTCGACCTCGGTGCCTTCGGCGCGCGCGCGACTGCGCAGGAGCCGCGCGGCGCGAAGCGACGAAAACACGTCGTACTTCCCGGACTCGATTCCTGCGGCCGCGGCCACGATGGAGATCTCGATCGGACGGCCGGCCACCGCGACGACCTCCATGAAGCGCCGCGATGGTGCGGGCAGCTGCGAGGCGCGAGTCCAGAGCACTGCATCGAGCGTGCCTCCGTCCACTGGCGAATCGACGGTGTGGCGGGCGAGCTGATCGATGAAGAACGGACTGCCTTGAGCTTCCCGGGCGATGGTATCGATCCGCGGGTCAACGGCGTCTGACGGGCGTAGGGCCAGCGCCAGTGCCATGGATTCCTCTTGATTGAGCTCGGCGACCTCGATGTGCTCGGCCTTCTCAGCCGGCCCCCGCGATTGATCGGCTGTCAGCAGCACCCGCAGACACGCGCTCGACTCGGTCTCGTCCGACCGGTAGCTGGCCACGAGCATCAGCGGCGGCGAATCAGGTGGCCGCAGCAGATCGTCGAGCAGCATGGCGCTGTCAACATCGCCCCACTGCAAGTCGTCGATGAAGACGACCAGCGGCTGCCGTTCCGCGAGTCGTCCGAAGAACTCCCGGAGTGCCGCGAAGGCGCGCCGTCGCAGTTCCTTCGGATCGGCGCCGCCGCGCGCCCGGTCACGCGCCATGGCAATGGCATCGACGCGTCTCAGGGCGGGGAATACTCGGGCAAGGACTTCGACCCGACGGGGGAGCAGCCGCGCGACTTCGGCGCCAGGCCAGCGACGCAGCTGATCGCTGAGCGCGTCGAGCACGGAGTCGAAGGCCTTGAAGGGCACTGCCTCGTGTTCGTAGCAGCGGCCCTCGAGCACCATCAGACCGGCCTCCGCCCGCCGGAGCGTGGTGAGGAAGTGCGTGACCAACGCGGTCTTCCCCATTCCCGATCGACCATGGACATAGACGGTTGCCGCACGTCCCTTCGTCGTGGAATCGAATGCTGAGCGCAGCCGCGAGAGGTGCGACTCGCGACCGACGAACGTTGCCGTCCTCGGCGGGGAGATCACGTCGATCGGTCCGGTTCCGTCGGCGGCGGTCGATCCCAGACGCGCGAGCACCTCGTGACCTGCCGGGCGCTGCGCGGGATTGCGGCGCAGGAGGTCTCTGCAGAGCCGGTCGAGATCCTCGGGCAGGCCGGCAACGAGATCGCTCGGCGGCGTCGCCTCATGCTGCAGCTTGTCGTACAGGACGTGCGGGGATTGGCCTGCGAACACCGCAAGTCCGGTGAGGGCGCGGTAGAGCAAGGCGCCGACGCTGTACCAATCGCTGGCTTCGGTCAATGACTCGGCTGCCGCCTGTTCAGGCGACATGAACTCCGGCGTTCCGAGCACCTCGCGGCTCCTCACCGTGCGATCGCTGTCGGCGGCCAGCTGCTGCGCCAGCCCGAAATCCACCAGTACCACTCGCCCGTTGGCGTCGACCAGGACGTTCGGCGGTTTGATGTCCAGGTGCAACACGTGGTTCCGGTGGAGTGCGTCAACGCCCTCGGCGAGCTGCCTCAGCGCCGATCGCAGGCGATCGACGTGCAACTCTTCGAGCGGGAACGCGACGCGGACAGTTGGGTCGCCATGAAGCCGCTGGCTCGGTGCGACCTGCGCCACCGTGACCGCCTTCGAGTCCATTGTCGGAATCGAGATCGGTGTGTCACCGGTTGGCCGAATCAGGGGCGGACGCACGTAGTCGAGGAAGCTGCCACCGGGCACGAGCTCCATCGTCAGCAACCACTGGTCGTCGTCGGCGATCAGCTCGTAGAGGGTAACCAGGTTGGGGTGGGCCAGCAGAGAGAGCGCGCGAAACTCCTGCTTGAAGCGATAGAGAGTCGTTGCGTCGGTCTTCCGGAGGATCTTGAGGGCTACCGTCTCGTTCCGCTGCAGGTCGAAGGCTTCGTACACTTCACCGAAGCCTCCGGCTCCAAGCAGCCGCCGGATTTCGAAGCGCTTCTTGATGGGGAACGAATCGGACGTTTGGCCCACGGCGGCATCATATGACAACCATTTTGGGCGGCCGGCCGAGTCTCATCCGCACGACGAGGATCGGCGGAATCTCCGGCATGTCGTTCCATCGGACGCCAGCCTTCGGTGTCGTTTGCGGCGCGAAGCTCGGTTCCTCGAACCCGTCCACGACGAAGCCCGCTTCGAATCCCTGATGAAACAGTCGGCTGATCGGCCGATGGAAGAAGTACTGCGGCTCCGGCTGTCCGACGATGCCCTCGGTCTTGCGAGCCGACGACGATAAATACGATGACACCTTCACACCGTTGTGGATGATGTGGCGCCCTGGTCCCTCTTCGTACATCTCGGCGAAGCGCTGAATCGTCGCCGAATGAAAGCACGGGTGCGTCACCGAAAACACGAACGTGCCGTCGGTCGGGAGCAGCCGTGACAGCGCGCGGAAGAGGGGAGCAATCTCCGGCATGTCCATCAGCGCCATCGTGCAGACGGCTTTCGTGAATCGATTCGCCGCGAGCGACTGCAGGTGATCGGCGTTCGCGGCGTCCAGCACGTGATACTCGATCGGAGTGTCCGACCCAGTGCGTTCGCGCGCCCGGGCGATGAACTCCGTGCTGGTGTCGAAGGCGACCACACGCGCGCCGAGTTCAGCCATACGCCGCGTGAATCGACCGGCGCCGCACGCCACGTCGAGGATCGTGTCGTCGGGCGAGACGTTCAGCAGGCGTTCAGTGGCCGGTTCGATCAGCAGCGTCTGGAAATCGTTGCCATCGCCGATGCGGTCGTCCCACCAGCGCGCGTTCGCGTTCCAGATCCGGCGGTTCTCGTCGACGTGCTCGGGGAAGTCAGCGCTCATCGGCTGACTTCTCGAGGACCGACTATCAGTTGGTTGATCTGTCGGATCGCTCCGAGGTGGTAGGCGAGATGCGCGATGCTGCCGACGATGCCGTTCAACTCGACTGGTTGCACGTCGCGCGGTGTGCGCAGCGCGTCGAGCCAGCGCATGGTCTCGGTCCGCAGTTCCGCTCGGCGTGTCTGCCATTCGGCATCAGAAACTGCCGTCTTCTTCCAACTCGGGCTCCAGTCGGCATCACCGAACGGATTCTCACCGGCGCTCCAGCGATTCATCAATGACAGGCCGTAGCGCAGGTGATCGACATGCGCGGCAATCGAGGAACCGGTTGGCGTGAGCGCCGACGCCGCCTGCGCCGAGAGCTTGTCGAGCGAACGGAGCAGCCCTTCGTCGCTGGCGTTCAGGATGTAGGCGCCGTCTGGCGCCGCGCCGTTCACCAGCTCGCTGAACAGCGTGCCCAGGGTCTTCGAGATGTCAGCTGTGTGCATGACTCACAAGCGCTCCAAGCCACGATCGTATATCTCGCTCTTCGGTACCAGTCAGCCAGTTCGTGAGCGTCGTCCAGGCGTCGCGCGCGGTGGTGGGGCCTAACGATCGTGCGGCGCAGTCTGCGAATTTGTCTGACAGCTCCTGTTCGTTGAGGCGACCCGGATAGCCGCGGGCGCCGTCGGCGCGTTCGGAGAGCTCGCGGCCGTCGCGCAGGCGCACGGTGACGCGCGCCTGCGAGAGCGGTGCGGCGGTGTCGAACTCCCGGTTCGCCCGCAACGCGACTCGTGGCATTAGTGACTGCACCTCGGTGCTGCGGATCCGATCGACCGTGAAGGTGTCGATGCTGATGCGCGGATAGACGACCGCCGCCGCGGCGCAGAACGGCATGCTGAACTTGGCCTCGAGCCCGGTGGTCGGATTCGGGTGGATCAGCAGACGCGGCGTCATCGAATCGACCTCGATATCGATCGCGGCGACCTGGTCGTGCGTGAACCGCTCACGTCGCACGAGTTCTTTCAGCGCATCGAGCGGCGGATGCGTGGCTGCGCACGACGGATAGAGCTTCACGGCGATGCCGGTGTCCTCGATCTCCCAACGCAGACCGAGATCGGCGACGGCGCCGTCGAGCGACGCCTGCTCGCTGTCCATCGCCGCGAGATAGCCCTGTGGCCCGTCGATCGCGTGTGCACTGGCCATGAATCCGCGCTCGGCGAGGCGCGCCGCCGTCACGCCGTTGCGCGCCGCCATGCCGGCGTGCAGCGGCTTGACCATGCTTCCCATGTTCTCCTTCAGGCCGCACGCCGATGATGCGGCGATGCCGAGCGCGTGACGCGTCGGCTCGGCGTCGATGCCCAGGACGCGCGCCGCGGCGGCTGCCGCGCCGAGCGTGCCGATTGACGAGGTGCAGTGCCATCCACGCTGGTGGTAGTGGCGCGGATTCATCACGGCGCCCAACCGGCATTCGATCTCGAATCCGACGACATAGGCGTCGAGCAGCGTGCGTGCACTCGCGTTCGAAATCTCGCCAGCGGCAAGGAGAGCCGGAACGAGCGCGCAGCTCGGATGCGCCAGCGACACGAAGCACATGTCGTCGTAGTCGAGCGCGTGCGCGGCGACGCCATTGGCGAACGCGGCCCATCCGGGACTGGTCGCGATCGACGTGCCGAGCACGCGGCACTCGCCTGCGCCTTCGTCAGCGGCGAGCGTCTGCGCGATGCGCGCGGCAGGCTCGCTGGCGCCGGCAAGCATCACACCGATCGTGTCGATGAACGCGGCGGCCGCGCGCTCGCGCGCGGTGTCTGATATGGCTGTACGAACGACGAACTCGCTGATCGCCGTGACGCCGCTCGTGAATTCAACGCTCATGAGCTCCCCAACAGTTTCACTCGTTGTCCCGTCAAAGCTTAAGCGGTTCTTAAGGAACGGCTTTCGCGCTCCGAAATCAATTGCGCTCGCGAATCGACCGGCGCACAATCACGCCTCAGGTGCGGGGTCGCCGAATTGTCTCGGCTCGCCACGGAAGCCCGGATGGGGCAAGGGCGGGTCCTCGGAGGATTGACAGATGCAGCGACTACTACGGGTGATCGTACTCACATCGGTGGCGCTCATGCCGGCAACGGCGTTCGCGCAGGCCTCGATTGTCGGCACGGCACGTGACGCCTCGGGCGCGGTGTTGCCCGGCGTCACGGTTGAAGCATCAAGTCCCGCGCTGATCGAGAAGACGCGCACGGTCAGCACCAACGGCGTGGGTCAGTACTCGATCGAAGACTTGCGCCCGGGCACCTACACGGTCACGTTCTCGCTGTCGGGATTCACAACCGTCAAGCGGGAAGGGATCGTGCTGAGCGGGAGCTTCGTCGCCACGGTGAACGGCGATTTGAAGATCGGAGGCGTGGCTGAGACGATCACGGTCAGCGGCGAAGCGCCGATCGTGGACGTGACGAGCGCGCGCAACCAGCAGGTGATCAGCGGACAGACGATTGGAGAAATACCTTCGTCGCGACAGTATTCCGCCTTCACGCATCTCGTTCCGGCTATCAACGTTCAGCAGAACGACTTCTCGGGCTCCAACCCCGCTCTCTACAGCGTGTTCCAGATCCACGGCGGACGCCGCAACGAGGGACAGGTCCTCGTTGACGGAATGAGCGGCGGCTACCAGGGCATGGGCGTGTCGGGCTACGTGCCCGAGGTCGGCAACGCGCAGGAAGTGGTGTTCAGCCTGAGTGGCGGTCTTGGTGAAGCGACCACCGGCGGCCCGCAGATGAACATCATCCCCAAGCAGGGCGGCAACAATTTCTCCGGCAGCTTCTTCATCAGCGGCACTGGTGACTCCTTCCAGGGCAGCAACCTCACGCCGGAGATCATGGCCAAGGGGCTCACCGCCACGAACTCGATCGGAAAGCTGTGGGACATCAACCCGTCGTTCGGTGGTCCGATCGTCCGTGACAAGGTGTGGTTCTACGGCACGTACCGGTACCAGATCAGCCGTCAGAACGTTGCCAGCATGTGGGTCAACAGGAACGCCGGCAATCCCAACGCCTGGACGTACGACCCGGTTATGAGCGAGCAGGCGATCGCCGACGGCAACTGGAACAACGGATCCGGGCGGATCACGTGGCAGGTCTCACCGCGCAACAAGCTCAGCACCTGGACGAGCGTCCAGTACCACTGTCTGTACTGCAACGATGGCGGCGACGGTACCGGGCTTGGCTTCGGCGGGATGATCACCTCGCCCGAGGCGACGGCGACCAATGAAAACCACCCGAGCATGCTGACGCAATTGAGCTGGACGTCGCCGTACACCAATCGCCTGTTACTCGAAGCCAACATGCAGCTCGGGCCGTACTTCTGGTGGGGAAGCCGTCAGAAGAATCCCTTCGACCAGACAATGATTCCGGTGCAGGAGACTGCCGGTCGCTATCCAGGTATCAACTACCGTGCGCCGGTCGGTCTCGGCGCGGGAGCGTGGTCCGACCATAAGGGATTTACGAACGTCGTCCAGGGGGCCGTCTCGTACATCACCGGGTCGCACTCGATGAAGGTGGGTTACCGCTGGCACCACAACCTGTCGACCTTCCCGGCGAACTTCTACAACGACACCGGGCTCAGGTACACCTTCACGGACACCGTTCCCAATCAGGTGACGGCGTACGCGGAAGGTGGATCTCAGCAGAAACAGCAGCAGACGATGAATGCGTTCTATGCGCAGGATCGCTGGACGCTCAATCGTCTCTCGGTGCAGGGCGCGCTCCGCTTCGAGCATTTGAGCGACCACTTCCCCGAGCAGCGGATGGGTCCAAACCGCTTCCTGCCCACCGCCGTGATCTTCCCGGACCAGGACGGCCCGCTCAATCAGAAGGACCTGATGCCGCGGTTCGGCGCGTCATACGACGTGTTCGGCAACGGCAAGACGGCGCTCAAGTTCTTCATGGGCCGGTACGTGACGACGTTCAACACCGTGGACGAGTGGGCGAATTACAGCCCCGCCGGGATCACGCTTTTCCAGAGCACGGACCAGAGAGGGTGGACCGACCTCGATGGTGACTTCGTGGCCGACTGCAACTTCCTCAACCCGGCGGCCAATGGCGAGTGCGGCCTCGGAAATCCATTCTTTGGGAAGCCGCTCCCGTCGAACTCGATCGACCCCGCGACCGTGGACGGGTGGAACACTCGAGAGTACAGCTGGGATCTGACGACTGGCATCACGCAGGAAGTCGCGCCGCGCGTGTCGCTCCAGGTTGACTACATCCGGCGGAGTTGGGGCAACCTGCCGGCCGTGATCAACCGGGCCTTGACACCGGCCGACTTCGATACGTTCGTCTTCAACGTGCCGCAGGACAGCCGGCTGCCGGGCGGCGGCGGCTACTCGCTGACGTTCCGTGACGTGAAGCCGGCGAAGGCGCAACAGATCAATAACCTCACGACCTTCGCCGACGACGTCGGCGGCGCCTTCAACAAGTTCAACGGCGTGGATATCACTGTGAACGCCCGTTTGCGCAACGTCACGATCCAGGGCGGCACCAGCACGGGCAACGTCGTCGAGGATTCGTGCGGCGTGGTCACCGCGCACCCGGAGTACTACATCTTCTCGGCTTGGGGCGGCACGGGTGGATTCCTCGACACGTTCCTCGGCGGCGTCGGGCAGTGGCCACAGCAGTTCTGTCATCGCGAGTCGGGATGGAAGACGAACATCAAGGGGCTGGCCTCGTACACGGTGCCCAAGATCGACGTGCTGGTCAGCGGGACGTTGAAGAGTCTCCCGGTGGCCGGGAACGAATTCCCTAACATCCAGACCCAGAGCCTCGGCGGGACGGCGCTGGGGTTCTTTCGAGTTCCGGGGCTGGAGTTCCTGGACAACACGAACCTGGGGCGGCCGCTCTCGAGCGGCATTCCCGTCCAGTTCCTGCAAATCGTCGAGCCTGGAAAGCTCTATGGAGATCGTCTGACCTCGATCGATCTTCGGTTCGGCAAGATCCTTAGGTTCGGGGGTAACTCACGCACGATGATCAACTTCGACGTCTACAACCTGTTCAACGAGAACACGACAGAGGTGTACCAGCGGAATTACTCCGCTCCGACGGCGCCCGGCGCGACACCGCGGTCCACGTATCTCGATCCGTTGCAGATCATGTCGGCGCGCTTCTTCAAGATCAGCGCGCAGTTCGACTTCTGATCTGAAGCGGCTGAGATTCGGAACAACGGAGACACCCCGTCTCCGTTGTTCCTCACTCTTTCCCGCCTAGTTCTGATATATCCCCCGTCAAAATTAAGCCGTTTTCAGGAAGCGCTTTCGCGTGACGAAACCATTTGCGCTGGCGAAGAGTCCCGGCGCACAATCTCGGCTCAGTTGCGGGGTGCCGACGTAGATGTTGGCTTGTCTCGCCGACGCCCGTAGGGGGCGAAGGCGGACCCTCGGAGGATGATGATGCAGCGACTACTACGGGTGATCGTACTCACAGCAGTGGCGTTGATGCCGGCCACGGCATTCGCGCAACAAGCGTCAATCGTTGGCACCGCCCGCGACGCGTCAGGCGCGGTATTGCCCGGCGTCACGGTTGAAGCGTCGAGCCCGGCGCTCATCGAGAAGACGCGCTCGGTCATTACCAATAGCGTTGGTCAGTACTCGATCGAAGACCTCAGGCCCGGTGTGTATACGGTCACGTTTACCCTATCCGGCTTCACGACGGTCAGGCGCGAAGGCATCGAGTTGAGCGGCCGCTTCATCGCGACCGTGAACGGTGACTTGAAGGTCGGGAACTTGCAGGAGACGATCACCGTCACCGGCGAGGCGCCGATCGTCGATGTGACGAGCTCGCGCTCGGAGGCAACGATCTCCGGCAAGACCGTCTCCGAGATTCCGACATCGCGTCTCTATTCCTCGCTCACGCAGCTCGTGCCCGCACTCAACGTGCAGGGGAACGACGTCGGCGGGTCGCAAGGAAACGTCTTCAGCGTGTTCCAGATTCATGGCGGACGCCGCAACGAAGGACAAGTGCTCATCGACGGCATGAGCGCCGGTTACCAGGGCATGGGCGTCTCGGGCTATGCGCCCGAGGTCGGCAATGCGCAGGAGATCGTGTTCTCCCTCAGTGGTGGCCTCGGTGAGGCGACCACCGGCGGGCCGCAGTTGAACGTCATCGGCAGGCAGGGTGGAAACATGTTTGCCGGAAGCTTCTTCATCAACGGCTCGGGGAGCGGGTTGGTGACCGACAACCTCAGCGCCGACCAGAAGGCGAAGGGGCTGTCGACCCCGCTGAAGCCGATCAGGCTGTGGGACATCAACCCGTCGTTCGGCGGTCCGATCGTGCGCGACAAGCTGTGGTTCTTCGGCACCTACCGCTATCAGTACAACCGGCAGTCGGTGGCCAGCATGTGGGACAACAAGAACGCCGGCAACAACACCAGATGGGACTACGACCCGGATTTCACCAAGCAATCGGAAGACGACGGCGAGTGGCGGAACCACTCGGTTCGTCTCACGTGGCAGGCGACGCCGCGCAATAAGATCGTCGGCTGGACCGACGTCCACTACAACTGCTTACACTGCGACGCCGGCGGCTCGAGCTCTGGTCTCACGTTCACCGGCCTGGTCGCAACGAGGGAGGCGCTTCAGCGTAACGAGAACCATCCGAGCATCTTGAGCCAGATCTGGTGGACGTCACCGGTCACCAACAGACTGCTGCTCGATGCCAACGTGCAGCTCGGGCCGAACTTCTGGTGGGGCGCGCAGCAGAAGAACTCGTTTGACCCGACGACCATTCCGGTGCAGGACGCGGCGCTCACCGTCGTCACGCCGAATGGACCGGTCACGTTTACGAATCTCAACTACCGTTCTGCCAACTGGTCGGGGCATACGGGCTTCACCACCGTTGCGCAGGGCGCCGTGTCGTACGTGACCGGCTCGCACAGCGCGAAGTTCGGTGTGCGCTTCCACGAGAACAATTCGACGTTCCCGAAGAACTTCTACAACAACGCGCAGGTCACGTATCAGGTCAGCGGCGGGTTGGTGGATCCGGCGAACAACATCCACACCCCCGGCGCGCCGACGCAGCTCACGATGTTCGCCGATCAGGGATCGCAACAGCAGCAGCGGCAGCGCATCTTCGCCGTCTACGCGCAGGACCGCTGGTCGATCAACCGGCTCTCCCTGCAAGGCGGGCTGCGCTATGAGCACCTCGCGGATCATTTCGGAGAGCAGAAATTCGGTCCGAACGTCTTCCTGCCGACCGCGATCGTGTTTCAGGAAACTGCCGGTCCGTTGCATCTCAACGATATCCAGCCGCGGGTCGGCCTCTCGTACGACGTGTTTGGCAACGGCAAGACGGCGGCGAAGTTGTTCTTCGGCCGCTACGTCACCACGACCAACACCGTCGACGAGTGGGCATCCTACAGTCCCGCCGGCGCCGGGCATTTCGCGACGAGCACCACCCGGTCGTGGAACGACCGAGGCGGGCTCGGGATCAATGGCGACTACGTCCCCCAGTGCGACCTGTTGAATCCGGCTGCCAACGGCGAGTGCGGCGGGATGGCGAATCCGAGCTTCGGCAAGACCATCAACCCGCTCACGATCGATCCCGACACGACAAGTGGCTGGAACAAGCGTGAGTACAGCTGGGACCTGACGGTGGGCGTGACGCAGCAGGTCGCGCCGAGAGTCTCGGTTGAAGTCGATTACGTCAGACGGACCTGGGGAAACCTCAAGACGACGATCAACCGCGCGCTGACACCGGCCGATTTCGATCCCTTCGTGTACAACGTGCCGACTGATTCCAGACTGCCGGGCGGCGGTGGCTACAGTCTGACATTCCTCGATATGAAGCCGGGCAGGTTCGGGATTGTCGACAACTACCAGACGTTCACCGACAATCTCGGGGGCGTGTCGAACACGTTCAACGGCTTCGACGTGAGTGCCACCGCGCGTCTGCGAGACATCACGTTCCAGGGCGGGACCAGCACCGGCAACGTCGTCGAAGACGAATGCGGCCTGGTGGCGGCGCATCCGGACATCTACGTTCCCGCCCTTTTTGCCGGCGGCTCGCTCACATTCGGGAAGCAGTTCAATGGCTCGGCCGGTCAATGGCCAGCGTCGTTCTGCCGACGCGAGTCGGGTTTCCTGACGAACATCAAAGGACTGGTGTCGTACATCGTCCCGAAGGTTGATGTGTTGCTCAGCGGCACCTGGCACAGCGTCCCGTATCCTGGCAACAATTTCCCGAGCATCACCAGCCAGAGCCTCGGTGGGCAGATACTCGTACTCCCGGCCCTGCAGACCAACCTTGGGCGTCCGCTCGCCAGCGGCAGCGCCGTCGAGTTCCTGAACCTCGTCGAGCCCGGCAAGTTGAATTACGAGCGACTGAGCCAGGCTGACATGCGGATCGGGAAGAACCTGCGATACGGCCGCACGAAGACCCTGGTCGCGCTCGACATCTTCAACCTGTTCAACTCGAACACGCCGGATGTGTTCAACACGACGTACTCCGCTCCGAGCGCGACGTCGACATATCTCTACCCGCGCTCGATCACGGTCGGTCGCTTCTTCAAGATTAGCGCGCAGCTCGACTTCTGAGCTGAATCTGATCTAGGCAACGGAGGAGGCGGAGATAACGGGATCACACGGAGAAACGGGGCAACGGAGATCATTTGGTCTCCGTTTCTCCGTTGCTCCGTGTTGATCCGTTCCCTCCGTGATCTCCGTTAGCTCCCGGCACGCGGTACACTGACCGCTTCCATGACCTCGCCCCCCCGACAGATCAGCCTCGGTGAATTCGTTACGTTGATGGCGACGCTGACGGCGCTCGCTGCTCTGTCCATTGACATGGTGCTGCCGGCGCTTCCCGCCATCGGCTCATCCCTTGGTGTGCAACGGTCCAATGACAATCAGCTGATCGTTTCGCTGCTGTTCCTCGGCTTTGGTCTCGGCCAGCTGTTTTACGGTCCGCTGTCGGATGCAGTCGGCCGCAAGCCTGCCGCGTTTGTCGGCCTCGCGCTGTTCTCGGCCGGATGTCTGATCGCGGTGACGTCGCGGAGCTTCCCGCAGATGCTGGCGGCGAGGTTTCTTCAGGGCCTCGGTGTGGCTGGTCCCCGTACGATCACGCTCGCCCTCGTCCGCGACCGATTCGAAGGCCGTCAGATGGCGCGCGTCATGTCGCTCATCACCGTCGTCTTTATCCTGGTCCCGATCGTGGCGCCGGCGATCGGGCAGACCGTGCTTGCGCTCTTCGGGTGGCGGGCGATCTTTGGTGTCTATCTGGCGATGAGTCTTCTCGTCACGATCTGGTTCGCAGTGCGTCAGGAGGAGACGCTGCCGCCAGGGCGCCGGATGCCACTCGCTCTCGGCCGCATGGCCGCCGCGGCGCGTGACGTGGTGAGCCGTCGGCAGTCGATTGGCTACACCGTGGCGGCCGGCCTCGTGTTTGGGGCGCTCATCGGATACCTGACCTCGGCCCAGCAGATCCTGCAGCAGGAGTACTCGCTCGGATCGCGTTTCCCGCTGTTCTTTGCGATGGTGGCCTTTGCGATCGGCGCGGCGTCGTTCGCGAATGCGAGCCTCGTCCTGCGCTACGGGATGCGGACGTTGTCCACGTGGTCGCTTCGCGGCATCTTCCTCGTCTCGCTCGTGTTTG
>Ga0111538_10000439_pt1 | contig 55085 bp, 45 predicted proteins | sample SoiMethybrSBSTD1_FD_79669 | JGI IMG/M metagenome (GOLD analysis project Ga0111538, IMG submission 79669) | Bulk soil microbial communities from a Populus tree surrounding site in Tennessee, USA - Soil MetaG P. TD hybrid SBSTD1 (version 2)... | ecosystem: Environmental > Terrestrial > Soil >... | reverse complement strand
TTCAACGCCTTCATCGCCGCGCACCCACCGAATCCGGATAAGCCGTTGACCAAGGCTGATCTGATGGCTGCCGCTGGCGGCGGGACCAACTGAACCCTCAGAGTGGGGCGACGCACGCGTCGCCCCGCTCTGTTTACGGCGGCGGTTTTGCAGCCCAGTCTCCAGCCGGCATGACCCTCTCGACCCAACTCGTGTGGCTGTTCGTGCTTGCGGTCCCCGTCGCCTGCGTCGCCTGGACGGTCACGCACGAAGAGTTGTTCGCCGAACTGCACGACTGGTGTGTCAGACAGAGCCGCCTGCGCCGTCACCTCGTTGCGCGCAAGTTCTTCTATGTGTTCACGTGTGAGTACTGCTTCAGCCACTATGTGGCAGCGGCCGCTATCGCGTTGACCGGATTCCGGCTGCTCAGCCCCGGTTGGGCGGGTCTGCTGATTGCGTGGCTCGCGTTGGTGTGGGTTGCCAACGTGTATATGAGCCTGTTCGTGCGGCTCCGGCTCGACATCAAACGCGAGCGGGTCGAAATCAACGTCGAGGAGCAGAAAGCCGCTAAAAGTACTGTTCCCGGTGTATCGGACACACCCCGCGCGATCGGATCAGTGCGGTCACGGAACTGATCATGTCGCGGCCTCCGCACACATAGACGGCGAGATCGTCCACACACGCGGCGTGCGTCTCGACCAACGACTGTACGCGGCCGACGGCACCAGTCCACGACGGCGTCGGCTGCGACAGCGTGATCGCGTACGAGAACTCCGGATAGTGCGCGGCGAGCGCCGCCAACTCCTCCTGGTAATAGAGGTCGCGCTCGTGACGGAGCCCCCAGATCAAGGTGACCGCCGTGGGGCTCGGCAGCCGCGCGTGGATCATCGAGCGAATCGGCGCAATGCCGGTCCCGGTCGCCACAAAGAGCAGACGCCGGTCGGGATAGTCGCGCAGGACGAACGTGCCGGCGGGACCTCGGAAGCTCACCGGATCGCCGGTCGTGATTGAAAACAGAAACGAAGAGCCCGGGCCGCCTGGAACACGATTGAAGAGCAGCTCGATCGTGTGCCGATGCGACGGCGGCGACGCGATCGAATACGGACGGGTCACTGGGAACGGCAGACCCGGCTTTGGCACTTCGAAGGACACGAACTGGCCAGCCTGGAAGCAGATTTCCCCTGGCTCGCGCAACTCGAGCGCGATGGCGCGGACATCGTGCGTCAGATCGTCAATGCGGTCCACGCGGGCGGTGTATTTCTGAAGCATGGCTTCATGTACTGAGACGCTTGGGCCTGGCCCGGCGTCACAACAGTCATGGACCGTGTTCGTCTCGACCACACGCGTTCAGCGCAGCAGCGCGACACGCTTGCCGCGCTGATCGCGAACCCAATCTTCGAACTGGTGCCGATTGCCGGCCTGGAGGAGGCCGCTGCGGCGTTGCCGCCACGCGCTCGAGTGACCGTGACGGCCTCGCCTCGTCTTGGCCTCGTCGCCACGCTCGAGGCTGCCGAGATGCTGTCGGCGCATGGTCATGACGTCACGCCGCATCTGGCGGCACGGTCGATTCGCGATCGCGCGCACCTCGCGGACATCGTCACCCGTCTGCGCACGGCCGGAATAGGCAGCATCTTCGTCGTCGGCGGCGACGGCGATGCAGTTGGCGAGTTTCGCGATGGCCTCACGCTGCTGCACGCGCTCGCGGCAGTGGGGGATTGGTTTCACACGATCGGTGTACCGTCTTATCCGGAAGGGCATCCACGTATCCCCGATCGCGTGCTGCTTGACGACCTGCGTGCGAAGCAGCGCTTCGCTCACTCCACGACGACACAGATGTCGTTCAATCCCGACGCGGTCGCTGCGTGGGTCACACGCGTCCGCGCTGAAGGCATCTCACTGCCAATTCACCTCGGTGTTCCCGGCGTCTTGCGGCTAACCCGCTTGACGAAGATTGGCGCGCGGATCGGCGTCGCTGATTCGACGCGATACCTGTTGAAGAACCGCGGACTGCTCGGGCGACTCGTGAAGGGCGGCTCGTTCGGACCTGACGCGCTGCTCTCAGGGTTGGCGTCGATGCTGGCCGATCCCAACGCCAACGTGAGCGCGTTGCACGTGTTCACAATGAATCAGGTGGCCGAGACGATGGAATGGCGGCAGGCGATGATGGATGAGCTCGCGGTCTAGGTTGCGGCGGGACGAGCTTGTCAGACGTGGCAGGCCGGTTGCAGTCGGAGGGAGGGCATGGAGAAATGGTCCACGCACGAGCCCGAAACGTTCCAATCAGTTCCGAGCTTAGGCTTTCTCGATGCCATTCCTGGGGCGCGGCGTCCCGTGGCGTTACCGCTCCTGCTGCCGGGGACGATGGTCACCGTCCGCACGAAAAATACCCTCTATCGCCTGACAGTTGTGGACGGCCCAGCCCGACAAGTTTCCATCTCTGGCGGACGTTTGTTCCCCAATGGCGTAGACGTCCAGTTGCTGGGGGCCGTCGATGGAGACGAAGGCGTCAAGGATGGATGGATCGTCGAAGGACTCCAACTGCAACTGATCACGTCCGACGGTCCGGTGATCACCTCCATTGTCGAATCAGTGGAAGTGGACGTGGACCCGGCCTCGTTGACCGACGAAGAAACCGAGTAGTCGGCGCGCGCGCGCGTCGGGTCAGACAGACACTGACACCGAATCGGCGTCGTGCGCTGATGGCGCTAACGGTATGGTGGCCGCGACTCGCGTACCGCGCCCAGGTGCGCTGTGGATCACCAGCTTTCCATTGAGGACGGCAACGCGTTCTCGCATGCTCACCAGCCCCAGTCCGGCGTGCCGCGTGCTGTGAGGCTCGAATCCGACTCCCGAGTCGGCAATCTGCAGACGAATGTCGTGGTCTTCGTGGGCAATGTGCACGTACGCCTGTTCTGCACCGCTATGGCGCGCGATGTTGTGGAGCGCTTCCTGCGCGATCCGATAGAGGCAGAGCGAAATCGCCGAATCGACTTCCTTGGGGAGTGTCGTGTCGGTGGACGTGAAGACCACGTGCACGTGCCGTTGGTGTGAGAACTCGCTGCACAACACGCGCAGCGATTCGAGCAGACCGAGTGTCCGCAGTCGCGCCGGATGCAGTTCATAGGACAAATCGTGCAGGTCGTTGGCAATGTCCGACACCTGCGCCGAAATGTTGCGGAGCCGGGTCTGGTGCTCTGATCGCGGGAGTTGGTGCGCCAGCCGATCGACATCGATGTTGAGCAGCGCAATCTTGTGACTCAAATCGTCGTGGAGCTCGCGGGCGATTCGCTGCCGTTCTTCTTCCTGACTGACAATGAGCCGGCCGGCGAGCGTCCGATTCAGGTCGCGAGCTCGTTTGGTTTCGGTGACGTCGCGAACGATTGACAGGACCTGGTCGTTGGCGGCTGGAACCAGCCGCGCCTCATAGTACCGAGTCTCCTCCGCACGAAGCTCGTACTCGACGACCACGGGCTCGCGCGTCTCGAACGTTCGGTCGAGAGCATTCATCATCATCTCGGCCAGATCCGGCGGCATGATGTCGCGGAGTTTCTTGCCGAGGAACTTGTCCGGAGAAACGAGCAGCTCCGAAACATCTCGGGCGTGGTAATCCATGTAGGTCCCGTCGCGCCCCAGGACAAACATCATGTCGGGAATGGCGCGAAGGATGGCGCTGTTGCGCTCTTCAGCGGAGCGAAGCGCCGTCTCTGCGCGCTTGCGATCGGTGATGTCCCGACCGACGCCCTGCAACTCGACGACGCGTCCCTGCTGGTCGAGAATCGCGGAATTGATCCAGTGATGCCACCCCACGGTGCCGTCCGGTAAGCAGACGGCGTGCTCATGCGTCTCCGACCCCTGACGCAGATTTTGAATGTGCTCGACCACACTGGCACGCGACGCTGGCGGAATCAATTCGATGAACGGCCGTCCGAGCAGTTCATCGCGAGTCTTGTTCCAGTAACGGCAGTACGAGTCGTTGACAAACGTGAGTGTGGTGTCAGGCAGGAAACGGCAGATCAAGTCGCTCTGCGCGTCCACGACACTTCGGTAACGAGCCGCGTGGGTGTACGCCTCTGCTTCCGCGCGACGGCGCCTCGCCCGTTGCGCAAGCAGGCCGACGATCAGCGCGAACTGCGCCGTGAACACGGCCACGCCGCCGGCCACATACCCGCCGTACAGATCAAGAAATGACTTGGGTCGAAAGAGCACCAGGCTTCCTCGAGGCACGCGCGATTCTGGAATGCCCCAGCGCTGCAATTGCTGCCAATCCAGGATCGTGTTGTACGTCGAGCGACCGGACGCGATGGTTCGAGGGTTGGTGCCATCCACGATGAGCGTGGCCATGGCGGCCACGCGCTTGGCGTCGGTCTCGAAACGCCAGATATATCCGCCGACCACTCCGGACCCGAGGAAGTCTTCCAAATGCGTGAAGACCGGCGCGGGTGACGCGCGGAGCAATTCAGCGAGCGCCTCGAACTGATCCACGTTCTCGCCCCGTGTGCTCATCGTCTGTCTCATCAGCAGGACGATCGAGTTCGGCGGGATCGCTCTGAGGCGAGCGGTCAGATCGGGAAGGCCAAGATCGCGCAGATACACGAGCGCGAGGTGCGTGTGACCTTCATCCCATTGCCGTCGCACTTCTTGCTCAACGTCGCCGTTGTTGTCACGGGTTCCATCGATGACGTAGACGGCGCGCGTCTGTGGGAGCAGCGTGAGCGCCAACGCGAGCGTCTCGTCGATCCACGAGCCGCCCTGGAGACCGATGATGTTCTCGTCGCTCTTCAAGAGGCCGCGTGGGGCAATCGTCGTGACAATCGGGGGGTTCCCGAACAGCTGCCGATGCTGGCGGGCAAATGTCAGCGGCCGGATCCCTTGTGTGACGATGACGTCGATCGTGCGTGCGCTGTACTTCTTGGCGAGGTACTGGGCAAACGCCTGTTCGGCGCCGGGGAATCGCTCAGTCTCGATGTTCTCTGCGAACAACTCGATGGGGGCGGATTTCTCGGAACGCAACGCCTCGGTGAATGCCGCGTCGAATCTCGCGCGAAGCGATCCACCTAAGTCAGTCTGGCGAAGCAGCAGTACCGTGCGTGTGCGCGGCGACGCCTGAGCTCCAGCCAGTGCCGGCAGGGCGCATACAGTTGCGACTGCGAGGAAGAGAAGACGAACGCGACGGGGACGGCGCAATGCCACCATAGAGTTGAGATCGAGCAACCAGAGCGCCGCGACGATTAGGTTGAGAGGCGGCAATTATACGTTGCAATGATCGGGAGGGAAGGAAGGAACCGTTAAGAGGTTGTTAAATCGGCAGCTGAGCAACTGAGTTCGGAAGCGGACGCACCTCATCAGAGAAGTGCGTCCGCAGTTCGCATCGCGTCAGTTGCCGCCTTCCACAACCAGGGCGGCGCGCCGATTCAGCGGGCGAGTATCCGGTTTCGAATTATCGTACTTGGGATTGTTTTCTCCGAAGCTCATTGTCGCCAGGCGCGATGCGTCGATGCCTTGACTTACCAGGTAGTCACGCACTGCCTGTGCACGACGACCGCCGAGCGTCTGGTTGTATCGCTCCGAGGCCTCGTTGCTCGTATGACCTTCGATTTGCACGCGAACATCTGGATTCTCCTTCAATGTTCGCGCGGCCTGGTCGAGTATGGTGCGAGCCTCCGGCCGCAGGTTGGCTTTATCGAGGTCGAACCGCACCTCATCGAACGCGATCGCGGCACGGAACACCTCGAGGTTCACCGTTGCTGTCGCGACGCCGCCCTTCCCGTCGTCGGCCGTCACTGTCACCGGGTAGGTCCCCGGCTTGGTTTCCGCGGTCCACGTCGTGGCCATCGCGCGCGTATCGGCGATCGTCCCGGCAGTAGGCGTCCAGCGATACGACAGCGTGTCGCCATCAGGATCTTCAGAGATCGCCCTGATCTGCGACGTGCGGCCCACTTGCACTCGACACGGATCGCACTGCGCCGTCAGCGTCGGCATACGATTGGCCGGCGGGGGCGGTGGTGGCGGAGGTGGTGGCGGCGCAGGTGCCGGTGCCGGCTCCGGCGGTGGTGCCAGTCCACCGACGAATCGTGGCGGCGTCGGCGGCACATAAATCCGCACACCGCGATGGAAGCCCAGACGGAACTGCATGCCCCAGCCGCGGCTCCCTTCGCCCGAAGGCAAGTCGAGTCCGGACTGATAGCTCCCCGCCGCGCCCAGCGACACGCCGCTCGAGTGCTGCCAGGTGAGTCCGAGGACGCTCGTGGTGCCTTGATGGAGCGCGGAAAGAATTGGCGACACCGAACCGTCGGCGCCGGTCACGACTCCGGGCTGCGCGATGACGTCATCGTCGAAAGCCTGCTCGCCAAATACCTCCGTTGTCACGCGGAGGTTCGCGCGCGCGCCGAAGGCGGCACCGATACCCCAACGCCACCCGTCAGTCAGGCTCACGCCTTCAGGGTCTCCTCGCCACGCTATGCCAGTGAATCCTGTGAGCTCAACTCGTCGAGCCAACTCCTTGCTGAGGACCACATCCGCGAAGTAGTCGTACTCGCCGCTGCCGGCGCCTTTGTCTTTGTCCGCGGTTGGCAGCTTCACAGTGCCGCGCAGTGCCAACGCGAGCGGCTGGTGCACGCCTTCGGACAACAGGTTTCCCTTGGCGCCGAGATACAGGTCGCCGAGTTGGTTGCCGGTCCAGGTCTCTTTCACGAAGGGCCGGTCATTGATCAGACCCGCATCCTCGTTCGTTGCCGGTTGGAACAGTGGCCGCGTATCACGGTCGATGCGCGTCACCACACGCAGGGCGCCGAAGATCTCCATCCGGGGACCGGCACCGGCAGCCACCGTGATGGGAAAATCTGAGACGTCCGTCAGTCCTTGTCTGAAATCGAATTCGGTCCGGTACGCGCTGACCGACCACCCTTTGGGCCGTACGACTTCGGCTGTCGGCACGAACCACAGGCCCGTGTCGCCCCAATACGTTGCGGTGGCCATCCGCTCGGTTTTGTCGTCAGTCTGGGCTGGCGCGGCAGTCTGCGCCTGCGCCGAGGTCTGCGCCTGCGTCGAGCTGCTTTGCGCCCACGCGGGCGAGCTGGCCATGGCTCCCGCCAATACCACAATCAGGAACACCCGTCTCATATGGTTTCTCCTCGACAGATGCGAAACGGCACGAACGCCGACACGCCGTCAGGTGTGCAAGGAGTGGTGCCAGTCAACAGCTGACATCCGACTGTGACAGGAGCAGGTTTTACTAGGAGATTCTGCCGTGACTGCCGGTCACCGGCGCGCTCGATGCGCCGGTGACCCACGGACAAGCGTGGCCGCCCCGCGAAAACGCCCGAGGCGGATGAGGTCGCGTCAGCCCACAGCGCTGACGGGTCAGCCGCGAGCAACCGGCTCGCGGACGTTCTTGACCATCGATTGCTTGGGCAGACGCAGCGCATCTTCTGCAGTGACTCGCCCAAACAGATCGAGCGTCAACGCGATGAGTCCCGTCCAGCCTGTCTGGTGACTGGCGCCCAATCCTGCGCCATTGTCGCCGTGGAAGTACTCATAGAAGAGAATGTAATCGCGCCAATGCGGGTCCTGTTGGAACTTCGTGGTTCCGCCGTACACCGGCCGACGGCCGGAGGCGCTGACGAAGATCGCCGACAACCGTCGCGCGATTTCCTTCGCCACTTCGTAGAGCGTCATCTGCTGTCCGGAGCCGGTTGGACACTCCACGCGCAAATCGTTGCCGAAGAATTGATACATGTTGAGCAACGCTCGCAGCAGCAGCACGTTGACCGGCATCCAGATCGGCCCGCGCCAATTCGAGTTGCCACCGAACATGCCGTTGTTCGACTCTGCGGGGAGGTACTGCACGCTGTAGGTCTGCCCTGAGACATCGAACGTGAATGGATGGCGGTCGTGATGCGCCGACAGCGAGCGGATGCCGTACGGACTCAGGAACTCGCGTTCATCCAGCAGGTAGTGCAGCACTCGAACGATCTTTTCCCGGTTGCACACCGAGATGAGACGGCGATTGTTGAAGCCGACGAAGGTGTGATCGCCCGGCGCCATGTGCTCGACCACTTCCGGATGTCGTTCGCGGAAGAGCGCCACGAGCGCCGCCAGGCGCTTCATGCGTCCTTCGCCGGGCGGCTCGATGACCGTGGCCGCGCACAGCGGCAACAGTCCCACCATTGAGCGAACTTTCAGACGAGTGACGCGGCCGTCGGGCAGATGGAGCAGGTCATAGAAGAAGCCGTCCTGCTCGTCCCACATCTCGTCCTGACACGGCCCGATGCGATCCATCGCGTACGCGATCCAGATGAAGTGTTCGAGAAACCTGAAGGCGATCTCTTCGTACATCGCATCGACGTCGCTCAGGATCAGCGCGATCTCCAGCATGTTCTGGCAGTAGAACGCCATCCAGGCGGTGCCGTCCGCCTGATCCAGGTGCCCACCAGTCGGAAGGGGCGCGCTGCGATCGAAGATCCCGATGTTGTCGAGACCGAGGAACCCGCCGGCAAAGACGTTCCGGCCTTCGGGATCCTTGCGATTGACCCACCAGTTGAAGTTCAGCTGCAGGCCATGAAACGAGCGCTCCAGGAACTGCACATCGTCGCGGCCCTGACGTTTTTCCAGGTTGTAGAGATAGAGCGTCGCCCAGGCGTGTACCGGTGGATTCACGTCACCGAAATTCCACTCGTAGGCAGGAATCTGCCCGTTTGGATGCGTGTACAGGCTTCTCAGGAGCAGCAACAGTTGACTCTTCGCGAAGTCAGGGTCGACGAGCGACAAGGCGATGGTGTGAAACGCCAGGTCCCACGCGGCGTACCACGGATACTCCCACTTGTCGGGCATCGAGATGATGTCCTTGTTCAACATGTGGAACCAGTCCGCGTTCCGCACACGTCCGCCGCCGGCCACGCTGACGAGTGGGTGCCCGCCATGTTCTTCGAGCCATTTGTCGACATCGAAGTAGTAGTACTGCTTGGACCACAACATGCCGGCGAGCGCCTGCCGGTGGATGCGCCGTTCGTCTTCACCCAGTGACGCCGGCGTGATGTGGTCGTAGAACTGATCGGCCTCCTGCTTCCGCCGTGCGGCAATGCTGTCGAAGGACCCAAACGGATCCGTGACGTTTGCTTTGGTCAGTCGCAAGCGAACGGCACGCGTGCCGCCAGCCGGAACGTCGAGACGGTAATACGCGGCGGCCTTGGTTCCCGAGCGCGCCGGATTGACGGCGTCTGGTCGCCCGCCAATGACGAACTCGTGAAAAGCATCTTTGACGTACGGCGACGGATTGGGTTGCCCCCAGAGAAGGGTGGCATTGGACTCGTTCTCCGTAAACAGCGTGTCCGCAGCCCCTTCGTAGTGGAGCGCGTAGTCGCCGAGGTCGGGATGAAAGGCGTGAATCCGCTGACCATCGACGTCGCTCAACACCGGCTTGGGAGCGCTGCCTCCCCACGACCAGGTGTTTCGGAACCAGAGCGTCGGCAGCAGATGCAGGGTTGCCGGTTCAGCACCGCGGTTGTGGATTGAAATCCTGATCAGCACATCTTCGGCGTCGGCTTTCGCGTACTCGACGAACACGTCGAAGTAGCGATCGTCGTTGAACACACCGGTGTCGAGCAGCTCGTACTCCATCTCGTCGCGGGAACGGTGCCGATTCGTCTCGACGAGGGTCCGATATGGATAGGCGGCTTGCGGGTACTTGTACAGGTATTTCATGTACGAGTGCGTCGGAGTGCTATCCAGATAGAAGTAGTACTCCTTGACGTCTTCGCCATGATTGCCTTCGCTGTTGGTCAGACCGAACAGCCGCTCTTTCAAGATCGGGTCACGCCCATTCCAGAGCGCGATCGCGAAGCACAGGCGCTGCGTGTCCTCGCTCAGTCCGGCGAGGCCGTCTTCACCCCAGCGGTAGGCACGCGAGCGGGCATGGTCGTGTGAGAAGTAGTTCCAGGCGTTGCCGTCCTGGCTGTAGTCCTCACGAACCGTGCCCCACTGTCGCTCGCTCAGATAGGGTCCCCACTTCTTCCATGGCGCTCGTTCTTCACTCGCCTCCGACAGTCGAGTGCGTTCAGCGTCTTCTTCGTTCGACGAATGGCTCTTGTGCTGCGCCATAACAGATGTCCTTTCTGACACTCGAATACATGCGAGCTCCAAGAGCCCCAGAACGACGAACCGTGTGCGTGACGCGTGCTAGAAGCGAACGCCCACCGTGAACGGCAGGAACTGGCCGTTGGCTTTCGTGGTCGTGACCCCGGTGAGGGTTTGCGCTTCCGTCGGGTTGATCTCAGGGCCCCAGATGTAGTGATAGCGGAACTCGATATAGACACTGGCCGCATCTGAGGCGGCGATGTTCACGCCTCCGCCGAACACCATGCCGAAGTCCGTCGAGCTGCGTTCGCCGACGACGTTGTCCACGGGCACGAATCCGCCGGGGACGCAGTAGTACCACCACGGGCTGCAGAATCCCGGAACGTAGCCGACGCCAGGCGTCGTCACGGTAACCGGCCGGTAGTACACGCCGACGCCGGTGAGGCCGTACGGGCGGACTCTGGCGCGCGAGGGACTCTTCAGCACGAGACTCGCCGTGCCGTATTGCATGTTCATGTCAGCGGTGAACGGCGTCGGTACGCCCCCGTCGACCGGCGTTGGGGAGACGGGCAGCTGGAAATCCTTCTCACCGAGCCCATTGAAGCTGTAGAGGCCTTCGATGCCGATGAGCGGGCTCGCCTCCCAGGTGACGCCGAGATTGAAGTTGAATCCGTCGCCAAGGTAGTCCCTGACGTCCGAAAGCGTCCACGTGTAGCCGCCACCGATTTCAAAGGTCACCGGCTTGTCAGGATCCTGCGCGTGGGCTGGAGCTGCTCCCACGACAAAGGCAAGAGCGAGCAATAAGGGTGTGTGGCGCATGGCGTCCTCATATGTGACATCAGTTAACGGGGCTTCACTACAGCAGTGAATGGCGTGTTAAGGGCAAGAAGCCTGCCCGTACTGATTCACGTCAGATGAGGGACGCGGATGGATGAAGTTGTGCGAGAATCCGTCAGGCCGCACGATGCCGATCAATCGCGGGTCGGGGCGGCTACGCGGATAACGGTGTCGTGGCCGCGACGGGCCGCGACTGGCACGAAACCTCGCGGAGTCCATTCACTGGGATGCCCTTGGTACGAACAACATCGCTGATACACCTTCGTCACCTTCTCGTCATCCTCGCAGTCGCCACGGCGACCTCGCCAGCATCGGCCCAGACCGTCGGCACCGACGACCAACCACTCGCAGGACGAGCTATTCCGCTCGTGCAACCTGCGACGCCCGCGCCCGGGCTCGCGATACCCGACGCCGCGGCACGACGGGACGAGCTCAACAAATGGGTGCGTGACTTCAACAAGTGGAAGAACTGGGCCGACACGTGGGGCAACCGGCGCGAACCTGGATGGTTCAGCGGGTCAAAGGCACGCCGGCCGCGGCCCGATCCACCGATCTGGTTGTTTGAGGAGTGCGACGGTCAGGCGGCCAACGGTGGTGCGTCCGAAGAATCCTGTCAGTTGCTGGCGGAATGGACCGGCAACCCGGGCGTGACGCCGCCCGCCGCCACGCTGAGTAAGGCCACCGAAAACGACGACAAGATCACGTGGTGGGAGCACGTGCATCTCGACGCCGGATGGCCGGCCGTGCAGAGTCTCAGCCTCTATGGCGTGCTCGGCATGCACGCGACGACGACCGTGCGAGGGCGCTTGCAGGTCTTCGTTGCGCCCGGCGCGATGCTGCTCAACGTGCCTACGAGCGATGGCGGCCGCGCGTGGAAGATCGCCACGAATTACGGCATCGCCTATTTTCTTGGTCGATTCACGTTCCCCGGCACCGACCGTCAGGCCCGCCTCCACCTCAACATCGCCAAAGCGTGGTTGCTCTCAGCAGGACCTGACGTGCCAACGAAGAGCACGGACTTCATCGGCCTGTCGATTACGTTTACGAAGAAACCGTAACGACGCGCGCCCCCCAACGCGTCGCAGTTGTCACGGCATGTCGCGGTGGTCGGTGTCGTCGGTCATGTGCAGTCGCGAATGCTCACGGGTGTCTCCAGCTCTCGGCTCGTCAGCGAACCCAGTGGAGCACGTCGCGGATGATCGACCAGCGCGGCCGTTTGGTGCCACGCTCCTGGCCGAGTATCCAGTAGCGAGACAGGCCGTCTAAGGTTCCGTCCTTCCGCTTCAGCTCGATCCAGGTATTCACGAACTCCTGGAAGCGACGATCCTGTCTCGCGATCGGGTAGGCCAGCGGGACCTTCGTCACGCCGGGCTCGGGCACGACGACCGCGAACGCGGGGTAGATCAGCGTCCATGCCGAGCCGCGTTCAGCGGGCAGCGCGACGCCGTCCACGTCCGGCGATGCCGACGCGAGGACCGTCGTCACGTCGTGCATCGGTCGAATCACGGCGTTCGGCACGAGTGCGCGAAGCTTGTCAACGTAGTACGCCACGTCGGGTACTGCGAACGTGAGCGATTGGCGCGAGCGAATCGCGTCCCACGTCGCAAATTGATCACGCGCCGCATCAGGCACGACAAACGCCAAGGTCTCATCCAGGTACGCTTGAGACATCAACGTGCGGCTGGCCAGGTCCGTCGTGACTGGCACTCCAGACATCACGACGTCGCAGTACCCATACGCGAGGTCCTCGCTCAGCTGCTCGCGTGTCACCGGCACGAATTCAGGGCGAACACGCAGCTCCTTCGCCAGCTGCTCGGCAAGCTCGATATCGAATCCCACCAGATCGCCGTGTTCGTTGAAAAACGCAAACGGCAGCGCGTTCGGAAGGTAGCCGACGCGAAGCTGTCCGCGGGTGCGAATGGCGTCCAGGACGTCACCGTCGAATTCCGCGGCATCTGCCGGTCGCGTCCGATGCACGACCACGTCGGCGGACGGGCGAAGCAGGTGCATTTGTCCAAGGACCCGGTCTTTGGTGTAGGGCTGGTCGAAGGCGTTCGCAAATAGTACGCGCGTGCCGCCGACGATCGCTGCGGTCAAGGCGATCGTGATCGTGACGTATCGCACGAGCGGGCGACGCCGGATGTGAAGCAGACCTGCCGTCGCACACGCGCCGAGGACGCCAACGGTGAGCGTATGCACCGCCGCCAGCAGCGTCCCGACGTGGGCGTTGATCACGCCGCTGGCCACGAACAGCTGGAACGTGTCCGCCGGAATCCTGAACAGATCAAGGAGGAAGGGCACTGAAATATTCAGGCTGCCAAACGCGACGAAGAACGCCGTGATCGCGAAGCGCGGATAGTCGGATAGGTGAACGACGGCATCCGAGAACCAGCCCGCAAACAGGACGAAGCTGAGCGAGACGAGCTTGGCGGTGTGCGGAAAGTTGAACGAGGCGGGGACGATCACGTCGGGTAGCGATGCGGCGTCGCTGTTGGCGGGCGCGTGCTGTGCGATGAGCGTTCGCGTCGATTCGATCAGGCCGGGCAGCACGATGAACAAGTCGCCCGCCGCAAACGCCGTCAGCAGCGAGCTGTGGCTGGCCGCGAACAACGCTCGCAACGGAATCTGTGTCAACGCGGCAACCAACCCTGGCAAGACCCACAGCGCCACCAACAACGCGACCAGCACATAGCTCACGACGTACACCTGCAGTCGTCCGAACTGGTCCATCGTCATCGTCCCAGCCGCGGTGGCCGCGATCGCGAACAGGCCGTATGGTGTGAGACGGATCACCATGCGAGCCACGCGCGCGAGGGCGTCGCCGCAGACCCGGAGGAAATCGAGGACGACGTGCTTCCGCTCGACGGTCATCAGCGCGACGCCGACAAGCAAGGAGAAGAGCACCACGGCCGGAACGATGTTGTCGGCGAGTGAGCGGAAGGGGTTCGACGGCACGTAGAGATCGATGAAGTCGAAAGACTGACGCTTCTCGACGAGCGTCGTGCTGAAGAAGCTCGCACTCTGTGTTCGAGGAAAGGCGAGCGGAATGAGAAACATGAAGAAGAGCGCCAGCACCCACAACGCGGCCAGCACCGCGCCGGTTCGTGTGCCGAGGACCCGTGCCTCGAACGGTCGCAGACGTCCCAGCCCGCCGATGATCGAGACCGTGACGTACGGAAGCACCGTCATCTGCAGGAGCTTGATGTAAGCCTCAGCCACCCAGTGCAGAGGCGTCACCAAATCGCCCAGGAAGACGCCCAGGCCGATTCCGAAGGCGAGCGCGAGCAGCAGGCGCCTCGAGGAAGACGGCATGACGGCAGCACTCTTCAGCGGTGGTTGGGTCACTTAGCAAGGCAACTGCCGTTATCACGACCTCTCGCGTGATCCACGTCATGTCGCGGCTCCCGACGTCTTTCGCGTTGAGCAGTGCGGTTCTGGCCCGTTCGGGGCGGACTCGCATTTGCTTTGACGTGACCGGGATACCTCTGTCAGCGGAAGAGGCATACGGGGGGCATAGTCATGACTGCAACGAAGACGATGCTGTTGGCGACGATGGTGTGGGCAGTGACGGGTGCCGCACAGGCACAGGAACCGGTGACGAAGGCAAACGTGATGAAAGTCGCTGCGACGATCACCGCCATCGACTCGACGAACCGGCTGGTGACGTTCCGCGACGACACGGGCAATGAAGACACCTTGAGCGTTGGTCCCACCGTCGAGCGGTTCAACGAGTTGAAAGTGGGCCAGAAAGTGAATTTCACCTACTACGAATCGATGGTCTTGCAGCTGGTCAAGAGCGGCGAGAAGGGAAGTGGGACGAGCTTTGAGGCGGCGCTCAATCGCGCCAAGAGCGCGCTTCCCGCCGGAACAGTCGCGACGCAGGAGAAGATGACGGTGACGGTCAAGTCGATCGACAGTACGGTGCCATCCGTCACAGTGGTTACAGACGAAGGACGAACCGTGACGCGCAAGATCGAGGACCGCAAGAACCTCGCGAGCATCAAGCCAGGTGATCGGATCGACATCACCTTCACACGAGCTCTGGTAACGAGCGTCGCTCCCGGTAACTGAAGGCCGCACCCACGATCGTGCGCGTCCGCGCTCGTGACGCGCGCGAGTGGGTCTTCAGCACAGGCGTGGCGAGCGGGAAGACCCAGCTGCCATTCAGAATCTCGGCACGTGGACGGTACAGACGCACCATATAGTTCCATCCGGGCATGATGGACAGGCAGTTGGGCGCCCACGTGTCGCAGCCGCCGAACTGCACCGTCACGCTCCCGTCCTGGCTGCGATCGGCCGTGATGCTGTTGACGCTGTAGGCGCCGTGGCTGTTCGGTTCGAAATAGCCTTCGGCGTTGTAGACGCTGATCGACCAGAACCCATCGACCGGTACCTCTTTGGCGATGAGCCGATGCACGATCGTGCCGTCGTTCATCGCCGGCGTCACGTTGAGATACGTGGCCTCGTCTTCCGGATTCCCGCCCCAGCGGAGCGCCGTGCCGATCAGGTGCCGTACGGGATCGACCTGCGTTCGTGATCCAAACATGCCGCGTGAGTCGGGCACCGTCCTGCCCAGCGTCACGAGCGCCTCGCGCACAGTTCTCTGGCTCGCCGTATCCCACGCGGGGACCTGGAACCATCCGCGCCGCCCCTGATCGACGGCGATCGTGTCCTGGAGCCGGTGCGCCTGCTCCAAGTCGCTGTGATGGCGTGGATCGACCAGCGTGCGGATTTCCGCCATCGCGTACCTCGTGCCGATCTGTTCGCGGCTGAGCGTGTATCGGCCGGCGCCGTGGATGACGACGGGCGCGAACTGATCCTCATCGATGACCAGCATCGACATGAATCGGCTGCCACTGTCCGGCAGCGTGATCGTCACCGGCGCCGCATCCAGATCAAACACAGCTGCCGAGTAGAGTGTGTCGCGGTTCGGCCGCACCATCGTCTGCCACTCGATGGGCATGATGTCGCGACGATGATGGAAGCAGCCGATGCCGCCTGCCAATCTGATTGTCCAGTGGAAGTATCTGTCTGTCTCAGCGCGGTTGAAGTTGTCGGGCGTGACGATCGCGTTATACCGATTGCGGGGTGTGATGGGCATAAGGTTCCAGGTCGGGGGATGTGAGGCGGCGCACGACGCAACTCACGTACCGGGCGATCACGGCAGGTCGGCATGTCGTGCGGCGTCATCGGTCACGACGTTTCGTGAATTCCCGCGAGATTGGGCGATGGATCGGTGCGATCGCCGCTCTTCTCGTCCGCAGGCGGACGACGCCGACGGTACGCATCTTGACAATCCGACCACGTGCGCACAATCACTGAGGAGCCGACAGCGGAGCGTGGGATGAAGCTTCACGGTCGGAAAGCTGAAGAGTCACCAGATCCTGGACCGAGTCTCCGTGCCGCTCCGTTTTTTGCGGCCGTCACCTCGGAACCAGAGCCGCTGCTGTCGCCGCGCCAGCGCCAGCAGCTGCTCGCCATCGCCACACGCATCAAGCTGTCGGCGCGATCGGTGGTCTACCGGGAACAGACTCCGGCGCAGTGGGTGTTCATCAACGCCGAAGGCGTGGTGAAGACCTTCAAAGAGCTGCGGAGCGGGCGGCGCTGTGTGATGTCGTTCTGGTATCCGAAGGATGTGTTCGGCCTCGCCAGCAACGGGCTGTATGTTCGCACGGCTCAAGCCGTCACGGCCGTCGAGTTGTACCGCATCGAGACGGATGTGCTGGTCGAGACGCTCCGCCGTGACGCCGAGCTCCAATTTCGATTTCTGTGCAAAGTCACTCACGAGCTCCGCGAGACCCAGCGCCAAGCGATTATCGTTGGCCGCCGCGACGCCGTCGGGCGTCTGGCGATGTTCATTCGTCACCTCGAGCGATCGAGTCAGGATCGGCGGCACAGTGGCGATATCGACATTCCGATGAGCCGTTCGGACGTGGCCAGCTATCTCGGGTTGTCGCTCGAATCGGTCAGCCGCGCCACCAGCAAGCTCGAGAAACGCGGCATCATCACGTTTCCGGATCGCCATTCGGCGCGCATTCTCGATCGCCAGCAGTTCGAGCGGCTCGCGATCCCCGTGTAGCCGCTGGCGGCGGATCGCCTTGACTCCGGTCAATGCGCGTGTGCGTGCGCGTCACGTAGCATCGCCTCAGGGCCGTGAGCACACTCGTCACCATTCGACTCGCCAACGATCTCCGAGCGCTGCTGCGCCTCATGTCCGCGTGTGCGCAATCACTACGCGAGCGAGGCGCGGGTGACGCCAGCGCTGAGCGGGACTTCGTGGAACTCGAGGGCGCGATCGACAGCGCCTTTCACGTCGCGCGCGAGCTGATCGGCGAGGACGCACGACAGAGCGGATCGGCGTCGGTGGCCGATATTAACGGCTTGCTCTGCAACTCGAAGGCGTGCTTGGAGGCATACTCGGCGAACACATCCGGGTCATCCTGCGACTCGACGCGGCTGAGCCGATGGTCGAAGCAGAAACCGTGCAACTGGAATGGGTGCTCATGAACCTCGCCGCAAACAGTCGCGATGCGATGCCCGACGGTGGTGTCTTCGAGATCCGGACCGCCTCGGTGACGCGACACTTGGACACGCCGCCGCAAGATGTTCGCTACATCCGTGTGACGATCGCCGACACCGGCCACGGCCTCGCTGAAGATATCTACGCGCGTGCTTTGAGCCGTTTGCGAGCACACGCGAAGGCCGTTCCGCCCTCGGCCTGACCAGCGTCGCGATGATCGTGCGGCGCTTCCGCGGCTGGTTGCACATCGAGAGCGACGGCACCGGTACTCGGGTTCACATCCACCTTCCTGCGCTCATTCCGACGCATCACTGACGGGCTCCGCCAACCCCTCGGAAGATCTACGTAGATCCATTGGCCTATTGCCCGAGCAGGGCGCCAGCCTGTACGGTGACGGAACTCCCCAATCTGTTTTGCCTAGCCATCACGGTCGGGCTGATGGCGGGGTTCGTGCTTTGGCGTCGAACAATCGGAGGTAGGGTCATGGGAGTCTCGGTCTTTCCAGGACGTGACAATCTCGTCCTGAACGTCGAACGGGTGGCTCGGGACGCGTGCGCTCGACTTGCCCAGACCACTCCAGAGTCGGCTCACGAACGTCTGCGTGAGATGCTGTCTCGACTGGTTGAAGAACTGATTCTCGAAGGCGGTCTCCTCTTCCTGCCGCTCGAGTCACAGATCGGAAGCCTGACGATTGGAAGCCTGCCGGCGTCGAAACGGGCGCTATCGGAGTTTCTCGGTCGGTCGCGACTCCAAAGCCTCAGCCAGTCGGAGGTTCTGGTGGTGGCGGATCCCCCGCATGGAGCGACCAGCGTGTTGCCCGCTGACGATCACCTCCATCTGTGGGCGCTCGGCATTCGGACGCTGGTGGTGGTTCCGCTCTATCCGCAAGACCTCAGCCGAGGGGCGATCGCGCTGTATTCACAACGCGCCCAGCCACAGCTGATGGGGTCTACGCTCGCACCGTTGACGTCGGTGGCAGAGGCTCTTCGTCTCGCCCTCGACGCCGGGCGCACGGGCCGAACGGAGGACACGCCGCGCGCCGAGGCGGTCGTTTCGCGGCGAGGGGCCACAACGGTCGAGGACGGCGAACGGCAGTGGGGGATGAATCACGAGGATACGCTGATCGGCGAAAGCGCGGCCTGGCGATATGTCGTGTTTCGGCTCGAGCAGGTCGCGGGAACGACGGCGACTGTGCTGCTACTGGGCGAGACCGGCACCGGCAAGGAACTCGTGGCGCGCACCATTCACCGTCGCAGTTCGCGGGCCAATGGAAAATTCGTGGCGCTCAACTGTGCCGCACTGCCCGCGACACTCGTCGAGAGCGAATTGTTCGGCCGTGAGCGCGGGGCGTTCACCGGCGCCCACTCGAGTCAGGTCGGGCGATTCGAGCTTGCCCATCGCGGTACGCTCTTCCTCGACGAGGTCGGTGACCTGCCGAGCGAACTGCAGCCCAAACTCCTCCGCGTGCTCCAGGAAGGGCAACTCGAACGTCTGGGCAGCGCCCGAACGGTCGATGTGGACGTGCGCGTGGTGGCCGCCACCAATCGTGACCTCACCGAGGAGGTTCGCCAGAGTCGATTCCGCGATGATTTGTACTACCGGCTGAACGTGTTTCCGATCACGTTGCCGTCCTTGCGCGAGCGGCGCGACGATATCCCGCTCCTCGCACAGCACCTCGCGAATGGCTTCGCTCGCATGATGCGAAAGACGGTGCGGCCGATCTCCGATGCCGTCGCGCGCGCGCTCCAGCAGTACGACTGGCCGGGCAACGTGCGCGAGCTGGAGAACGTCATCCACCGGGCGATGATCCTCTCGTCGGACGGGACCCTGTCGCTCGGCGACATCGCGCTCTCGGCGGTCCGGGTCAGCACGTCAGCGGGGACGACGCTCGAGGAAATCGAACGCACGCACATTCAGCGCATGCTCAGCACGACGCTGTGGCGCATTGAAGGTCGCCGCGGGGCAGCCGAGCTTCTCGGCATGAAGCCGAGCACGCTGCGTAGCCGATTGCGCAAGCTGGGAATCAGACGCGGCGCATAGCCCGCGTTCGGTCGTACGGCCCGCGATGTGCTCTGTATATCCGCGGGCCGGTGAAGCACTCACAGGATCGCTGGTTTTCGCGTGGAATACCGCGGCATACCGCGGCCAGCGACTCGCGCTTCGCGGGCCGGATGCGACCGGCGATGCACATTGCCACCATGAACCTGCGGGTGCGGGACGACAAACGGTCGGAGGCCCTGAGCGCGATCGATGGGTTCATTCGCCGGATGCGCTCGTGGCCGGGCTGTCTGACCTGCCGCCTGCTGGCCGACGCGAGTGACGGCGAAATGCTCACCCTGGTATCCGAGTGGGACAGCCGGGAAGGGCTGGACGGGTTCATCGCCTCGCGCGAATTCCTGATTCTCCAGGGGATGCGGATGGTGCTTCGGGACGACCCACAGGTCATCCTGGACGAGATTCTCATCCGCTCGAGGATGTCCCTGGGGGCCAAGCCGCGTTAGCCGATCGGCTCATCCGCGAAAACTGTGCAACGTTGGGCTGCGTTTCGGCGTAATTTCTGGAGCACGGAGATCGTACCTCAGGGCACCATCACCATGGCTTCAGTCCCTCGAACGCTGCTCGCCGACGATCATCGGCTCGTTGCCGACGCGTTGCACGAGCTCCTGGCCGAGGACTGCGAAATGGTCGGTACCGCCCACGATTGGGCCACGCTCGTGTCGCTCGCCATCGAGACCCGGCCGGATCTAATCATTGCGGATCTCTCGATGCCGGGGCTCACTGGCGTCGAAGCCATCGGCCAGCTGCGCCAGGCTGACGTCAAGGCGAAGGTGATCGTGCTCTCGATGTATGGCGACCCGCGCGTCGCCACGCAGATGATCGCCGCCGGTGCCTCCGCGTTTGTCGCCAAGCAGGGAGCCGGTGAGGAACTGCTGACCGCCATTGACGTGGTGACACACGGCGGCACCTACATCAGTCCGCAGATCGCGCAACGCGTGGCCTCATTCGCCAGCTCCGAGCCTCCGCTCGTGACGCTCACGCCACGTCAGCGCGAGGTCCTCCAGTTCATTGCCGGCGGCTACAGCGCGAGGGAGATTGCTGCCGCGCTCAATCTCTCGCCGCGGACGGTCGAGACGCACAAGTACGAGATCATGCGTGCGCTCGGGTTCCGCAAAGCCGCCGACCTCGTTCGCTATGCCACGTCGATCGGATTGATCGCGCGCTGACCGATCCGCGCACGTCCAGTCACCGAATCCACCTGAATCGGCCGCGCGGCCTCGCGGTCGCCCACGTCACGGCGTGGAGACGATCGCTGGCGGCACGCGCGTCGCCTGCACACCGGCGTCGAGCGGCAGGCTCCTTGCGACATGTGATGACGCATGGACGAATGGATGACGCGCTTCTGGGCTGACCTGATCAGCAGGGTCACCGGACGGTCATCGCGCTGAGCTCCCTCACACGTACGTAAGGCGATCGGCATGGAGTCCCTCCGCACCAAGCGTGACGACTCGACGAGCCTCGCGTTGTCGAGAACGATGCTCGCCCACGACCGCACCCTGATGGCATGGGTGCGGACGAGCACGTCGCTGATCTCGTTCGGGTTCACCATCTACAAATTCTTTCAATACCTGCGCGAGGACCGGCCACCGCAGGATGTCGAACGGCTGCTGGGGCCGCGCGGTGTCGCGCTCGTGATGATCGGTATTGGCGTCGGCGCGCTGGTGCTCGCGACGATCGACTACCGTCAGCAGCTGGGCGCCTTGCGCGAGCGATATTCGGCCTACGGTCCATTCCGCGGTTCGATCGCGCTGGCAGTCGCGTCCACGATCGCGGGGCTGGGAATCGTCGGATTCGTGCTGGTGTTGCTGCGCCAATGAGGGAGGCGACGGCCGTCGCCTCGCGTATCGAGTGCGTGCTAGCGCCCTGAGCGGGCGGACGCTTTCGGCGCCTGGTATCCGGTGCGAGTTCGAGCGAGCACACCCGGGTGATCGAGGACTTTCACGACCACGCGGCGAAACATCCCGTCGCGCTTGGCGTTCGTCGAGACATAGCCAAGCGTGTACTGCTGCGCGAGTTCGCTGGCGATGCGGCCGTAGATGCCTTGCAGATCATTGGCGTTGGTGGTCATGTAGGCGAGTCCACCGGTGGCTTCCGCGAACGAGCGCATCACGAAGTACGGCTGCGAGAATTGTTTGGACTTGAGGTCGTTCAGCCGGCGCGCCTCGAAGGGGTTCAGCAGCAGGATCGTGTAGAGCACGATGCCTGATTCCTTCGCAAGGTCCATCACGTCGTCATACTGCACAAGGCTCGACGTGTCCTGGCCATCAGAGAGCACGACGACCGCTTGTTTCCGGATCTCCTGGGTGCCACGCCGGCTGCGAATCATCTCGGTCATCGCCAGGTACAGGCCGTTGTACAGCGCCGTCGAGCCTCGTGGCCAGGTGGCGCGAATCGCTTGAGCCGCGGCGCTCACATCCCCGCCGAGCGGGTGAATGATGTTGGCTCTGTCGTTGAACTCTGTCACCGACACGCGATCAGTCCGCTGCGCAGTCTCGACGAGTCCGATGGCCGCGTTCTGAGCGACGGTCATGATGCCCGCCATACTCGAGGACGTGTCGAGGAGAATCGCGACATCCATGGGCAGTCGAGCCGATGAAAAGAACGACAGCTCTTGCGGCACGCCGTCCTCGAACACCGCGAAATCGGTGGCCGCTAGCCCACCGACGAGTTGGTCGTGCTGGTTGGTCAGGGTCACGTTGAGCGAGACGAGGTCCACCGCACTGCGGAACGCCGCCGTGGCTTCACGCGACTGAGGCTCCTGGGCATGCAGGGCTTCGCCGGCGCCGCCATACGATGCCGCTGTGGCCAGACAAACCGTCACGGCCAGGCCGAAGAGGCGAGTCGAATGCGCCATGAACGTCGGCACATCTCGCAAGCCAGGTACCACGACGTGCGTGTCGCTCCGCGTTGCGACCGAGGCATTCGGAGACGTGCGCACACAACGGAGATGCGCGCTGACGCCGCGCCGCCTCGCGGCGCTTCCGCGAGAAATCGCGGAAAACGTGACGGCTGACGTGTGCGAACTCCCGGCACAGTTGGCGGCCTGAGTCTTGCGAACGACGTCGGCGGGAGCGTGTCTATGGCGTGCACCAACAATGCGCACTTCTCAGATGTTGCGAGCGACAGCGGTGCGGCGCCGACACCATCACCAGAGCCGTTTCCCGGCATGGTCTGGATACCCGGGGGCACGTTTCAGATGGGCTCCGACAAGCACTATCCCGAAGAGCGGCCCGCCCACCATGTGTCCGTCGATGGGTTCTGGATCGACCGCCATCCGGTCACGAACGCACGTTTCGAGACATTCGTCGTCGCCACGAATCATGTGACGTTCGCCGAAATCCCACCTGATCCACGCGACTATCCTGGCGCGCTGCCGGACATGCTGTACGCGGGCTCGCTCGTCTTCGTGAAGCCGAACGGTCCAGTCGATCGCCGGAACGTCGGGAACTGGTGGCAATACATGCGTGGCGCAGACTGGCGCCATCCACAGGGACCTCGCAGCTCGATTCACGGCAAGTCGGACCATCCCGTCGTGCACGTGTCATTTGCTGATGCCGAGGCATTCGCGCGTTGGGAGGGCAAGGAACTGCCGACCGAAGCCGAATGGGAGTTCGCAGCGCGTGGTGGTCTCGACGGTGCGACCTACGCATGGGGGGACGAGTTCTTTCCTCAGGAACGGCCGATGGCGAACACCTGGCAGGGAGAGTTCCCGTGGAGCAACCTTGTCACTGATGGCTACGAGGGCACATCGCCGGTCGGCGTCTTTCCTTCGAATGGGTACGGTCTATACGACATGATCGGCAACGTCTGGGAGTGGACGACGGACTGGTACGAGCCTCGTCATCCAGCGGACGCGATGAAGGCGTGCTGCATCCCGCGCAACCCGCGCGGCGGCGTCGAGACCGCGAGCTACGATCCCTCGCAGCCTGAAATCCGGATCCCGCGCAAGGTGTTGAAAGGCGGCTCGCACTTGTGTGCGCCGAACTACTGCCGGCGCTATCGTCCGGCGGCTCGCTTCCCGGAGCCGATTGACACGTCAACCTGCCACGTTGGATTTCGCTGCATCGTTCGTGGAGCGCCGCCGGCGCCATGATCGAAGCGGTGTTGCACACATCGGCCGAGTTCGCCGCACTGGCGATCAAGGCAGTCGCCGTGCTGCTGGTGACGTGGGGGTCAGTCGAAGCAGCTGCCGGATGCGTCGGACTCGTTGTCCGTCGTCAGACCGGTCACGGCGCGCGCAAGGCGGTGTGGCGACGATACGGTGTCTGGCTCGTTCTGGGTCTTGAATTCGAGCTCGCCGCCGACATCGTCGAAACGGTCATCTCGCCCGAGTGGATCGACATCGCGCAACTCGGCGCGATCGCCGTGATTCGTACGTTCCTGAATTACTTCCTGGAAAAAGATCTCGACGCGTCCGCGCGCGAGCCAGAACTGACTATGCGCTTGAGCGAGTCGAGAGCCAGCTGACCAGCAGATTCGCCCAGGGGATCTCCGAGTAGAACAGCACCAGAAACCAGGTGGCGACGTACGTGGCGCGGAGCAGGCGTTGCTCGGGACGGCACAGCGCCACCCCCATTGTCAGAAGCAGCCACCCGAAGCCGGCCACTGGTGCAATCGCGTAGGTGACGCCGCAGAACAGCAGGAGACTCACGTGGTGCAGCGAGCTCGCGCGTCCAGCCGGTGGACGCAGAAAGGTGAGTGCGACAAGCGCCTCGAGGATCAGCACTCCCCACGTGGACATGAGCACCAGATAGCGGAACGCCGGCGGGTCTGACGGAAGTGGAGGATCCAGGAGCTCAGCGCCCTCTGGGAGCGGAGCGAGAAGGTCGCGGTTGTATGTCAGCTGCGTCGCACTGAGCTGGCCGAGCAGCTGCACTGAGTCCGTAAACCTCGCGTCGGTCAGCCAGGTCACTCGAAAGAACCGTCCGTCGAGGTAATCGGGCGACAGGAAGGCCTTCCAGATCACCGCCATGAGAAAGGCTACCCCGATCAACCGACGGGCGCTGATGGCGAGTGCGCGCGCCGGATCCACGGCGCTGAGCGACAAGGCGAGCGCCAGACACCAGTACGCCAGCAGATAAATGTGATTGTCCGGCAATGGCCAGTCCGCGACGATGCGCACAGCCAACAACACCGTCAGCACGTACCACGTCACAGACGAGGTCAGCGCACGTGGTGAGAGGATGGCCCAGCCCGCCGCGGCGAGAATCAGCGGACGAACGCCCCACGGCCCCATAGGCCGCAAGAGCAACTCGACGGCCGTCAGTCGAAGGATCAGCTCCACGTCCGTCAGTTCGCGAGCGGCGGCCGCTCAATCGGAATCGTGAGGGTGCGGAGGCGACGCTCGCTGGCTCTCAGCGGCTGGTCGGCGAATTCGATTCTCCACACTTCAACGCGAACGGTGGCCACGTCGCGACCCTCACGTAGCTCGCGTGCCCCGACGGCTTTGCCGAGACGGGTCATGAAGCGATCGGACGGGAAGAGCTGCGCGCGAGTCGCCGCCATCTCGAGCGAGGCGGTCACGTTCGTCTCTTCGGATCGTCCAGGAGCATCGACGAACAGGCGCACATAGCGAAAGGAGCCGCCGTCGTTGGTCGCGAACATGCCGAAGCCGCCGCCTTTCCATGGGCTCAGATCGCCGACTCTGACCAGCACGACTTGTGTGAGCGCGACCGCGAGCAGGAGTCCCGCCGGGAGCAGCGCCCGCCAGTCGGCGACGATGCGGAGAGCGGGCATGAGTCCTCCGAGCTGGCTGTGGGAAGCACACGTGCTGCCAGCGGGCGCGCGGGCTAACGCGCAGAATCTGTTGGTGTTGTCACGACCTCTCGCGAACCCCCGTCACATGCCGTGGAGGCGTGGCGGGAGCGGCGTACCACTGATCGCGGGGGACGATGGCGGGGTGTTCAGGATCGGCTTCATAGTTGGGCGACATGATCTGAACCCCGTGTTCGTTGAAGGCATCCTGAATGTTGGCCAGAAGCGCATTCAACACCTCGGCGTGGCTCGCTCGGCAATCGAGGGCAACGATCAGCTGGTAGCGAATGTAGAAGTCCTCGAGCGCGCGCTGGAGCACCCGGGGCGGAGGGTCGCGCATCACCATCTCCGTTCGCGCTGCCGCCATCGTCAGCAACGCCTCAACCTGGCGCCACGGCGTCGAGTAGCCGATCGTGATTTCGGTGTCGAGGCTCAGGTGCGGTGTGCCTTCCGTGCGCGTGTAGTTGGTCATGCTCTGACCGATGACGACGGCGTTCGGCACGGTGATGAGCTCGCCTCGGAAGGTCCGCAGCTGCAGCGAGAACATGCCCATGCGGGTGACGCGTCCGGAGACTTCACCGGTTCGCACGACATCACCGACACGCAGTCCTCTCGAATACGTCAGCGTCAATCCGCTCATCAGCTGATTGACCAGTCCTGCCGAGCCGAGCGACATGATGATGCCGACGAACACCGTCACGCCTTTGAATGCGTCAGTGTCGCTGCCCGGCACGTACGGATAGGCGATAACCGCTGCGAAGAGCCACAAGGCGGCAGCAACGAGGCGACGGCTGGCGCGTGCTGTATCCGGTGACGTCCAGGCCGATGTGATCGAGCCCCGCTCGACGGCGTCGAAGAATGCATTCGTGACGCCGATCGCCCCTCTCGTCAACACGACGATGATCGCCACGATCAGCAGGTCGGGGACGGCTTGCGCGCCGCCCAGGGCGGCGCGGCCGAGCAGCGCGAGCAGTCGTCCACGCAGCGATTCGCCCCAGGGCCGAGTATAGGGAAACTGCCGCAGCACGAATGCGACCCAGAGGTAGGTCAAGAGCAAGGCGAGCGCGATCAGCGTGCCGACGACAACGATCCGGGCGAATGCGGTGATCCAGGTATCGCGTTCGACCCACCACTGGCCCGCGACGCGATCGAGATTTCGGCCTGCGACGTCGTGTACGCGGGCCATCGCCCGCCGTTTGGCGCGCGCCAACACCACAATCAACGCGAGAAAGAGGATCGTCACTCCCGCGGCCCGCACACCGCCAACGAGGAGATGATTCGTTCCGCGGAGCTCGCGCGCTTCGGCGAGCGCCACCATCAAGCCGTCGCGAGCCTCGGCGCCGCGCTGCTCGAGCGTTTCGCCGGCCTGGCGATTCAGATCCGCGGACGCGACGTGCAGAACGTCGGTGTTGCCGACGCGGAGGATCAGCACACCGTTGATGACCGGCGTCGACACTGGTCCGAGCCTGTCGTCCGCGACCAGGCGATCGAGAATCGCCGTCGCGTTACTCGCACGGTCTGCAGGCGTGTCCGTGAGGATCCTGGCGCGCAACGTGGTGATCGGACGATTCAGGTACGTGAACACCACGCTCTGACTGGCAGGCAGCGTCTCAGCCAGCGTGGGTGCTGATGGTGACGACTCGGCGGGCGGCTGAGCATTCACCGAGTGCGCCGCACACAGCGACATGCTCAGCATCAGCCACGTACGAACCGTCCTCCGCCACCGACGAGAGCCGGTCATCGCCGATCGCATGAGCAATCCGCGCGCCGCGGCCGGTCGCGTCCGAACGCTCATGTCCGCGTGTGCCCGCGAGCGTCCCGCGATGGCTCGCGGGAGTTCGTGCGGCGCAGAGACCTTTCGGCCTGAACGACGCCGTACGCCTGGTCAGGAATTTGAAGCGGATCGGCCGCGATGGCTACTGTCGAGCGCGGTCTCGCTGAACGTCTGCTCGCGCCTGTCGCGGATGTCCGTCGTGGCGAAGCCGGCAGCGTGCTGCTGATGGGGCTGACGATGCTCCTGCTGCTCGCGGCCTACTACATGCTCAAGACCGCACGCGAGGCGCTGATCCTGTCGCAGGGGGGCGCTGAGGTGAAGACCTACTCGTCGGCCGGGCAGGCGATGCTTCTGCTGCTGATCATTCCTGTCTTCAGTGCGCTGGCGTCGCGCGTGGCTCGAGCGAAGCTCGTGGCCCTGGTGACGTCGTTCTTCATCAGCAACGTCATCCTCTTCACCATCTTTGGACCGGGACGCGAGTTCGTCGGAATCGTGTACTTCCTCTGGGTGGGCATCTTCAACGTGATGGTCGTGGCGCAGTATTGGGGCTTTGCCAACGACTTGTACACTCCCGAGCAAGGCAAGCGACTGTTTCCGATCGTAGGCCTCGGCAGCAATCTCGGCGCCTGGCTCGGATCGGCCTACGCGAGCGTCGCGATTGCGGCGATCGGACCTTATCCGTTGATGCTCATCGCCGCTGGTGTGCTCGCCACCTGTCTGATCCTCGCATTGCTCGTGCACCGTCGCCAGGTGCGCCTGACCCCGCCGCAGAAAAGGAAAGAGGGCGAGCAGCCGCTTTCGAAGGCGGGGGCGTTCGAGTTGATTCGCCGCGATCGGTATCTCATGTACCTGGCCGCGTTGACCGTCGTCATCAACGTCGCGACGACCTCGAGTGATTACCTTTTTGGCCGCCTGCTGGTCGATGCATCGATCGCGCAATTCGGAGACGGAGCGGACAGCGCCACAGCGCGCGAGCGATTCATCGGGGCGACGTACGGCGGGGTCTACAGCGGCATCAACCTGGTGAGCTTTCTGGTGCAGTTCTTCCTCGTCTCGCGTGTCTTCAAGTACATCGGCGTGGCCAACGCCTTGTTCTTCCATCCTTTTGTCGGTCTCGCCGGCTATCTGCTGATGATGGGCCGACCGTCGCTCGACGTCGTCCGCTGGTTCAAGACGGCCGATGCCAGCCTCGATTACTCGCTTGACAACACCGCGCGACAGGCGCTGTGGCTGCCAACGAGCCGCGAGGCCAAGTACAAAGCCAAGCAGGCCGTCGATTCGTTCTTCCAGCGTGCCGGCGACGTCACGCAAGCGGGAATCGTCTTCGTGGGCAATCTGCTGTCGTTCGGAGTTCCCACGTTCGCTGCGCTGAACACCGGGCTGGTCATCGTCTGGCTGGTGATTGTGACTCGGCTCAGAGCGTTGTACCGCGAGCGTGAGCAGCCGCCGGCCAAGGCCGTCGCGGCGTAGCAGGCCACAACCCCATTCGCATGGGCTGGACGCTGTGTGCAGCGGTGTCTTGACGAATGGCAGCCATGCAGAGCTACCATTCGAGGCTCCGATGCCTCAGCTCGATCGAGCCATCGTTCGTCACCCGTACTTGGCGGCGCTCGTCACCGCGGCGGGCTATTGGGCGGGCACTCAGGTCGGTCTTCTCCTCAGCCGTCCGGTCTGGCGGTCTCAGTCATGTGGCCGCCCAATGCGATGCTGCTCGCGGCGCTCCTGATCACGCCGAGATCCGCGTGGCCGCTCTATCTGCTGGCGATTCTTCCGGTACACCTCGCCACGCAGCTGTCACACGCCATTCCGCTGGCCACGTCGGTCGGCTGGTACTTCACCAACACGGGCGAAGCGGTCTTGGCGGCGGTCGTGCTGCAGCGGCTGCGCGCACCGCGCGAGCTGTTTCAGACGGTTGGTGGCGTGCTCCTGTTTCTGACTGTCGGCGTCATCGCGGTGACTGGGCTGATGTCGTTCATCGATGCCGCGGTCGTCGTCTTCACTGGCTTTGATCACAACTTCTGGATCCTCTGCCGACAGCGCTTTGCCTCGAATGCACTCGCGACCTTGACGTTGGTGCCGGCCATCGTGATGTTCGGGACCTCGTCGTTCAGTCATCTTCGCAAGATGCCACGGAGCCGCTACCTCGAAGGCGCGCTGCTGGCTGCCGGCACGCTGGTCATCGTGAATCTGCTCTCGGCGTGGTACGGCCACTCGTTGCAGGGCACGCTTGGGCTTGCGTATACGCTGTTGCCGCTGCTCGTGTGGGCGGCCGTGCGTTTCGGTCCTTTCAGCGTCGGCCTGCTGCAGCTGGTGTCCACGTCGGCGATTCTCTGGGCGGCTCTCAACCGCGCGCCGCCGTTCTTATTGAGTGAGGTGCTGTCGCTCCAGATGCTGCTGGCGATGCTGAACAGCCTCTCCCTCACGCTCTCGGTCGTGATGTCCGAGAGCCGTCGTTTGCAGGCGTTCCACAGCACGGTACTCAATTCGATGCGCAATGCCGTCGCGATCACCGATGCCGATGGCGTGGTGATCGACGCCAACCCCTCATGGACCGCGGCCGGGCCGATGCGTGCACAGTGCCGTCTGGATGGTGTGCCGGTGCATGCGCAGTACTTCGACGATCGCCGGCGGGCCGCTGACGATTCTCCTGACGCGGCACGCATGCTGAGCGGACTCGATACCGTCTTGACGGGTTCGCGGAAGCTGTTCGAGATGGAGTACGCCTGCCAGGACACCGACCAGCCGCGATGGTTCTCGGTCTCGGTCGTCCCGTTGAAAGGGGCGCAGCCTGGCGCCGTGATCACGCACAACGACATGACCGAGGTGAAGCGCAACGAAGCGGTGACGCAGCAGCTGCGGGAAGAACTGGCTCAGGCCGGACGGGTCATGACGATGGGGATGCTGTCGGCGTCATTGACCCACGAGTTGAGCCAGCCGCTCTCAGCCATTCTCGTCAATGGACAGGCGGCGCACCGGCTGTGCGCGCGGGGCGTCGAAGACAGTGGGCCGGAGCTGCAGGAGATTCTCACCGACATCATCACCGCAAGCCGGCGCGCCGGGGGCATCCTGCAGCGGCTTCGACGATCGTTCGGCAGCGGATCGACGAGGCACGCTGAGCCGCTCAATCTCAACGACGTCGTGCGTGACGTTCTCGAGCTGACACGCAGCGATCTCATCCGACAAGGGATCTCCGTGGACCGCCAGCTGGCCACGGACCTTCCGTGCATCTCCGGCGACCGCGCGCAACTGCAGCAGCTGGTTCTGAACCTGGTCGTCAATGCGTGCGACGCCGTGCGCGACAACACGGTGGGCGACCGTCAGATCACCGTCACGACGAGTGCCGGTGAGGCCGCCATGCAGTTGGTGATTGCGGATATCGGAACTGGCATCGACGCCGCACAGCTCGGCTCGATATTCGAGCCGTTTTTTACCACCAAACGTGAAGGCCTTGGTCTCGGACTGGCGCTGTGCCGATGGATCGTGCTGGCCCATGGCGGACAGCTGACGGCCGAGAACAATGCGGGGAGGGGCGCGACGTTCCGCTGCGTGCTGCCGCTACTCGATCCGCGACAGCAGCCGGACGAGGTCCGTCACTGAGCCGACGGCCAGCTTCTGCATCGCGCGGGCGCGATGAATCTTGACGGTGCGTTCGCTGGCACCGAGTTCATCGGCGATCTGCTTGTTGAGCAGACCTCGTGCGACGAGCTCGCACACCTGCCGCTCTCGCGGCGTCAGCCGACGGAGGAGCGCTTTGGCTTGCTCGCTCTCGTGGCGGCGCGCCAGGCGAACGGCGTCCAGTTCGACCGCGCGTGCCACCGCATCGAGCAGGCGCGAATCCTCGACCGGCTTCTCGAGAAAGTCCACCGCGCCGGATCGCATCGCCGAGGCCGTGGATCGCACGTCGCCATATCCGCTGACGAAGATGATGGGCATGTCCACGTGGGCATCTCTCATCAACTGCTGCAGCTGCAGGCCGTCGATTTCAGGCAGCCTCAGATCGAGGATGAGACAGGAGGGTGCGTCGATCGGCGTGTGCTTCAGGAATTCGGACGCCGTGGGGAAGGTGTCCACGGCGAAGCCTTCGACGCGCAGGATCCGTGCAAAGGCGCGCAGCGTCTGCGCATCGTCGTCGACGATGAACACATGACGCTGCGAGCGAGTAGAGTCGAGCAACAACGTAACTTAGCGTAACCCAAGGCGATCGACCGCGGAGAAACTTGTTGCACACGATATGCAGTCGATAACCTGTTCGCATTAGAAGTTGTAACCAATCTCAAACCTGATCGACGGCAGCGCATACGCGCTGCTCTTCAGCTCCAGAAACAGCCCCTCTCTGGCCTGAACCCCGAGGAGGAAGTTGAATCCGATATCGGAATCGAGATCACCGAAGTCGATCTTGCCGCGGTCGGTCTCTTCCGCGAAGTTGCGGTGCGAGAAGGTCAACGCCGGGCCGCCGCCGGCATAGATGTTCCAACGGCTTGTCCGTTGCGTCACGGGAAGACGATACACGCCTTCGAAGTTCAACCCGACAAATGTCGTGAGCTCGCCGAACCCCAGTTCGAAGTTGGGACGCGCGTAGACGTTCTCATTGAAGAATGGCCCCATCTGCGAGTGGACCCCGAACATGAACAGCTCCGGATCCAGCGACGACGCGGCGCGGGCGCCGAGACGCCAGCGGCGCGCCTGCCGCTGAATATCCCTTTCGAGCTGGCGCACAGACGCCGGCACCGGTTCTTCTACAGGGTCCGGTGCTGGTACGTCACCGGTCAACGCCGCGACTTTCGGCGGCGCCGGCCCCGTGACCACCACGGAATCGGCAATCGGCGGCGCGGTCGCATCGCCGGTCGGCGCGAACGTGACCTTCACCGGCGCCTGCATCGGAATCGTCTGAGGTCGCGCCGTATCGCGGTCGAGCACGAACACCTGATAGAGTCCGTCGGTCGTTTTCACGACGACGGTGGCCTTCGACGTGGAGACGACGGTTCCTTCGAGCGAACCCAGTTTTGGTGCCTGCGGGCTGCTCTGAGCATTCGCCGCGACAGCACTCATCCCCAAAGAGACAAAAACAAAACTCGCCAGCATTCGCGATGATGTCCGCATGTGTTCCCTCGCGGGCGCATGCGGGTGCATACGTCGTGCCGCGGGTCACGCGCATGTGTCGGTCCGCTGGCAGCGATTTCGCTCATCACTCTCACGTCTTTGTCGCGTAGCAGACCAAGTGTGAGAAACCACGCTGGTTTCTCGATCGTGAAAAGAGACCGCGGGCTCTTGGGCTCGCGACGGTGTGTCGCCGGCCACGGTATGTCGTGACGGTCACGCGCCGTCTGAACTGTTGGGAGCAGATTCTATGAAGTCCTTGCTTGCCCTCATCGTGACTGCTGCGTTGGTAGCGGCGTGCTCGTCGAGCGAACCGCAGCAGGCTGCGAGCTCCGCACCACCACAATCCACGAGCGCACAGCCAGCGACGCCGCCGCCCGCGGCGCCGACGCCGTCGCCAGCTCCGCCTGCAGAAGTCGCCAGTCAGCCGTCGCCAGCGCCGCAGCGTCAAGCGGCACCGTCCGCCTCGACGTCCACACGAGCCACGACGCCAGCGCCCGCACCACCTCCTGTCGCAGCGGCCGCGCCACCGGCACCAGCACCGAAGCCGGTTGAACCACCGCCTCCACCGCCACCGGCGTTTAGAGACGTCACCATTCCCGCTGGCACCTCACTCAGCGTGACGGTGCTCAGTAATCTCGCATCGAACACCAGCCAGGTCGAGGATGTCGTCAAAGCGGCATTGGCGGCGCCGATCGTGATCGACGGCACGACGGCCGTGCCGAAGGGTGCTGAAGTGAGAGGCGCGATCAGCGATGTCAAGGAGTCGGGACGTGTGAAAGGCAAAGCATCAATCGGCCTCGCCTTCGATCGCATCGTCGTCCGAGGCGAGACGCATTCGATTCAGACGGCGCGCGTGCTGCTTGAAGCACAGGACAAGAAGAGTGACGACGTGAAGAAGGGTGGTGTCGGTGCTGGATTGGGCGCCGTGGTCGGCGGGATTGCCGGCGGTGGCACGGGGGCCGCAATCGGAGCCGTCGCCGGAGGCACGGGCGCTGTGCTCGGCACGAAAGGTCGTGAAATCCAAGTGCCCGCCGGGACGGTTGTCAACGTCCTGCTGCAGGCGCCGCTGACGGTGCAAGTGCCGAACAAGTAGCGAGCGGACATCGCCACATGATTCGGCATCTGGTACGCCAGCTCGCACTGCTGGCTCTGATAGTGACGGTCCTCGGCGGATCGCCGCACGCAGCGTTGGCGCAGTTGCTCACGCAGCACGTCAAGGGGGCCGTCGGCCTCAAGGCTGGCTCGCAGCCGCCGCCCGGTGGCTACGTGCCATTGCCGATTGCGTATCTCTACAACACCGACAAGGTGAAGGACCGCAACGGTGACAGGTTGCCAGGAAATGCGGACCTCACCTCGGCGTTCTTCGGCGTGGGGTACAGCCAGGTCACCACGAAGAAGATTCTCGGCGGGTTCTACGGGTTCGCGGTGCTGTTCCCCGTTGGCGCCAACAATCGCATTCAAGGCACGGAGATCGACGCGAACCCCGGCGCCGGCTTCACGGATTCCGCATTCACACCCATCAGCCTCGGCTGGCACCGCACGCGCGCGGACTTCGTGACGGCCTTCAACATCTTCGCGCCAACCGGCAAATACACCGATGGTGCCAATGACAATACGGGACTCGGTATGTGGGGATTCGAGCCCGTCGTCGGCACGACCGTCTATCTCGACGGCGAAAAACGCTATCACGCGGCCACGGAATTCTCGTTCGATTTCCAGTCGAAGAAGGAAGACAGCGAGACGAAGGTCGGCAATCAGATGAACATCGATGGCGGTGTGGGCACTGATCTCCTCAAAGGTGGCCTTTCGACGGGGCTGGCGTATTACGCCTCCTTCAAATTGAGCGACGACGAGATCGAAGGGCTGCCAGGCATTCTGATTCGCGGCAAGAACAAGGTGTTCGGGCTCGGTCCCGAAGCGACGCTGGCCATCGCCGCGAAGAACAAGGTCTATGGCTTCGTGACGGTGCGCTATTTCTGGGAAGTCTATGCACGCACGACGACACAGGGCAGTTCCTTCCTGATCCAGGGGACGCTCTTGACCAAGCCGGTCACGGTCCCAGGAACGTGATCGCGACCCGAAGGGAGATCGAACAATGCCGGACGACAAGAAGAAACCGAACATCCTCATCATCTGGGGCGACGACATCGGCTGGTTCAACATCAGCGCCAACAACCAGGGCATCATGGGCTACCGCACGCCCAACATCGATCGCGTCGCCAAAGAGGGATGCAACTTCACCGACTGGTACGGCCAGCAAAGCTGCACCGCCGGACGCGCCGCGTTCATCACCGGGCAATCGCCGATTCGCACAGGCCTCACGAAGGTTGGTCTGCCCGGCGCCGATCTTGGTCTCCGGCCGGAAGACCCGACGATCGCCGATGTGCTCAAGCCGCTCGGCTACGTCACCGGTCAGTTTGGCAAAAACCACCTCGGCGACCGTGACGAGTTCCTGCCCACGGCGCACGGCTTCGATGAGTTCTTCGGCAATCTCTATCATCTGAACGCCGAGCAGGAGCCGGAGCATCCGGACTATCCGAAGGATCCCGAGTTCAAGAAGAAGTTTGGTCCGCGCGGTGTGCTCCACTCGTACGCGAATGCCGACGGTACTCAGAAGATCGAAGACACCGGCCCGCTCAACATGAAGCGCATGGAGACGGTGGACGAGGAGTTCCTCGATGCGAGCCTGAAGTTCATGGAGAAAGCGGTCAAGGACAGCAAGCCGTTCTTCTGCTGGTGGAACTCCACCCGAATGCACATCTTCACGCACCTGAAGAAAGAGTCGCAGGGCAAGACAGGCCTCGGTATTTACCCCGATGGCATGGTCGAGCACGACGGTCACGTCGGCAAGCTGCTCGACAAGCTCGATCAGCTCGGCATCACCGACAACACGATCGTGATGTATTCAACCGATAACGGCGCCGAGGTCATGAGCTGGCCCGACGGCGGGACGACACCGTTCCGCGGTGAAAAGGATACGAACTTCGAGGGCGGCTGGCGTGTGCCGTGCGCGATCCGCTGGCCCGGAGTGGTCAAAGCGGGCACGATCTCCAACGACCTCTTCTCGCACACCGACATGCTGCCCACGCTCGCCGCCGCAGCAGGGGAGCCCGACATCGTCGAGAAGCTGAAGAAGGGCCACAAAGCAGGAAACAAAACGTTCAAAGTGCACATCGACGGCTACAACCTGCTGCCGTTCCTCAAGGGGGAGGTGAAGGAGAACCCACGCAAGGGCTTCCTCTACTGGAGCGACGACGGCGATCTGTTTGCGCTGCGCTTTGGCAATTGGAAGGCCACGTTCATCGAGCAGCGTGCGCGTGGTTTGGGTGTGTGGTTTGAACCGCCAGTGGCCCTGCGCGGGCCACATCTCTACAACCTTCGCAGCGACCCGTTCGAGCGGGGCACCGAAGATGCCACGATGTTCTACGACAAGTGGAAGGCCGATCACACTTTCCTGCTCGTTCCCGCGCAGGCGCTCGTCGGCGAGTTCCTGAAGACGTTCAAGGACTTCCCGCCGCGGCAGCGGCCGGCCAGCTTCAGCATCGACCAGGCGCTCGAGAAAGCGCGCAAGAGTCAGGAGGCCATGGCTACGAGCGGCGGCGCCGGCGTGAAGTAGTGATGATTGCAAGTCGCGGAGAGATGCGCACGCCGGAGGTCGCGACAAGCACGAACCATGCGCTTGTCGGCACGGATCCGGTGTGCGCGTTCTACACGGCGCACCCATACCCACCGCCGGTCACCAATCTCGATCGCGCGCGTGAGGAATGGCAGGACGCCGATCGCCGCCGGGCCGAGCACCATCTGCTCTGGCCCGACAAGCCGTACTACGCCGATCTCGACATCCTCGTCGCCGGTTGCGGTACGTGGCAGGCTGCCAAGTACGCGATCTGCCGGCCGCGTGCGCGCGTCGTCGGTATCGACGTCAGCGCGACGAGTCTCGAGCACACCGACCAGTTGCGGCGGAAGTACGGGCTCAGCAACCTCCAGATTGAGCAGCGATCGATCGAGCAGGTCGAGGCGATGGAGCAGCAGTTCGATCTCATCGTGTGCACGGGCGTGCTGCACCATCTCGTGCATCCCACCGCCGGCTTGCGCGAGCTTCGTTCGGCATTGAAGCCGGACGGTGCGTTGTATCTGATGGTGTATGCGCCGTATGGCCGAACCGGGATCTACATGATCCAGGAATACTGCCGCAGGATCGGGATAGGGACGACTGGTCGGGAGATCGAGGATCTCAGCGCTGCGCTCGAGGCGCTGCCTCGGTCCCATCCGTTGCGAATCGCGTTGGCCGCGTCACGCGATGCGCGAAACAGCGATGCCCTGGCCGATGCACTGCTGAACCCTCGTGACCAGTCGTTTGCGGTGCCGCAACTGTTCGAATTGCTCGATCGCGGCGGCCTGACGTTTGGGCGCTGGTACTGGCAGGCGCCGTACCTGCCGCAGTGCGGCGCCTTCGCGGCGACGCCGCACGCCGATCGGGTCGCGACGCTGACTCCGGTTCAGCGCTATGCGGCAATGGAGTTGTGGCGCGGGACGATGACGTCGCACAGCCTCGTCGCCTACCGGAACGATGCGCCCAGCGAGGCCGTGAAGGTTCATTTCGACGATGAGCGCTGGCAGCGCTATGTGCCGATGCGGTTGCCACACACGGTGTGCATCGAGGAGCGGCTTCCGGCAGGGGCGGCGGCTGTGCTGTTGAATAGAAGCCACCAGCATCACGATTTGATCGTCGCCATTACGGCGCAGGAGAAGCGGATGTTCGACGCGATCGATGGACACCGGACGATCGCGGAGATCGCGGCCGAGGCTGGGGCCGCACCGCTTCGCTCGGCAATGACGTTGTTCGAGAGACTCTGGCAGTACGATCAGGTGGTCTTCGACACGTCGGCCGAATCTACGTCATGCCGCTATCTCCTGTGATCGAGTCGCGAATCTCCGTCGTCCAGTAGGCGGTGATCTCGCCACTGGGCCATTCGCGGACGACCAGCAGGGCGTCGTGCTCCCCGACGAAGACCAGGGGCCACTCGTGGGTCGGCGTCTGATGGCGTCGGCTGACCAGCGCTTTCACCGTCGCCAAATCTCGTTTGATCTCCGGGTCGAAGCCCTGCCACATCAGTCGGCCCTCGTCTCCTCGTCCGCCTCATCCTCATTATAGACGGCACGCCCCGTGCTCCTCCCGATGATCCATGGGACAGGTGCGCGGTATTTCCCGAACGATCGTCGCGGCCTGGTCGCGGGACTCGCGGAATGTCGCGGCGCGCCTTCGCGGATTGCGAGCCGGACTAGCGGGTGTCCCCGTCGTGCTCGTCGCGATGGCGACGCCACTGTTTGCGCAGCCGGCCGCCCAGGGGCGCGAGGCGGAAATCGTCGCGGCGCAGACGGCCAAAGCGGGCGACTTGAAGCCGTACGAAGTCGGAAAGTTTGAGAAGTGGGTCAATCGCGCAGAGGACCTGGCGCTGAGCGGGAGGCTCCATTGGCACCCGTTCTTCGACAGTGCCTACGCGGGCGGAGGCTTCACGCTCGGCGCGGGGTACATCCGTCACGTCAGCAGCTACAACACACTCGACGTGCGTGGCAGCCTCACCCCGTCGGGGTACAAGCGGATGGAGGCCGAGTTCCTGGCGCCTCGCCTCTTCAATCGCCGCGGCGCGCTCTCAGTGATTGGTGGCTGGCGCGAAGCGACGCAGGTCGGCTTCTATGGATTCGGGACTGCCGGCACGTCCAAGGACGATCGCGCCAACTACTCGTTCGACCAGCCCTATGCGCAGGCCTTGCTCGACTTCCGCCCGACGCGCCGGCTGTTCGTGCTGAGCGGCGGTCTCGAGATCAGCAACTGGGATCAGGATTCAGGCAGCGGTTCAGCGCCATCGGTTGACGCCGTCTACTCGCCGGCAACGCTTCCTGGGCTCGGCGCGAGTCCGACATACCTGCACTCACAGGCGGGAGCTGCGCTCGATTGGCGCGCCGCTCCCGGTTACGCGCGAACCGGCGGTTATGTGGCGGTCACGGGCCATGACTTCGCCGACACGGACGACCAGTTCGGCTTCCGGCGCGTGGACTACGACGTCATTCAGCACGTGCCGATCGGGCGCGACAGCTGGGTGCTCTCGCTGCGCGGCCGTGTCGAAACGACGTTCGTCGGCGATGGCGACACGATCCCCTTCTTCATGCAGCCGGCACTCGGCGGCGGCTCCTCGTTGCGTGGCTTTGCCAGCTGGCGCTTTCGCGATCGTCACAGCCTGCTCATGTCGGCCGAGTGGCGCGTGCTCGTGAATCGGTTCCTCGACACGGCCGTGTTCTATGACGCCGGCAAGGTTGCCAGCCGCACGTCCGATCTGGATTTCGATGGACTCAAGAGCGACTACGGCTTCGGCTTCCGGTTTCACGGACCGATCGCGACGCCGCTCCGGATCGAGTTGGCGAAGAGCAACGAGGGACTGGTGCTCGTCTTCTCGGCGCACGCTCCCTTCTAGAGGACGAGATGCGACTGTCTTCCCCGTCTGGTCTGTTGATTGCGCTCCTGGCCGCCTCCGGACTGACGGTCGCCACGGCGGGGCAGAAGTTCCATCACGACGATCCGCTCACACGCGAGCCGGACAGCCAGGATGCGGCAAAGGTTCAGGAGTCGGAGATCGGGCTGACCTTCAACCTCGCCTACAACCTGTTCGTGACCGCCTCCACGCAGCCAGAAAATGTGCGGGCACAGAACGTCAACACGATCGACGAGGTGCCGGACTCGAGCTGGTTCGCGAACCGCATCGGCGCGCACCCGCTGACCGCGTCGGACATCCTCCAACAGTCCACGCCTGGTCCGCCTCCGGCCGACATGAAGTGGACCGTCATCCGGGAGAAGTCGTCAGGCTTTGCGCCAGGGTTCACGGCGCGAGACGCCAAGGGCGAGACGTGGTTCATCTCGTTCGATCCGCCGTCCAACCCCGAAGGCGCGACGGCGGCGATGGTTATCGCGAACCGGATCTTCTGGGCCCTGGGCTATAACCAGGTCGAAACATTTCTCACCACCGTCGAGCGCCATACCCTGCAGATCGATCCTGAGGCGACGGTGCGTCGTCCTTCGGGCGCGCGCACGCCGATGACCCAGGCCGACCTCGATGAAGTCTTCGAGCGCGCTGCGCGCCGGAGCGACGGCCGCTACCGCGCAGCCGCAGGCCGTCTGCTTCCCGGGCGCGTGATCGGCGGATTCAGGTACAGAGGCACACGGTCCGACGACCCGAACGACGTCATACCCCACCAGCATCGGCGCGAGCTGCGTGCGCTGCGGGTGTTTGGCGCGTGGACCAATCTGACCGACATGAAGGCAGGCAACACCCTGGATACCGTCGTCAAACGCGACGGCCGTTTCGTCGTCGTCCACTACTTGCAGGATGTCGGATCGACCTTCGGCATGGGCGCCAATGGGCCGCACGATTGGGATGAAGGGTGGGAGTATCTCTACGAGGGTGACCCGTCGCGGAAGCGCCTGCTCTCGATGGGTGTCGCGCGTAGTCCGTGGCAGACCGCGCACTACGACGAACGTCCCGCCATCGGCCGTTTCGAGGCCGAGAGCTTCGATCCGTTGATCTGGAAACCGCGAGTGCCGACCGCCGCATATATCGAAATGCGCGATGACGACGCATTCTGGGCGGCGCTCCGCGTGATGGCGTTTGACGATGCCACCATTCGTGCGCTGGTGGCAGCCGGTGAGTACAGCGATCCGGCTGCGGCAGCGCAGCTGACGGCCACCCTGATCGCGCGCCGCGACAAGATCGGCCGCACGTATCTCACACGGATCAATCCGATCGTCGCCCCGGTCCTCGACCCAAGCGGCAATCTCACGTTCAGCAATGCTGCCGTCCGGGCGAAGTTTGCCTCGTCACCATCGGCGTACACCGCAACGTGGTTCGCGTTCGACAACGCCACACGGAACTCGACGCGCATCGGCGACACGCGCAGCGAGAAGGAATCGATGTCCGCACCTGCAGGGCTGCCGTCAAAGCCAGGGGCATTTGTGAAGATCGAGGTCGCCGCGGTTGGCGGGCCGCATGAATCCTGGCAGCGCGCGCTGCCTGTCTACTTCGTGCGACAGCCGGCCGGCTGGAAGCTGATCGGCTTGGAACGGCTGCCGGATCGGACCGAATCGAAACCGCACGAAAAGGACTGACATCGCCGGGAACCCGGAGGACGAGATGGAAGCACACGACAGGATGCGAAGGGACTCGCTACCCATTCCAGATATCAGGCCCGTTGGTGGGACCACCTACGACGCGAAGGATCCGGACACAAACTATCCGCCGATCCGTGACTTGCGGCCGCCGAAAGGTGCACCGAACGTGCTTGTGATCCTGATCGACGATGTTGGGTTCGGCGCATCGAGTGCATTTGGTGGCCCGTGTCAGACGCCGACTGCTGAACGTCTCGCGAAAGCGGGCCTGCGTTACAACCGCTTCCACACCACCGCCTTGTGCTCGCCGACGCGTGCCGCGCTGCTCACCGGTCGCAATCATCACAGCGTCGGCATGGGAGGGATCACCGAGATCGCGACGGGGGCGCCGGGCTACTGTTCCGTCATTCCCAACACCGCCTCGCCGATTGCCCGGACGCTGAAGCTGAATGGCTATTCCACAGCGCAATTCGGCAAGTGTCACGAGGTGCCGGTGTGGCAGACGAGCCCGGCAGGTCCGTTTGATGCGTGGCCCACCGGCGGTGGCGGCTTCGAGTACTTCTACGGCTTCATCGGCGGCGAGTCGCATCAATGGTACCCCTCGATTTATGAAGGGACGACACCGATCGAGCCGGAGAAGACGCCTGAAGAGGGCTACCACTTCATGGCCGATATGACCGACAAGGCGATCGCGTGGATCGGTCAGCAGAAGGCGCTCATCCCCGACAAGCCGTTCTTCGTCTACTTCGCGCCAGGCGCCACGCATGCGCCGCATCACGTGCCGAAGGAATGCGCCGACAAGTACGCAGGCAAGTTCGATCACGGCTGGGACAAAGTCCGCGAGGAAACGTTCGCGCGCCAGAAGAAGCTCGGCGTCATTCCCGCGGACGCCACGCTGACGCCGCGCCACAAGGAGATCCCGGCGTGGGATGACATGCCGGAGAAGCTGAAGCCCGTCTTGAGGCGGCAGATGGAGGTCTACGCCGGATTCCTCGAGTACGCCGATCACCACGTCGGGCGGTTGATCGACAGCCTCGATCGGCTGCAGCAGCTCGAGAACACGTTGATCTACTACATCATCGGCGACAACGGCGCGTCCGCCGAAGGCACGCTCAACGGTACGTTCAACGAGATGATCAACTTCAACGGCGCCGCCGCGCTCGAAACGCCGGAGTTCCTGATGCAGCGGCTCGATCAGCTCGGCAGCCCCACGTCGTACAACCACTATGCCGTGGGCTGGGCGCACGCCATGGACACGCCGTATCAGTGGACCAAGCAGGTCGCGTCACACTGGGGCGGCACGCGCAACGGCACCATCGTCCATTGGCCGAAAGGTATCAAGGCGAAGGGTGAACATCGCTGGCAGTTCCATCATGTGATCGACGTGGCGCCAACGATTCTCGAAGCGGCGGGGCTTCCGGAGCCCATGATGGTCAATGGGGTTCAACAGAGGCCGATCGAAGGCGTCAGCATGCTCTATTCCTTCAACGACGCGAAGGCGTCGGATCGGCACGAGACGCAGTACTTCGAGATGTTCGGCAACCGCGGCATCTACCACAAAGGCTGGACCGCTGTGACCCGGCACAAGACGCCGTGGCTGTTGCTGGGAGAGAAGACGCCGGCTTTCGACGACGACGTCTGGGAGCTGTACGACACGACCAAGGACTGGACCCAGGCGGAGGACTTGTCGAAGAAGCTGCCGCAGAAGCTCCACGATCTGCAGCGGCTGTGGCTGATCGAGGCGACCAAGTACAACGTGCTGCCGTTGGACGACGACCTCGCCAAGCGGTTCAACCCGGATCTCGCCGGCCGGCCAGTGCTGATTCGCGGCAACAGCCAGATCCTGTTCGGAGGCATGGGCAGGCTGTCTGAGAACTCCGTCCTCAACCTGAAGAACAAGTCTCACGCGGTCACGGCAGAGATCGTTGTCCCTGACGCAAAGACGGCCGAGGGGGTGATTATCGCGCAGGGCGGCAACATCGGCGGCTGGAGCCTCTATGCGAAGGGCGGCCGCTTGAAGTACTGCTACAACCTGCTGGGCATCCGCAGCTTCTACGTCGAATCGAGCCAGCCTCTCGACAAGGGCGAACATCAGGTGCGTGTGGAGTTCGCGTACGATGGCGGCGGTCCGGGCAAAGGCGGGACCGCGACGCTATACGTGGACGGAACGAAGGTCGCCGAGGGGCGCGTCGATGCCACAGCCGCTGCCGTGTTCTCTGCCGACGACGGCTGCGACGTCGGCCGCGACACCGGCTCACCGGTGTCCGAGGACTATGGTCCGCGAAACAACGCCTTCAATGGCCTCGTCAAAGGCGTTCAACTCGCGATCGCAGAAGGTGCGAAAGCAGCCGATCACCGGGTAACGCCGGAGCAGGCCGTGGCCGTCGCAATGGCCAGGCAGTGATCGCAGAGGAGAGCCGTGGTGCCCGGCGGACTACCGCCGGGCGTCGAGATCGCGTCCGTTCCGACGGTGTGCGGCGTGCTCGGCACACAGCGCCGTGTGGAGTCGTAGCTCGCGCACGATGCCAATCACTTCGGTGGCCGGATTCGGGCAGTCGGGCCAGTCACAGATGTACTCCGAGAGCGCTTCTTCCCGCCCGTTCACGATGGCTCGGATGGTGACTTGCGGCAATGAGACCTCTCTCGGCTGATTATAGATGTGCGAGCTCGTCTGCTGCACCCCTGAGGTTCTTGATCGCTACGGTGTTAATCCTGACGGTCTCGCACCGAGTGTTCGCGCAAAGCGCCGACGAGCTCGCCAAGCAGACGCAGAACCCGGTCGCCAGCCTGATCAGCGTGCCGTTCCAGCCAATTGGGACGTCGGCATTGGCGATCGCGGCGGTTGGCACGACGCTCAACTTTCAACCCGTGGCCCCGTTTTCGTTGACCAAGAGTTGGAACGTCATCCTGCGCGTACGACCGGGATTCTGTGGAACCAGATTTGGTCTGTGGACGGCGCCGAGGATCGGACCGACGTCAACCGCGGATTCTTCCTGCCGTTTGCGAACTACAACCTGCCCGACGGTCTGGCTGTCGGCGCCCAGATGGAAGCCACGGCGAACTGGGACGACGATGAGGTGTGGAACTCGTCGCTGCTGTTCACCGTGAGCAAGGTGACCGTGCTCGGCAAACGGCCCGTCAACTTCGTGGTCGGCGCTGGTCCGACGATCGCGAGCCCTGATGGCGGAGCCGAGTGGAAGTTGCGCGTCCAGGCGAACTTCCTGTTCCCGCGTTAGTCGAACCAGGTCAGCTGCCACGCCGCGCCAAACGTTCTGAAATCGGCGCCGATGCGTGTCGTCGCTCCTGTACTGCCGGAGAACTTGATGGATTGCTGACGCCCCACGGGGAGTGACACTGTGGCGCCCACGCGTGAGTTGCGCTGCAGGTCGGCCTTCTGCGTGCCGTTCACGGTCGTGGTGCCGCCCGAGTACCACGTGGCGTCGAAGGCGGCCCACAATTGCCGGCGGACTGTATAACTGACGTGCGCCTGCAGCGCCACGATCGGCTGTTGCGAACGGACCGATCCGCCAGTGTAGAACTCACGGTTCGTGGAGAAGAGCACGACGCCGCTGTAGCCCTCGATCGTCCATTGGCCCAGGGCGTGCGAGACGCCAATCTCCGGTTTGAACGCCCAGCGATTCGCGCCCAGATTGATCAGTTTCCTTCCCGTGTACTGACCGAGCGGGGGAGCGACCGCGAGACTGACTCCGACGATGGTCGGTCGCGCGGCACGAGCGAACTCGCGCGGCGTGAGCGCACGTCCACCAAGCAGATTCACCGACAGCTTGAGGCGCGGATCGGCGAGACCCGACCGCGTGATCCGTCGCGCCTCCTCACCAACGCTGCCCGACACGTCACCCCAGGCGTACGGCACGACGGCGAGAAGCAGCGCCGAGCGGCCGAACAGGTCGATGGTTCTCCCGAGGCCGAGGCCCAGCGAATCCACGGTTGCCTTGACATCGTCAACCGGGAGCGATGGGTCCACCACCACGCCGCCGGTTGAACGGCCGCCCGCGCCCACGAGAAAGTTGACGCCGGTCGGAGCGGGCGTGTACGCGCGTGGCTCGAGCTCCTGCGCCACGGCCGGGTTCGTCCCAGGAATCGTCACGACGACACACAAGACGAGAGCTCGAACGTCCATCGTCGGCCAGTGCAACGTGGACGATCTCTGCAGGCTGCGCGCCACCGGTCGATGGCGGGCGGCGTCGAGCTACGGCTCGGCTAGCGGTTCCTTTTGACCCGGAACCTGGAACCCGGAACCCGGAACCTGGAACCAGGAACCTGGAACCTGGAACTCCGAGTTCGACCCTGTTCGCTCGCGCTCCGAAAAACGTTAATCCCGGATAACGTGGCTCGTGTCGTCAGTCCCGATACGCTGAAGACCGTGTTCGTGGTCGAACGCGACGACGCCCTGCGCGCGGATTTGCGTGACTGCCTGGCCGCGCACGGCTTCGCGGTCAGAGATTTCCGTTCGGCTGAGTCGTTCCTCGAGATCCTGCCGGCGGCCGGCCCAGCCTGCGTCGTGGTCGATCAACATCTGCCGGGTCTGTCCGGTCCCGCGCTCCAGCAGAAACTCCTTGGAAACGCCGCCCTGGCCGTGGTGTTCGTCACTGACAGCGGGGATGTGCCGACCGTCGTCGAGGCAATGAAGCAGGGGGCGGTGGATTTTCTGGCGAAACCGATACAGGAGGAACAACTCGTGGCTGCCGTGAATCGTGGGTTGCAGAACGCCATGCGCGCCGAGGCCCAACGGCAGGCGCGTGACAGGTTCCTCGAACGCGTCCAGCGGTTGACCGCTCGCGAACGCGAGGTGGCCGTGTGTCTCGTCGCTGGTCTTTCTAACAGGCAGATCGCCACCGACCTTGGCATGACGGAGAAAACCGCCAAGGTGCATCGCAGTCACGTCATGGCGAAGCTGGAAGTGGGGTCGGTCGCAGAACTGGTTCGACTCGCCGAAACGACACGCCCGTCGCCGATCGCCCGCCCCGACGGGCACTGAACCGCTCTCGAGCTCCACGGCATTCCGTGGGCGCGCCCCTGCCGCGACAGGGCGCGCGGTCCTGTGGGATAGTACCGTTCGGGATTTACGTGCGAACTATCCTGCTTTCGGCCGCTTTCGCCCTCGTCCTGACCGTCGTGTTCGCCGGGCCTGCCGGCTTCGCGCAGGGGCCCCCCCCTGCTGGTGTTGCGGCTGGGTCGTCCTCCCACGCCGCACTGGTCAAGACCTACTGCGTCGGCTGTCACAACGACCGCGCACGTACGGGCGAGTTGTCGCTCGAGCACGTCAACCTCACGGAGATTCCGCAGCATGCCGAGCTGTGGGAGAAAGTGATCCGGAAAGTCAGGGCCGGCATGATGCCGCCCGCCGGGATGCCGAGGCCGGACGCGGCCACGCTTGACGGGTTCGTCAGCCACCTTGAAACCACCATTGATCGCGCCGCGGCGGCCAGTCCACGACCGGGCCGCACGGCGCTTCATCGCCTCAATCGCGCCGAGTATGCGAACGCGATCCGCGACCTGCTGGCCCTCCAGATTGACTCCACGGCGCTCCTGCCGCCCGACGATGAGAGCAGCGGATTCGACAACATCGCAGACGTGCTGACGGTCTCTCCGTCGCTGATGGAGCGCTATCTGTCGGCGTCCTGGAACATCAGCCGCATCGCGCTCGGGAACGTCAACATCACGCCGAGCACGGCGACCTATCGCGTGCGGCCGGATCTCTCGCAGGACCAGCACATCGAGGGGCTGCCGCCGGGAACCCGGGGCGGCATGAGGATCGAGCACACGTTCCCCGTCGATGGCGAGTACGTCATCAAGTTTCGCCTGTGGCGCAACACCTTTGATCTGATGCGCGGCATGGAAGATCCGCACGACATCGAGATCGCGATGGACGGCTCGCGATTGACGATGGTGACGGCTGGCGGGCGCGACGACTTCGGCCGGATGGCGGAGAATCCTGGCACGTTTGGCGCTGACCTCGATCGACGGCTGACGGTGCGGCTGCCGGTCAAGGCGGGCACGCACACGATCTGGGCGACGACCGTCCTCAAGAGCCACGCGCCCCGCGACGATCTGATCAAGCCGTTCATCCGGACGACGATCGACGGCCTCGACATCATGGGCGACCCGTCGGCGGATCGCATCACCGTCGAAGGACCGTACAACGTGGCGGCCTCCGGCGATTCGGCGTCGCGACGAAAGATCCTGCAATGCCACCCGACCCTTCGAGAGCCTCAGGGTCGCCCCGAGCAAGGTCGAGGGGCGACTGCTGCGGCGCAGGAGACCGCATGCGCACGACGGATCCTGACCACGCTCGCGCGCCAGGCGTATCGGAAGCCCGTGGATCCCGCGACCGCCGACGTGCTGATGAACTTCTATGCGCGCGGGCGAAAGGGCGGCGATTTCGAACGCGGCATCGAGTCAGCGCTGCAGTTCATCCTCGCCAGCCCGGAGTTCCTGTTCCGCGTCGAACCCGATCCGCCTTCGCGCGTTGCGCTACGGCGCGACGAGTCCCCTGAGGTCTACCGGCTGGGCGACGTCGAACTGGCCTCGCGCCTCTCGTTCTTTCTCTGGAGCAGCCTTCCGGACGAGCCGCTGATCGCGCTGGCTGCGCAAGGCAAGCTGAAACAGCCGGCGGTGCTCGAACAGCAGGTCCGGCGCATGCTCGCCGATCCGCGATCCAAGACGCTCATCGACAACTTCGCCGAGCAGTGGCTGCATCTGCGCAATCTGAAGAACTCCAATCCCGATCTCGGCGCCTTCCCGGACTTCGACGACAACCTCCGGCAGGCGATGAAGGAAGAGACCGAGCTCTTTTTCGACAGCATCATGCGCGAGGACCGCAGCGTGATGGACCTGTTGAACGCCGACTACACGTTCGTGAACGAGCGGCTGGCCCGGCACTACGGCATGCCGAATATCTATGGCAGCCGCTTCCGGCGGGTGCAGGTCCCGAACGAGGCACGACGCGGTCTGCTAGGACAGGCGAGCATCCTGACAGTGACGTCGTATCCGAACCGCACGTCTCCGGTCGAGCGCGGCAAGTGGATCCTGACCAACCTGCTGGGCGTCCCGCCGCAACCGCCGCCGCCGAACATCCCGCCGCTTCCGGACAGCGGCGCGAATGGGAAAGTCATGTCGCTGCGCCAACGGATGGAGGGCCATCGAGCCAATGCGGTGTGTGCCGGATGCCATCGAGTCATGGATCCGATCGGGTTCGCGATGGAGAACTTCGACGGCACCGGCCGCTGGCGGGCGAAGGAAGACGGTGTGGCAATCGACGCCTCCGGGACGCTGTTCACCGGTGCCAAGCTTGACGGAGTGAATGGGCTGCGTCAGGAACTGGCCAGGCGACCCGAGGTCTTCGTCGGTGTCTTCACCGAGCGGATGCTGACCTATGCCGTCGGCCGCGGTCTCGAGCACTACGACATGCCCGCCGTGCGCACGATTGTTCACGATGCCCGGGCCTCCGACTATCGCTTCTCGTCCATGGTCCTCGGCGTGGTGCGAAGCGTTCCGTTCCAGATGAAAGAGACCACCGTGCGTGTCAAGGAGACCAGATGAGCGCTCTCTTCAAGAAGCATCTCTCGCGGCGCACGTTCATCCGCGGTGTCGGTGTCACGATGTCGCTGCCGTTTCTCGACGCGATGGTGCCGGCCTCGACGGCGCTGGCGCAGACCGCGGCGCGGCCGCAGGTCAAGCTTGGCCTCTGCTTCATCCCGCACGGCGCGGTGATGAACCAGTGGACGCCGGCGACCACCGGTGCACTCGAGTTGTCGCCGATTCTGTCGCCGCTCGCGGCGCACAGGGATCAAGTGGTCGTGCTGAGCAACCTGGCGCACGCGATGGCCGGACCGCAGGGCGCGGGCGACAACGGCGGCGACCATACGCGATGCCCCGCGGTGTTCCTGAATGGCGTGCACCCGAAGCGCACCGACGGTGCTGATATTCAGGCTGGCATCACGATCGATCAGATGGCGGCGGCGCAAATCGGGCAGGACACGCTGCTTCCATCGCTGGAGCTGGCGGTCGAGGACTACAGCGGTCTGGTCGGTTCTTGCGACGTCGGGTTCAGCTGCACCTACATGAACACCATCTCGTGGCGGACGCCGACATCCCCGCTGCCGATGGAGATCAATCCGCGCGTCGTGTTCGATCGCATGTTCGGTGATGGCGCCACGGCGAAAGAGCGCCTGCAGCGCATCGAGACCCAGCGCAGCATCCTCGACGCGATTACCGGACAGGTGGGTCGTCTGCAGGGCGATCTTGGCGTGAAGGATCGCAATCGGGTCGCTGAGTATCTGGACGCGGTCCGCGAGATCGAGCGCCGCATCCAGATCTCCGAGCGTCAGGCCAGCAATCCCTCGCTCGCCGTGCCCGAGTCACCGACCGGTATTCCCGATGACCACGAAGCGCATACCAAGCTGATGTTCGACCTGATGGCGATTGCCTTCCAGGCCGACATCAGCCGTGTCTCGACGTTCATGATGGCGCGCGAGGTCAGCTATCGGACGTTCCCGAAGCTCGGGATTTCGGAAGCGTTCCACCCGGCGTCGCATCATCAGAACAACCCCGCGCGGCTCGAAACGCTCGCCAAGATCAACGCCTTCCACGTGTCGCAGGTCGCATATCTGCTCGACCGGCTGAAGTCCACGCCGGATGGCGATGGCAACCTGCTCGATCACTCGCTGATCCTCTACGGCAGCGCCATGAGCAACAGCAACATTCACAATCACGCGCCGCTGCCGGTGCTGATTGCGGGCGGTGCGGCCGGGCGGCTGAAGGGCGGGCGTCACCTGATGTATCCCGAGGGGACGCCGATGTCGAACCTGTTGCTGACGATTCTCGACAAGGCGGGCGTCCGACAGGAGAAGGTCGGCGACAGCACGGGTCTGCTGTCGGATGTGTAGGTCCTGAACAGGCGCTGACTATGCGATCAACCACTCGTCTTCTTGCGTGTCTTCTGATCGGCGCGATGCCGGCGCTCGCTGACGCGGCGGGCTCCGATGCGGCTGACGCCGCGCAGCGGAAAGACATGGCCGCCTTGCGTGCGATGGTGACCAGGCGGGTCAACGTCAACGCGCCGCAGCCCGACGGGACCACCGCGCTCCTCTGGGCCGTGCATTGGAACGACGTCGAGGCCGTGAAACTCCTCCTCCGCGCCGGCGCGAACGCGGCGACGAGCAACCGCTTCGGCGCCTCGCCGCTCTCGGAGGCGGCCTCGTCGGGAAACGCCGACCTGGTCAAGGTGCTGCTCGAGGCGGGCGCGGATGCGAAAGCACTCTCCACGCCTGACGGCGAGACCGTGCTCATGAGCGCCGCTCGGTCCGGCAGCGTGGAGTCGGTGCGCATGCTCCTCGATCGTGGCGCCGACGTGAACGCGCGAGAGCGCTACAAAGGACAGACGGCACTGATGTGGGCGGCGGCGGAACGTCACGCGCCCGTCGTCAAACTCTTGCTCGAGCGCGGCGCGGACTGGAAGATCCGTGGATTCGATCGCGAGACGAAGCCGCCGAAGCTGAGCGCGGCATCGGCGATTTCTCCCATCCCGCGCGGCGGCTTCACCGCCCTGATGTTCGCGGCGCGAGAGGGCGACCTCGAGTCAGCGCGCACCATGCTCGATGCCGGCGTTGACATCAATTACGGCGACGTGGACAACGTCACGCCGCTCGTCGCCGCGATCATGAACAAGCAGTACACGCTGGCCAAGTTCCTGGTTGACCGCGGCGCCGACGTCACCATCGTCGATGCCGGCGGCAGGACGGCGCTCTACGCGATGATCGACATCCGCAACGAAGACTGGACGGCGATGCCGAATCGCACCACCGACGATCCGCTGCCGACGATGGAGGTCGTGCGGGCGATCATCGATCACGGGGCGAAGCTGGACGTCCCGCTCACGCGTCCGCTGACGGTGCGCAGTGGAATGGATTTCGGTGACACCACGCTCGGCGATGGCGCCACGCCGATGATGCGCGCTGCGCGCGCCGGCGATCACGAGGTGATTCGGCTGCTGCTGGCGAAAGGCGCGAACCCCGCGCTGACGACCAAAGGCGGGAGCACCGCCCTCATGTTTGCCGCCGGCATCGGCTACCGCGACAAGAACACGCGCGGCAGCGAGGCCGATGCGCTCGAGACCGTCAAGGTCATGATGGCCGCCGGCCTCGACCTCAAACAGACCAATGCGATTGGTGAGAACGCGCTGCACGGCGCCGCCCTGCGCGGCGCGGACACCATCGTGCAGTTCCTGATCGATCAGGGGATGGACGTCAACGCGTTGAGCAAGCAGGGCTACACGCCGCTCGACGTCGCGATGGGCAAGACGATCGTCCTGCAGTTGCCGGTGCCGCAGGAAAGTACCGTCGCGTTGCTGAAGAAACTCGGCGGGAAAGAAGGACCAGGCCCGCGCGGCGCGAAACCGCCTGCCCCGTAGAGCGGAGGCTTCAGCCTCCGCGGACGCGCGCATCGCGTCGGCTAGGACTTGCCCGCCTGGTCGGCATACTCCCAGTCGTACGGCACGCCGGTGTCGCCGAGCACGAAACGCACCAGATTCTCGAAACGTGCCTCCGCGCGAACATCGTTGGCGAGCAGCAGTACGCAACGGCGACCGCGCTCCAGGCAGACGAAGCTGTTGGCGGTCTGCCCGTCGTGGCCGCCTTTGTAGAATCCGCGGCCTTGCGGCCCTTCGAACACGATCACGCCCAACCCGGCCGCGAGGTCTGGCCGCTGTTCGGACTTCGGTAGCTCGGGCGCGAAGTTGGGAAACTGGTGGGCCGTGCCGATGGGCAGCGACGGCTTGACCATTTCGGCGCAAGCGGCCCTCGACAGGCCCTCGCCACGCACCAGCGCAGCGATGAACTTTGCCAGATCGCTGATCGTGGTGTCCATCGAGCCGGCAACGCGGACGTTCGAGCGTTCGTCATGTTCCTGCGGCTCGCCCTTGTCGTTCCATCCGTCCGCAAGATTCGGCCGGAAATCGGGGCGCCATTGCAGGCTGGTGCGCGGCATGCCCAGTCGCGCGAAGATGGCGTTGGTCAGGTCCTTGACGTCGATGCCGAGTCCCTTGGTCCTGGCTCCCTGCTCGATGGTGAATTGCAGCAGGCTGAAGCCTTCGCCCGAGTAGCTATACCGCGAGCCGGGGTCGAAGTGAATGCGCAGCTTCTGGTCCGGTTCGATGAACCAGAAGTTATGGAAACCCGTGGAGTGGGTCAGCGCCATGCGCGCCGTGATCCTGCGCCAGCGCGCGTCGCTGGCCAGATCGCGATAGGGACCGTACTTGGCTAGATGCGTCTGCCCCTCGCCATAACTGATCAGAGGCCGCTCGAGATAGTCGGCGAGCGGCGCGTCGAGATCCAGCTTGCCCTGGTCCACCAACGTCAGCGTGGTGTAAGCCATCACCGTCTTGGTGAGCGATGCGCCATACATCACCGTGTCGGTTTGGAGCGGATCGCCCTTGGCGTTGCGTACGCCGTACGCCTGCGCGTACGCCACTCGGCCATCATCGATCACGGCGATTGCCATACCGTTGGCGCGTGTTTCGGCCATGGCGGCGCGCACCCGTGCATCGATCGCGGCCGCGTCAGGAAGGCAGGCAATCGACGAGGTGCACGTGAGCAGCAGCACAGAGTACAGAGCCGGGCGCGTCATACGTGGCACGACGATATCATCGCCGTGCGGCGCCCGTTAGACGGCGTGACGTAACACTTTCACTTCCGCCCCTTCGATGTCCATCTTCAACACGTCCACGCGCGGGAACCGATATTGCGCCAACAGATTGGGTAGGCTGAACGCCGCGACGGTCGCGGTTCCGGGTCGAATCGCGACATCGATCTCGTCGTGAACACGGAGACGGACGCAGCGATCCCGGCGCGCCTGGGCCGACACGAAGGTCAACAACGCGGGCCCAATCCCCAAGTTCGTGTGCGCCCAGCCGAGATAGTCGCGCAACACGGGGAGGGAATGCATCAGTTGGTGCATCAGGCAACCTCCATAGAATGTGAATGACGCGTCACATAAACTGACGACTCGTTTCGTTTTCCACGCGCATTCGACACGTGTCCACGACGATGCAGTTGTGGTCCGAAGCAAGGAGGGAAGAGCGGGGACGCCCCTGAAGGACTTAGACGTGGGAGGAACCTTTGCGACTTTCGAGAACCTTCCTGGCTATCTGGTGAGGCACTCGGCCGACCGCTGAGTTCGCTTCGCGCGCTCGAAGCAGCGCAGCTCTTCCTCGGCATTGTTAACTCAGCGGCCACGGCATCGCAATTGCTGGCGTCTGGACAGTTCCGCCCCGGTGGGGACAGATGACGACCACGCGCTTATTGGGAGGCTTGCGCCCACGGACACTAGCGGCGCTGGATTGTTTTCTCATCCTCGGCCTGCTCGGTCTCTATCTCAAGCTTTCACTCCTCTCACAGGAATGGGACGCGGTGGCCCGATTCCTGGGCAGGCCTGGAGCGGAGGCACTCACGTCGAGAGAGAAGCTCGGGTTCTTCTTCAACGATATCGCCGTCAATATCCTGCTCGTCCCAGTCATCGCGACCGCCGCAGTGAGCCCGCTCCGGCCGCGATACCGTCTCGCCGCGGCCCTTGTCGCAAGCGTCGCGCTCAGTCTCTTTTACTTCGCGGACCTGCGCGCGCAATCCGAAGTGGGCCGGTACATTTCGGGCTTCGCACTGCACGATCTGCTGGGCTGGGCGTGGTCCGATCCAAGCACGAGCACCGAGTATTTGACCCCGGCGAGTGTCGTAAAGCTCACGGCTCTCCTTTGTGCATTTGTCGCAATCGCCACGATCGCGCATCGGGCCGAGGCTGCGGAGCGGCGGCCTGACAGAGGTGCGCAAGGCTATCAATGGTTATTGTTCGTTCCCGCAGTGCTGGTCCTCGGCGGCGGCCTGCTGCTCGCCCCGATCAGCTATGCCGCCCGTCAACTCGATTCACCCCTCAACGCCACCGCCGTGGGCCGCGCCTTCGCGACGCTGTTCGACGACGAAGATCGCCCCGAGGAGCTCGCGGCGGTCGAGAGGGCGCTCGAAGCGACCCGGCTGCCGGCAGGCGCTCCACCATTCGACCGCGGCCCTGCGTTCGCGGGGAGCGAGCGCGGCGCCGACGTGCTCGTGTTCATGATGGAAACCGGCCCGGCGCTGGCGCTCGATCTGGCGAGCGTCGGCCGCAGTCTGCCCGGCGCCGGTCCCCTGTTCGATCGCGCGTTCGTCGCACGCCAGCATTACACCACGCACCCCTACAGCAGCGACGCGATGTACTCGATCCTGTCCGGCCTGTATCCGCAAGGGCGCCGCCGGCTGCTCCGGCACACCGGCAACCGCTCTGTCAACGCGCTCATGACGGCGTTGGAACCGGAGGCCGCATTGCGCGCGGTGTATCTTCCGAGCCTCTACCGAATCGAGCTCGATGAGCGTATGTACACGGCCTTTGGCGCTCAGGCCGTGTACGTGAGCGACAGGCGCGTCGCCGATCCGCTGAGGATTGTCGCGCAAAGGCGCGCCGCCGCGCTGATTGCGGATCTCGAACAGCACGGCAGCCACTTCGACCCGCAAATCCGCGAACGGCTCGCCGTGCGCCTCGTTGCGGATTTTCAGGCATTGGAAAAGTTAAAGGCGGATATCACCGCGGCGGTGCGAGCGAACGAACGCTATTGCGTGATGTTCTTTCCCGAAATCGGTCACGCGCCATGGTTCCAGCTGCATCAGGAAGCGAGCGTCGTCGAACGAGGGCGGACGCTGATGCTGCTCCAGGATTCCTGGCTCAAAGAGATCGTCGACCTGGTGAGAAGCCTGGGCAGGCTGGACGAGACGGTCATTGCGGTCACTGCCGATCACGGCATCCGGACTCGCGTGGAGGATCCTTCGCTGCCGCTCGGAAGAATCAGCGAGTACACGTTCAGAGTGCCCTTGCTGGTGTACGCGCCGCGGACCTTGCAGAAGACGCATGTCATCACGGTCCCGAGCTCGCACATCGATCTCGCGCCCACGCTGCTTGCCCTGCTCGGCAAGGCTGACCGCGCCGAGCCAATGCAGGGAGTGCCTGTCTGGCAGCGCCGCCCCTCGGATCGGCTCTACTTTTTTGCATCGACTTATGGAGGCGCCAACGGCTTCACGCAGGACGGCGCGTTTTACATGCACCAGGCGCTGTCGGAAATGGTCTACCGGTCCAACAAGTTTTCGTTCGCGAACGAACATCTCGTGACACCCGGCGATCCGGCGATGCGCTTCGTGACCGATGCGCTCGCCCAGGCGAATCGCGTACAGCAGGCGGTCGTGAGCCGGGTGGCCGCGACGCATTAGGAAGGACCACGATTCAGCCGGGCCGCCAGCGATTGCAAGACTTGCACTCGACAACGGTGCGCCGGTTAGCGGTTTTTGATCGGAAGTCCGACGTGAAGCCCTTCGACTCGCAGTTCGCCAGCCTGCGGCCGATGAACTACTCGTTCAGGGCATTCGACGTGAAGGGTGGCTCGCCATGAGCGAGCCTTTTGGCTCGCGAAGCGAGCCGGAAGGCGAGTCGAATGGTGAGCCGGGGGGGAATCGAACCCCCAACCCGCAGATTAAGAGTCGCGGATGGGCGATCAGATTTCCGAAGAAATCGAGCAATTCCGATCAGTGAGTCTGCAGCCGACGGCGTATCGCGGCAGATCGCTGCAACCCAGGCGCATCCAGCATCGCTGTGGCGAACCTGTCTGTTCGGTCAACACTCTAGGCGACGACTCGTTATCTATAAGTGCGGTGCCCGCGATCGCTGAACGATGCGCGCCGTCGAGTATCATGCCCCTCTTCGCATGGACAGAATCGTCGTCTTCGGTGGGCATGCGCATCCCG
>Ga0111538_10000438_pt1 | contig 55087 bp, 31 predicted proteins | sample SoiMethybrSBSTD1_FD_79669 | JGI IMG/M metagenome (GOLD analysis project Ga0111538, IMG submission 79669) | Bulk soil microbial communities from a Populus tree surrounding site in Tennessee, USA - Soil MetaG P. TD hybrid SBSTD1 (version 2)... | ecosystem: Environmental > Terrestrial > Soil >... | reverse complement strand
GTCGACGACGAGGTGGTGGGCGAGGAGCAGCAGCCGCCCGGCGCGGCCGGGGCCGGCGTCGAACCAGACGGCCTGGACGGTCACGCCCGCGCCGGGGTCGAGCCGTCCGGCCGCGGCGTCGGCCTCGGCGGCGATGCGGGCGCGCCGGGCGCCCTCGTCCCCGCTGAGGTCGGCCACGTCGACCCGGCGCAGCAGGGCACCGGCGTCGACCGTCCCGGCGGGGGTCACCACGGTGCGCCACACCCCCGGCACGTCCCGCCGGAGGCGCAGGCGCAGGGCGTCGTGGTGGTCGACGACGGCCTGCAGCGCGGTCGTCAGCGAGGCGACGGTGGCCCCCACGGGCGCCCGGACGAGCACCGCCTGGTGGACGCCGTCGACGGGACCGCCCCGCTCGCGCCACCAGTGCACCACCGGGAGGGGGAGGACCTCGCCCACCGGATCGTCGGCCACCTCGGGCGCGTCGTCGGCCGCTCCCCCGCCCGGGGTGCGGGCCCCGGCGGCGGCCACCGCGGCCAGGCCCGCCGGGGTCGGCGCCTCGAAGACGTGCCGGGCCCGGACGGCCAGGCCGGCCGCCCGGGCCTGCGAGACCAGGGCGATGGCGACGATGCTGTCGCCGCCCAGCCGGAAGAAGTCGTCGTCGGGCCCGACGTCCGCCGGGTCGAGGCCGAGGACCCCGGCCACCAGGCTCCGCAGCGTGTCGACGACCGCGACGGAGGGCGGCGTGTCCGCGCCGTCGACCACCACAGCGTCCACCGCGGCCGGGCGCGGCGCCTGGCCGGCGCCCGCGGGGGTGTCGGGCACGGCGGCCGGCGGCGGGGTCGTCGGGGCCGGAACCGCCGGTGCCGGGATCTCGACGCGCAGGTCGCCGAGCCGGTGCCCGGGATCGGCGGCCACCTCGCCGAGCAACCGGACCGCGGCGGCGACCAGCGCCTCGACCGTGCTGCGGTCGAACAGGTCGGCCGCGTACTCGACGGCGATGTCCAGGCGGTCGGCGGCACGATCGGCGGCCCCGCCCGCGCCGGCCGTCTCGGCGAAGACCCAGTTGAGGTCGAACTTGGCGACGCCGGGGTCGAAGGCGAGCGGCTCGGCGTCGAGCCCCAGCACGGCGCCGGCACCCGAGCGGGCCACGTGGCCGACCATGACCTGGAACAGCGGGTTGCGGCCGCGGGCCCGGACCGGCGCCACGGCGTCCACGACCGCCTCGAAGGGCAGGTCCTGGTGCTCGAAGGCGGCCAGGACGAAGGCGCGGACGCGCCCCAGCAGCTCGGCGAACGTCGGGTCGCCGGCCAGGTCGGTGCGCACCGCCAGCGTGTTCACGAAGAACCCGACGAGGTCGTCGAGGGCGTCGTCGGTGCGACCGGCGATCGGGGCGCCCAGCACGAGGTCGTCGCCGGCACCGAGCCGGTGCAGCAGGGCGGCGACGGCGGCCTGGGCCAGCATGAAGACGCTGGCTCCCGACGATGCGGCCAGAGCGCGGGCGGCGCGGTAGGTGGCGTCGTCGACGGTCGCGGTGACGGTGCCGCCCCGGTGCGTCGGCGCCGCGGGGCGGGGCCGGTCGACGGGCAGCGGGGTCTCGGCGGGGGCACCGGCCAGCGCGGCGCGCCACCAGGCGGCCTGGCGGGCGTGGCGGCTGCCCGGGTCGGTGGGATCGCCCAGCAGGGCGCGGTGCCACAGGGCGTAGTCGGCGTACTGCACGGGCAGCGGCGGCCACGCGGGCGCGCCACCGGCCAGGCGGGCGCGGTAGGCGGTGGTGAGGTCGGCCAGCAGGGGCCCGTCGGACCACTCGTCGGTGGCGACGTGGTGCAGGGCCAGCACGAGCACGTGGTCGTCGGGCGCCAGCACCAGCACGGCCGCTCGCAGGGGCAGGTCGCGGTCGAGCGCGAACGGCCGGCGGGCGGCCGCGGCCACGAGGGCGTCCACCGTCGAGGGCTCGGCGACGACGACCTCGACCGGGACGCGGGCGGCGTCGGCGGGCACGATGCGCTGGGCGGGCCGGCCCTCGTGCTCGACGATCAGCGTCCGCAGCACCTCGTGCCGGGCGACCAGGTCGTGCAGTGCGGCGCGCAGGGCGTCGAGGTCGAGCGCGCCCCGGACCCGGGCGACGAGGGGGAAGTTGTAGGCCTCGGTCCCGTCCTCCATCCGGTCGATCAGCCACAGGCGCTGTTGGGCGTGGGCCAGGGGCACGACCGCCGGTCGGGGCCCGGCGACGAGCGGCGGGCGGTCGTCGCCGCCGCGGTCCGCCGCCCGCGCCGCCAGGGCCGCAACGGTCGGGGCGTCGAACACGTCGCGGACCGAGAGGCGGACGCCGGCGGTCCGCCGGGCGCGGCTGACGAGCTTGGCGGCCAGCAGCGAGTGCCCGCCGAGGTCGAAGAAGCCGTCGTCCACGCCCACGTCGGCGGCGTCGACGCCCAGCACCTCGGCGACGATGTCGCGCAGGGCCGCCTCGCGCCGCGTGGACGGGCGGACCGTGCGCTCGCCGGCGGCCCTCCGGCCGGGGTCGGGGAGGGCGGCCCGGTCGAGCTTGCCGTTGGGCGTGAGCGGCAGGGCCTCGAGGGCGACGAACGCCGACGGCACCATGGAGTCGGGCAGGCGGGCCGCCAGGGCGGCGCGGAGGTCGTCCTCGACCGGCAGGCTCGCCCCGGCCGCCGGCACGAGCCACGCCACCAGGCGCTCGCCCCCGGTGGCGCCACCGCCGGCGCCCGGACGCACCTGCACCGTGGCCTGGCCGACGCCGGGCTGCGCCGCCAGGACGGCCTCGATCTCGCCGGGCTCGATGCGGTTGCCCCGCAGCTTCACCTGGTGGTCGGTGCGCCCGAGGTACTCGAGCGTGCCGTCGCCGGTCCAGCGGACGAGGTCGCCGGTGCGGTACATCCGCTCGCCGGGCGCACCGTGCGGGTGGGCGACGAACCGGTCGGCGGTGAGGTCGGCACGGCCGTGGTAGCCGCGGGCCAGCTGCACGCCGGTGAGGTACAGCTCGCCGGGCACGCCCACCGGCGCCGGCTCCAGCCTCGCGTCGAGCACGAGCGTGCCGGTGTTCCACACCGGGCGGCCGATGGGCACGGTGCCCGCGGCCGGCAGGCCGAGCGCCGGGTCGTGCCAGGTCACGTCGACCGCGGCCTCGGTCGGGCCGTAGAGGTTGTGCAGCGGGCGGCCGGTGAGCGCGACCCAGCGCCGGGCCAGCTCGGCCGGCAGGGCCTCGCCGCTGGCGAACACCCGCCGCAGGCCGTGGGCCCAGGTCGGGTCGGCCGTGACCTCGTCGACGCCGAGGAAGGCTTCGAGCATCGACGGCACGAAGTGCAGGGTCGTGATGCGCTCCGCCCCGATCACCTCGGCCAGCTCGAGCGGATCGCGGTGGGCGCCCGGCGCCGCCAGCACCACCGTGGCGCCGTGGAGCAGCGGCCAGAACAGCTCCCACACCGAGACGTCGAACCCCGTCGGCGTCTTCTGGAGGACGCGGTCGTCGGCGCCGAGCGGCCAGCGGTCCTGCATCCACGCCAGGCGGTTGAGGATCGCCCGGTGCGTGACCGCCACGCCCTTCGGCCGCCCGGTCGAGCCCGACGTGAACAGGACGTACGCCGGGTTGTCAGGTCCTGCCGGCCGCACCGCACGGGCGGCGCCGCCCTCGGCCTGGCTGCCACCCTCGAGCGCCGCCAGCGTGACCGGGTCCACGACGACCGCCGCGCCGGCGTCCTCCACGATCACCGCGGCCCTCCCGCCGGGCAGGTCCGGATCGAGGGGCACGTACGCCGCCCCCGCCCGCAGCACGCCGACCAGGGCGACCATCAGCTCGACCGACCGGCCGAGCGCCACCGCCACGACCGACTCGGGCCCCACCCCGCGCCCGGCCAAGGCCGCAGCGACCCGGTCGGCCCGGTCCAGCAGCCGGGCGTAGGTCAGCCGCTCGCCGCCGAAGGCGACGGCCACCACGTCGGGGGTGGCGGCGGCCTGCCGGGCGATGCGGTCGGCCAGCGTGGCCTCGAGGTCGACCGGGCGGGTGGTGGTGTTGAAGCCGTGGACGACCTGGTCGCGCTCCTCGGCCGACAGCAGGTCGACGGCGCCGACGGTGACGGCCGGGTCGGCCGTCACCTGGTCGAGCACCGAGACGAGCCGGCGGGCCAGCGTCTCGACGGTCGACCGGTCGTAGAGATCGGACGCGTACTCGACGGCCAGATCGAGCCGGGCGCCGCCCGTCTCGACGAAGGTCAGGTTCAGGTCGAACTTGGTCGTGCCCTGGTCGAACGCCACCACCCCCGCCGTGTGGGGGTCGTCGCCGGCGGGATCGGCCACGCCGGTCAGGGCGTCGAGCATGCCGTCGGGCCGGTGGATGTGGCCGACCATGACCTGGAACAGGGGGTTCCGGCGGCGCGACCGCACCGGGTTGAGGGCCTCGACCACGGCCTCGAACGGCACCTCCTGGTGGTCGAAGGCGGCCAGGTCGGCGGCGCGCACCCGGTCGAGGAGGTCGGCGAAGCTCGGGTTCCCCGACAGGTCGGTGCGCAGCGCCAGGGTGTTGACGAAGAACCCGACGAGGTCTTCGAGGGCCTCGTCCGTGCGGCCGGCGACGGGGGCGCCGAGCACGACGTCGTCGCCGGCGCCGAGGCGGTGGGCCAGGACGGCCACGGCCGCGTGCAGCGCCATGAAGGCGCTGACGCCGGCGTCGGCGCAGAGCGAGCGCAGCCGGGCGTGCACGGCGCCCGGGACCGTCACCGCCACCGTGCCCCCGGCGTGGCTCGGCTCCGGGGCCCGGGGGCGGTCGGTGGGCAGGTCGATCTCCTCGGGCGCCCCGGCGAGAGCCGCCCGCCAGTGGTCGAGCTGGCGGGCGTGGAGGCTGGTCGGGTCGTCGGGGTCGCCCAGCAGGTCTCGCTGCCAGAGCGTGTAGTCGGCGTACTGGACGGGCAGCGGGTCCCAGGCGGGCGCCGTCCCCGCGACGCGGGCCGCGTAGGCGGTCGCCAGGTCGGTCAGGAACGGGCGGTCGGACCACTCGTCGGTCGTGACGTGGTGCAGCACGACGACGACCACGCGGTCGTCGCCCGCCTCGACCACGGTGAGGCGGACGGGCAGGTCGGTGGCGAGGTCGAAGGGCCGGCGGACGCGGTCGTCGACGACGGCCACCACCGTGCCCTCGTCGGCGGGCACGGTGACCGTCTCGACCGACAGGCGGGCGGCCACCTCGCCGGCGGGAACGATCACCTGGGCCGGCTCGTCGCCCGCGCCCGTGGGGTCGACGAGCAGCGTGCGCAGGGCCTCGTGGCGCACGACGACGTCGGCCAGCGCCGCGCCCAGCGCGGCGACGTCGAGGTCGCGGCCCGTGCGCACGACCAGCGGGAAGTTGTAGGCCGCCAGGTCGCCGTCGAGCTGGTGCAGCAGCCACAGGCGGGCCTGCGCCGGCGACAGCGGCAGGACGTCGGGCCGGGTCCGGGCGACCAGCGGTGGCCGCACGGCGCCGTCCGTCCGCTCGGCCAGGCGGGACGCCAGCGCCGCCACGGTCGGCGCCTCGAACAGGTCGCGGATCGCCACCTCGACGCCCAGCGCCCGTCGGGCGCGGCTGACCAGGCGCGTGGCCAGCAGCGAGTGGCCGCCGAGGTCGAAGAAGTCGCCGTCGGCGCCCACGCGCTCGAGGCCGAGCACCTCGGCGTAGAGGGCGCACAGCGCCACCTCGGTCGCCGTCGCCGGTGCCCGGCCGGGATCCGACGGGCCCCGGTCGGCGGCCGGCAGCGCGCGCCGGTCGAGCTTGCCGTTGACGGTGAGCGGCAGCCTGTCGAGCACGACGAAGGCGGACGGCACCATGTAGTCGGGCAGCGTCGCCCGCAGGTGGTCGCGCACCGCGGGGACCAGGCCGGTGCGACGGCGGGACGCCGCCGGATCGTTCGCCAGCTCCGCCAGCGGCCGCACCGTCGCGCCGGCGGGCAGGTACGTCCCGTCGAGCGTGGCGGGCGGCTCGTCGACGCGCCCGGTCTCCGGATCGCCGGCCCGGGCGACCGCGACCAGCACCGCGTCGGAGGTCCCGGGCACAGGGCCCGGCGCCACCACGGTGCGGTACCCCGCGGCCGCCGCCGCCACGACCAGGTCGTCGGGCTCGACGCCGTCGGTCGTGTCGAGGGCCGCCCGGGCCGCCACCGCGTCGCCGCGACCGAGCAGGTCGGCGGCCGCCACCTCGCCCGACGTCCGCGGATCGGGCACCGCCCGCACCCGCAGGACGGCGGGCGCGCCGGCGCGCAGCCGCTCGACCATCCCGTCGAGGGTGCCGACGGCGTCGGCCGCGTCGCCGGCGCCCGCCCCCCAGGCCCACACCGGCGCGCCGGCCACCGATCGCAGCGCACCCACCCGCGCCGCCGTGTCCGGCGCCGTGGTGCGGACCACCACGTCGTAGCGGTGGCGGGTCAGCTCGTTGTGGGCGCGGCCCGGCTTGCGGCGGATCTCGACGCCGGCCACCCCGTCGACGTACCGGCCGAGGTCGGTCCAGAACGCCGGATCGACCAGCAGCTCCTTCTCGAGCCCGAGCGCCCGGTCGACGGTGCGGCGCAGGGCCTCGGCGTCGCCCGGCCCCCCGTCGGCGGACGCCCGCCGCAGGGCGACGGCGGTCCGGAAGGCCCGCAGCGAGCGCAGGTCGCGGACGTCGCCCACGAACAGCGCTCCCCCGGGCCGCAGGCGGGCCAGCGCCCCGGCGATCACCTCGACCAGGTGGGCGATGTCGGGGAGGTACTGCACGACCGAGTTCACGACGACGACGTCGAACCCGCCCGCCGGCAGGCCCGTCGTGTCGTGGGCCGGCTGGCACCGCAGCTCGACCCGGCCGGCGAGGGCCGGGTCGGCGGCCACGCCGGCGCGGAGCTGTCGGATGACGGACGGGGCGAGGTCGGTGCCCCAGTAGGCGTCGACCTGGGGGGCGATCGGGCCGAGCAGCAGGCCCGAGCCCACACCGATCTCGAGCACCCGGCGGGGGCGCAGGGCGAGGACGCGCTCGACCGTGCCGGCGCGCCAGGCGCGCATCTCGTCGACCGGGATCGGCGCGCCGTCGTAGCTGCTGTCCCAGCCCGCGAAGTCCTCGGCGGCCAGGGCCGTGCCGATCTCCCGGTACTCGGCGTCGTAGACCTCGCGCCACTCGTCGATCTGCGCGGCCGCCGCTCGCGCACGGGTGCCGTCGACGGCGGGCGCGTCCGCACCGTGCTCGCTCGGTACGAGGTAGGCGACGAGGCGCAGGCTGCCCTGCACCCCCGCGGCGTCGGCCACCACCGCGGCCGAGGCGACATCGGGGTGGGCCATGGCGGCCGTGGCGACCTCGCCCGGTTCGACGCGGTGGCCCCGGATCTTCACCTGGTCGTCGGTGCGCCCGAGGAACTCGAAGCTGCCGTCCCGCTTCTGCCGGACGAGGTCGCCGGTCCGGTACATCCGCTCACCGGGCGCGCCGAACGGATCGGCCACGAACCGCTCCGCCGACAGCCCCGGGCGCCGCAGGTAGCCCCGGGCCAGGCCCACGCCCGCGATGTACAGCTCGCCGGGCAGGCCCGACGGCACCGGGTGCAGCGTCGCGTCGAGCACATGGGCCCGCGTGTTCCAGATGGGCCGGCCGACAATGGGGGTCAAGCTGTCGTCGGTGCCCCCGCCGAGCGTGTTGATCGTGTACTCGGTCGGCCCGTAGAGGTTGTAGCCGAGCACCCCCTCGGTGGTGCGGAGCCGGTCCCACACCGCGTCCGGCACCGCCTCGCCCCCCAGCAGCACGAGCACCGGGCGGTGGCCCCCGGGACGCCCGTCGCGGGCGTCGTCGAGCAGGCCCTGCTCGAACAGCTCCTGGGCGTAGGTGGGGGTGACGTTCACGACGTCGATGCGGTGGGCGTCGCAGTAGGCGACGAGGGCGTCGGCCTCGCGCCGCAGCTGCTCGTCGGCGACGTGGACCTCGTGGCCCTCGACGAGCCACAGCAGCTCCTCCCACGACATGTCGAACGAGAACGACACCGTGTGGGCGATCCGCAACCGGCGCCCGGTGGCCCGCACCACCGGGTCGAAGATGCGCTCGCGGTGGTTGAGCTGCATGTTCGTCAGCCCCCGGTGGGGCGTGACGACGCCCTTGGGCTGGCCCGTCGAGCCCGACGTGTAGATGACGTAGGCGGGGTGGGCCAGGCGATCGGCCCGGTCGGGGGCGAAGGCGGCGCGCTCGGCGGCGGTGAGCGGCCCCGCGCCGAGGCCGGCCAGCAGCGCCTCGACCGCGGGGTCGTCGAGCGCCACGACAGCGGCGGCGCCCCCGGCGAGACCGCGGGCCCCGGCGAGGCCGAGGCCCGCGGCCGCGGCCGTCGTCGTCAGCACGCACGCCGGCGTGGCGTCCGCCAGCACGAACGCCACCCGGTCGCCGGGCAGGTCGAGGTCGAGCGGCAGGTAGGCCGCGCCGGTGCGCAGCACCGCGAACAGCGCGGCCACCATGTCGAGCCCGCGGGGCAGCGCCAGGGCCACGACCCGTTCGGGGCCGGCCCCGTGCGCCTGCAGCAGGCGGGCCAGGCGGTTCACGCGGGCGTCGAGGCCGGCGTAGGTCAGCGCGTCGTCGCCGCAGACCAGCGCGCGCTCGCCGGGGATCCGGACGGCCTGCTGCTCGAGCATCTCGGCGATCGTCAGCGGCGGCAGGGGGCGGTCGCCGGCGCTCGCCTCGGCCGCCCGGGCCGCCACCTCGACGGGCCCGGCCAGGTCGAGCGCACCGACCGGGGTCGTGGGGTCGGCCGCCACCAGCTCGAGCGTCCGAACGAACCGGGCCAGCACCGCCTCGACCAGGTCGTCGCCCACCAGGTCGGGCCGGTAGGCGATGAACACGCCCAGGCGGGGGCCGGGCCGCACGACCAGGGTGACGGCGTAGTGCGTGGCGTCCGTGGTGCCGAAGCCCTCGACGTCGTGCTCGGCCAGGAAGGCGTCGAGGTCGTCGCCGAGCCCGCCCTGCCCGTCGAAGTTCTGCAGCACGTAGAGCGTGTCGAAGAGCTGGCCGACGCCGGCCGCCCGCTGGATCAGCCCCAGGCTGACGTGCTCGTGGGGCATCACCCCGATGCGGTCGGCCTGGGCCCGCCGCAGCAGGTCGAGCGCCGGCTCACCGGGATCGACGGTCACCCGCGCCGGCACCGTGTTGAGGAACAGGCCGACGATGCCCTCGACGTCGGGCACCTCGGCGGGCCGGCCCGACACGGTGAGGCCGAACACGACGTCGCCGCGACCGACGAGCCCCGCCAGCACGATGCCCCACGCCCCGCTGAGCACCGAGCTCAGCGTCAGCCCGCGGTCACGGGCGAGGCGGCGCACCGCGTCGCTCAGCTCGCCGGACAGCTCGGCGCGGGCGAACCGTGGCAGCGCCGGCTCGGTCGGCCCCGCCACCGGGGCGACCAGGGTCGGCTCGTCCACGCCGTCGAGGGCCCGGCGCCAGGCGGCGAGGGCGGCGCCGTCGTCGCGGCCCTCGAGCCAGGTGAGGTAGTCGCGGTACGAGCCGGCCGGCCGGTCCACCGCATCGACGCCGCCCGGCGTGCCGGCGCGCTCGTAGAGGGCGAAGAGCTGCCCGAACACCAGCTGGCCCGACCACCCGTCCCACAGCAGCAGGTGGCGCGACACCATGATCCGGCACCGCGCCGGCCCGAGGACGACGAGCGTGACGTGCAGCAGCGGCGGCGTCCCCAGCGAGAACCGGCGCGACCGCTCGGCGGCCAGCAGGTCGTCGAGGCGCCCCCCCTGCTCGGCGGCGTCGACGTCGGTCAGGTCGACGGCGTCGAGCGGGATGTCGGCCGGCGGCACGTCCACGATCGCCTGCACCGGGCGCGGCAGGCCGTCGCCGACGAACGCGGCCCGCAGCGTCGGGTTCCGCTCGAGCAGGGCGCCGAGGGCGCGCCGCAGCCGGTCGAGGTCGACCGCCCGGGCGAGGTCGAAGTGGTCGGTCACCGTGTAGACGTCGAGGGCGGCGGCGTCGAACGTGGCGTGGAAGTACAGGCCCTCCTGGAGGGGCGAGAGGGGCCAGATGTCCTCGACCCGGCGGTCGAGGGCCGCCTCGACGTGGTCGACGGCCGCCTGGTCGAGCGCGATCGCGGGCAGGTCGGACGGGGTGAGCCCCCCGGCCCCGGGGACGGCGGCCTCGGCGACGAGGGCGTCGACCGCGGCCCGCCAGGCGTCCGCCAGCTCGGCCAGCTCCGCGGGCCCGAGGTCCGACCCCGCCGGGGCCGCCCAGACGGCGCGCAGCCGCGGGCCGGCGGTGGGCGCGCCGTCGCGTGCGTCGGCGGCGCCGGCATCGGGGGCCACGGCGGGGGCCGGGGGCCCATCGGTCACGAGGTGGGTGGCCAGCGTCAGAGCGTGCGCGGCGGAGACGACCGGGGCCGGGGGCCGGCCCTCGCCACCGTCGCCCGGCTCCCACCCCGACGTCGCGGCGGGGTCGGCACCGTGGCGGACGCAGACGTCCGCCGGGGTCAGCGCCGCGAGGCGGGCGGCGGCGCCGGGGTGGAGGTGGCGCAGCGCGCCGTAGCCCAGCCCGTCGTCCCCGGCGGCGCGGCGCTGCTCCTTCACGCGCCGGAGCGCGCCCAGGCCCGTGGTGCCGCCCGGGTCGAGGCGCACCGGGTGGGCGCCCTCCAGCCGGGCCACCGTGCGGTCGACCTCGGCGCCGGCCGGGCGGCCCGCCGTGACGACGTCGACGACCAGCGGCCGGCCGGGGTCGGGGTCGTCGTGGTGCCGCCGCAGGTGGGCAGCGGCCGCGTGGAGGGCGGCGAGCACCACCTCCTCGACCGAGGCGCGCACCGACGGCCCGACCGTGGCGAGCAGCGACGCCGTCGTGCGACCGTCCAGGTCGACGACGTGGACGAGGGCAGGGACCGCGCCGACGGGGACGGCGCCGACACCGGTGCGGGGGGCCGCCGCGTCGGGCGCGACCGGGGCGCCCCCCGGCGATGCCGCGCCCAGGTCCGAAACCGGCGCGGCGGGACCCGCACCCCCCGCCCCGGGCGCCAGCAGCCGCCCGCCCGCGGCCAGCACCGCCTCCCACGACGGCAGCTCGGAGAGTCGGGCCCCGGACTGGGCGTCGGCCGTCGCCCCCGCCGCCCAGGCGCGCAGCGAGGTGCGCTCGGGCGGCAGAGCCTCCCCCACCCACGCGGTCGCCAGGTCGTCGGCCACGACGTCGGCCGCGACGTCGTCGGCCACGAGCGGGTGCAGCACCACCACGACGTCGATCCCGCCGGCACCGCCGGCCGGCGCGCCCGCGGGCGCGCCCGCGGGCGCGCCGGCGTCGTACCAGACGACCTGCACGCCCACCCCGTCCGCCGGGTCGAGGCGCTCGACCGCTGCGTCCACCTCGGCGCCGAGCACGGCCCGGGCCGCCTCGACACCCAGGCCGCGGACGTCGACGCGCTGCACGAGCGGACGGGCCGGCACGTCGGCCACGACCTCGGTCGCCCACAGCCCGGGGCCCGCGCCGGTGACGCGCTGGCGCAGGCCGGGACGGGCGGCGACCACGGCGGCGAGCGCCCCCACGACGCGCTCGTGGGCGGTCGACGACACCGTGTCCGCGACGGGCGGAACACCGGCTCGACCGGCACCCGGCAGCGGCAGTCGCCGCGCCCGCACGAGCGCGGCGGCGGGGGCCGCCCCGACCGTGGAGCGCCACCAGGCGACCGACGGCAGCGTGGCGAGCGGACCCACGGGCGCCACGGTGTCGGCCCCGCCGGACGCCGTCGGCCCGGCGGACGCGAGCAGGGAGGCCACGGCCGCGAGTCCCCGCGCCGTCGGGTGCTCGAAGACGTCGCGCAGAGCGACGTCCCACCCCTGCCGGCGGGCGCGCCCCGCCAGCGTGATGGCGATGATGCTGTCGCCACCGAGGGAGAAGAAGTTGTCGTCGGCGCCGACCGCATCCAGCCCGAGGACGTCGGCCATCAGCGCGGCCAGGCCCGCGGCCGTGGCCGGCGCCCCGCGGCGGCCCGCGGCGGAGACGTCCGCGGCGTCGCCCGTGCCCGGCGCCGGCAGGGCCCGGCGGTCGACCTTGCCGCTCGTCGTGAGCGGAAGCGCGTCCAGCACGACGAACGCGGCGGGGACCATGGACCCGGGCAGGTCGCCGAGCCCGGCGCGCAGGGCGTCGGGGGTGAGCGCACCGGCGTCGGCGGGACCCGCGGGGGTCACGTACGCCACGAGCCGCGGCGCCGGCCCGTCGTGCCGGGCGACGACGACCGCGGCCCCGACCGCGGGCACGGCGGCCAGCGCGGCCTCGACCTCGCCCAGCTCGACCCGGTTGCCCCGGATCTTGACCTGGTGGTCGGTGCGCCCGAGGTGGTCGAGGGCGCCGTCGGGGCGCCGGCGCACGAGGTCACCGGTGCGGTACATCCGGTCGCCCGGCGCCCCGTGGGGGTCGGCCACGAACCGCCCGGCGGTCAGCGCCGGGCGTCGCAGGTAGCCGCGCGCCAGCTGGACGCCGGTCAGGTACAGCTCGCCCGGCACGCCCACCGGCACCGGCCGCAGGTGGCGGTCGAGCACCCGGACGCCGGTGTTCCAGACGGGCCGGCCGATCGGCACCGAGGTGGCGTCCTCCGGCACCTCGGAGCCCGGCCACCACGTGACGTCGACCGCCGCCTCGGTCGGCCCGTACAGGTTGTGCAGCGGCACGCCGGTCAGCTCGTGCCACCGCCGGGCGGCGGCGGGCGGCAGCGCCTCGCCGCTGCTCATCACGTGCCGCAGGGTCGCGGCCCACGACACGTCGTCGGTCACCTCGGGGTCACCCAGGAAGGCGGCGAGCATCGAGGGCACGAAGTGGAGGGCGGTGATGTGCTCGTCGCGCAGGATCCCGGCGAGGTAGCCCGGGTCTCGGTGGCCGCCGGGGGCCGCCACCACCAGCGTGGCGCCCTCGCACAACGGCCAGAACAGCTCCCACACCGACACGTCGAAGCCGACCGGGGTCTTCTGCAGCACCCGATCGGCGGGGCCGAGGCGGAAAACGTCCTGCATCCACGCCAGCCGGTTGGCGATGGCGCGGTGCGACACGACGGTGCCCTTGGGGGCGCCCGTCGAACCCGACGTGTAGATGACGTAGGCGGCCCCGTCGGGATCGGCGTCGCGACGCCGCCGGTCGCCGGCCGGAGCCGCCGGGCGCGGCGGGGCACCGGCCGGCCCGGCCGCGCCGATGACCGCCATCGCCACCTCGTCGAGGACCACGGCGGCGCCGGCGTCCTCGGCCATGAACGCCCGGCGCGCCACGGGCAGGTCGGCGTCCAGCGGCAGGTACGCCGCCCCCGCCTCCAGCACGCCGACGAGGGCGACGACCAGGTCGACCGAGCGCGGCAGCGCCACGCCCACGACCGCCTCGGGCCCGACGTCGCGTCCGGCCAGCCAGGCGGCGACGGCCTCGGCTCGCGCGCCCAGCTCGGCATAGGTCAGGCGCTCGCCGCCGCAGGCCACGGCCTCGGCCGTGGGCCGGGCGGCGCGCTGCGCCCGCAGCCGGTCCGTGAGCGTGGTCGGTTCGACGGGACGGGCGGTGGCGTCGTCGAGGCCGGCGGCGGCGCGCCGCTCGTCCGGCGTCAGCATCGAGAGGTCGCCGACCGCGGCGTCGGGGTCCTCGGCCATGCCGCCCAGCAGCCGGGTCAGCCACGCACCGACGCGGCCGGCGTCGACCGCGGCGGCCAGGGGCGCGGTGCGGTCGACGCGCAGGCGCAGCCCGTCGACCGTGCGCCCGTCGGCGGCGAGCGTGGGGACTGCGACCAGCGACGCCGGGTAGTGCGTGGCGTCGTGGACGGCGACGGCGCCCACGGTGACCGGTCCCGCCGCCCCCCGGAGCGCCGCGAGGTCGAGCGGCGTGTTCTCGAACACCACCAGCGAGTCGAACAGGTCGCCGCCACCGGCCACGGCGCGCTGCAGCGGCGCCAGCCCCACGTGCTGGTGGTCGAGCAGGTCGACCTGCCAGCCCTGCAGCCGCTCCAGCACCGCGCCGACGGGCTCGTCGGGTCGCCAGCGCACCCGGGCCGGGACGGTGTTGATGCACAGCCCGACCATGTCCTCGACGCCCGGGACGTCGGGGGACCGGCCGGACACCGTGACGCCGAACACCACGTCGTCGGCGTCGGCGAGGGTGCCGACGACCAGGCCCCAGGCCACCTGCACGACCGTGTTGAGGGTGACGCCGTGGCGCCGGGCGACGGCGGTCAGCGCCGCGACCTCGTCGGGCCCGAGCACGACCTCGGCCCGGTCGGGGTGCTCCGGCGAGGGGGCGCCAAACCGGTCGCCGGCACCGCGGATCGTCGGCGCCCCCTCGCCCAGCGAGCCCCCGGCGGGGCCGCCGCCGACGCCGACGAGCGTCGGTTCGTCCACGCCGGCCAGCGCCGCCCGCCACGCCGCCTCCGCCGCCTGCTGGTCCCTCCCGGCGAGCCAGGCGAGGTGGTCGCGGTAGGGCGCCACCGCCGGCAGCGACGCGGCCGCGTCGCCACCGGCGTGCAGGGCCAGCAGGTCGCGGAGCAGGATCGGTGCCGACCAGCCGTCGGCCAGGATGTGGTGGCAGGTCAGCGCCAGGTGGTGCCGGTCGTCGGCCAGGCGCGCCAGGGTGAATCGCACGAGCGGTGGGGCGTCGAGGGCCGCCGGCCGCCGCCGCTCGGCGGCCAGCAGCAGGGCCAGCCGTCGCTCGCGGTCGTCGACGGCGAGCGGGCGCAGGTCGACCGCCCGCCACGGCGCGGGCACCGGCGGCCCCACCGTCGACACGACGGCGCCCCCGTCGGTCTGGCGGAACGCCGCGCGCAGGTTGGGGTGGCGCACCAGCAGGGCGTCGGCCGCGACCCGCAGGGCGTCGGCGTCGACCGGGCCGACCAGCTCGACGCCGTGCTGCACGGTGTAGGCGTCGCCGGCCCCGCCGTCGAGCGTGGCGTGGAAGAACAGGCCGAGCTGCAGCGGGGTGAGCGGGACCACGTCCTCGAGACCGGGGACCGCCGCCTCCAGCGCGGCCCGGTCCGCGGGCGTGAGGTCGACCAGGGACCCGTCGCCGGCCGTGACCACGCCCGCGCCCGCCGCCTCGACCTCGGCCCCGGTGCGCGCCGCGACCGCCAGGCCCGCCACCGTGCGCGCCGCGAAGACGTCCCGGGCCGACAGGACCAGGCCCTCGGCGCGGGCGCGGCTCACGAGCTGGATGGCGGTGATGCTGTCGCCGCCGAGGGCGAAGAAGCTGTCCTCGACCCCCACGGTGGGCAGGCCGAGCACGCCGGCCATCAGGCGGGCCAGGCGCGCCTCGCGGCCGGTGCGCGGGGCGACACCGGTCGACAGGGCCGTCAGGTCGGGGGCCGGCAGCGCGCCGCGGTCGAGCTTGCCGGCGGGGTTGCGGGGCAGGTCGTCGAGGACCACGAGCGCGCCCGGCACCATGTGGTCGGGCAGCGCCCGCTCGCAGTGGGCCCGCAGATCGGACGGGTCGATGGCGACCGGGCCGCCGGGCCCGCGGCGCGGCACGACGTAGCCGGCCAGCAGCCGGACCCCGGGACGGTCCTCGCGCAGGGCGACGGCGGCGCGCTCGACGGCCGGGTGGCGGACGAGGGCGTCCTCGACCTCGGCCGGCTCGATGCGGAACCCGCGCAGCGACACCTGCTCGTCGGCCCGGCCGAGGAAGTCGAGGTCGCCGTCGGGACGCCACGCCGCCAGGTCGCCGGTGCGGTACATGCGGGCGCCCGGCTCGGGCGTGAACGGGTCGGCGACGAAGCGGTCGGCGGTCAGGTCGGGGCGGCCGAGGTAGCCGCGGGCCAGCCCGTCGCCCCCGACGTACAGCTCGCCCACCACGCCCGGTGGGCACGGGGCGAGGGAGGCGTCGAGCACGTAGGCGCGCGTGCCGGGGTCGGGGTGGCCGAGCGGGACGGCGTCTCCCTGCCAGCCGGGACCGGGCGTCCACAGGGTCGAGTTCACCGTGGCCTCGGTGAGGCCGTAGCAGGCGACGACGTCGAGCTCCTTGGCCCACCGGGCCACGACCTCGGCCGACACCTTCTCGGATCCGGTCAGCAGCGTCCCGCCCGCGGGCAGCTCGAGGTCGCCGAAGGCGGCGACGAGCGACGGCGGGAACGCGAACACGGTGACGTCGTGGCGGCGCAGGTGGTCGAGCAGCTCCGGACCGGCCACGCGCAGCTCGCCGGGGGTGGTGACCAGGGCGGCGCCCGTGTGCAGCGCCATGCAGAGCTCGAAGACCGCGACATCGAAGCTGAGCGAGGCGAACTGCAGGACCCGGCTGGCCGGGCCGACGCCGAAGCCCTCGACCGCGGTGCGCACGAGGCTGGTGATGCCCTCGTGGGTGACGACCACACCCTTCGGCCGGCCCGTCGAGCCCGACGTGAAGATCACGTAGGCGGCGTCGGCCAGGGTGGGAGCGTGGCCCGCGGCGAGGCGGCCGGCGGGGGCGGCGGCGACCTCGGCCGCCACCGCCGGGTCGTCGAGCACCAGCCGCGGCTCCCCCGCGGCGACGCCGGCGAGGTCGACGGTGGTCACCACGACGGCCGGGCGGGCCGCCGCCAGCATCGCCGCCACCCGGGCCTCGGGGTGGTCGGGGTCGATCGCCAGGTGCGCGGCGCCCGCCTTGTGCGCGGCGAGCACCGCCACCACGCCCGCGGCCGTGCGCGGCAGCGCCAGGGCGACCACGTCTCCCCGCCCGACCCCCCGGCCGACCAGGACGTGGGCCAGGCGGTTGGCGGCGGCGTCGAGCGCCGCGTAGGTCAGCACCGCATCGCCGTCGACGACGGCCGGCGCCCGGGGGGTCCGGTCGGCCTGCGCCTCGAACCCGGCCGGCAGCGTCACCGCGCCGGGGGTGCGGGCCGTGCCGGCGAACGCCCCGAGCACCCGGTCCCGCTCGGTCGCGGTCACCACGTCGAGGCCGGCGACCGGGGTGGCGGCGGCCCCGGGCACCGTGAGCGCCGCGGCGAGGGCGTCGAGCACCCGCCCGACGCGGTCGAGGTGGGCGTCGACCTCGTCGGCGCGGTAGCGGGCGGTGTTGGCCTCGACGTCGATGACCAGGCGCCGGCCGTCGCCCCGGTCGTAGACCGCGAAGGCCAGGTCGTCGACCGGCCCGGCGGCCAACGTCTCGGCCGTGGCGGGCGCGCCGGCGAAGCGCAGTCCGTAGTCGAACGCCATGTGGTTCACCGACGGGCCGATCAGGCCGAGGATCCCGCCGGGCACGCGCAGGTCGCGACACAGGTCCTCGCCGCGGTGGCGCTGGCGCAGCGCGGCCTTCTGCAGCTCGCGGCCCACGTCGTCGACCAGGTCGCCCAGCCGGGTCTCGGGGCGGACCCGCAGCCGGATCGGCAGGACGTTGGCGAGCATGCCGGGCTGGGTGCGCATCCGCTGGCCCGACCGGGCGGTCACGGGCAGGCCCAGCACGAGGTCGCGCGCACCGGTGACCCGGTGCAGGTAGGCGGCGACGGCCGCGGTGACCAGGGTCGACGGGCGCCGGCCCGGCGTGGTGCCCGCGGCGCGGAGGCGGGCGTCCTGGTCGGCGGTCAGCTCGACCGCGCGGCGCAGGGTCTCGCGTCCCGGGGCGGCGTCGGTGCGGGCCAACCGCACCGGGTCGGGCGGATCGGCCAGGCGGTCCCGCCACCACGCCGCGTCGCGCCGCGCCGCGGGCGAGTCCCGGTAGGCGGCGTCGCCCTCGACCAGGCGGGCCAGGGCACCGGGGGGCGCCGGGGTGGGCCGCCCCCCCGCGGCGAGGGCGGTGTACACCTCGGCCAGCCGCACCGCGATCATCGGGGCGGTGAACCCGTCGGCGACGATGTGGTGGCCGCCCCAGAACCACCACGACCGCTCGCCCGCCCGGAACAGCACGTGCGTGAACAGCGGATCGCCCGTGTCGAGCGACCAGCCGGCGGCCATCTCGGCGGCGCACGCGGCGTCCACGGCGGTGCGGGGGTCGGCCTCGCCGCCCAGGTCGACGACCCGCACGTCCCACGCCATGTCGAGGTCGAGCTCCTGGACCGGCTCACCGCCGTCGTCGAGGAACCGCACCAGGCCGACCTCGGTCTCGCGCGCCACGAACCGCAGCGCCGCCTCGAACGTGGCGGGGTCGACGGGCCCGTCGATCTCGACCAGCTCGCCGATGGCGAAGCGGCGGGCGCCGGGGTCGGCCTGCTCGGCCAGCCACAGGTTGGCCTGGGCCCGGGTGAGCCCGAACCGGGGACGGGCCGTCGCGGGGGTCGTGGGCACGGGGTGATCTCTCCTGGGTGGCGGCGGGACGGTGACGAGGAGGTGGAGGTGGCGGTTCAGGCGGTGAGACCGAGGTCGACCGTCCACACCTGGCCGGTCACCGACGGGTTGGCGACGAGCGCGCCCACCGCGGCGGCGACGTCCGCGGCGGCGACGGTGCCGGCGAGGGCCTGGCGGGCCTCGATGGCGGCCCGCACCTCGGGCCCCACCGGGGCGGTCAGGTCCGAGTCGACGAAGCCGGGGGCGACGGCGTTGAACCGCAGGCCCCGCGACCCGTACTCGACGGCCAGCGAGCGCGTCATGGCCACGACTGCGGCCTTGGCCGCCGAGTAGGCCGTCTGGCCGGGGCTGCCGACCTGGCCAGCGACCGACACGACCTGGACGACGGCGCCCCGCCGGGCCCGCACCAGGGCGGGGAGGAAGGCGCGCACCGGGTGGTAGGCGGTGGCGACCGTGCCGGTGACCGAACCGAGCCAGCGCTCGGGAGCCTGCACCGCGAACAGGCCGTCGTCGCGCCACCCGGCGCAGTTGACCAGCGCGCCCGGAGGGCCGTGGTCGGCCAGCACCGCGCCGGCCAGGGCTCGGGTGGCGTCCCAGTCGGTGAGGTCGGCGGCCACGAGGTGGTCGCCGTCCGCGGGGGTGGTGCGGTGGCCGTGGGCGACGACCCGCCACCCGGCTGCGCCCAGATGGCGGGCGACGGCGCCGCCGATCGTGCCCGAGGCGCCGAGCACGACGGCCACCCCGGGGTCGCCGGCCTCGCCCGGCAGGCCCGGCCCGGGGCCGTGGTCGGGGCCGTGGTCGGCGCCGGTCACGCCTCGTCCCAGTCGAGCGTCAGGCCGTTCTTCCACACGAAGCGGTGCAACGACACCGAGGGCCCGCACTCGCGCCAGGCGGCGCCGGGCCAGCGCCGGGCCGCGGTCACCAGCGCCTCGCGCCAGGCCACGGGCGAGGTGAGGGCGGTGACGACCGTGCGGCGGGCGTCGGCGGCGGTGCGGACCTCGCCCGGCCCCGTGGGGGTGACGACCGGGATGACCGGATCCCGCCAGGCGCAGCCGGCCGCCGCCTCGGCCAGCGCCTCGGCCACGGGGGCCATGGCGGGCGTGTGGTACGGCGCCCCCACCGGCAGCTCGCGCCAGGTGTGGGGCGACAGGCCGAGCTGGGCCACCACCGCGGCGAACGCGGCGCGGTGGCCGACGACGATGCAGTCCGCGGGGCCGTTGCGCCCGACGACCCACAGCTCGTGACCCGCGGCGGCGGCCTCGGCCCGCTCGCTCGGCAGGCGCGTCATCGACGCCATCGTCCAGTCGGCCGGGGGCAGCAGCTTCGCCGGCAGCTCGGCCCGCAGGCGGACGAGCTCGAGCGCGTCGTCCTCGTCGAGCACCCCCGCCACCACCAGCGCGGTCACCTCGCCGAGGCTCTGCCCGACGACGCCGACGACCTCGGCGCCCGCCGCCACCCGGGCGCGGGCGCGCCCGAGCTGATGGGCCACGATGGCGCGCTGCGCCTCGGCCGGGGCCAGGGCGGTCAGGTCGAGCGGGGGCCGGCCCGGGATCGTGGTGGCCCCCTGCCCCTCGAACACGAGGACGGTGTCGGTCACGGCGGCGCGGTCACGTGGCGGCGTCGGCGGCCTGGAAGGCCGCGACGAGGTCGCCGACCGTCGTGAGCTCGGGCAGGCGGTCGATGACGCGGTCGACCACCTCGGTCGAGAACCGGCTCTCGAACACCGACACGATGTCGATGAAGTCGAGCGAGTCGAGCCCGAGGTCCTCGACGAGCTCGTCGCCGGGGGCGATCCGCCGGGGCGAGCTCGACCGCACGAGGTCGTAGCCCTCCTGGAGCGTGGCGAGCAGGTCGTCGGCGGTGGCGGTGGTGGTCATCGGTGCTCCTGACGGGAGGGTGGGTCGGGTCTCGGGACGGTCACGTCGGCCGGCGCTCGACGTCGAGGACGACGGCGGCGTTGGCGCCGCCCAGGCCCACCGAGGCGCACAGGGCCAGGCCCTCGGGCGGCGGACCGCCGTCGGGCAGCCGGGCGTGGGCCGGGTCGTCGGTCACGTGGGCGGGCAGCGTGCCGACCCGGTAGCTCGACAGGAGGCCGGCCACCTCGGCCAGGCCGGCGGCGGCCATGCAGTGGCCGACGAGCGGCTTGTAGGCGCACAGCGCGGTCGACGCCGGGAACAGGCGGTCGGCGACGGCGGCCTCGACGCCGTCGTTGAGCGGTGTCCCGCTGCCGTGGGCCTTGACCACGCCGACGTCACCCGCGCCGACGTGGGCGGCCGCCAGTGCCTCGCGCAGGCAGCGCTCGAGCTCGCGGCCCCCGGGCTCGGCGGCGGCGAGGTGGTGGGCGTCGTGGGTCGTGGCCCCGCCGAGCACGGTGGCCCGGCCGCCGTCGGCCCGGGGCGTCACCACGCAGGCGACGGCCGCCTCGCCGAGGAAGAACCCCCGGCTGCCCTGCTGGAACGGGCGGCAGTCCGACGCCGGCCGTCCGTCGCCCGGCAGGACGCGCATGCGGCGGAACCCCGTGACGATCTGCTCGATCAGGCAGAACTCGGCGCCGACCACGACCACGTCGGTGGCCACGCCCGCCCGCAGCCACTGCTCGGCCAGGGCCAGCGCGACGTTGCCCGACGAGCACGCGGCGTTGACCACCATGTTCGGCCCGGTCCACCCGTGCCGCTGGGCGATCAGCGAACCGGTCGACGTGTGCAGCAGCCGGGGGAAGAGGCTGGGCAGGGGCCGCCGATCGGAGAAGTAGTTGTCGCGCACCGTGCGGATGTCGGAGATGCCGGTGCCGAAGACGACGCCGACGGCGCCGCCCGGGCGCCAGCCGTGGGCCCGCGCCTCGGCGACCGCCTCGTCCACCGCCGCCATCACGGCCTGCTCGTAGCGGTCCCCGGCGGCGCGGGGGCCGGCCTCGCGGTCGGGCACCACGGCGGCCACCACGTCGACGCCGTCGACCCGGGCCGGCGCCAGGGCCGTCTCGTGGGCGGCGATGCCCGCGGCGAGCGCGTCGACCCCCCAGCCGTAGCCGGTCACGGCGCCGAGCCCGGCCACCCGGGCGGCGACGGCCCCGGTCACGAGTCGTCCCCGGCCGCCGGGCCCGCCCGCCACCGGTCGCGGGCCATCAGCGCGGCGCGCTTGTGCGGCAGGGCGACCTCTCGCACCGGCACGAACCCGGCGCGGGCGAAGGCCCGCCGGGCCACGTGGTGGTCGACGTCGGGATCGGCGAGCACCCGCCGGCACCGGGGGTCGGCGGCCAGCATCCCGTCCGTCACCGCCGCGAGGAGCTGCGGCCCGAGCCCCCGGCCGGTACGGGCCACGTCGCCGATGGCGATGTGCACGCCGAGGTCGTCGGGCGACACCGGGTGGTGGGCGGCGATGACGTCGCGGGCGACGCGGTAGACCTCGACGTACGCCACGGGCGCGCCGGCGAGCGCCACGAGCCAGGGGCGCGAGTGGGCGCCGGCCTGCTGGGCGCGGACCTCGGCCGCCCACCGGTCGGCGGGCCACGCCTGGCGCCAGAACCGCGCGACGTGGGGCGCCGCCATCCACCGGCTGACCAGGGCGACCTCGGCAGGCACGGGACCGCCGTCGGTCGCCGTGAGCGGGGTCGCGGACCACGGGGTCGGCAGGCGCAGGGCGGGCGGCGCCCCCACGCGGCGGACGGCGGGATCGAGGGGCCCGGTGAGGGCGCGACCCGGGGTGCTCGCCCCGCCCGCCACGGGGGTCATCGTCCCTGGCGCGTGCCCTGGCTCCCTTGATGCCATGTGATAGGTATACCTTACGCCCGTGGTTGGAGGCGAGAGCAGCGAGGGGGCGGACGGCTCCGCCGTCCCCGGGGCCGAGACCGCGGTCGTCGTGTGGCTGAGCCCCGCCGCCGCCGGGCCCGGCGACCACGACCTGCTCGACGACGTCGAGCGCGCCGCGCTCGGCCGCCTCCGGCGTCCCGCCGACCGCGACCGCTACGTCGCCGCCCACGCCCACCGCCGCCGCCTGGTCGCCGCCCACCTCGGCGTGCCCGCTCGCCACGTGCGGTTCACGCCGGCGGCGTGCCCCCTGTGCGGCGGCCCCCACGGCCGCCCCGTGGTCGCCGGCGGCGGCGTCGAGGTGTCGCTGTCGCGGACGTCCGACCTGGTGGCCGTCGCCCTCGCCCCGGCCGTGGTGGGGGTCGACGTCGAGGCGCTCGACCGCGCCGTCGGCATCCGGGACCTCGAGAGCGCCCTCCACCCGGCCGAGCGGGCGACCGTGCCCGACCGCACCGCCGCGCTGCGGCTGTGGGTGCGGAAGGAGGCCTACCTCAAGGGACGCGGCACCGGGCTCGGCGTCGACCCCGCCGGCGTCGACGTCTCCACCGACCCCCCGGGCTGGCGCATCGTCGACGTCGCCGCCGGTCCCGCGCACCTCGCCGCCGTGGCGGTGATGGTCGGCCCGACCGGTGGACGCGGCTCGCCGTCGGCCGCGCCGGCCGCGCCGGCCGGCACCGTCAGGCTGACGACGTACGGCCCGACGGCGCCGTCCCTGCGGGCGCGCCCGGCCCCCACCGGGCCCTGACCTCGCGCAGGCTCAGCGCCTCGCGGCAGTGCGAGCACACCACCTCGGCGTCGGTGTCGTGGTCGCAGGACGTGTGGCGCAGGACCACCGGCGGACCCTCGTCGCCGGCCAGCCACCGATCGCCCCACCGCATGATGGCCAGCATCACCGGGAAGAAGTCGCGGCCCTTCTCGGTGAGCACGTACTCGTGCCGCACCGGTCGGTCCTGGTAGGGCCGCCGTTCGAGCATGCCCTCGTCGACGAGGCGCCCGAGGCGCTGGGTCAGGATGTTCCGGCCGATGCCCAGCTCGCGCTGGAAGTCGTCGAACCGGCGCACGCCCCAGAACGCCTGGCGCAGCACGAGCGGCGTCCACCAGTCGCCGAGCAGGTCGACCGAGCGGGCGACCGAGCACGGCCAGTCGGCGAACGTGGTGCGCTTCACCCGCCGCCCCCGGGGTCGGCGGCGGCCCTCGTACCGGTCGCCGCGCCCGCCGTGCCCGGCGCGCCCGCGGGGGCGACGGCCTCGCCCACCCGGATGCCGGCGAGCTGCGTGGCCTGGGCCACGAGCCGCCCCCGGCTGTCCCACACGTGGCAGACCTCGTCGACGATGTCGGCCTCGACGTGGGCGGCGCGCTGCCGCACCAGCAGCGGGCCGGGCGCCGGCACCGCCCGCACGTAGGCCGTGAGCTCGAGCGTCGGCACCCAGCCGGTGGCCGCCAGCTCGAACGTGGCCGGCGGGAAGGCGTCGAGCACGTACAGCAGCGACACGGCGTCGGGCGTGTGGCCGTCGACGAACGAGAACCAGCCACGCAGCTCGCCGCCTCCGCCCGGGCGTCCGGCCGAGAAGCCGGTGACCGCCGGGTCGAGGCTGATCTCGACCCGCTCCATGATCGGCAGCGGGATGCCGCCGGGCGCCCGGCCCCCCACGCGCACGCACTGCTCGGGCGGGGGCACGGGGGGCACGGCGACGTCGCTCCACCACGGGGCGGCGGCCTCGTCGTGGCGGCCGAGCGTGAACGAGGCCTCGACGTACGGGGCCCCGTCGCGCAGCAGCCGGGCCCGGGCCTGGCTCATGCGCCGGCCGCGCCGCAGCACCTCGACCTCGACCTGCGCCGGGCCCGGGGTGGGCGACGAGATGTAGGTGGCCGACGCCGCCACCACGTGCGGGTGGGCCGGGCCCTCGATCGTGGCCACCGCCGCCAGCGCGGCCCGCGCCATCGTCGCCAGCAGGTAGCCGCCGTTGGGCTTGTCGCCGATGACCCAGCCGGCGTCGACGGCGACGTCGTAGGTGGCGCGGCCGTCGGCGGGGGCGGGCGCGTCCACGGCCGGCGTCACCGCCGAGGCCACCGCGAAGTCGAAGCTGGGGTCGCCCGGGGTCACGCCGCCTCCTTGGCCAGGCGGGCGAGCAGGGCGAACGTGCGGTCGTGCTCGCCGGCGTCGCCGAAGATCGCGCCGACGAAGTCGGTGGCGCCGGCGACGGCGACCGAGGCGATCTGCTCGGCCACGGCGTCCTCGTCGCCGACGACCGCGACGTCCTCGGGGCCGGCGGCCCGCTCGCGGTCGAGCATGGCCCGGTACGACGGGAGCCCGCCGTAGACGGCGAAGACCTGCGCGGCCCGCTCGCGGGCGGCAGCGGGGTCGTCGGTGACGCACACCGGCAGCGAGACGGTGACCCGCGGCGCGGGGCGACCGGCGCCCTCGGCCGCCGCGGTGATGTGCGGCACGATGTGCGACCGGACGGTGGCCGGGCCGGTCATCCACGTCGTCGTGCCGTCGGCGAGCGTGCCGGCCAGCTCGAGCATCCGGGGCCCGAGGGCGGCCACCAGCAGCGGCGGCGCGGGGGCGTCGATCTCCAGCGGGCCCAGCGTGGCCGCGGTGAGCGTCTCGCCCCGGAACGACACCTGCTCGCCCCGGAGCAGCGGGCCCAGCGCGGTCAGGTACTCGCGCATGTGGCGGGCCGGCTTCTCGAACGAGTGGCCGAACATGTTCTCGATCACGATCTGGTGCGACAGGCCGATGCCGAGCGTGAGGCGACCGCCGATGGCGGCCTGCACGGTCAGCGCCTGGGCCGCCAGCATGATCGGGTGCCGGGGGTAGGTCGGCACGACCCCGGTGGCCAGCTCGATGCCGGGCACCCGCTGGCCCACCACCGCCAGCAGCGTGAGGGCGTCGTAGCCGAAGATCTGCGAGGCGGTGGCCGACGAGAAGCCGGCGTCGGCCGCCCGCTGCACCTGGTCGACGACCCCGGGCAACGGTTGCGAGCTGTCGATCGTGAGTCCGTAGCGCACGGCCGCCACCCTAGCCCTCAGTCCGTTGCACTAGTGAACCCACCCGGGTTACGGTCGCCGGCGTCCGATCGACGTCGAGTCCGGGGGAACCAGCGGTGACGATCAGCGAGGCCACGACAGCAGACCCGACGCCCGCGACCGCGTCTCCGGGTCGCGCCGCCCGCCCCGACGGCGAGTGGCACCCGACCGCCTGCATCCTCTGCGAGTGCAACTGCGGCATCGAGGTGCGGCTCGGAGGCGACGACGGCCGGCGCTTCGCCCGCATCCGGGGCGACAAGGCCCACCCGATGTCGCAGGGCTACACGTGCGAGAAGGCCCTGCGCCTCGACCACTACCAGAACCCCGGCGGGCGCACCGTCGGCCCCGACGGCGTCCCCGCCCTCGGGCAGCGCCTGACCCACCCGCTGCGGCGCCGGGCGGACGGCTCGTTCGAGCGGGTCGACTGGGACACCGCCATCGGCGAGGTGGCGGCGCGCCTCGGGGCCGTGCGCGACGCCCACGGGGGCGACACGATCTTCTACTTCGGAGGCGGCGGCCAGGGGAACCACCTCGGCGGCGCCTACGCCGGCGCCTCGCTGGCCGCCTTCGGGGCGGGCAAGCACCGGTCGAACGCGCTCGCCCAGGAGAAGACCGGCGAGTTCTGGGTCAACGCCCGCATGTTCGGCACCAACGTCCGGGGCGAGATCGAGCACGGCGAGGTCGTGGTCTTCATCGGCAAGAACCCCTGGCAGAGCCACAGCTTCCCGCGGGCCCGCACGACGCTGAAGGAGATCTCCCGCGACCCCGGGCGGGCCATGATCGTGGTCGACCCCCGGCGCACCGAGACCGCCGAGCTGGCCGACGTCCACCTCCAGGTGCGGCCGGGCACCGACGCCTGGCTGATCTCGGCGCTGGCGGCGGCGATCGTCGACGAGGGCCTGGTCGACGCCGCCTGGGTGGCCGAGCACACCACCGGCGCCGACGAGGTGGTCGCGGCCCTGCGCGACGTCGACATCGCCGCGAGCTGTGCGGTGGCCGGCGTGCCCGAGGAGCAGGTCCGGACCGCCGCCCGCCTGATCGGGCGGGCCGCCAGCGTCGCCGTGTTCGAGGACCTGGGCGTGCAGATGAGCCTGCACTCGACGCTCGTGAGCTACCTCGAGAAGCTCGTGTGGACGCTCACGGGCAACTTCGCCAAGGCGGGTGCCCAGTACACGGCGTCGTCGCTCGCCCCCCTCGGCAAGGTCCGCCGGGCCGAGGCGGCCACCGGCGACGCCGGCCCCCGCAGCCCCGTCGTGGGCGCCCGCATCGTCTCGGGGCTGGTGCCGTGCAACGTCATCCCCGACGAGATCCTGACCGACCACCCCGCCCGCTACCGGGCCATGGTCGTCGAGAGCGGCAACCCCGCCCACTCCCTGGCCGACTCGCCCCGCATGCGCGAGGCGCTGGCGGCGCTCGACACGCTCGTCGTCATCGACGTGGCCATGACCGAGACCGCCCGCCTGGCCGACGTCGTGCTGCCCGCCCCCACCCAGTTCGAGAAGCACGAGGCGACGTTCTTCAACTTCGAGTTCCCCCGCAACGCCTTCCACCTGCGGCGCCCGCTGCTCGACGCACCGGACGGGCCCCTGCCCGAGCCCGAGATCCACGCCCGGCTGGTCGAGGCGTCCGGCGCGCTCGGCGGCGACGGGGTGGCGGCGGCGATCGCCGCCACCCGGGAGGCGGCCGACGACGGGCGGGCCGCCTTCGCCGACGCCTTCTTCGGCCTGCTCGGCGCCCACCCCGAGCTGGGGCCGCTGGCGCCCGTGCTGCTCTACCGCACGCTCGGCCCGACGCTGCCCGACGGGGCGGCCGCGGCCGCCGCCCTGTGGGCCGCCGCCCACCGCTGCGCCCAGGCCAACCCCGACGGCGTGCGCCGCGCCGGGTTCGGCGAGGGGCTCGAGGCGGGCGAGGCGCTGTTCGACGCCATCCTGTCGTCGCCCTCGGGGGTGGTCATCACCGACGACGACCACGAGGCCGCGTGGCGGCGCGTCGCCACCGACGACGGCCGCATCCACCTCGCGCTGCCCGACCTGCTGGCCGAGCTGGCCGGGCTGGCCGACGAGACGCCGCCGGCGGGCGACGCCGAGTGGCCGTTCGTGCTGTCGGCCGGCGAGCGGCGGGCGTTCAGCGCCAACACGATCTTCCGCGACCCGGCCTGGCGGAAGCGGGACGTGTCGGGCCTGCGCGTCAGCCCCGCCGACGCCGACCGCCTGGGACTCGTCGACGGCGGCCGGGCCCGCGTGACGACGCCGCGGGGGTCGGCCGACGTGACGGTCGTCGTGCACGACAGCCAGCTCGACGGCCACGTCTCGCTGCCCAACGGCCTGGGCGTCGACCACACCGGCGACGACGGCGTCACGGTCGTCGCCGGGGTGGCGCCCAACGAGCTCACGTCGAGCGCCGACCGCGACCCGTGGGTGGGCACGCCGCACCACAAGCACGTCCGGGCCCGCGTCGAGCGCCTCGACGCGGGCCTCGTCCCCGGCGCCGGCGCCCGCGGCCCGGGGGACGAGGTCGACGACAGCGGGGCGGCGGGCGACCAGACTGCGGTCGCATGACCCGAGACGAGTGGATCGCCACGTTCGCGGCCGAGCTGGGCGTCGACCCGCCCGACGCCGACACGGTCGAGACGCTGCTCGCCCTGGCGGGCACCGCGGCGCACGCCTCCGAGCGCACCGCGGCCCCGATCGCCTGCTACCTGGTGGGCCTCGCCCGGGCGCGTCCCGCCGACGCCGCGGCCACGGCGGCCGCGGTGGCGCCCCCCTCGCCCTGACCCTCCTCCACGGCCGGCCCGCCCCCGGCCCCCTCCCGGTGCGGCCCGAGCCGACGGGGACCCGAGGCTCCCCCGGGCCGGCGCCGCCGGACCCCGCCAGGGGGACCAGTCCTGACGGGGCGGGCGGCGAACGGCGAACGACGGAGCGCGGGCACCGCGATCCGCGCGGCCTGTCAGCGCTGGGCGGCGACGATGGCGTCGGTGCCCGACCGCCAGGCCACGCCGACCTCGGCGAACCCGGCGGCGGTGAGCGCCTCGACGTGCCACCCGGCCGGCGGGGAGAACGAGGGCGGGTGGTCGCCGCCGCCGAACAGCGTGGCCCGCTCGGCCAGCGGCCCGGCGAGGACGGGATCGTCGGCGGCCCGTCGCCACCAGGCGTGCCACGACTCGAGCCCGCCGGCCAGGGCCGCCTCGGCCCGCCGCTCGGCGAGGGCGGTGAGCCCGCGCGACAGCGTGGGCAGCGCGCCCTCGGGCATCGTGTCGGCGTTGGCCACGACGCCGCCGGGCCGCACGACGCCGTGGAGGTCGCGGTAGACCCGGCGGAGGTCGGCCTCGGGCAGCCAGTGCAGAGCGGTGGACGTCACGACGGCGTCCGCGACCAGCCCCCCGAGCGCTCCGGCCCACGCCGGATCGCGGAGGTCGGCCCGCACGATGCGCACCCGCTCGTCGGTGCCCAGGCTGCCCCGGGCGATGGCGAGGAGCACGGGGTCGACGTCGACCGCGACGACCCGCACCTCGGGCAGCCGGTCGAGCAGGCGCCGCGTGATCGACGCCGTTCCGCAGGCGAGGTCGACGACGGTGGGGGCGGGGCCCGCCGAGACCTCCACCAGGTCGATCAGGTGTGAGAACCGCTGCTCGCGGTCGAACAGGAACCCCTCCTGCTGCGCGTCCCACGAGCGCTGCCAGAACTCAGCCCACGCTCGCTCGTCGTGGTCGACCTCGGGGCCGCCGGTGACGTCGATGGTCATCGTGCTCTCCTCCCGGACCCTCGCCACCCTGTACGGGCTCGCCGTGACGGTAAGGTTCCAATTGCAGTTACGACCCTGACACCTTCGCACACACCCGTAAGGATCACAAGTGGACTTCGATGCTTACGCGCTCGACGCCGTCAGCCTGGTGTGCACGACGCCCGACGAGCACCGCCCCGACGACCCGCTGGCGACCGTCGAGGGCCTGCGCGCCTTCCTGGCGCCGCGGCCGTGGTACGCCGACCGCGCCCGTCCCGCCGACCTCGCCCCCCTGCGACGCCTGCGCAGCGGCCTGCGGGCGGTGTTCGCCGCCGCCGCCGACGACCGCCACGCCGACATGGTGGCCGGGCTCAACGAGCAGCTCGCCCGCCACCAGCTGAGCCCGAGCATCTCGGGGCACGACGCGTCCGACTGGCACCTGCACGTGGCGCGGGGCGACGGGCCGCTCGCCGACGACTACGCCGCCGGGGCCGCCATGGGGCTCACGATGGCGTTCCTCGACCTCGGCCCCGAGCGGTTCGGCTCGTGCGCGGCGCCCGGGTGCGCGGGCGTCTTCCTCGACACGTCGCGCAACCGGTCGCGCCGCTACTGCTCCGACCGCTGCGCCACGCGCGAGAACGTGGCCGCGCTGCGCTCGCGCCGGCGAGCGGGCGCCTGACCCCTTCGCCCCGGCCGGGGTCCGACGATGGCGGGTGTGCCAACCTGACGGCGTGTCAGATACGTCCGAGACCACCGCCCTCGTCCTCGTCGACGATCCCGCCGACCGGCCCGGGGTCCGCCTGCTCACCCTGAACCGCCCGCAGGCGCTCAACGCCTTCGACTCGCCCCTCTACCGGGCCGCGGGCGAGGCGCTGGGCGCCGCCCGGGCCGACGACGCGGTCCGGGCCATCGTGCTCACGGGGGCGGGGCGGGCGTTCTCGTCGGGCCAGGACCTCGACGAGATGGCCCGCCTCGCGGCGGGCGAGGCCGCGGAGTCGGGGTTCCCGGTGCTGCTCGAAGCGCTGCAGGCGTTCGACAAGCCGCTGGTCGCCGCGGTGAACGGCCCCGCGGTGGGCATCGGGTTCACGATGCTGCCCCACTGCGACATCGTCCTGGCGGCCGAGGGCGCACGCTTCCGCACGCCCTTCTCCGAGATGGGCGTGCCGCCCGAGGCGGCCAGCAGCCTGCTGTTCCCCGTCACGATGGGCTGGCAGCGAGCGGCCGAGGTGCTGTTCACCTCGCCGTGGCTGAGCGCCGCCGACGCCGTCGCCTGCGGCATCGCCCTGCGGGTGGTCCCCCCCGGCGACCTGCTGCCACGGGCCCTCGACCTCGCCGCCTCGATCGCCACGGCCCCGCTGGCGGCGCTGCGGGCGATCAAGGGCACGATGCTGGCCGCCCGGGCCGACGCCGTCGCCGCCGCCCGGGCCCGCGAGGAGGCGGCGTTCGCGCGCCTGTGGGGACTCGACGGCGGGCCAAGGTGACGGCGGGCGGAGGACGACGGGTCCCTCGGCGCGGGCGTGTCGCCGCAGCTGTCTGCGGAGGCCTGGCCGTCGCGGTCGCCATCGCGTCCTCTGCCGCCACCGTCATCGCCGGGATCGCCGCGACCACCACCGAGGTCGGGGCCGACAAGGTGGACGTCGAGTACACGCTGTCGGCACCGGACCTGGTCGTGCTGTCGCTCGAGGTCGAGCAGTCCCGGCAGGGCAACCGCGCCTCGGGCCTGACCGAGATCGCCCGTGACCCGCCGATCGACCGCATCACCGCGCAGACCGACCAGGCGATCGGGTTCCTCACGATCCGCGACGCCGGGGGCATCGACGCGCGCCAGCTGGTGTCGTACGACGACGTCCGCCGCCGGTTGGTGGAGCGCCTCGCCACCGTGCGCGCCGCCGCCGACAGGTCCGCCGTCCCACCGGTCCCGGTCGGAACGCCGCTCCCCTCCCCCGCGGCAGGGTGGGCCGCCGGCTGGGCGGTCGAGCAGACCTACGAGGACGTGATCAGCGACTTCCTCGACGCGGTCGACGTCCGCCTCGACGCGGTCGCCGACCGCCCCTCGGCCGAGGTCGTCCGCGTGGCCTGGCAGGCGACCGGTTGGTCGCACGTGACCTCCGAGCTGCTGTCGGCCGTGCTCATGAGCTCGGCCACGAGCGACGAGCCGCTCGTGGCTCGTGACCGCCTCGTCGAGGCGATCGCGGCGTTCCGCACGACCCAGCTCGTGTTGGGCAGCGCCGGCGAGCCGTACGACCTGATCGTCGAGCGGTACGTCTCGGACGCCGACCTGCTCGTCCACGTCGGTGAGGCCCTCGCCGACGGCGTGGACGTGCCGGACGACAGGATCGGCGCGGCCTACGCCTCGATCGACGAGCGGGCCGACCGCAACCTGCGCACCGATCTGTTCGAGGCCTACGGATCGCACCGCGGGAGCGAGCGGGACGCGGCCAACGGCCGGTTCGCCCGGTGGCTGACCGCCACGGCGCTCGCGGGCGCCGTCGCCGGCGCGTTGCTCGTCGTGCCACGTCTCTGGCGGGACCGTCGACGGCGGGACCGTCGACGGCGAGGCCGCCCCGAACCCGAGGCCGGCACCGCGCCCGCCGGCACCGCGCCGACCGGCGCAGCACCCGGTGGCCCCACACCCGGTGGCCCCACGCCCGACGGCGAAGGGGCGACGACCGGAGGCACTCGGGCCTGACTCACCCCTCCGCTGGCGCCTCACCCGCGGCAGGCGCCGGCCCGGACGCGCCGTCGCCCGGCGTGGCACCCGACCGGACCGCGGCGGCCGGCGGCGCCTGGCCCACGGGCACCACGTCCACCCGGGTGATGGCTGGCTCGGCCTCGGTGAAGCGCCGCTCGATGCCGGCGACCAGCTGCTCGACCTCGGCGCCGGTCAGGCCGTCCTCCACGTCGACCCGCGCCACCACCCACACCTCGTCGGGCCCGGTGAAGGTCACGACGAGGTCGCGGACCTCGACGACGCCCGGCCAGGCGGCCAGCGCCTCGGCGATGCGCTGCTTGCCGGCCGGCGCCACCTCCTCGCCCACGAGGAAGTCGCGGTTGCGCTCGACGAGGAAGAACGCCACGCCCGCCAGCACCAGACCGATGCCGATCGAGGCCAGGGCATCGGGCACGACCGAGCCGGTGACCTGGTGGAGGCCGATGCCGACGAGGGCGAGCACGTTGCCGATCAGCGCGGCGGCGTCCTCGGCGAACACCGCCCGGGTCGTGGGGTCGGACGTCAGGCGCACGTGCTGGAGCAGGCTCCGGTCGAGCTCGGCCGCCTCGCCGCGCAGCTGGCGGGACGCCTGGAGGAACGAGACGCCCTCGAGCACGAACGCCACGACCAGCACGACGTAGGCGACGGCGAACGACTCGGCCGCGATCGGGTCGATGAGCTCGTGGATCCCCTGGAAGATGGCGATGACCGACCCGACGACGAACACGCCGATCGCCGCCAGCATCGCCCAGAAGTAGGCCTCGCGGCCCCGGCTGAGCCGGCCCGGCTCGGCCCGGTGCCGGCCCCGCCGGTGCGCGACGAGCAGCAGGACCTCGTTGCCGGTGTCGGCCACCGAGTGCACGGTCTCGGCGAACATCGCCGTCGAGCCCGTGATGACGGCCGCCGCGCCCTTGGCGAGGGCGATGCCGCCGTTCGCCACGAGGGCGACGACGACCGTCTTCGTGCTCTCGCCCCTCGGCTGCCCGCCGGGGTCGGTGTCGGTCACGAGGCAGGCATACCCGATCGGGCGGCCGGGCGCGCGTCGTCGCTCGCCGGTCAGCCGTCCACCAGCACCGCGACGCCGTCGGGGGGCAGGCGGACCGTCCCCGCCGGGGCACCGCCCACCGCCGGGCCGGGCGCCGGCCGCCCGGCGACGCCGTCGAGCCAGGCCAGCACGACCGCACCGCCACCGGGCACGGGGATGTCCCGCACCGCGTCGCCGAGGTTCGCCGCCACCGAGACGCCGGCCGCCCGCCGGCGGACGACGAGCCAGCCGTCCGCCTCGTCGTAGGCCACCCCCACGTCGTCGAGCGGGCCGGCCGCCAACCCCGGGCGCCGGCGCCGCAGCGCGATCAGTGCCCGGTACCAGCCGAGCACCCCGGCGTGATCGGGCGCGGCCACCTCGTCCCACCGCAGCACCGACCGGGCGAACGTCGCGGGGTCCTGCGGGTCGGGGACCTCCTCGGGCGGCCAGCCGAAGGTCGAGAACTCGCGCCGCCGGCCCTCGGACACGGCCCGGCCGAGATCGGGATCGTCGTGGTCGGTGAAGTACCGGAACGGCGTCGACGCCGCCCACTCCTCGCCCTGGAACAGCATCGGGACGAAGGGAGCGGTCAGCAGCAGCGCCGCGGCCGTCCGGACGCGGCCGGGCGACACGAGGTGGCCGAGCCGCTCGCCCCGGGCACGGTTGCCGACCTGGTCGTGGTTCTGGGTGCAGACGACGAACTGCGCGCCGTGGAGGCCGACGGGCGGGCGGCCGTGCACCCGCTCGCGATGCGGCGAGTAGGTGCCGTCGTAGACCCAGGCCTGGCGCAGCGCCTTGGCCAGCAGGGCCAGCGAGCCGAAGTCCCGGTAGTAGCCGCCGGTCTCACCGGTCAGCACCGCGTGGAGCGCGTGGTGCCACTCGTCGGCCCACGCGGCGTCGAGCCCGTAGCCGCCCTCGGCGGGCGGGCGGACGAAGCGGGGGGCGTTGAGGTCGGACTCGGGCAGCAGCCACAAGGGGCGCCCGAGCTCGCCGGCGAGGTCGTGCACGGCGGTGGCGACCTGCTCCAGCACGTGGGTGGCCGACTCGTCGGCGATGGCGTGGACGGCGTCGAGCCGCAGCCCGTCGGCGTGGTACGCGGCCAGCCACATGCGGGCGTTGTCGACGACGAAGCCCCGCACCTCGTCGCTGCCCGGTCCGTCGACGTTGACGCCCGGACCCCAGTTGGTGGGGTGCCGGTCGGAGAAGTACGGGCCGTACTCGCCCAGGTGGTTCCCCGCAGGCCCGAGGTGGTTGTAGACGACGTCGACGATCACGCCCAGCCCCCGCCGGTGGCAGGCGTCGACGAGGCGCTTCAGCCCGTCGGGACCGCCGTAGCCCTCGTGCGGCGCCCACAGGTCGACGCCGTCGTACCCCCACCCGCGCCGCCCGGGGAACGCGACGACGGGCATGAGCTCGACGGCGGTGACGCCGAGCGCGACCAGGTGGTCGAGGTGGGCGACGGCGCCGTCGAAGGTGCCCTCGGCCGAGAACGTGCCGACGTGGAGCTCGTAGAGCACCGCGGTGGCCAGGTCGAACCCGGCCCAGTCCCCGTCGGTCCAGGCGAACGCCGCGTGGTCGACGAGGCGGGACGGGCCGTGGACGCCGTGGGGCTGGTGCGCCGAGCGGGGGTCGGGGCGGGGCGGCCCGCCGTCGATCGAGAAGGCGTAGTCGTCGCCCACGGCCAGGTCGGGGACGTCGCCCGACCATCGCCCGCGCTCGCCGGGCGCCAGTGCCACCCGCCGCTCGCCCCCGGCGCCGCTCGCCAACCGCCTCGGACCCGACCGGCCGCTCGACCCGTCACCCGACCGGTCGCCCGACCGGCCGACGACCACGACCTCGACCGACCGCGTGGCTCGCGGTGCCCACACCGAGACGATCACGCCCCGCCCCCGGGGCTTCCCGGTGAGGCGATGGGTTCCGTCATGCGGCCCCCGAGGCGATGGGTTCCGCATGTGCGCGCCGTCGCCTCGCCCGCCGAAGGGTGGAACCCGATGCCTCGGGCCTCGGGGTCGGTCACGACGCCCGTTCCAGCAGCGCGACCGGGAACGCGCCCAGGAGGTCGGCGAGCGGGACCGGCCCACCGGCCCGGCCCCCCTCGGCGACGTCCCACGCACGGGTCGTCACGAGGTCGGTCCACCGGCCCGGCGGAAGCGAGACCGTCGTGGCGCCCCACCCGCCCGCGGCCGAGAGGCCGAGCACCAGGCGCGGGACGACGACCGCCACCGCGTGGCCCGAGGCGCCGGGCCCGGCGGGGCCCCGGGCGAAGCCCACGCCGTGGGCGGCGGCGGAGCCACCGAACGCCAGCGGGGTGTACGCGCCCTCGGCTCCGGCGCCGAACACCGTGGGCAGCCGCCGGCGCAGGTGCAGCGCCTCGCGCACCAGCCGCAGCTTCGGCGTGCCGGGGTCGTCGGGGTCGGCCAACGTTGCGGCGAGGGCTGCGGCGCCGGTGTCGGTCGCGGTCGCCAGCAGCGACCGCCGCAACCCGAAGTCGACCGGGCGCCGGTTGTCGGGATCGACCAGGCTGAGGTCCCAGAGCTCGGAGCCCTGGTAGGTGTCGGGCACGCCCGGCACCGTGAGCTGCACCAGCGCCTGGGCCAGGGCGGTCACCCGCCCGGGCTCGACCAACGGGCCGACGAACGACGCCACGTCGCCGAGCAGGTCGCCGTCGCCGAACACCCCGGCCACGAAGGCGTCGCGGGCCGCGTCGAACCCGGGGTCGGGCTCGGTCCACGACGTGCGGAGCTTGGCCTCGCGGGTGGCCTTCTCGAGGTACGCGGTGGCCCGCTCGACGGTGAGGGGCCACGCCCCGACGAGCGTCTGGAACAGCAGGTGCTGCGTGTGCCGGTCGGGCGGGCCGTCGGGCCAGTGGCCGGCCGACGCGTCGAGCCAGCGACCGCACGCCGCGTTCCAGTCGTCGGGCACCTCCGACAGCAGCGCCAGCCGCGCCCGCACGTCGGCCGACCGCTTGGTGTCGTGGGTCGACAGCGCGGTCATGGTGTCGGGCCAGCGCTCGTGGGCGCGGGCGTTGGCCTCGTGGAACGCCTCGACGCCGACCCCGAACCGGGCGAGGTCGCCGCCCACCTCGGCGAGGACCAGCAGCCGGGTGTGGCGGTAGAAGGCGGTGTCCTCGACGCCCTTGGCCATCGCCGGGCCGGTGAGCTGCTGGAACCGCATCACCCACTCGTCCTCGGCGGCGGTGCGCCGGTCGAGGCGCAGCAGCAGCAGGTCGGCGAGGAAGTCGAGCAGGGACCGGTCGATGTCGGGCCGGTCGGCGGCGACCGCGGCCACGGTCGCCACGACCGTCGCCTCGTCCTCGCGGCGCACCGTGCCGGCCTCGGCCCGCACGTAGGTGCGGTAGACGGGGAAAGCGACGAGCAGCGCCCGCAGCGCCTCGTGCAGCTCGTGGCGCGTGCGGTCGCGCTGGTGGCGGCGGTGCTCGCAGATCTCCACCAGCAGGGCCGACAGCCGCGTGACGTCGGCGGCGAGCAGCTCGTTGACGGCCAGCTCGCGGGCCGAGCGGACGACCGCCGCGACGTCGGTGTCGGCACCGGTGAGCGCGCCGTAGCCGGCGGTGATCGGGCCCTCGCCGGCGGGGTCGACGAAGAGGCCACCGATCACGTTCAGCCGGTCGTACCCGGTGGTGCCGGCCACCGGCCACGAGCCCGGCAGGTCCTCGCCCGGTTCGAGGATCTTCTCGACGACCGTCCACACCCCGCCCGTGGCCCGGGCCAGCCGGTCGGCGTACTGCTCGGGGTCGAGCAGACCGTCGGGGTGGTCGACCCGCAGGCCGTCGACCACCCCGTCTCCCACCCACCGCAGGATGAGCTCGTGCGTGTCGGCGAAGACGTCGGGGTCCTCGACCCGGAGGCCGATGAGCGTGTTGATGTCGAAGAACCGGCGGTAGCCCAGCTCGCGGCCGGCGGTGCGCCAGTAGGCGATGCGGTGGTTCTGCTGCTCGAGCAGGGCGTCGAGCGCGTCGACGTCGGCGTCGAGGTCGGCGACGGCGGCGTCGACCGCGGCGCGCGTGGCCGGCCGCTCGTCGAGCAGGCGGGCGAGCTGGCCCCGCAACACCTGGGCGTCGCGGTGGCGCTCGTCCACCCCGGCGGGGTCGGTGCGGGTGGCGGCGGGCAGGCGCCGGTAGCCCCGGGCGATGAAGTCGAGGTCGTCGTCGCCGACCCTGGCCGCGGCGTCGGCGAGCAGCCGGTCGAGCGAACGGGGCGCCACCGGCAGCACGTGATCGAAGTAGCGGACGAGGAAGCGGGCGCCGTCGCGCTCGATCGTGATCTCGCCCCGGTCGAGCACCCGCCCGTAGTGGTCGCCGAGGATCGGCATCAGCACGGTGTTGCGCAGCTTCTCCTCGGGCGGGTGCCAGGTGACGTCGAAGTGCCCCGCCCACCGCGACGACGGCCCGTGCTCGAGCACGTCCCACCACCAGCGGTTCTCGGGCCCGGTGATCGCCATGTGGTTGGGCACGATGTCGAGCACCTGGCCGAGCCCGGCCTCGTCCAGCGCCGCCACCATCCGCGCGTGGGCCCCGGCGCCGCCCAGGTCGTCGCTCGGCCGGGTGGGGTCGACGACGTCGTAGCCGTGGGTCGACCCGGGCGCCGCCTGGAGGACGGGCGACAGGTAGGCGTGCGTCACGCCGAGGTCGGCCAGGTAGCCGGCCACCCCCGCAGCGGCGTCGAACCCGAACCCGGGATGGAGCTGCAGCCGGTAGGTGGCGAGCGGCGCGTTCACGACGACGCGAAGTCGTCGGGGAGGCGGCGCAGCACCAGGATCGAGCGGTCGGTGAGCTCGACCTCGCCCGAGACCTCCTCGTCGCCCTCCTCGGGCGGTCCGTTGGCGGTGTCGAGGATGCGGTGCCAGCGCTGCCCCCACGGCCCGCTGACCGTCCACTTCCGGGGATCGGGCGAGGCGTTGATCAGCACGAGGAACGAGTCGTCGACCACCCGCTCGCCCCGGGGGCCGGGCGAGGCGATGCCGTCGCCGTCCAGGAACATGCCGACGCAGGTCTGGTGGCCCTGGTTCCAGTCGGCCTCGGTCATCTCGGTGCCCTCGGGCTTGAGCCACAGCAGGTCGGGCGTGCCCCGCAGCGGCCGGCCCTGGAACCACCGGCGACGGTGGAACACCGGGTGGTCGCGCCGCAGGGCGACGAGCGCGGCGGTGAAGGCCAGCAGCTCGTCGTCGATCGACGACCAGTCGAACCACGAGATCTCGTTGTCCTGGCAGTAGGCGTTGTTGTTGCCGCCCTGGGTGCGGCCGGCCTCGTCGCCCGACAACAGCATCGGGACGCCCTGGGAGAGGAACATCGTGGTCAGCAGGTTGCGCTGCTGGCGGGCGCGCAGGGCCAGCACCCCGGGGTCGTCGGTCGGGCCCTCGACCCCGCAGTTCCACGACCGGTTGTGGCTCTCGCCGTCCTTGTTGCCCTCGCCGTTGGCCTCGTTGTGCTTCTGGTCGTACGAGACGAGGTCGCGCAGGGTGAACCCGTCGTGGGCGGTCACGAAGTTCACGCTGGCCGACGGCCGGCGCGAGTCGGACTGGTAGAGGTCGGAGCTGCCCGTGAGGCGGAACGCCAGCTCGCCCACGATGGCGGGCTCGCCCCGCCACACGTCGCGCACGGTGTCGCGGTAGCGGCCGTTCCACTCGGACCACTGCGGCGGGAAGTTGCCGACCTGGTAGCCGCCCTCGCCGACGTCCCACGGCTCGGCGATGAGCTTGACCTGGCTGATCACCGGGTCCTGCTGCACGAGGTCGAAGAACGCCGACAGGCGGTCGACGTCGTGGAACTGGCGGGCCAGCGTGGCCGCCAGGTCGAAGCGGAACCCGTCGACGTGCATCTCGGTGACCCAGTACCGCAGGCTGTCCATGATCAGCTGCAACGCGTGCGGGTGGGCCATGTTGAGGCTGTTCCCGGTGCCCGTCGTGTCGTAGTAGTGGGCGAGGTCGTCGGGCACGAGCCGGTAGTAGGCGCTGTTGTCGATGCCCTTGAACGACAGGATCGGGCCCATGTGGTTGCCCTCGGCGGTGTGGTTGTAGACCACGTCGAGGATCACCTCGATGCCCGCCTCGTGCAGCGCCCGCACCATCTGCTTGAACTCGGGCACCTGCGACCCGTCGGACCCCGCCGACGAGTACTCGTTGTGGGGGGCGAAGAAGCCGATCGAGTTGTAGCCCCAGTAGTTGCGCAGGCCCTGCTCGACGAGGTGCGCGTCGTGCACGAACTGGTGCACCGGCTGCAGCTCGACGGCGGTGACCCCGAGCGACTGCAGGTACTCGATGGCGACGGGGTGCCCGAGGCCCGCGTAGGTGCCGCGCAGCAGCTCGGGGATGTCGGGGTGCGTGGCCGTGAAGCCCTTGACGTGCACCTCGTAGATGACCGACTGGTGCAGCGGCACGTCGGGCGGGCGGTCGGCGCCCCAGTCGAAGAACGGGCTGACGACGACGCCCTTCGGGACGTGCGGTGCGCTGTCGGCGTCGTTGCGGCTGTCGGGGTCGTCGAAGTCGTAGGGGAAGCAGGCGGGGTCCCAGTCGACGCCCCCGTCGAACGCCTTGGTGTAGGGGTCGAGCAGCAGCTTGTTGGGGTTGCAGCGGTCGCCCTTCGCGGGGTCCCACGGGCCGTGCACCCGGAATCCGTAGCGCTGCCCGATGCCGATGCGCGGCAGGTAGGCGTGCCAGCAGAACCCGTCGACCTCGGTGACGGGGACCCGGGTCTCGGTGCCGTCGGCGTCGAACAGGCACAGCTCGACGCCGTCGGCGGCCTCGGAGAACAGCGAGAAGTTGGTGCCCGTGCCGTCGTAGGTGGCCCCCAGCGGATAGGGCCGACCCGGCCAGACCTCGATGTCGTTGGTCACGCGGGGTCTCCGGTCAGTGGGTGGAGGAGGTGCGGGGCGGTCGCCCGGAGGGGCGGAAGCCCGGAGGAGCCAGGTTAGAGCGCGACGTACCCCCGGCCTCCCCCGCGGAGTCACGGTGTCGCAGGCGTCACACGCGGCGCGCGACCCGGCGTCACCCGCCCGGAGGGCACCGCACGCACGTGCGGGTGCCCGGCACCGCCTCCAGCCGGACGAGGTCGATCGACCGCCCGCAGGCCGCGCACGCGCCGTACCCCGGGTCGTCCACCCGGGCCAGCTCGCGGTCGAGGTCGCGCAGGGTCGCCCGGGCGGCGGCGGCGAGCGACGTGACCTGCGCCCGCTCGTACGCGGTGGTGCCGTCGGGGTCGTGCTCGTCGTCGGGGGGCTCGAGGTCGGCGGCGGCGACGATCTCGTCGAACGTGCGGTCGAGGGCGGCGAGACGCCGCTCGGCCTCGGCGCGTGCCGCCCGCATGCCGGCCCGCAGCCGGTGGCGCTCGTCGGATGTCAGGGGCGGGGGCTCCACCGCTCCTGGCTACCGCCCGTCGCTCCCCGTTCCACCCGGCGATCCGACGACGCCCGGGGCACGCCGGTTCACGTCCGACCCGGGTTGGCGTCGAGCGCGTCGAACCGCCCGGCGGGTCGCCGCTCGCGGTAGGCCGCCACCACGGGCGCCAGCTCGTCGGGCGTGGCGCCGTGCATGATCACGCCGTCGACGCCGAGGTCGAACTGGGCGAGCACGGCGTCGGCACAGGCGTCGGCAGAGCCGCGCGCGGCCGGCGCCAGCCACTCGTCGGGCAGGAGCGTGGCGATGTGGGCCAGCTGCTCGGTCGTGGCGATCTGGTCGATGGCCCCCGGCACCGACTGCACGACCTCGTCGGCCCGGAACCGCTCGAGCACGGCCGGGTCCCACCCGTTGGTGCGCACCATCAGGTCGCCGTAGCCCTGCAGGTAGGTGCCGAGGCGCCCCACGGTCTTCTTGAGCCGCAGGTCCTCGGGGAGGTGGTCGCCGACCGTGGCGAAGCACGACCACACACGCACGGCACCCGGGTCGCGCCCGGCCTCGTCGGCCGCCCGCCGCACCGTGTCGACGGCGCGGGCCGTGGTCTCGTCGGTGAAGAACGTGTGCAGCACGACCATGTCGAGCAGCCGCCCCGCCAGCGAGAGCGAGTTGGGCCCGAACGCCGTGAGCCCGACGGGGATGTCCTCGTCGAACGTCGAGTCGAGGTTCAGCACCGGCCACGACCCGGCGGGACCGTCGTGCCCGAAGACCGCCTCGCCGGCCCACAGGCGGCGGAACAGCCCGACGATGTCCTCGATCTGGGCGCTCGTGATGCGGGGGATGCCGAACGCGTCGAACAGCGGGTCGATGCCCCGGCCGAGGCCCAGCGTGAACCGGCCGCCGGTGAGGCGGTGCATCGTCGTGGCGTACGACGCGGTGATCGCCGGGTGCCGGGTGTTGTGGTTGGTCGCCGCGGTGGCGATGTCGCGCCGCTCGGACACGGCACCGGCGGCGCCCGACAGCGTGGCCGCCTCCTTGACGTTCCAGCGCTCGGAGATGAACGCCGAGCCCAGGCCCATCGCCTCGCCGGTGCGCACCTCGTCGACGAGGTCGCGCGGCGACTTCGGTGCCCCGGCCAGGGTGTAGAAGCCGAGCTCGTTCATCGGCGCGCTCGTGCTGTGGACGCCGGTTGCACCCTCATGAACCGTCATTCAACCGAACCTAGCCTCGCCGACACCATCCCTCCCCCGATCCGGCCCGGACCCTCACGCCGGCGGGTGGTCGGTGAAGAACCGCCGCACCTCGGCGTCGAACTCCGCGGGCCGGTCGATGTTGCAGACGTGGCCGGCCCCCTCGATGACCACGCAGCGGTCGGCCCGCACGGCATCGGCGAGCGGCTGGGCCAGCTTCGGGTTCACCGCGGTGTCGTCGGAGCCCCACAGCACCAGCGCCGGGGCCCGGATGTCGCCCTTGTCGTCGGTCATGTCGTGGGCGATGACCGCCTCGGCGGCCCACGCCCAGCAGGCCGGGTCGTTGCCGGACGCGTCCCGCAGGTTGTTCCGCTGCACGGCGCTCATGGCGCTCACGGCCGTGTCGACCGCGTCGCCGGCATCGGGGCCGAGCAGCTCGGTCAGCGCCCCCATCCCCCCGGCCCGCACCGCGTCGGCGGCGATCTGCATGCCGGCCCGCCCGCCGGTCCCCGACTTCCAGAACGTGTCGCACAGCACGAGGGCGTCGACGAACTCGGGCGCGGCCACCGCCAGCTTGTGGGCGATCATCCCGCCCATCGACAGCCCGACGACGTAGGCGTGGTCGATGCCGAGGCCGCGGCACGCGGCGAGGGCGTCGGCCGCGAACCGGTCGGTGGAGTACGGGCCCGGCACGCGGTCGGACCGCCCGTGGCCCCGGTGCTCGATCACCACCACCCGGAAGTCGTCGCGGAAGCTCTCGACCTGCGGCTCCCAGTCGTGCCAGCACCCGCCCAGCCCGTGCAGGAACACGACCGCCTGCCCGGTGCCCTCGTCGAGCACGTTCAGGCGCACACCATCGATCTCACGCAGCACGGACCCCTCCAGCGTCGTCGGTCGCGGAGGATGCTGTCACGCCGGGACGGCGGCCGCCTCCAGCCGGTCGACCGGCGCGGCGGCGGCCACGGGTCGCTTGGTGAAGAACAGCACGCCGGTGGTGACGAGCATCCCGACGACGATGGCCACGAGCCACCAGGCCGCGTTGTCGACCGCGCCCGGCACGAACAGGTCGAAGATGCCGCCGTGGGGCACCTCGGTCGACGCGTCCATCCCGAGCGAGATGGCGCCGGCGGTGGCGGATCCCGCGATCAGCGCCGGGATCACCCGCACGGGGTCGCGCGCCGCGAACGGGATGGCCCCCTCGGTGATGAACGAGAGTCCGAGCACCCACGCCGGCTTGCCGGCCTCGTGCTCGTCCGGTGTCCAGCGGCCCGGGAACAGGACGGTCGCCAGGGCCAGGCCCAGCGGCGGGGTCATCCCCGCCGCCATCACCGCGGCCATCGGCGCGGTCACACCGCTGTCGATGAGTCCCACCGCGAACGTGTAGGCGACCTTGTTGAGCGGGCCGCCCATGTCGCTCGCCATCATCGCCCCGAGGATCAGGCCGAGGACCACGGCGTTGCTGCCCTGGAGCCCCTCGAGCCAGTCGGTGAGCTGGTCCTGGAGCCACGACAACGGCTCACCGAGCACGTAGATCATGATCAACCCGATGGCCAGCGTCGACAGCAGCGGCAGGATGAGCACCGGCTTGAGGCCGGCCATGGTGTCGGGCAGCTTGACGTTCCGGGCCAGCCACAGGGTCAGGTAGCCGGCGATGAAGCCGGCGAGCAGCGCGCCCAGGAACCCGGCCTCGACCTCGACGGCCAGGAACCCGCCGACGAAGCCGGGGGTGATGCCCGGCCGGTCGGCGATCGAGAAGGCGATGAACCCGGCGAACACCGGCAGGAACAGCGTGAGCGCCGCCGAGCCGATCTGGTTCAGCCGGCCCGCGAACGTGTCGGCCAGCGCGGGGTCGTTGGCGTCGATGTCGACCGCGAACGAGAGCGCGATCAGCAGGCCGCCGGCCACGACGAACGGCAGCATGTACGACACGCCGGTCATGAGGTGCTGGTAGATGCCCTTGAGCGCGGCCCGACCGCCGCTCGGCCCCCCGGCGCCGGCACCACCCCCGGTCCCGGCCAGGGTGCCGCCACCCCCGGCCCCGGCGCCCGCGGCCGCGGCCGGCGCCGCCCCCGTCGGCGCCGCCCCGCCGTGCCCGGCGGCGACCTCGAGGGCACGGGCCAGCACGGCCTGCCCGTTCTTCAGCGCCTCGTTGGTGCTCGTCTCGTAGATCGGCTTGCCCGCGAACCGGCCGAGGTCGACCTTGGTGTCGGCCGCGATGACCACGGCGTCGGCCGCGGCGATGTCCGGCTCGGTGAGCTGGTCCTGCGCCCCGACCGACCCCTGGGTCTCGACCTGGATGTCGTGACCGAGCGCCTCGGCCGCGCGGCGCAGCCCCTCGGCGGCCATGAACGTGTGGGCGATGCCCGTGGGGCAGCTCGTGATGGCCACGAAGCGCTTGTGGCCGGCGGGCCCGGTGGTGGCCGGGGCGTCGGGCCCGGGGGCCGCGTCTGCGGCGGCGACCGGGCCCGGCGCGACGCCGGCGGCGTCGGGGGCGGGAGCGGGGGTCGACGCGCCCTCGTCGACGGCGAGGTCGCCGGGCCCGAGCGTGCCGTCCCCGCCGGCGGGGGCGCCGCCCGGCGGCACGGTCGCCTCGGGCGCCCGCCCGCCGTCGGGCACCACGTCCTCGCGGGTCTCGGCCGACGCCGCGGCGCGATCGATCACCGCCGAGGTCTGCCGGATCGCCTCGGCCGTCGACACCGCCACCAGGGGCTTGCCGGCGAACCGCGCGGGGTCGACGTGGATGTCGGCGGCGATCACCACCGCATCGGCCTCCGCGATGGCCTCCGGCGCGAGCTCGTCGCCCGTGCCGGCCGACCCCTGGGTCTCGATGGCGATGTCGTGCCCCGACACGACGGCCTGGTGGCGCAGCGCCTCGGCCGCCATGTAGGTGTGGGCCACGCCCGTGGGGCAGGCGGTGACGGCGACGAGCTTCATCTCGACCCCCTGGTCCGTACGCCCAGCTCTTCGGTGGTCACCTGGTCGAGGCGGCGGGCCACGGCGGCGGCGTCGAGCCGCGGCCCGACCGTCGCCACGGCCGTGGCGCCGCAGGCGGTGGCGAGGCGGGCGACCCCGACGGGGCCCTCGCCCCGCAGGAGCGCGGCGATCGTGCCGGCCACGGTGGCATCGCCGGCGCCGACGGTGCTCGCCACGGTGACGGCGGGCGGCCGGGCGACGACCGCGTCGGCCCCGTCGACGAACAGGCCGCCGTCGGCCCCCATCGACACCACGACGTGGCGGATCCCGAGCGCCTGGAGCTCGCTCGCTGCGCTCAGCAGCGCGCCGGTGTCGGGGAGGCGCCGGCCGACGAGCTCCTCGAGCTCCTCGACGTTGGGCTTCACCAGGTCGGGGCGCCCGGCGACGGCGGCCCGCAGGGCGGCACCGCTGGTGTCGACGGCGACGCGGGCCCCGGCGGCGTGGGCGGCGTCGGCCAGCCGGGCGTAGAGGTCGATCGGAGCGCCGGGCGGCAGGCTGCCCGACAGCGCCACCCAGCGGGCGCCGGCGGCCGAGGCGGCCCGGCCCACCTCGTCGACGAGGCGGTCGACCGCGGCGGCGTCGGCGGTCAGCCCGGGGAAGTTGACGTCGGTCGTCGAGCCGTCGACGTCGTCGACGATCTTGATGCCCGTCCGGGTGGCGCCCGGCAGGCGCACGAAGCGGTCGGCGATGCCCTCGGCGGCCAGGAAGGCCTCGAAGATCGCGGCGTTGGCGTCGCCGAGCAGGCCGGTGGCGACGGCCTCGACGTCGAGGGCCCGCAGCGCGGCCGCCACGTTGACCCCCTTGCCGCCCGGGCTGCGGTCGTCGGACGCCACCCGGTTCACCTCGCCGGCCCGGAACCCGGGGATCCAGACCGTGTGGTCGATGGCGGGGTTGGCGGTCACCGTCACCACGGGGCCGGCGGCGGTCCCGGCGGCGGCGGTCCCGCCGGACGCGGGCGGCGAGGGCGGTGACCCGGACGTCGGGGGCACGGTCACGGCAGCGCCAGCCCCCGCACCTCGTCGGCCGTGCCGCAGGCCAGGGCCCGGGCCGCGAGCTCCTCGCAGGCGGCGAGCCCGACCGCCCGCAGGCGCGCCTTGACCGCGGCCACCGCCGGGATGCTCACCGACAGCTCGTCGACGCCGAGCCCCGTCAGGATCAGCGCCCCCTCGGGCTCTCCCGCCACCCCGCCGCACACGCCCACCCAGGCGTCGGTGGGCCGGGCCGCGTCCACGACCGCCCGGATCAGGCGCAGCACCGCGGGGTGCAGGGCGTCGGCCTGGCGGGCGAGGGTCGGATGCGTGCGGTCCATCGCCAGCACGTACTGGGTCAGGTCGTTCGTGCCGATCGACAGGAACTGCACCCGGGCCGCCAGCTCGGCCGCCATGAGGGCCGCCGACGGCACCTCGACCATCACCCCGACGTCGACCGGATCGGCGCCGACCTCGGCGCGTGCGGCCTCGGCGGCGGCCACCGCGGCGTCGAGGTCCTCGAGGCGGGCGACCATCGGGAACATGATCGACACCGGCCCCTCCTGCGCCGCCCGGTAGATCGCCCGCAGCTGGGTGTGGAACAGGTCGGGCCGGGCGAGGCACAGCCGGATGCCGCGGATGCCGAGGAACGACCCCTCCTCGGCCGGCAGGTCGATGTACGGCACCTGCTTGTCGCCGCCGATGTCGAGCGTCCGCACCACCAGCGGCAGCCCGTTCAGGGCGCGCACCATGGCCGTGAGGGCGGCCGCCTGCTCGTCCTCGTCGGGCGGCGCGTCCCGCCCCAGGAAGAGGAACTCGGTGCGCAGCAGGCCGACGCCCTCGGCGCCGGCCTCGACCGCGGCGGTGGCCTCGTCGACGTCGCCGATGTTGGCCACGACCTCGACGCGGTGGCCGTCGGTGGTCATGGCGGGCTGGTAGCGGGTCCGGTGCTCCTCGGCGCGCACGTCGGCGAGGCCCTGCTGCGCTCCCTCGGCCGCGGCCACGTCGGCGTCGCCCACTCCGACCCACAGCGTGCCGGCGCCGCCGTCGAGCACCGACGGGGCGCCGGCCGGCTGGGCCAGCACCGCGGGCCCGGCGCCGACCACCGCGGGGATGCCCAGGGCGCGGGCGATGATCGCCGTGTGCGAGGTGGGGCCGCCGCCGGCGGTGGCGAAGCCGACGACGGTGGCCGGGTCGATGCCGGCGGTGTCGGACGGGGTCAGGTCGTCGGCCAGCAGGATGACCGGGTGGTCGGGCAGCTCCGGCGCGGCGTCGTCGCGCGCCGCCAGGTACCGCAGCACGCGTTCGCCGACGTCGCCCAGGTCCGCGGCGCGGGCGGCCAGCGTGGGGTCGTCGACCGCGCGCAGGTCGACCGCCTGCGCCTCGACGGTCTCGCGCCACGCCCACCCCGCCGAGTGCCCGCCGGCGATGCGCCGCTCGGTCGCCTCGATCAGCTCGGGATCGTCGAGGAAGGCGGCGTGGGCCACGAAGATCGCGGCCTCGGCGGCCCCGGAGCGGGCCGCGACCTCGTCGTGCAGGGTCGTCAGCTCGGCGCGCGCCGACTCGAGCGCGGTGCGGAGGCGGTCGCGCTCGGCGCCCACGTCGGCGGCGGTGCGCTCGACCACCAGGCGCCGTCGCCGGAGGTGCCACAGCGGGCCGATGGCCAGCCCCGGAGAAGCGCTGACCCCCGGCACGCAGGCGGCGTCGCCGCCAGGACGGAACGCGGGCGGTGCCGCCACGCCGCTCGCCGGTGCGGCCGCCGCGGTCGATCGGGCGCCGGCCGGCGCGGCGGTGGCGCCCGGCGTGCCGGCCGTGGCCTCGGCGGGCTCCTCGCCGAGGCCCCCCTCGACCGCCTCGCGCAGCGCGGTGAGGGCCGCGTCCTGGTCGTCGCCGCGGGCGAGCAGCGTGATGGCGGCGCCGGACCCGGCTCCGACCGAGAGCAGCGAGGCCAGGCTCTTGCCGTTCGCCACGCGGTCGCCGAGGCGCACCCGGATGTCGGACGTGAAGCCCTTGGCCAGCTCGACGAACTCGGTGGCCGGGCGGGCGTGCAGCCCGTGCACGAGGTCGACCACGACGTCGACCGCGGTGTGAGCTCCGAGGTCGACCGCCCCGCCCCCGGACGCGGCGCCGGCCGGCCCGGCCCCGGCGGGGGCCCCGCCCGGGGCCACCCCGTCGCCGGCGAGGCGCGCGACGATCACGTCGGGGTCGTCGGTCGTCGTCAGCTCCTCGACCAGCGCCGGGTCGCCGAGCACCCGGGTGAGGTTGGCCAGGATCTGCAGGTGCTCGTCGGAGGCGGCGGCGATGCCGACGACGAGGCGCACCTCCTCGCCGGGGTTCCACTCGACCCCGCCGGGCACCTGGACCACCGACAGGCCGGTGCTCCTGATCAGCTCCCGGTCCCTGAGCATCCCGTGCGGGATGGCGATGCCCTCGCCGAGGTACGTGTTCGCCACCTTCTCCCGCCCGAGCATCGACTGCTCGTAGGCCGGGTCGATGTGCCCGGCGCGGGCGAGCAGGTCGGCGGCGAGGCCGATGGCCTCGGCCTTGCTCGACGGCGTGGCGGCGAGTCGCACCGTCTGCTGGGACAACGTGGGCATGGCCACTCCCCCGACGCGGCGGTGCCTCATGGATACCCGTCAGCCGTCGGAGCGACACCACCCTGCGCGGGTGACCGGTCGCGGTGCGCGGTGACGCCGGCGCGTCAGGCGCAGTCGGCGCAGGTGCCGACGAGGTCGAGCCGATGGTGGTCGGCCGAGAACCCGTGCTCGCGGGCGATGCGGGAGAGGGCCCGGTCGAGGTCGCCCTCGAGCTCGGGCGACACCGTGAAGTCGCGCACGTCGCCGCAGGCGGCGCAGATCAGGTGGTGGTGGTGCTCGGTCAGGTCCTCGGCCAGCTCGTAGCGGGCGAACTCGTCGGCCCCCGCGATGCGGTGGACCACGCCGGCCCGCTCGAGCACCGACAGGTTGCGGTACGCCGACGACTGCGCCAGGGAGCGGTCGTGCTCGCGCAGCTGCGGGATCGACAGCGGCGCGTCGGCCGACGCCAGCACGTCGACGAGGGCCCGGCGACCCCGCGTGTAGCGCTGGTCGAGCGCCCGCAGCCGCAGCGCCGCCTGCTCGTGCAGGTCGGCGGAGCTGGCGGCGACGGTCACGGCGCGGACCCTACCCGGAATGAGAAGGGGTGAGAACGCCACCGCCGCTCAGCCGCCGGCGCGGTGGGTCTCACGCGTGCAGGCATCGTCGTGCGGCACGTCGGGGTGGTGGTCGTGCCGGTGGTCGTGGTGGGGGTCGTCCATGACGATGACGCCCTCGGGAACCCGCAGCACCCGCCCGCCGTAGGCCTCGCACAGGGGCTCGTCGGTCAGGACGTCGTCGGGCGGGCCGAACGCCACCACCCGGTTGGCGAGCAGCAGCACGAGGTCGGCGCGGCGGGCGTCGTCGAGGTCGTGGGTCGAGACGACGACCGTGCGGCCGGCCGCCCTCTCGTCGGCCACGGCGTCGAGGATCAGCTCGCGCGACACGACGTCGAGCCCGGTCACCGGCTCGTCGAGCAGCAACAGCTCGGACTCCTGCGCCAGGCCCTGGGCCACCAGCACCCGCTGGCGCTGGCCGCCGGACAGCTCGTGGAGCTGCCGTCCCGCCAGGTCGGCGACGTCCATGCGGCCGAGGGCGCGGTCGACCGCGGCCCGGTCCGGCCCGCGCAGGCGCCCGAACGCCCCCCGGGTGGCGTAGCGGGCCAGGGTCACCGTCTCGCGGACGGTCACCGGCAGCGTGCGGTCGACGTCGGTCGTCTGCAGCACCAGGGCGACGTCGCCGCGGCGGTGGCGGGCGGGGACCGCGAGGTGACCCGCCCGGGGCTCGACCAGGCCGGCCAGCGCCCGCAGCAGGGTGGACTTCCCCGATCCGTTGGGGCCGATGAGCGCGACGGAGCGGCCGGCGGGCAGGGAGAACGTGGCGCCGGCCAGCGCGGTGCGGGTGCCGTAGGCGAGCAGCAGGTCGTGGGCCTCGACGGCCACCCCGCCGGCGCGGGCGCCGGGTGCACCGGCGGACGCCACCCCCGGAGGGGCGGGGACCGGACCTCGGCCGGAGGCGGGTGTGACGGACGTCGTCATGGCGGTGCCCGATCTGCGGTTGCTAACGAGAATCGTTCTTGCTTACAGTCTGGCAGGAAACGAGAGCGGTTCCCGCTCCCACCGTGATCCTACGAGGCCCGCGATGCGACGACACCCCCACCCCCGCCCCGCCGCCCGCCTCGCCGCGGCCGCGGGGGCCGTGGCCCTCGTCGCCGGTGCGTGCGGCGACGACGGGGCCGCGGGGTCGGGCGACGGGCCGGCGATCGTCGTCACCACGTCCATCCTCGGCGACGTCGTCGAGAACCTCGTCGGCGACGACGCCGCCGTGACCGTCGTGATGCCGCCCAACGCCGACCCCCACGAGTTCCAGCCGTCGGCCCGGCAGGCCGCCGAGATGCGCGAGGCCGACCTGCTCGTGGCCAACGGGGCCGGGTTCGAGGCCGGGCTCGACGACACGATCGACGGCGCCGCGGACGACGGCGTCACGGTGTTCGAGGCCGTCGACCACGTGCCCACGCTCGAGGTGGCCGGCGAGGGCCCCGCCGCCGGGGAGGTCGACCACGCCGACGAGAGCGTCGATCCGCACGTCTTCACCGACCCCGCCCGCATGGCCACCGTCGCCGAGGCGCTCACCGAGGCGCTGGCCGACGCCGCGCCCGAGCTCGACACGGCGGCGCTCCGCGACCGCGCCGCCGCCTACGTCGCCGAGCTGCGGGCGCTCGACGCCGAGGTCGAGGCCACCCTGGCCGTCGTCCCGCCGGACCGCCGCAAGATCGTCACCAACCACGACGTGTTCGCCTACTTCGCCGACCGCTACGGGTTCGAGGTCGTCGGCGCCGTGATCCCGTCGGTCACCACGCAGGGCGCCGCCAGCGCGGGCGAGATCGACGCCCTGGCCGCCACCGTGCGGGCCGCCGGGGTCCCGGCGATCTTCGCCGACACCTCGTCGCCCGAGGACCTGGCCGACGCCCTCGCCGCCGAGGCCGGCGACGTCGAGGTCGTCGCGCTGTACAGCGAGTCGCTGGGCGAGCCGGGCTCCGACGCCGCCACGTACGAGGGGCTGGTCCGCACGAACGCGGGCCGCATCGCCGAGGCGCTGGGCTGACCGCCGGACGGCGCGGGACCCGCCGGTACGGTGCACCTCGATGATCGACTGGTTCAGCCAGGCGTTCGAGCCCGAGTTCATGCAGCGGGCGCTGCTGGCCGGCCTGCTCGCCAGCGCCGCCACCGCCGTGGTCGGCACGTGGGTGGTGCTGCGCGGCCTGACGTTCCTCGGCGACGCCCTGGCCCACGGGGTGGTCCCCGGCCTGGCGCTGGCGCTGCTGTGGGGGTTCAGCCCGATCGTCGGCGCCTTCGTCGCCGCCCTCGTGATGAGCGGTGCCGTCACCCTCGTCAGCCGGCGCGCCCGCGTGCGCGAGGACACCGGCATCGGGCTGCTGTTCGTCGGCATGCTGGCGCTGGGCGTCGTGATCATCTCGCGGTCCGACAGCTTCACCACCGACGTCACGTCGGTGCTGTTCGGCGACGTGCTGGGCGTCACCACCGGCGACCTGCGGGGCCAGGCCGTGGGAGCGGCGGTGGTCGTCGTGGTGTCGGTCGTGCTCTACCGCCCGTTCCTGGCGCTCGCGTTCAACGCCGAGAAGGCGGCCACGCTGGGCCTGCACCCCACGCTCACGCACGTCGCCCTGATGGTCCTGCTGGCGACGTCGATCGTGGCGTCGTTCCAGGCCATCGGCACGCTGCTGGTGTTCGGCCTGCTCATCGGGCCGCCGGCCACCGCCAGCCTGCTGGTGCGGCGGGTGCCGCTGATCATGGCGACCGCCGTCGCGCTCGGCGCGGTCGCCGTCGGGCTCGGGCTCGCCGTCAGCTACCACCACGACACGGCGGGCGGGGCCACCATCGCCGGGCTCGCCGTGGCCGAGTTCTTCGTCGTGCTGGCCGCGCAGGAGGCGCGCCGGGCGGTGCGGGTCGCCCGCCACCGCCAGGCGGTGTGACCACGCCCCGTCAGGCGTCGAGGGGCGCGGCCGGATCGGGGTAGGGCGACGTGACGTCCTCGCCGATGACGGTGTCGCCGACGCCGGGCAGCCGCACCTGGCGCACGTCGACCCGGCCGTCGTCGTGCAGGGCCAGCGCCACCGCGCCCACCCGCTTGGCGCCGACGGCCCGCTGCAACCGATCGGGCAGCACGCCCCAGCACGACGGTGCCCACACGTGGCGGATCCCGTCCCGCTCGTGCTCGAGCGCCTGGTGGACGTGTCCCGACACGACGATCCGCAGGTCGAGGTGCGCCACGGCGTCGAGGAGCCGCTGCCGGGCGGTGATCGGCACGTAGCGACGGGGCGTGTCGACCTCGCCGCCCGGCGGCACCAGCGGCTTGTGGAGCACCAGGGCGACGGGCGCGCCCGACGGGACCCGGGAGACCTCGTCCGCCAGCCACCCCCACTGCTCGTCCTCGGCCGCCTCGCCCGAGCCCATCAGCTGGGCGTCGAGCCCGAGGAGCCGCCAGGTGCCGACCAGCGTCGAGAACCGGTCGGGACCGACGGCGGCGCGGAAGCGGTCGATGGTCGCGGCCGTCACGACGGCCTCGGCGGCGCCGTCCGACCACGCCGCGCCGTCGCCGACGTCGTGGTTCCCCGGGAGGGCGAGCAGCGGGACGGTGACCTCGTCGAGCCGGGCGCGGGCGTCGGCCAGGTCGCCCGCGCGCAGCGCCCCGTCGGTGGACATGTCGCCGGCGTGCACCACGAGGTCGGGCGGATCGGAGGCGACCAGCTCCAGCACCGCGTCCCAGTGCTCGTGGGCCTCGGGCGTGCGGGCCGACAGGTGGCTGTCGGCGACGACGAGGACCCGGGCGCTGTCCATGCGAGCACCGTAGGGACCCGGGCCGGTGCCGGACAGGGCCACCCCGACCGTTCGTTGCGGGACCACCGGGCCGCCGCCCGTCTTCGGCGAGCCCAGGTGATGCCCGGCCACCCGCGAGGCCACGCAGCCCGGCGACGCACGGGAGCCGGCCACCCGGCTCCGCCGCGGAGCCGGGCGGTGGCTCCGTCCCGCCAGAACGCCGGGGAGGAAGGTCCTGGCGGCGTCCGACAACCTCGCACGTGCGAGCGCGGTCGTCATCCGTAGCGCGACTACGTACGCGCGCCCCGTCCACTACGTACGATGTCGGGGTTGGCGCCGGGCCAGGCAGCCGGGGAGGAGGTCACGGTGCAGTTGCCGTGGTCGTTCGTGGGCCGTGAGCCAGAGTTGGACCACGTCGTGGACGCGATCTCGAGCCGCGGCGTCGTGCTCGTCGGCGACGCCGGCGTGGGCAAGACCCGGCTGCTCGCCGAGGCGGTCGAGCGCTCCGAGGCCGCCGGCCGGCGCGTCCTCGTCGTGCGGGCGACGCGGTCGTCGGGCAGTGTCCCGCTCGGTGCGTTCGCACCCCTCCTCCCCGTGGTCGACGAAGCCGCCTCGCTCCCCCGGGCCCGCGAGGCCCTGCTGGCCCGGGCGCCCGACGTCGTGGCCATCGACGACGCCCACGCCCTCGACGAGGCCTCGGCCGCCCTCGTCCACCAGCTCGCCACCCAGGACGGCGTGCGGGTGCTGGCGACCGTGCGCCGCGGCGAGGACGTCCCCGACGCCGTCGTCGGCCTGTGGAAGGACGGGGCCTGCGAGCGGCTCGACCTCGAACCGCTGTCGCGGCCCGCGCTCGACCGCCTGGTCGTCGACGCGCTCGGCGGGCCCGTCGACGGCCGGCTCCTGCACCTGATGTGGAGCCGCACGCTCGGCAACGTGCTGTTCGCCCGCGAGCTCCTCGCCGCCGCCGTCGAGGTCGGCGCCCTCGAGGAACGCAGCGGGCTGTGGACGCTCACCGGCCCGTTCACCGCCCCGACGCGCCTGCGCGAGCTGATGGCCGGCCGGCTCGACGGCCTGGGCGCCGACGAGCGGACCGCCGTCGACCTGCTCGCCCTCGCCGAACCGCTGGCGTTCGACGTCCTCCTGGAGCTGGCCGGCGAGCCGGCGCTCGAGCACCTGGAGGAGCGGGGGCTGCTGGTCCTCGACGGGGCGGGCGCCGACGCCCGGCTCAGCCACCCGCTGCTCGCCGACGTCCTCCTCGACGTGCTCGGGCCGATCCGGCGGCGCCGTCTGCTGGGCGACCTCGTCGCCGCCGTGTCCTCGCGCCCGCTGCCCGTCGACGCCGGCGACCGCCTCGTCCGCTGGCGCATCGACGCCGGCCTCGAGGTGTCGCGCCCCGAGCTGCTGACCACCGCCCGGCGGTACGTGCTCGTCGACGTCGACCTCGCCGAGTCGCTGACGCGCCGGGCCCTGGCCGAGGACGGCGACGACCCGGCGGCGATCATGACGCTCGCCGAGATCCTGGCGATGTCCGGTCGACCCGAGGAGGCCGCGACCCTGCTCGGCGGCCTGCCGTCGGGCTCGTCCCACGACCGGTGCCGGCGCGAGGCCGACCTGGCCCTCGTGCTCGCCTTCGGCCTCGACCGGTCGCGGGACGCCGCCGAGCGGCTGGAGGGCCTGCTCGACGGCATCGACGACCGCGACCGCGCCTACGTCGCCGGGCAGATCCCCCTGATGTGGCTGCTCGCCGGCGAGATCGACCGGGCGTTCCGCGCCGCCGACGACGTGATCGCCGACGAGCGGTCGTCGGAGGCCGACCGCCTCCAGGCCGAGCTGGTGCTGATCCCCGTCCTGAACCTGCTCGGCCGGCCGGTGTCCGCGCTGGAGCGGGCGACGGGCGTGCACACCCGGCTCGTCGAGCACCCCGCCTTCAACGAGTACATGGTCGGACAGCTCGAGACCGGGGTGCCGACCGGGCACCGCTACGTCGGCGACCTCGACCGCGCCGAGGATGCCGCGCTCGAGGTCTACCGCCGGGTCACGGCCGAGGGTGCCGGGATGCTGCGCGGCGTGTACGCGCTCCGGCTCGGGCAGATCCTCCTCTGGCGGGGCGCCCTCGCCCGGGCCGAGCAGTACTTCCTCGAGGCGGTGACGGCGCTCGACGGCGACGCGATGACCCGGGCGTCGGCCGTCGACCACGTGCGCTACACGCGCGCGCTGCTCGGCCGCACCGACATGCCCAGCCCGCTGCGCCCGAGCGCGCTCTACGCGGTGGAGCACGCCACGCTCGCCGCGGGCGTCGAGGCCGCGGCCGGCGATCTGTCGTACGCGCGGGCGCTCGCGCTCGGTGCCGCCGAGCGCGCCCTCGCCACCGGCCACGTGGCCCACGGCGTCTTCGCCCTCTACGAGGCCGCGCGGCACGGCGCGGCGGCCCCCGCCGCCGAGCTGCTCGACGGCCTTCCGGCGACCGAGGGACGGCTGCTGCCGCTGCTCGTGGCCGCCGTCCGCGCCCTGGCCGACCACGACGGCGAGCGGCTGGAGGACCTCGGCGACGAGCTCGAGGCCCTGGGCTGCCTCCTCCACGCGGCCGAGCTCGTCGCCGCGGCCGCCACCGCGGCCGCGCAGGCGGGGCGGGCCGTGGGGGCCGCACGACTGCGGGCCCGGGCCCAGCATCTCGTCGAGCGGTGCGGCGGCGCCACGACCGAGCTCCTGCGGGGCTCGGGCGACGACGGGCTGACCAACCGGGAGCGCGAGGTCGCCGGCTTCGCCGCCCGGGGCCTCACCGACAACGAGATCGCCGCCCGGCTGTCGGTGTCGCGCCGCACCGTCGAGACCCACCTCTACCGCGTCTACGCCAAGCTTGGTGTCACCGGCCGGCGCGACCTCGCGCCGCTGCTCTCCGGCGCCGGCCCCCGCCCGCCCGACCCGTCCGACGCGGCGGTCAGCGGTCGAGCGGCTCGGGCGGCTGGTCCTCCTGCCCGATGATGTGGCGCTGGATCGTGGCGCCGGCGTCGCCCAGCCACGCCACCGAGAGCTGGTCGTAGGCCACGAGGCGGCGGGTGTCGGGGTCGAAGTAGAGGATCGAGGCGGTCAGCGGCTCGGGCCGCTCGCCCTGGAGCCCGCGCAGGCCCGCACCGCCGGTCGACCCCTCGACCAGCAGCCGGGTCTCGCCGGCCGCCTCGCCGGACGGGGCGGTCGTCGTGCCGGCCGTGGTGGCGGTGCGGCCCGCGACCGCGTCGTCGCCCGCACCGTCGTCGCCCGCACCGTCGTCGCCCGCACCGTC
>Ga0111538_10000436_pt1 | contig 55133 bp, 32 predicted proteins | sample SoiMethybrSBSTD1_FD_79669 | JGI IMG/M metagenome (GOLD analysis project Ga0111538, IMG submission 79669) | Bulk soil microbial communities from a Populus tree surrounding site in Tennessee, USA - Soil MetaG P. TD hybrid SBSTD1 (version 2)... | ecosystem: Environmental > Terrestrial > Soil >... | reverse complement strand
CGTCCGGAGTCCACGCAGGTGTTGAACTTGGCCGTGTCCAGGCCCAGCTCGGAAGCCGATCGCTTGAGGTCCGCCACCTGCAGCGCGCGCTGGTCGGTGAAGAGGCGGTCGTGCATTTCCCAGAACTTGCCCTGGTCGCCGGCGCAGCGCGCGGCCTCCGCGGCCTTCTGCGCCTGGGCGTGCATGTCGAGTGGGAAGTCACGGAACACGAGGCGGACCTTCCCATCGTAGCGCTGCATCAGGTCCTTGAGGATCGGCTGGGCTCGGGCGCAGTAGGGGCACTGGAAGTCGGAGAACTCCACGATGGTGACCGGCGCGGTCTTGGGCCCCATGGTGGCGCCGTCAACGGCTGCGATCTCGACGCGCGGCGCTTCCAGAAGCACCTTGACCGACGTCTTGGAGCGGATCGACGCGAGCAGCCGGCGGCGCGCGTCGGCCAGGCGAATCCGCTTCAGGTTTGCCTCGATGAGGGCGAACGCCTCCGCTTCCGACTTGCCCGCGTAGGGCTGCGGATTGGATTCGTAGACGGCGCGCTTCTGCTCCTCCGTCACCGGCATGACCTTCTGCTCGATCTCGCGCTTCTCGAGCTCTTCGGGACTGATGCCACGCGCGGCAGCCTCCGTCTCGATGAGGGCGCGCGTGATGTACTCCTCCAGGACCTGCCGCTTGATGTTGTATTCCTCGTTCTTCACCTTGGCCAAACGGTTGCTGGCCAGGCGCTCCAGTTCGTCATCCGTGATCGTGCGGTCGCCGATCTGGGCCACCGGCGGGCTCGAGTCCTCACGCTTCTTCGCGCTCTGGGCCGCCGACGGCACCTGCGACCCGAGCAAGACCAGGATGATCAACAGCGCCGTCTTCTTCATACCTCTGCTCCGTAGGAACCCGACGAGGCCGAACGCGAGGACCGCCAGCATCAATTCTGCGCCGCGACGGCGCACGGGCAAATCGCCCGCACGGGCGGAAACTGCAACCGGCATCGCGGCACGGCGAACGCGGGCGACAGTGACGGGCGGAGCGGGTCGTACCCCGCGAGCGTCCCGCCTCACGGGATGATCGAGCCGCTCAGTGGATGCGAGCCATGAACGGCCATCGAGCAATGCCGCGGACTGCCCGGACGGGACGCACTGGGTCCCACTGCACTGAAGGCCTTCGGCGCAGGGGCAGTCGTCCGGGCACCACCCACAGTTCTCGATGCCAGGAGCGCACGTCCCGTCACCACAATAGGGCTCAGGTGCGACGCACTGGGCGCCGTTGCACTGGAGTCCTTCGGCACAGGGACAATCTTCCGCGCAGTTTCCACAGTTCTCGACGCCCGGTGCGCAGGTTCCGTCGCCGCACTGAGGCCCGGGGTTCACGCACTGGCCGCCGTTGCACACTTTGTTGCCCGGACACGGGCAGTCCTGGAGGCACGTTCCGCAGTTCTCCACTCCTGGAGCACAGACGCCATCGCCACACGCCGGAGGAGGATTCACGCACTGCCCCGCCGAGCCACTCGCATTGCAAACCTTGTTGCCGGGGCAAGGGCAGTCCTGGATGCAAGTGCCACAATCCTCCACCCCAGGCGCGCAAACGCCGTCGCCACACTGGGGCGGAGGCGGAGGCGGATTCACGCACTGGCCGTGGGACCCGCTGGCGTTGCAGACCAGGTTGCCGGGGCAGGGGCAGTCCTCGAGGCACACACCGCAGTCTTCCACGTTCGGCTTGCAGACACCGTTGCCACACTCCGGGGGCGGCGGTGGAGGCACGTCGTCTTGCACGCAACAGTCGCCTGGGCAGTCCGTGGCCACGAAATCCGGGTGCTGGCCCGTCGGGCACGAATCACCGGGCCTGCAGGTGCCGCCGCGCTCACTGCAGGTCTGCGGCGCCGGGCCCGCGCAACAGGTCAGACCGCCGCTGCTGCAAGTACCGTTGAGGGGCGTGTACGAGCCAGTGCAGGAGCCAAGGCAATATCCGCCGGCCTGGGTGCACGTAGGTGGAGGAACGTAGGGGTCCCCGCAGCACGTCTCGAACCCGCAGTCGGGCGTGCGCCCGAGGACGTGGTCACCGCTGCATTGCCCGCACGCGCCTCCAAGGGCCGAACACAACGTACACGTCTTCGCGGACGCGCACCCTCCGTTGGTGAACTGGCCGCAGGAAGTCCAATTGCCCGATTCGGGGTCCAGGCAGGAGGCGTCGCACGGAGTGGAGGACGAGCAGATGGCATTGCAGGAGCCATTCGTGGAGCATGCCTCGCTGCCGGGCGGTGGCGCGTCGCAGCACGCTTCACAATCGAACGTCTGGCCCAAAGACGGATATCCATTCGGGCAAGTGCCCGTACTGCCGCAATGGTCCCCGCCGATCGCCCCGCACGACGGCCCCGGTCCCACGGCGACGCAGCACTCGCCGCAGTCCGCGGAGGGGCCCGTTGGGTCGAAGCCCCGTGCGCAACCGGCTCCCCCTTGCGGACACTGCCATTCCCACCCATGCGCGCGCTGCGCACAAGTGTCGGTGGCCGTGTTGCAGCAGGTGGCGAACCCACAGTCCGCGGTATGCCCGAGCACCGCCGAGCCCGAGCACGTCCCGCAGGTTCCGCCGAGCGCCTGGCACGTGCTGCTGCAGGTCTTGTTCGGATCGCATGGCCGGTTCAGGCCGCTGCAGGTCGTCAACGTGTTGAGCTCGGGATCGATACACGGCGTGTCGCAGGGCAGATCCGAGTTGCAGATGGCACCGCACTGTTGCGTACCTTCGCACACGGCGGGGGGGACACCGGTCACCCAGAATGTCCACCCCGCGCAGGCGCTCGCACTGGAGCCGTACGGGTAGACCTTCCACCGATGCAGACCGTTGCCTGGCCTCCAGGGAGCCAGATGCACAGCGATGTTCGCGGCGTCGCGCTGCGCCTCCGTGATCGTGCACACGGGAGGCAAGCAGTCCAGGATCCGCCAGGAGTAAGTACCACCCTGTGGATCGATCACGTCCAGCTGGTAGTTGCTCACCCCGGGCGTGACGGACCAGCCGAACACCAGCGGAAGGTTGGCGAACGCCCCCGGGTGCGGTGAAATCGGAGTGGCGGCGCAGGCGCTCGGATCGATGTTGAAGTCCTTGCGCAGGCTCGACACTTCACACTCCGCGAAGACACCGTGGATACGCCACGAGTGCTTGCCGAGTGGGAGGTTGAGCGGGGGCACCGTCGCGGTGCACTCCCCGGCGGCACATACAGTGCTCGGTGGGAAGTGGGCGCGTTCCTCGGTCTCGGCGTCGATGAAGAGCCTGTATTGCTCCGGCAGGGACAAGTAGGTCCAGCGGAAGGTCGTCGGCGAACCGTTCACGGTACCGGCGGGCGAGACGGGGTTCGCGGGCGGCGGACCGATGACGTAGTAGAACTCCGGCGACCAAACCCCCGCCACGCCGTCATAGAGCGGCAAGACCGCCCAATGATGCGGGCCGGGCGCGAACGGCTGGACATCATCCTGGGCCTCGGGCTCGAAGACGCAGATTGTCCGGTTGTTGAGTGATCCGACGCAGTACTTGGCGTCGAGCGTCTCCACGATTTCGACGTCGTCCACCTTGAGCTTGTAGTGCGTCGCGGCCGAGTCGCGGTACCACTTGAAGTCGAAGTCCTCCATCACCGCGCAGTTGTCGACGATACCGACCGGCCCGATCAAGCCGAGCCCGCCCCCGGGGATCGAGCCTTTGACCTCGGCGACCAACCGCGATCCGGCGTAAACGTAGTCCTTCGCCGGAAGCGCCGGATCTTCGTCCGAGTGCTCGGTGACGAGACGACCCATGGCATCGTAGATGTAGACGAACGTGTGCCCCGCCGTCTCCTTCTTGAAGACGCGCCGGCCGTCGCCGTCGTAGCCGTAGTTGACGGGCAACCCGGTCGGGCCTGCGAGGAACTTCGTTTGGCGGTTCTCGCCGTCGTACGTGAACAACCGGCCTACCGGATCGCGTGTCAGGTTGCCGGCGCCGTCGTAGGCCGTTCCCATCAGCAGCCGGTTGGTGTCGTGATCGATGTGTGCCGGGGACGTGGGCGTGAGGTTGGTGTTCGGGACGTAGCCGGAGGAGACGCGCCGGTTGCCGAAGGCGTCGTAGCTGTAGGTCTGATCCCATACGGTGCCGCCGCGCTGCTCGCCCGCCGAACTCAGTCGGTTCAATCCGTCGTACGCGTAGGTCTGGACGAGCTGCGCCCCCGCGGCGAAGATCCGTTGTTCGTAGACGTTGCCGTTGTTGGCGGAGGCGGGTCCGGGTGGGTGGTAGGTGTACCCCAGCCGCAGACGGTCGTCGCCGCCATTGCCCGTACCGAGCCGGATCGCCGTCGGCTGCAGGCGCTGGTTGAAGTCGGTGCTCTCCCAGAGCCCGTTGCCGAGCCGCATTCCCGCGATCGCCCCGTGCGGCGAGTAGCTGACGTCGCCCGGCGTGACGAACTCGAGGTCGTCCTGCAAAGGCTTGCTGCCGGTGACGCCGGAGATTCGGCCGGCATCGTCGTATTGAATCGAGATCGACCGGCCCGAGGGATAGGTCTCCCCCGTGAGCAGGCCCGCGCGGTTGTACTCGTACGCGGTGTCGTAGAAGCGTCCGTTCGTGCGCTGGCTGTGGGCGACGACTCGCCCGAGCGCGTCGTAGCCACTGAAGGTGGTCTGCGACGTGTTGGTGACGACACCCGTGAGCCGGCCGATGGAGTGGCTTCCTCCCTGGTCGTAGGAGTACGTGACGCTGTCCGTCGCCGCAACTCCCGCGCCGCCGGAATACGATCGCGACCGGATGCGGCCGAGCTCGTCGTAATCGTAGTTCGTCTGCACGCCGCGCGCGTCCACGCGTCGTGTGAGGTTCCCCCCCGCGTCGTAGAGCGGATAGCTGGTGACGCCGCTCTCCGGGTTGGAGGCGGTCTTGAGGCGTGACAGCGCGTCGTAGGTGAAGGTCCGCGTCTGGGCGCCCTGATTGACGAGGCGCAGGTTGTCGAGCACGTCGTAGGTGTAGTCGGTCGTCAGGTTCGCCTGACCCGGAGCCTCGACGACACGCACCACGCGCCCTAATGCGTCGCTGCGGCTGCGGCGCGCGTTCCCCACCGGGTCCGTGACCGTGGCCTCGGCCCCGGAGTACGTGGTCACGGTGTGCGCGCCGTCCGGCGCCTGAACCACCCGCACCCGCCCGAGAGCGTCGTAGCTGGTCGTGGTGAATGCGGCCGGCTCGCTGCGGTGCGGATTGGCTACCTGGGAGACCCGGCCCAGCCCGTCGTACGTGGTCTCGACCGTGGTCGGACCGTCCGGCGTCTCCTGGCGGGTCGCGACGACGCGACCGAATCCGTCGTATTCGCTCTCGCTGGTGAGCGCACCGTCGCCGAAGTGACGAAGGTCGCTCGCCGTTCTTACGATGCGCTCGTCATCGAGGTAAGTGTACCTGGTCCGCGTCCTGGCGTCGTCGTCATTGGACGCCGCCACCACCGTGGTCAGGCGATCGAGAGCGTCGTCGTATTCGAAGTCCGTGGTGACGCCGTTGAGATCCCGCTGCTGGATCCGTTGCCCGGTGTCGAAGTCGAAGCTCGCGCGGGACTGATGCCCCAGGGCATTGGTGACGCGAGTGGGAAACGCGAAGGACGGGCCGTCGTATTCGATGTCCGTGGCGAACCCGCGAGGATCGATGCTCCGCGTCACGTTGCCGGCGACGTCGTAACGGTACCGCGCGATCGAGTCCGGCTCGCCGCCGCCGACCAGCCGCTGGATGCTCGTCGGGTTCCCGCGGTTGGTACGTGCGGTCCCGTACGCGCCGTCGTGGCCCGAGATGCCGGGCCGATCGGCGAGCGCCGCGGCGTCGTAGGTATAGCTCGTCCGCGCCACTCCGTCGCCCGCGCAGGCCGCTCCGCCGCTTTGCCCCTGGTACACGACTTCCCGGCTGGGCAGGCTGATCAGGTGAGTCGGGAAGCTCGTGTACGAGGGGTCGGTGACGAACAGCGTGCAGCGGCGCCGGACGGCCGTCCCGTCGAAGTCCAATTCAGTAGTGCTTATTCGATTCGTGAAGCCGTCGTAGGCGAACGTCTTGCGCGCGGTGAGCGGCGCCGGCCCGTCGTGCACCGAGACGCGTTCTTCCACGATCGCGAAGTCGTGGGTACCACTGTCGTTGCCCCAGTCGTGCTCGGTCCGGCGCAGCAAGGTGCCGCCCTGGAACACCTCGGTCCGGAATTCCTTCCCGTAGTTGGTGGGAAGGCCGGGCGCGGGCGGCTGGTCCGGGTCGCCGAAGAAGGCGTGCGTTTCGCGCACGAGCTCGTTCCCGCCGCCGTCGCGGGTGCTCACCGAAGTCCCTCCCGACGCAGGCGAATACACGATCCTCTGCTCGAGACCGCCGCCCGCCCCGATCATGCGACGCTCCGCCACTCGCTGGCGCACGGACAGGCTTCCCAGGTTCACGTCCGTCGGCGCGTAGTCGTATTCGATTCGCCCGCCCGTCGGCAGCACGATGGCCGCCACGCGCGCGAACGAGGTGTACTGGAAGGTGTACTGGCGTCCGTCCGGGAGCTCGACCCGCGAGACGACGAGCGGGTCGTAAACGGTGGTCGGGGGCGGGTAACCCGGCTGGAAGCGGTCCGCGATCTCGGGGAAGAGCTCGCCCAGCGTGCGGAGGCCCTGTCCCGCGGCGAGCGCTGCGCCGAGCGAAGTGCGGCAAATGTTGATCGTGCGCGTCGCGCCCCCGGATCCGGCAAAGGTCAGCCGATCGCCGGTGCACGTTTCCGCTGCGTCGATATGGGTCACGCGCCCCAGGCTGTCCCCCACCTGATTGGGGGGCTGGCCGGGGTTGAGAATGTCGACCGGCGGGTAGGAGAACGAGATCAGGTTTCCATTCCGGTCCCGGATGGACGAGACACGGCCATCGTCGAGGCGATAGCGTGTGCCGTCCCGAGTGACGAGGTCGCCGGTCGCGCCGCCGGTCCCAAGGGAGCTGGCTACGTCGAATTTCCCGTCGATGATGTCCGTGTCGGATCGGAAATAGAGGCCGAAGCCATCCCGGCTCACGAAGTCCCGGCCCCGATTGAAGGGCTCTCCGGGTGAGGCACAGGTGGTCGTCTTGAGACCTGCGTTGTCTCCTGTCCCGAACAAGTCATGGGAAGTGCCGTCGGCCAGCATGAACACCACGCGCGTTATCGAGGCGTTCTGGCGCACGCCGGCCGCGCAAAGCGCCCCCGGCTCCGCGTGGTACCGCACCATCCCGAAGCCCGCGGCGTAGGGCGTCTCCTTCGGCCCGCCGACCATGCTCCAGATGTCGTCGTGCGGGAAGTAGAACGTGTCGAACACGCCTCCTTCCCTCGGCACGTCGAACCTCTGGATCGCCCAGTTGCGCTCGAGGCGCAGGATCATGTCGTAGCCGGCGTCTCCTCGCCCCTTGATCGCGCGCAGGGGCAGCGCGACGTTCAGGTTGCCGGAGAAGAGATCGACGGTCTCGAATCCACTGAGCGCGTAGGATCCGGCGGGCGAGCCCGGCGCCATGCCCGCCGGGGTCATGAAGTCCGTCGGCGTCTTCGTCGTCGTGCCCGACGGCAGATCCGAGCTCGTGAAGCTGGCCGCCGCGATCTGCACGTTGCTGACCGTCGCGCCGGTGTCGTGCAACGCGGTGTCGACCGTCAGTGAATACGTCGGGTGCACGGCACTCGTGTAGACCACCGTCCCGTTGCGCGAGTACTTCACCGTTCCGGATTCGACGGCAACGCGAAGGCGATCGGACGGCGCATAGGTACCGTACGTACCGCGGAGGACACCCGACTCGTAGACGGAAAGCGACTGCGAGGTCCCGAGCCTGAACGCGTACTCGATGTCGGATCCGCCCTGCCCACTGTCGCCGTTGCCGAGCCCGATGTACCCGACCTGCGCCGCATTTCCGGCGGAGAACTCCATGTATCCATCGCCGGCCCCGATCTTGTCGACCGATATCGCTCCTGCGTTCCAACCCGGGGTGGCGGTCTTCTCGAGGCTGTTTCCGCTCGCGACGGCCCCGACGACGTGCGTCCATACCACCGATTCCACGGCCGCGACCGAAACCTGCGCCGTATCGATCGCGAAGAGTCCCTGACTGTCGGTGACCGTGAGCGTCGCCGTGTAGGTCCCGCCGCTGGCGTAGCTGTGGCTCGCGTTCATGCCGGTAGCGCTCTGCCCGTCGCCGAACGACCACTTGTACGTCAAGCCCGTGCCCGTGGAGGCGCTGCCGCTCATCGACACGACCTCGCCCTGGGATCCGAAGTAGGGCCCACCCGCGATGGCTATCGGAACCTGGTTGGGCCCGAAGACCCCCGAGATCTTTGCGTTCGTAATGGTGGCACCCGCCCTATACAAGGAGGTGTCCACCAACAGCGGATAGGTGGGAGTGATCGTGCTCGTGTAGAGCAGACTCCCGTTTCGCCGGTAACGGACCACTCCGGACTCCACGGCGACGCGGAACACGTCCCCGGAGGCATAGGTCCCGAAGCTTCCCCGATTGACACCGGCCTCGTAGATCTGAACGGTGCCGTTCGACACCAGGAAGAAGGCGTAGTCGATGTCCGGATAGGTCACGTCGGTGTTCCCGTGACTGAGACCGCACATCCGGTAGTTGTTCGTCTCCGTGGCCGTGAACTCCACGTAGCCATTGCCGGACACGACCCAGTTCGTAGAAACCGCGCCCGCATCCCAGGCGTCGGCCGACGACACTTTGGTGAGGTTGTTTCCAGATGCCGTTGCCTGCACCACTTGCGTCCACACGACGTTCAGCACCGGTCGTGGCACCGTCACTACTACTGCCGCCGTCACGCTCGATGACGCGCCCTCGTCGTCCGTCACCGTGAGCCTGGCCGTATACGACCCGGTCGAGGCGTAGGCGTGGCTCGGTGTCGCCCCGGTGGCCGTGGCCCCGTCGCCAAACTCCCAGGCATAGCTCACGACCGTGCCGTCGGGATCATTGGACGCACGTCCATCGAAGAGAATTGGCGCTCCTACGATCTCCTCATACGGGCCGCCCGGGATGGCTATCGGAACCTGGTTGGGGCCGAAGACCCCCGAGATCTTTGCGTTCGTGATGGTGGCACCCGCCCTATACAAGGAGGTGTCCACCAACAGCGGATAGGTGGGAGCGACCGTGCTCGTGTAGATCAGACTCCCGTTTCGCCGGTAACGGACCACTCCGGACTCCACGGCGACGCGGAATACGTCCCCGGAGACATAGGTCCCGAAGTTTCCCCGAATGACTCCGGCCTCGTAGACCTGAACGGAGCCGTCCGACACCAGGAAGAAGGCGTAGTCGATGTCCTGGTAGGTCACGCCGCCGTTTCCGTGACTGAGCCCGCACATCCGGTAGTTGTTCGTCTCGGTGGCCGTGAACTCCACGTAGCCATTGCCGGACACGATCGACTTCATGGACACCGCGCCCGCATCCCACGCATCGGCCGACGACACTTTGGTGAGGTTGTTTCCAGATGCCGTTGCCTGCACCACTTGCGTCCACACGACGTTCAGCACCGGTCGTGGCACCGTCACTACTACTGCCGCCGTGACGCTCGATGACGCGCCGTCGTCGTCGGTGACCGTGAGCCTGGCCGTGTACAACCCGGTCGAGACATAGGCGTGACTCGGTGTGGCTCCGGTGGCCGTGGCCCCGTCGCCAAACTCCCAGGCATAGCTCACGACCGTGCCGTCGGGATCATTGGACGCACGTCCATCGAAAGGAATTGGCGCTCCTGCGATCCCCTCATACGGGCCGCCCGGGATGGCTATCGGAACCTGGTTGGGGCCAAAGACCCCGAAGATCTTTGCGTTGGTGATGGTGGCACCCGCCCTATACAAGGAGGTGTCCACCAACAGCGGATAGGTGGGACCGATCGTGCTTGTGTAGATCAGGTTGCCGTTTCGCCGGTACCGGACTACCCCGGCCTCCACGGCGACGCGGAACACGTCCCCGGAGGCATAGGCCCCGAAGCTTCCCCGATTGACACCCGCTTCGTAGATCTGAACGGTGCCGTCCGACACCAAGAACACGGCATAGTCGATGTCCGGATAGGTCACGTCGGTGTTTCCGTGACTCAGCCCGAACATCCGGTAGTTGTTCGTCTCGGTGGCCGTGAACTCGACATAGCCGTCCGCGGAGGCGATCGCCTTCGTCGACACCGCCCCTGCGTCCCATCCATCCACACTCGTACTCTTCTGAAGACTGTTGCCTGTGACCGTCACTCCCACCGCGTTCGTCCACACTACCGACTTCAGGGTCGGCGTCGGACCCGCCCCCACCGCGACGACGAACTGGCACGTGCCCACCACGGAGTTGCTGTTGTTGGCGAAGAGCCGCAGCTCGTAGACGCCCGGGCTCGTCGGAGCGGTGAAGGTCCCATCCGTCGGCGCCGGCCGCGGCACCGGCGCGCGGCGATAAGGCGGGATGAACGGCAGGGTGATGCCGACTCCCGCCGGCCACATCGCGATCCAGTCGTTCGACGAATTGCCGCCGTTCACCATCGGCGTGAAGGTCGCCCCCGGCGCCACGGAACCGGGACAGACGATCGTCCCTGCCGGCCCGTCGTCGTCGACGATCCTGACCAGGCCCTGCGTGTCGGCGATCGTCGCTCCCACCGCGCCCGCCAGGTCCACGACGAACGTCTCCATCGACTCCGCGGCCGTGTCCCCCTTCGCCGCGACCACGATCGTCTTCGTGGTCTCCCCCGGAGCGAAGGTTACCGTCCCCGCGGCCGCGACATAGTCGGTGGCGGCGGTTGCCGTCCCGTTCGCCGTCGCATAGTCGACGGTCACCGCCGTGCTCGACGCCGTGCTGAGGGTCAGCGTGAGCGACACGTTCGCCGTGCCGAAGTTGCCCTCCAGCACGCCTCCGTCGGCTATCGAGACGAGGGGGCCCGTCGCCACGACGAACTGGCACTTGCCCAGGACTACGTAGTCGCCTTCCTTGAACAGCCGCAGCTCGTAGGTACCGGGGCTCGCGGGCGCGGTGAAACTGTCCGTCATGGCGGGGCGCGGCACCGGCACCCAGCGGTAGGGCCCGATCCAGGGGTTGTTCGCAGCTTGAGCGGCCGGATACATCGCGACCCAGTCGTTCGAGGCGTTGCCGCCGTTCACCATCGGCGTAAACGTCGTTCCCGGCGCCACCGAGCCGGGACACATGATCGCGTTGGCGGGCGAGTCGTCGTCGATGATCCTCACCACGGCCTGGGGATCGGCGATGGTCGCCCCCACCGCGTTCGTGAGGTTGACGAAGAAGGTCTCGTTGGGCTCCGGCGCCGCATCACCGTTCGTGGTGAAGGTGACGGTCTTCGTGGTCTCGCCCGGAGCGAACGTAACCGTGCCCGAACTCGCGACGTAGTCGCTGCCGGCGGCCGCGGTGTCGTTCGCGGTCGCGAACCCGACCGTCACCGGGCTGTTCGGGACAAGGCTCAGGGACAGCGTGACCGAGACGCTCATCGTGCCGAAGTTGCCCTCCAGCACGCCTCCGTCCGTTATCGAGACGAGCGGGCCCGCCGCGACGACGAACTGGCACTTGCCCAGGACCACATAGTCGCCTTCCTTGAAGAGGCGCAGCTCGTAGGTGCCGGGGCTCGCGGGCGCGGTGAAGGTGTCCGGCGTGGTGGGGCGCGGCAAGGGTACCCAGCGGTAGGGTCCGATCCAGGGGTTGTGCACAGCTTGAGCCGCCGGATACATCGCGACCCAGTCGTTCGAGGCGTTGCCACCCGTCACCGTCGTCGTGAAGACGGTCCCGGGCGGGATGACACCGGGACAGGTCAAGGCTCCCGGCCCCGAGTCGTCGTTGGTGATGGTCGCTTGCCCCTGAGCATCCGCGATCGTGACTCCGACGGCATTGCTCAGGTTGACCACGAACGTCTCGTTGGGCTCGATCGTGATGTCGCCGTTGACGGTGACCGCGATCGTCTTCGTCGTCTCTCCGGGATGGAAGGAGACCGTACCGCTCGCCGCGACGTAGTCACTCGCGGCCACTGCCGTGCCGTCGGCCGTCGCGTAGTCGAGGGTGACGAGATGGTCGAAGGGAGCGCTGAGCGACACCGTGAAGGTGGCGCTGGGCGTGACCGTGTTGCCTTCGGCGAGAGAGACGTCGTTGATCGCGACCGTGGGCGGTGGCGGCGTGTTGACCGTGCCGGCGATCTTGACGTTGTTGATCGCCATGCTCGGGGTGTAGAGGGCGGTATCGACGAGAAGAGGATAGGTCGGCGTGAGGGCGGAGGTGAGGAAGACGACGCCGTTCTTGCCGTACTTGATCTGCCCGTTTTCGATGGAGACGCGGAAGCGGTCGCCGTTGACGTAGTTCGTCAAGGGAGTGCCGGAGGAAGGCACCAGATTCCCCCCCTCGACGACCACGACTCCGCCGGTGTCGAGGAGAGAGATGCCGAAGGCGACGTCGTCCCATCTCTGGTTGGTGTCGCCGCCGCCGCCGAAGCCACACACCCGGTATCCATAACCGCCCGCCACCGTGAACTCCACGTAGGCATCGCCGGAAATCACGGATCGGGTCGATACGGCGCCCGCGTCCCAGGCCACCGTCCCTGCAGACTTCGTGAGGCTGTTTCCGTTGACGGCGACGCCGACGACGTTCGTCCAGAAGACGTCCTGTATGGGAAGTGCGGACCATTCGCCGTAACTCCGAGTCACGACCCGGCTGGGAAAGACCCCGCTCTTGAACCCGCGGGCCTTGAGCGTCGTCCCGGGACTCACGAAAACGACACTCGCGGAGACGGCGGCATCAGACTCGGTCGGATCGTTGCCGTTGAGGGTGTAGCGAACCGTCGCGCCTGGCGTCCGCGTCGAGATCAGCACGTCGAAGCCCGTCGCGGCCGTACCCGAGGTCATCGCCAGTTCCGGCGCTTCGACGCCAACGTCGACCAGTGGCCCCGACAGCACGCCATCGGCGATCGACGCTCCCGGTGTGTAGAACGCCGTGTCGACGAGCAGGGGATAGGTCGGCGCGACGGCGCTCGTGTAGAGAAGCGCGCCGTTCTTGCGGTAGCGGACCTGTCCCGATTCCACGGAGACACGGAAGCGGTCGCCTGCCAAATAGGAGCCGAACGTCACGCTGCCGGAGGCATTGGTGCGGGCGAGGCCGCCCTCGAGGATCCGCACGGTTCCGTCGCCGTACAGGTACAGGCCGAAGTCGATGTCCGCATCGCTCGCGCCGCTGTCACCCGCGCTGAGGCCGACGATCCTCTGCGTGTTGGTTTCGGTCGCCGTGAATTCGACATGACCGCCCGTGGCCGACAGCCCCCGGGTGGACACGGCCCCCGAAGCCCACGACGACGAAGTGCCACTCTTGCGGAGGCCGTTGGCCTCTGTCGTTACGGTGACCGTATTGGTCCAGCGGACGGCCTCTCCGAGCGAGGAACCCGTGATCGTCGCGCCGACGATGGTCGCGTCGTCCTGGCTGAGGGCCGCATCCGCCAGCAGCGGATAGACGGGTGCGGTGGTGCTCGAGTAGAGAAGCGTGCCGTTGATCCGATAGCGGACCGTGCCGCCCTCGATCGCGACCTGGAGGCGGTCGCCCGCCTGATAAGTGCCAAACCATCCGCGGATGGTGCCCTTCTCGACGACGCCGACCCCACCTCCATTCGAGAGCCAGATGCCGAATTCGATGGGCTCGTACTGCTGGTCGCGGTCCTGACGCGCAAGGCCGCAGATCTTGTCGGTGGTCGCCTCAGTGGTGCTGAACTCGAAGACTCCATCTCCGGCGAGGATGGCCTGCACGGAAGAGGCTCCGGCGTTGCCCCACCCGGGGATCCCCGACTTGGTGACGGTAGTTCCCGAAACGACCACGCCGCGCAATTCCTGCCAGGCCACGTCTTCCCCGTGAAGCAGCCCGCTCAGAGGGAAGAGGACGAGCAGGAGCGGCAGCAGGCCAGAACGAACCACCAAGGGCAGGCGACAGCCAGGAGGCTGCCGAACGGGGTTCGGGTCCGCGCCGGTGAACCACGGAGTCAGAGTCATTGGTGGCCGCCGCTACCGATTAACGTGTACTCAAAAGCTGGCGCACTCTACAGAGAGACACCGGATCTGGTCAATCGGTTTCTTGTACTACAGCGGGACTAACACAAACTGTCTAGCCTCTGGACACAGTCGCGCGGATGGAGCGGGGGTTCTCCCAGCAAGCCTTCCACCGACCGCACGACGCACACGTTTGTAACCACTCAAGCATCTCGGGGATACGGACGGCAGCCTAGGCCTTGGGCAAGGCGGCAGTCAACGTTTCTTGTGACAGTTTCGCGTGCTCGCGCATCGACGTATGAGGAAGGCATCCGGCAGACCCTGGCCCCGACGCGACCCGGCGGCAAATAAGGGCTAGGATCACCAACGAGGTCATATCCATGCGCTCTTTTTCCAGTGACGTCTCCGGATTGGCGAGTCGGCTTTACGCGCGGCGGGTCCTGCTGGCGGTCGTGGCCACCCTGATGGCCACGGCGGCGACGGCGCAGACGACGACACCACCCGAGAAGCCCGCGCTGCACCTGGGGTCCACGCCATGGACTCCCTTCACGAACGAAGCCGGGAAACCGCGCTTCGCCATCGATCTCGTGCAGGCGGCCCTGAAACGGATGGGGATCACCGTCGAGACCACCGTCGTGCCCGAAGGGACCCTGACGGGCGCGCTCCTGGAAGGCAAGTTCGACGGAAGCCCGGCCCTCTGGCGAGACAAGGAGCGCGAGGACAAGCTCATCTACTCCAAGCCCTATCTCGAGAACCGGCTCGTCCTCGTGGCCCGGAAGGGTTTCGACGTGTCCGCGCCCGCGCTCCCGGCGCTCGCCGGCCGGCGCATCGCTCTCGTCGACGGCTACGCCTACGGAGACGCCTTGAAGGTCCCGAAGGGACCCGACTACGTCACCGCGCGCAGCGTCGAGGAGAGCCTCCAGATGGTGCTGGATAGCAAAGCGGACTACACGTTGATGGACGACCTCGTGGTCCAGTACCTGCTGACGAACTATCCGGAGCAGGTCAAGACGCGGCTGGCCATCGGAACCGAGCCGCTCCTCACGCGCACGCTTCACTTCGCCCTTCGGCGCGACGTGCGTGCCGCCCAGTCCGTCGTGGACCGCTTCGACGCGGAAGTGATCAAGATGATCGCGGACCGCAGCTACCATCGCCTCCTCCAGGTCGGCTGGATCCAGGCGGACATCGACGGCGACGGCCGCATGGAGCTGGTGCCGGCCACCGACCAGGCCGGCCAGGAGGCGCCGGTGCGCCGTTACGAGCTCGTGACTGTCACCGCAAACCCGGCGAAGCCGTCGCCCGGGCCGAAGCGCTTCTTCCTGGGCGGGAAGGTCTACGACGATTGGGGCAGCGTCCCCGAGCGCTACAAGGTCCTGGATGCGAACAAGACGCCGTGGGGATCCCAGAGCGCCCCGATCTTCTCCTTCAAGTGGTAGCCCGAAATCCCTGACCGCGTCGTCTGCGCGTTAGAGTAACGCGTGGCCCGCATCATCGGCGGCATCGGCAGCTCCCACGTCCCCACCATCGGAATGGCGTTCGACCAGGCCAAGGAGAAGGACCCGGCCTGGGCGCCGTTGTTCGAGGCCTACCGGCCGGTGGCGGCATGGCTCGCGGAGAAGAAGCCCGACGTCCTCTTCTTCTGCTTCAACGACCACGCCACCACGTTCTTCTTCGACCACTATCCGACCTTCGCGCTGGGGGTCAGCGACGAATACGCGATCGCGGACGAAGGCGTCGGCCCGCGCCGCATCCCTCCCCTCGAGGGGCACGCGCCGTTGGCGCGGCATCTCGCGCGCGCCCTGGTGGCGGACGAGTTCGACCTGTCGATCTTCCAGGGCCTGCCCCTGGACCACGGGCTGCACTCGCCGCTCACCATGATGTGGCCGTCGCGCCCCGACTGGCCGGGCCGCATCGTGCCGCTCGTCGTCAACGTCTTCCAGCAGCCCCTCCCGACGCCGCGGCGATGCTACAAGCTGGGCCAGGCGGTCGGTCGCGCGATCCGGGCCTATCCGGAGGACCTGAAGATCGCGATGGTGGGCACGGGCGGGCTCTCGCATCAGCTCATCGGCGACCGCGCCGGCTTCAACAACGAGGCCTGGGACCTCGAGTTCCTCGACCTCATCGACCGGGACCCCGAGCGCCTGGCCGCCATGTCGATCGACGACTACATGCGCCTGGGCGGCAACGAAGGGGCCGAGGTCATCATGTGGCTCATCATGCGCGGCGCTCTCGATCCGGGCATGCGCAAGGTCCACCAGGGCTACTATCTGCCCATGACGACGGCGATGACCGTCGCCCTCTTCGAATGAGCTACGTCTTCGACCTCGAGCGCAGCGCGCAAGGGCTTCGGCTCAACCGGTTCCTGCACGGGCTCACCCGGCGAGAGCTGAGGGACCTCTTCGAAAACGATCCCGACCAGGCCATGCAGGAACTGAGCGAAAAGGAGAGGGACATGGTGCGCCGCCTGGACTGGCGGGCCATGCAGGACCACGGCGCGAACTTCTTCTGCCTCGAGAAGCTCGGCCGCGTGAAGGGCGTCTCCAATCCCGAGATCGTGGCCCACTTCCGCGGCGAGACCCTCGACGAGTTCCTGCGGACGCGCCGCGTGCCCGGAGCGCGATGAGATGAGCGGCACCGTCGTGCGCAAGATCCACCGCGCCGCGCCCGAGACGATCGCCGTGCTCGAGCGCCTCGGTGTGGCGACCGTACACGAGGCGCAGGGTCGGACGGGGCTGATGCGCACCTACATGCGGCCGCTGTGGCGCGGCGCGCGCGTGGCCGGCAGCGCCGTCACCGCGCTCTGCCATCCCGGCGACAACTGGATGATCCACGTCGCCTGCGAGGTCGTGCAGAAGGGCGACGTGCTGGTCGTGGCCTGTTCGAGCGAGAACACCGACGGCGCCTTCGGCGAGCTGCTCGCCACTTCCGTACACGCGCTCGGCGTACGCGGGGTGGTGCTCGACATGGGCTGTCGCGATGCCGCCGAGATCACGGAGATGAAGCTCCCCCTCTGGTCACGGGCGATCTCGGCCAAGGGGACGGTCAAGGCCAGCATCGGCTCCGTCAATGTGCCCGTGGTCTGCGCCGGTGCGAACGTCCGGCCGGGCGACGTGATCGTCGCCGATGACGATGGCGTGGTCATCGTGCCCCGCCTGGACTGCGCCAAGGTCGCGAAGGCGGGCGAGGAGCGCGAGAAGAAGGAGGCGGGCACGCGCGCGCGCCTGCAGAAGGGCGAGCTCGGCCTCGACATCTACGACATGCGCAAGGTCCTGGCCGAGAAGGGCCTCAAATACGTCGACGGGCCGCTCGACGAATAACGGCCGGCGACGCCCGACATGAAGGCACTCCTCGGCGATCATCCGGTCACACGGCATTTCAAGGCCCACTCCTCGCTCGAGTTCGCCGACGTCAAGGTCCTCCACACCGCCTTCAGGCGCGTCGTGCGCGACCTGGAGTTCGACGTGGCCGAGCTGGCCCTCATGACCTTCCTTCTCGCCAAAGCGCACGGCAAGCCGTACCGGCTGCTGCCCGCGGTCCTGACCGCGCGGTTCCAGCACGGGATGCTCGCCTACAACACCGAGCGCGGCCCTCTCTCTCCCGACCAGCTCGAGGGGAAGCGGGTCGGGATGCGTTCGTATTCGGTCACCACGGCGGTGTGGGTGCGCGGCATCCTCGCCGACGACCACGGCGTGGATCTCGGCCGGGTGAACTGGGTCACGCTCGAAGAGCCTCACGTGGCCGAGCTGCGCGACCCGCCGAACGCGACCCGGATGCCGCCGGGGAAGGACCTGAAGGCCATGCTCCTGGCCGGCGAGATCGACGCCGCGATCCTCGCCGAGCCGCCGCAAGAAGGCCCGCTCCGGAGCCTGATCCCGGACCCGGCGTCCGCGGCGGCCGCCTGGCGAGCCCGGCATGGCGCGATCCAGATCAATCACATGGTGACGGTGAAGGAGACGGTCTCGGACGTGCAGGCCCAGGAGATTTTTTCTTTGCTCCGCGAGGGCCGGGACGCCTCCGGGGCTTCGGAGATGAACCCGTTCGGGATCGAGGAGAACCGGCGCAACCTGGAGGTCGCGATCGACTGTCTCTTCGGCCAGGGAATGATCGCGAGGCGTCTCACCGTGGACGAGCTGTTCCGATGATCGTCGACTGCCACGGCCACTACACCACCGCGCCCCAGGCTCTCTGGGACTGGCGCAAGCGGCAGGTGGCCGAGAACGGGAGCCCTTCGCAGGAGCCCGTGATCCGCGACGACGAGATCCGCGAGAGCCTCGAAGGAGCCCAGCTCAAGCGGCAGCGGGAGCGCGGCACCGACGTCACCTTCTTCTCGCCGCGGGCCGGATCCATGGAGCACCACGTCGGCGACGCGGCCATCAGCGCACAGTGGGCGCGCGTCCAGAACGATCTCATCCATCGCGTCTGCACGCTCTACCCGAAGAACTTCGCGCCCGTGTGCATGCTCCCGCAGTCGCCGGGCGTCTCCCCTGCCGGCTGCGTCGCCGAGCTCGAGCGCTGCGTGACGCAGATGGGCTTCATCGGCTGCAACCTCAACCCCGATCCGTCCGGCGGCTGGTGGAAGGAGCCGCCGCTCACCGATCGCTGGTGGTACCCGCTCTACGAGAAAATGGCGGAGCTCGACGTACCGGCCATGGTGCACGTCAGCGCCTCCTGCAACCCCGCGTTCCATTTCACCGGCGCCCACTACATCAACGCCGACACGACCGCGTTCATGCAGCTCGTCCAGGCCGACCTCTTCAAGGACTTCCCCACGCTCAAGCTCGTGATCCCGCACGGCGGCGGCGCCGTCCCCTATCACTGGGGCCGGTACCGCGGCCTCGCCCAGGACATGAAGCTCCCGCCGCTGAAGGACCACCTGCTGAAGAACGTCTTCTTCGATACGTGCGTCTACCACCAGCCGGGCATCGACCTCCTCGTCAAGGTCATCCCGACGGACAACATCCTGTTCGCGTCGGAGATGGTGGGGGCGGTGCGCGGCATCGACCCGGAGACCGGCCAGCATTATGACGATACCCGGCGCTACGTCGACGCTTCCGCCCTCAGCCTTGCGGACAAGCAGCAGGTCTTCGAAGGGAATGCCCGCAAGGTCTATTCGAGGTGGCGTCCTCCTCAGTAGGCGACGCCGAACCGCTGACGGACGTGCCGCGGACGTATCCTTCATATAAGGGAGAAAATCACCATATGCGTGTGTCCGTCGGAATCGGAGCCGTCGCCTGTCTGGGCGTGTTCGTCGCCGTGGCCGCCAGCGTTGCCGCTCAGCGTAGCCCGTCTCCCCCGCCCGCGGCGCCAGCGGAGGCGACGGCGCGGATCGTCGCCTCGGCGAACGCGTTCCTGGCCACGCTCGAGGACTCGGGCCGGACGAAGGTCCAGTTCCCGTTCGACAGCCCCCAGAAGGCGCGGTGGTCCAACTTCCCCACCGGCATCTTCAAGCGAGAAGGGGCGCGCATGGGCGACCTCACGCCCGCGCAACGGGCCGCGGCCATGACCCTCCTCTCGACCGCGTTCAGTCCCGACGGCTACAGGAAGGTCCGCGAGATCATGCACGGCGACGAGGTCCTTCGCGAGGGATCCAGCGGAGGCGGCGGACGCGTGACGTTCGGCGAAGACGAGTACTATCTCGCCTTCCTGGGTGTGCCCTCCGTCAGCGCGCCGTGGATGCTGCAGTTCGGCGGACACCACCTCGCCATCAACATGACGCTGGCCGGGCGCGAGGCCACCCTGGCCCCCAGTCATACCGCGGCCCAGCCCGCGAGCTACTCGTTCGAGGGCCGCACCGTCCGCCCGCTCGGAGACGAGAACGACCTCGCCTTCGCCTTGATGGCCACCCTGGACGATGCCCAGCGGAAGCAGGCGATCCTCGGTTCCACCATGGCCGACCTCGTCCTCGGGCCCGGTCAGGACGGACGAACGATACAGCCGGAGGGCCTGCCCGCCTCGAAGTTGTCCGCGGCGCAGCAGACGATGCTCCTGGACCTCGTCCGCGAATGGGCGGGGATAGCGAACGACGCGCTCGCGGCGCCACGGATGGAAGAGATCCGGAGCAAGCTTCCCCAGACCTACTTCGCGTGGAGCGGCCCCACGACCCCCGGCAGCGCCGCCTACTTCCGCATCCAGGGTCCCACGCTCGTCATCGAATACGCGCCGCAGCGCGGAGTGGATCACATCCACACGATGTACCGGGATCCCACCAACGACTACGGGGCGCGGTACGCGCGCCCGTAACGGGCTCGCGATAGGCGCCGCCATCGCGCTGACGCTCCTCGCTACCACGGACGTTTCCGCCCATCGGACCGAGGACTACCTGCAGGCGGCGCGCATCGGCGTGGAGCCGGACCGCGTCCAGATCACCCTGGATCTGACGCCCGGCACCGTTGTGGCGGAGTCGTTCATCGCCGCGATCGATCGCGACGGAGACGGGTCGCTCTCGGCCGAAGAGCAACGGGCGTACGCGGGGCAGATGGTGGGCGCCATGGACGTTGCGCTCGATGGGCGATCCCTGCGCACACGTATGCGGGCATCGAGCTTTCCCGAAGCCGCGGCCGTCCGCCACGGCGAGGGCACCATCCGGCTGGAGATCGAGGCGGCCGTTCCCGACGCGTCGCCAGGCTTCCATCGGCTCGTCTTCAGGAATGCGCACCTGGCCGGACACAGCGCATACCTGGCCAATGCGCTCGTGCCCGAAAGCGATCGCGTGGCCGTCACCGCCCAGCGCCGCGACCGCGACCAGAGTGAGCTGGCCATCGAATACACGGTCCAGGGCGGTCCCGCCGCGGCCGCTCTGCCCTGGATCTTCGGCAGCGTGGCCGGCGCCGTCCTGCTGGTGCGTGCCCGTCGCTGGAGCGACGGAAGGACCCGCTAGGCGGGCGGCCGCTGCACGTAGGTGTTGACCACGATTCCGCAAGGATAGGCCGTGGAGCCGGCCAGCTTCAGCGGCGCCCGGCCCTTGAAGACCTGCTTCCCGTTCCCGATGGCCACGGGGTTCAGGAAGAAGTTGAGCTCGTCGATCAGGCCGTGCTCGATCAACGACGACACGAAGGTGGCGCCGCCGTAGACGACGATGTCCTTGCCGGGCGCGCTCTTGATCTGTTTCACGGCCTGGGCCAGGTCCCCGTTCTCCACGCGGACGTTCTTTCCGTCCACGTGCTTCACGGTCTTGCTGAACACTACCTTGGGGATGTTCACCATCTTCTGCGCGAAGTCGTATTCGGGGCTGTCCTTCTGGGTGGCGGACTGCTCCCAGTACTTCACGAAGCCGTCCGTCATCTTGCGGCCGAGAAGGATGGTGTCACTCGTGTCCGTCAGCTGGTTGATGAAGCCGAGGAGCTTCGGGTCCATGTCGAACGTCATCCAGTCGAGCTGTCCCTCGGGTCCCGCGACGTAGCCGTCCACCGTCGTCTGCATCTGGAGCTTGAGCTTTCTCATGGCTTCCTTTCGTGATGCCCCTGCCGTCAGCGTATACGAAGCCACGAGATCGCGTGTTCACTGTGCGCGCTTCACCACGGGATCGACCCAGCCTCCCGGCGGCGTCACGTCCGCGGATGTGGGCCCCCACGTGCCCGGCGCGTATTCGATCGGCTCGGCCGCCCCCTCGAGCACCGGGTCCACGATGCGCCAGGCCTCCTCCACGTAGTCTTCGCGCGCGAACAGGGTGGGATCCCCGGCCAGCGCGTCGCCGAGCAGCCGCTCGTAGGCGTCCATCTCCTCCGACCCGGGATGGTGCGTGGCCACCATCTCCGCGACCTTGCACCCGGCTTCCTCGCCGGACGGGATCGCGTTGGCGCCGATCGCGATCGTGATGTCGGGGCTGATGCGGATCCGGCAATAGTTGGCTTGCACGGGGAATCCCGCGAACATCGTCGGGGGCTGCCGCCAGCGGACCACGATCTCCGTGCAGGTCACGGGCAGGCATTTGCCCGCGCGCAGGTAGACGGGGACGCCTTTCCAGCGCCAGGAGTCGATCTCGAGGCGCAGGGCGGCGAACGTCTCGACCTTCGAGTCCTTCGCCACCCCCGGCTCCGCGCGATACCCGCGGAACTGGCCGCGCACGACCCGTGAGGGATCGAGGGCCTGGATGCCCTTGATCAGCCGCACCCGCTCGTCCCGGATCGACTCGCTGTCCATACGCACGGGCGCGTCCATGATGAGGTTGGTCAGGAGCTGGAAAAGGTGGTTCTCCACCACGTCGCGGATGGCGCCGGCTTCTTCGTAGAAGGCGCCCCGGCCCTGCACGCCGAAGCTCTCCGCCATCGTGATCTGCACGCTCTCGACGTGGCTCCGGTTCCAGACCGGCTCCAGGAACGCGTTCGCGAACCGGAAGAACTGCATGTTCAGGACCGGCGCCTTGCCGAGGTAGTGGTCGATGCGGAAGATCGACGGCTCGGGGAAGCAGCGGAGCAGGATGGCATTGAGCTCGCGCGCCGAGGCCAGGTCGCGGCCGAACGGCTTTTCGACGATGACGCGCGCCCCTTCCAGGCAGCCGGTCTTGTTGAGCTGGCCCACGACCACGCCGAACTGCGAGGGAGGGATGGCGAGGTAATAGGCGGGACGGCGCGCGGAGCCGAGCTCGCGCCGGATGGCCTGGAACGTGGAAGCCTCCCCATAGTCGCCGCGGACGTAGTGCAGGAGCGACGACAGCTTCGCGAAGGCGGCGGGGTCCAGGCCTTGCTTCTCCAGGCTCTCCTTCACCCGGGACTGGAATTCCTCGACCGGCCGCCGGGCCACCCCGATCACGGGCACGTCGAGGTGGCCCCGCTTCACCATCGCCTGCAGCGCGGGGAAGATCTTCTTGAAGGCGAGATCGCCGGTGGCGCCGAAGAAGACGAGAGCGTCCGCCGCGGTCGGACTCGAGGTCGTGGTCACGCGGTCTAGAGCTGGATGATTCCGCGCCGGAGGGCGATGGCCACCGCTTCCGTGCGGTCGCTGGCTCCGAGCTTGTCCATGACGTGCTTGACGTGGACCTTCACCGTCTCCTCGGAGATGAAGAGGTGCTCCGCGATGTCGCGGTTCCGGTTGCCGCCCGCGACCTGGCGCAACACCTCGACTTCGCGGACGGTGAGGGTCTCGTCGCTGAGGTGCTCGGCCAGGTGGGCGACGATCTCGGCGGGAATGCGCTTCTTCCCCGCATGGACCTGCCGGATCCCGTCGAGCAGCTCCTTGGGGGGCATGCTTTTCAGCAAGTAGCCGCGCGCGCCCGCTTCCAGGGCGCGCTGGATCTCCACGTCACCCTCGAAGGTGGTGAGGATGATGACGCGCGCCTCCGGGAATTCCGCGCGAATCGTGGCCATCGCTTCGATGCCGTTCATGTCCGGCAGGCGGAGGTCCATCAGCGTGATGTCGGGCTGGTGCTCCCGGAACCGGTCGATACCTTCTTTTCCGGTGCTGGCCTCGGCCACCAGCTCCATGTCGGGCTGGCTCTTGACCATCGCGGAGATCCCCTCGCGCAGGAGGGGATGGTCGTCCACGCTGAGGACCCGAATCCGTGCGGCGGCGGATGCGCTCATGCTCCTGTCTCCAGTCTTCGGGGTCCGTCGGCCGGACCCTGGAACGCCACGCTTCCCGGCACCGAGAGCTCGACCAAGGTGCCCACGCCCGAGCCGCTGCGGATGCGCAGGCGTGCCCCGATCCCGGCCGCGCCCCTGCGCATGCCGGACAGGCCTCCATCCCCCTCGCGCGACGAGGCGAGGACGCGGGAGTCGATGCCGCGCCCGTCGTCACGCACGGCGACGCGCAAGCCGCGCGGCGAATATTCGATCTCGACAGCGACCGCTCGCGCCTGAGCGTGCCGGAAGGCATTCATCACCGCTTCCCGGCCCACACGGTACACCTCGTCACGGATGATCGGGTGCAGCCGCCGTGATTCCCCCGCCACGGTCACCTTGTAGTCCCCCACCGCCTCCGAAGGCAACCCCTGGGGCAGCCGCTCGAACGCGCTCTCGAGACGCTCGGCGTCGCTGTTGCCGCAGCGCAGGCCGTGCAGCACGCGGCGCCCCTCATCGGTCGCGCGTCCCATCACGGCCAGGGCCTGGTCCAGCCGCGCCCGGTCCGGCGATCCCTCCGGCAGCTGATCCACGGCCAGGTGGAGCTGCATCGATGCGCTCAGGAAGCCCTGCAGGAGCGTGTCGTACAGCTCCTGCGCGATCCGCGTTCGTTCCGTCAGCCGCTCCAGGGATCGCGCGTCGAGCTCGTGCGCCAGCTTCTGCAGGCGGTAGCGATGGAGGCCGAAGGCCGCCAGGGCCGCGGCCACGAGACCGGCGAGCCGGAACCAGCCCGTCTTCCACCACGGGGGCACGCCGTCGGTGACGGCCACCGCCGCCACCCCGCCGCCGATCCCCGGCAGCGTCGACGCTTTCGCGGGAGGACGGTACTCCGCATCGACGAGGACGGCCGCATACTCCGTCCCCAGGTGGGTTGGACTGCGCCAACGGCCGTCCCCCTGAATCGCGGTGAAGGGCGCGTTCGCGTACGGCTGCACGTACCAGTCGCCGCTGCGCGCGTAGAGGACGATGCGCTGGCCCGGGCCCGGCGCCGTCACGCGGCCCTCGATGCTCGCGAGTTGTTCCGTTCCGCCCGCGGCTTCCGGCGGGACGAGGCTGAACTCGATGGCCGAGGCCGCGATCATCCGCCGCGAGCCCGTCGCGACCAATGCGGCCAGGAAGCCGGCGACGACGCAGAGCGTCCGGGTGACGGCCTCGGAGGGTAGGCGAGGCCGCCACGTCATTCCGCGCGAGCGCCGCGCTCGGGCCCGCTCATTCCTTCAATACCTGGTGCACGAGCGCGATCGCCGTGGATCCCTCCCCCACCGCGGAGGCCACGCGCTTCTGGTTCCCGCTGCGGACGTCGCCCACGGCGAAGACTCCGGGAAGGCTCGTCTCCAGGAGGTGCGGCGCCCGCGGCAGCGGCCACTCCGCCGCCCGCAGGTCTTCCCGCGTGAGGTCGGGCCCGGTCTTGATGAACCCCTTCTCGTCGCGCACGACACACCCGTCGAGCCAGCTCGTGGCCGGCTCCGCTCCCGTCATCACGAACAGGTTCCCGATCTCGCTGCGTTCGACCGCCATCGTCTGGTTGTCGCGCCAGCGCACGGCCTCCAGGCGGTCGCTCCCTTCGAGCTCCACGATCTCCGCGCGCGTCCAGAGCTCGATGTTGGGGGCCTGCTCGATGCGGCGGATCAGGTAGCGCGACATGGTCTCCGCCAGCCCCGCTCCGCGCACGAGCATCTTCACCCGCCGGACGGACGGGGAGAGGAACACGGCGGCCTGGCCCGCGGAGTTCCCGCCCCCGACGATGATCACCTCTTCTCCCCGACAGAGCTGCGCCTCCATGGCCGTCGCGCCGTAGTACACGCCCGCGCCCTCGAAGCGGGCCAGGCCGGCGACGCCGAGCTTCCGATAGGACGCGCCGGTGGCGATGACGATGGTCCGCGCCGGGACCGCCGACCCGTCTTCCAGCTCGATCGAATACGGCCGTCGCACGCAGCGGAGAGCCCGCGCTCCCTTGGCGACCGTCACCTGGGCCCCGAACTTCTGGGCCTGGCTGTACGCGCGCCCCGCCAGCTCCTGGCCGGAGATCCCCATCGGGAAGCCGAGGTAGTTCTCGATGCGTGAGCTCGAGCCCGCCTGCCCGCCGGGGGCCGTGGACTCGAGGACGAGGACGTCGAGACCCTCGGAGGCGCCGTAGACGGCCGCGGCCAGGCCCGCCGGGCCCGCGCCCACGACGATGGTGTCCCGCACCTGCTCGTGATCGATGGGCGCGTTGAGCCCGAGACAGTCCGCGATCTGCTGGTTGCTCGGGTTGCGCAGGACGGTGCGCCCGCCGCAGATGAGCACGGGCACCTCCGCCACGGTGATGTGGAAGCGGTCGAGGAACTCCTGCGCCTCCGCGTCCTGCTCGAGGTCGATGTACGAGAGCGGGTGCCCGTTCTTGGTGAGGAATTCCTTGATGCGCAGCGTGCCCGCGGAGTGCCGGGAGCCGAGCAGGACGACGTCCGACGAGCCGCGGGCGATCAGCTCCAGCCGGCGCAGGATGAAGGCGCGCAAGAGGATGTCGCTGAGCTCGCTGTCCGTCTGCACCATGGCCATGATCTGGGGACGGTCCACCTCGATCACTTCCCCCGCTTCCTTCGCGCGCGTCCGGGCCAGGCCGCGGCGCCCGGAGAGGATGGCCATCTCCCCGGTGAACGAGCCGACGCTGTGCACCACGATGATCTCTTCGACCTCTCCGGCCACCTTCAACGTCTCGACGCTGCCCGCGGTGATGACGAAGATCCGAGGGCTGTCCCCCGGCTCGAGGAGGATCTCGCCCGGCTCCACGCGTCGCCGGCGCCCGTGGGCGGCGATCCGCGCGATCTGCTCCGGTGTGAGCCGGGGGAAGACGTGCTCCAGCGGCGAGGAGAGCCGGAGCGTCGTCTGGGCAGCGCTGCTCATTGCCGGAGGGACACGAGCGGCTCGTCGAGGAAGCCGGTGTGCTTCTGCGCGGCGAGGCTCATTAACATGGGTGCCCTTTCAAAGTACGCGAAAAAAGAAGCTTAGAGGGGCCCGCGCGCGAAAGCGTCACCGGTTCCGGGGTTTCTCGGGTACCACTAACGGGGTACGTCGGGAACGGCCGGCTTCGCCGCAGCAGCAGGCGCGGGGGCGGGTACGGGGGCGGCGGGTGCCGTGCTCTTCGCCTCGCTCTTCACCTCCGTCCGTGGCGGCGGTGCCCAGAGCGACGCCGCCACCGTGACGACGAGCACGACCGCGATGACGACGATGGACTGGCCGGGACCGATGTGGATCCAGTCGCTGGTCAGCATCTTGCCGGCCGTGAACAACAGGACGACGGCCAGCCCCGGGCGAAGGAAACGCAGGTGCGTCAGGGAATCCGCCAGCACGAAGTAGATCGAGCGCAGGCCCATCATCGCCATGACGTTCGAGGTGTAGACGATCAGCGGGTCCCGAGTCACGGCCAGGACCGCGGGCACGGAGTCGAGCGCGAACACGATGTCGGTCGTCTCGATGATCACGAGGGCCACGAGCAGGGGCGTGGCCACCAGCCGGCCGTTCTCGCGGCGCCAGAAGCGATCGCCGATGATCACGGGGCTCACGCGCACGAGGCGGGCGATCCAGGTGTTGCAGACGTCGCAGGCCCCTTCCACGACGCGCCGCTCCGGCTCCGCCCCGAACAAAAGGCGCCAGGCCGCGAAGAGGATGAGGCCCGCAAACGGGTAGATGGCCCAGTGGAAGCGCTGGATGAGCGTGATTCCGGCCCCGACCAGGATCGCGCGGAAGACGAGGGCACCCGCGACGCCGAACCACAAGACGCGCTTCCGGCGCTCGGGAGGAATGTGAAGCTCGGAGAAGATGATGATGAAGACGAAGATGTTGTCCACGGAGAGGGACTTCTCCAGGACGTAGGCCGCGTAATACTCCGCCGCGGCGGTGGTCCCGCGCGTCGCCCAGACCCACAGGCCGACGGCCAGGCCGAGCCCGATCCATCCCGCGACCGCGACCAGGTTCCGGACGCGCTCGCGGCGTTCCGGTGTCGGCTCGCTCAGGACGCGCCCTCTCTCTCGACGGTCACGCCCAGCTCGACCCAGTCGAGCTGCTCCTCCAGGCGATGGAACGCTCCGTCCCCGATGTCGCCGCGCGCTCTCATCTCCAGGACCACCCGCCTCGCCTCCGCCAATGCGCGCCGATGCATCGCGGCATGGGCGGGTCCGTGGCCGTGCTCGTCTTCTTCCTCACGCACCTGCTCGAGATGGCTCGTCAGCTCCTCGCGCACCGCCTCGGCCGCCGGCGAGTCTTCGCCCTCCAGGGTGGCCAGGGCGGCCAGGAGCGCGCGCTCCCGCGCCAGCTCGACTTCCCTCCCGACCGGATCGTCGTCGCGCAGGTCCAGCGCCTGGAGGAGGGGCCTGAGGGTCAGCCCCTGGATGACGAGCGTGCCCAGCACCACCGCGAACGCGGTGAAGATGATGAGATCACGGAAAGGGAACGGTGCCGTGCCCGCCTGGATCGGAAGCGCGAGCGCCGCGGCCAGGGTCACGATGCCGCGCATGCCGGACCAGGACACGACGAGGCCGCTGCGGACGCTGGGCCGCAACGTGGGCCGGGGCGGATGGAAGCCCTGACGCCGTATCCGCCAGCGCAGGACCGCGTTGTGCGACATCACCCAGACGATGCGGATCCCGATCACGGTCACCAGGACGGCGAGCGCGACCCGGAAGTAGAGCGCGGGGCGGCCCGGCTCCAGGGCGGAGAGGATCGGGCGCATCTGCAGGCCGATGAAGACGAACGCGAGCACGTTCACGACGAAGACCACCGTGTCCCAGACCGCGTAGGAGGGCACGCGGATCCGCGCGGGCGTCCTCTCCGGCGCGCTGCGCGAGGCCGTGAACGCGAAGCAGACCACGGTGAGGACGCCGGAGAGCCCGACCCGCTCGGCGGCGATCCACACGCCGAACGTGGTGATGAACTGCAGGATGATCGCGGTCGGAATGTCACTCACCCGGCTCGTGACCGCGAGCAGCAGCCACGCCAGCACCGGGCCCGCCACGAGGCTGCCCGCGACCGCGAGCAGGAACGCGGGCGCGACGGATCCGATCGAGAACGTGCCCGCCACCACGGCACCCACGGCCAGCCGGTAGATCAGGAGCGCGGTCGCGTCGTTGAGCAGGCTCTCGCCTTCGAGGATGGTGAGGAGGCGATGCGGGATCCGGACCTGACGCAGGACCGCGATGGCCGCGGTCGCATCGGGAGGCGCCACCACCGCGCCCAGCGCCACCGCCGCCGCCCACGGCATGGCGGGCACCAGCATGCGCGCCACCACCGCGACCGCCATCGTCGTCAGGAGGACGCTGACGACGACGAGGCTCGCCACCGGGACCCAGTTCTCCCGCAGGTCCCGCGGCGAGGCGTCGAAGGCCGCATCCAGGAGCACGGGCGCCACGAACAGAGCGAGCGCGAGGTCCGGCGGTATCGAGAAGACGGGCACGCCCGGGATGAATGCGAGCACAGCGCCGCCGAGGGCGAGGAGGGCCGGATAGGGCGCCCCGACCCGGCGCGCGACCGCGGCCAGGGTGATGGCCACGAGCAGCAGCCCGATGAGCGTCTCGAACGCGTGCATTCGTCTGATGGTACTCGCGACGGCGCTCGCGCACTGTTCGCGCGAACCGGACGCTCGTCAGGCCAGGTCGAAAACCAGGACCTCCGCGGGTCCCTTGCCGGCCAACCGGACGGACGCCGGTCCACTGACCGCCGCGCCGTCTCCTTCGGAGAGGCTGTCGCCATCCAGATCGACCTTGCCGCGAGCCACGTGCACCCAAGCGTGGCGGCCGGGCGCCAGCGCCAGCTCTCGGCGGTCGCCGTTCTCGAGGAGCGTGAGCCAGAGGGCGACGTCCTGGCTGATCTGCAGGCTGCCCTCGCGGCCATCCTGAGAGGCGAGCAGGACGAAGCCTCGGCGCGCGGCCTCGTGGTCGATGGGCTTCTGCGCGTAGGCGGGCGCGAGTCCGCGCTGGTCGGGCACGATCCAGATCTGGAGGAAGTGCACCGGCTCGGTCTTGGAGGCGTTGTATTCGCTGTGGGTCACACCGGTGCCGGCGCGCATCATCTGGATCTCGCCCGGGCGGATCACCGACCCCGTGCCCATGCTGTCCTTGTGGGCGAGCCCGCCCTCGAGCACGTAGGACAGGATCTCCATGTCGCTGTGCCCGTGCGTCCCGAAGCCCTCGCCGGGCGCCACGCGGTCATCGTTGATGACGCGGAGCGCGCGGTACCCCATGTGCTTCGGATCGAAGTAGTCGCCGAACGAGAAGGTGTGGCGGCTGTCCAGCCACCCCCAGTCCGTCCGCCCGCGCTCGGCCGCCTTCCGCAGCTGCATGGTCACCTCTTCCGTCTTCCCATCATGCTTCATCGTGCCCCGCCCCCGGCGGGCGCGCCACCCGCGGCCCGCTCCTCCGCCGGCCATCCGCCGCCGAGCGCCCGGTAGAGGCTCACCACCGCCACCCGCTGGTCGCGCCGCGTCCGCGCCAGGCTGATCTCGGCCGGGAAGAGCTGCTGCTGGGCCTCCAGCACCTCGAAGTAGGCGGACAGGCCGGAGTCGTAGCGGATGTTCGCCAGGCGCACCGCCTCCTGGTACGCGGCCACGGCGCTCTCGCGTTCCCGCTCGGTGTCGACGAGCTTCGTCCGGTCCACGAGCGCCCGCGAGACTTCGCCGAAAGCGTTCGCCGCCGCCGCCTCGTATCCGATCTGCGCCTGCTCCCGTTGCGCGAGGGCGACCTCGTAGCTGCGCTTGATCCGGCCGCCCTGGAAGATCGGCCCCAGCAGCCCGCCCCCGATGCTCCACGTCTTGCCGTGCGAGAACAGCTCCCCGAGCTCCGGGCTCACGTTGCCGAAGAGGCCGGTGAGGCTGAGGCGCGGAAAGAAGTCCGCCTTGGCGACACCGACGCTCGCGTTGGCCGCGATGAGGACCTGCTCCGCCTGACGGATGTCCGGCCGCCGCTCGAGCAGCATCGACGGAAGTCCAGGAGGAACGTCCGGCGGGACGGCCATGTTCGGCCCTTCCCTCGGAATGGGCTGCGGATTGCGGCCGAGGAGGAAGTTGATCTGGTCCTCCCGGGCCACGATCGCGCGCTCGATCTCGGGGATCTCGGCGGCGACCAGCCCCAGCGAGGCGCGCGCGCGCGCCGTCTCCAGGGCGGAGGCCGCTCCGCCCTCGAGCCGGCGGTTGAAGAGGTCGTACGTGTCCTGGAACGCGACCCGCGTGCGCTTCGCGATCGCGAGCTCGTCGTCCAGCTCGCGCAGCTCCAGGTAGGCGACGGCCACGTCCGACACGAGCGAGAGCAGCACGCCACGGCGCGCCTCCTCCGTCGCGAGGTAGTCGGCGCGGGCGGCCTCGGTGAGGCGCCGGATGCGGCCCCAGAGGTCGAGCTCCCACGAGAAGCCGACGTCCACGGACCACGCCGTCTGCGTTTCGCCCGACGGATTGAGGAGCTGGTTCGCGCGGCCGCGCTGCCATCCGGCCGAGTAATCGACCGCGGGATAGAACTGGGAGCGCACCACGCCGTAGCGGGCGCGTGCCTCCTGGACCCGCCCCGCGGAGAGCCGGGCGTCGAAGCCGTTGCGCACCGCCTCTTCGACCAGGCCCTTCAGGATCGGGTCGTCGAAGACGTCCCACCAGGGCACGTCGGCGAGCGAGCGCGCTTCCGCGGCGCGCTCGTCTCCGTAGAAGCGCTCCGGCACCGGGACCAGCGGGCGCTTGTAGTTCGGCCCCACGGCGCACCCGGCGAGGAACAGGGACAGGGCTCCCGGCACGGCGGCACGGGCGGCGCGTCCGATCATGGCCGTCACGCCTCCACGGGAGCCGGCGCGGGGTCCGGGGGCGAGGCGTGGCGGCGCTCGGCCCCCGAGAGCCGCTCGACCACGACGAAGAGCACGGGGATCAGGAACACCGCCAGTCCGGTCGCGGCCAGCATCCCCGAGATGACGGTGGTGCCGAGGATCCGGCGCCCGGCCGCGCCCGCGCCCTGCGCGATCCAGAGCGGAACGCAGCCCAGGATGAACGCGAATGACGTCATCAAGATCGGCCGCAGACGGAGCCGCGCTCCCTGGAGGGCCGCGTCCACCAGGGGCTCGCCGCCCTCGAGAGCATCCTTCGCGAACTCCACGATGAGGATCGCGTTCTTGGCCGCCAGCCCGATCAGCATCACGAGCCCGATCTGCCCGTAGACGTCGAGGGCGAAGCCGCGGGCCCAGAGGCCGAGGAAGGCGCCCACCACGGCCACGGGCACCGACAGCAGGACGCTGAACGGGAGCGACCAGCTCTCGTAGAGCGCGGCCAGGATCAGGAAGACGAACCCGAGGGAGATGCCGAAGACGATCCCCGCCCGGCCCGCCGCGCGACGCTCCTGGAACGAGAGGTCCGCCCAGTCGTAGCCCATCTCGGGAGGCAGCACCTGGTGCGCCACTTCTTCGAGCGCGGCCATGGCCTGGCCCGAGCTGTAGCCGGGGGCGGGCTGGCCGGTGATCTGCACGGCGCGGAAGAGGTTGAAGCGCTGCGTGTATTCCGGGCCGAAGACGCGACGGGAGTGCACGACGGTCGAGAGCGGCAGCATGTCCCCGTCGTTGTTGCGGACGTAGAAGTTCGCGATGTCCTCCGGGGCCAGGCGGTCTTCGGCCTCCGACTGGAGGAACACGCGCCACTGGCGGCCGAAGCGGTTGAACTGGTTCACGTAGAGGCCGCCCAGGAAAGCCTGCAGCGTCAGGTAGACGTCGGACACCGCCACTCCCTGCTTGATCACCTTGTCGCGGTCGACGTCGGCGTAGACCTGGGGCACGCCCGCGCGGAAGGTGGAGTTCACGGCCGCCAGCTCCGGCCGCTTCCGCGCCGCCTCCAGGAATTTCTGCAGGCTGTCGCTGAGGAGCTCCACGCTGCCGCCGCTCCGGTCCTGGAGCCAGAACGAGAAGCCGCCGGAGTTGCCGATGCCCGGGATGGCGGGGGGGGCGAACGCGAACGCGATCGCTTCCGGCACCTGCGCGCGCAGCGCGCCGTTGATCCGGGCCTGGATCGCCGAGGAGGAGAGGCCGGGATCCTTCCTCTCGTCCCACGGCTCGAGCTCTACGAAGAAGAACGCCGTGTAGGGCGCGGCCGTGCGCGTGAGGATGCTGAAGCCGTTGATGGTGACGACCGCCTCCACGCCCTCGAGCTTGCCCAGGATGCCTTCGGACTTCCGGGTGACCTCGTCCGTGCGCTGCAGGGAGGCGGCGTCGGGCAGCTGCACGTTCATGAGCAGGAAGCCCTGGTCCTCGTCCGCGATGAACCCCGTCGGCAGCTTCCGCCCGATGCCGCCGGCAAGGACGAAGAAGGCGGCGAGGATCGCGAGGCTCAGGGCCGTCTTGCGCACGAGGCCGTGGGAGAGATTCACGTAGCCGTGAGTGGCCCGGGCGAACCCGCGGTTGAAGGCGCCGAAGAACCGTCCGAGCGGCCCCCGGGACTCCCGTCGCGGCCGGAGCAGGAGCGCGGACAGCGCGGGCGACAGGCTCAGCGCGTTGAAGGCGGAGATCACGACCGCGATGGCGATGGTGACCGCGAACTGCTGGTTGAGCCGGCCCTGGAGGCCGCCGATGAGGGCGATGGGAATGAAGACGGCGGAGAGGACGAGGGCGATCCCCACCACCGGCCCCGAGACCTCGGACATGGCCTTGAGGGTGGCGTCGCGGGGGGCCATCCCCTCTTCAATATGATGCTCGACCGCTTCCACGACCACGATCGCGTCGTCCACCACCAGGCCGATGGCCAGCACTAGCGCGAAGAGGGAGAGCGTGTTGATCGAGAAGCCGAGGAAGGGGAACAGGGCGAACGTGCCCACCAGCGACACGGGGACGGCGATGAGCGGGATGAGCGTCGCCCGCCAGTTCTGCAGGAAGAGGAAGACGACGAGGATGACCAGGAGCGTCGCCTCCACGAGGGTGATGACGATCTCCCTGATTCCTTCCGTGACCGGCCGCGTGGTGTCGAGGCCGACCGTGTATTCCATGTCGCTCGGGAAACGTTCGTGGAGCTCGTCCATCACCTTCCGGACGCCGTCGGAGACGGCGAGGGCGTTGGCACCGGGAGCCTGGAAGACGGCGACCAGCGCGGCGGGGCGGCCCTTGAAGCGCGCGGACTGGTTGTAGTTCAGGGCGCCCAGCTCGATGCGTGCGACGTCACGCAGGCGCACCGTCGACCCGTCGGGCGTGAGGCGGACCACCACGTTGCCGAACTCCTCGGCCGTGATCAGCCGCCCCTGCGCGCGGACGGTGTAGGTGAGCTGCTGTCCGGGCGGGGCCGGCTCCGCCCCGATACGGCCGGAGGGGTTGACCGTGCTCTGCTGCTGCACCGCCCTCACGAGATCGGGGACGGTCAGGCCGAGCTTGGCCAGCTTGTCCGGCTTGACCCAGATGCGCATCGCGTATTCGGACAGGCCGAAGTTGAGGACCTGGCCCACGCCGCTCACGCGGTAGAGCGCGTCATTGACGTTGATGACCGCGTAGTTGCCGAGGAACAGCGAGTCGTACGTCCCCTTGGGCGAGTAGATCGCGAAGACGAGGAGGGGCAGGCCCACGGTGCTGCGATAGCTGAGACCGAAGAGGCTCACGTCCGCGGGGAGGTTGGGCTGGGCCTGCGAGACGCGGTTCTGCGCGTTCACCTGGTCGATGTTGACCTCGGTCTCGACGTCGAAGGTGACGTTCAGGGTCATGGTGCCGTCGCCGGCGTTGGTGGACTGGACGTAGAGCATCTTGTCCACGCCGTTCATCTGCTGCTCGATCGGCGTGGCCACCGACTGCTCGATGGTGAGGGCGTCCGCGCCCGTGTACGTGGTCTGGATCTGGATGACCGGCGGGATGATCGACGGGTACTGCGCGACCGGGAGCCCGACCAGCGACACCACGCCCAGGATCACGGTGAGGATCGCGATCACGATCGCGACGATCGGCCGGTCGATGAAGAAGCGGCTCATCGGCTGGCCAGCGCGGCGGGACTCGCGGGCGCGGGCTTCGCCGCCACCGGCGTGCCCGCGCGGACGTACTGCAGCCCGCTCACGATCACGCTCTCGCCCGCCTTCACGCCCTTCTCGATCACCCAGAGGTCGCGGTAGCGCGGCCCCGTCTCCACGGCGCGGATCTCCGCCTTGCCGTCCGCGCCCGCGATCGCGACGCGCGATCCTCCCTGCAGCTCGGTGACCGCGCGCTGGGGCACGACGAGGGCGCCCGGGCGGAGACTGAGCTGGGCCCGCACGCGTGCGTATTGCCCCGGCCGGAGGATGTTGTGGGGGTTCGGGAAGAAGCCCTTCACGGTCAGGGTGCCCGTCTTGACGTTGACTTCGCGATCCACGAGGACCGCCTTGCCCTTCTCGGGGAAGACGCTGCCGTCTTCGAGGACCAGCTCCAGCTCCGGCCCGCGCTCCGTCGTCGGATAGCTCTCCCGGTTGATGCTGACGGCGCGGTCCATGTATTCCCGCTCGGAGATGCCGATGGTGACGCGGACGGGATCGACGGTGGAGACGGTCGTCATCACCGCCTGCGTGTTGACGAGGTCCCCGACCTGGGTCTTCGCGATGCCGGCAATGCCGTCGATGGGCGAAGTAACCCTCGTCCATCCGAGGTTGAGGGCGGACTGGTCGACGGCCGCGCGCGCCGCGGCCAGCCCCCCGCGCGCATCGCGCTCGGCCGCGATCGCGTTGTCGAGCTCCTGCTGGCTGATCGCGCGCTGGGCGGCGAGCGGAGTGAAACGCTCGACGTCACGGGAGGCCTTGGAAAGCTGCGCCTCCGCCCGGGCGAGCGTGCCCCGCGCCTGTTCGAGGGCGGCCCGGAACTGGCGGGGGTCGATCTCGAAGAGCGGGTCGTTGCGGTGGACGAACTGCCCCTCCTTGTAGAACTGGCGCAGGACGTAGCCTTCGACCTTGGGCCGGATGTCCGCGTTCACGGACCCGTCGAGGGTGCCGATCCACTCCCCCACCACGGGCACGTCCATCTGGACGACGGGGACGACGAGGACGTCGACGGGACGCGGCGGCGGCGGGTCCTTGCGGGCGCAGGCGGTCGCGAACAGGAGGGCGGCCAGCGCCGGCGCGAGGCGGGAGGAGCTCATCCTACTGCTCGTAGTTCTCGACGACCTTCGGCGGCCGCACGCGCGCCTCCGCGGGATCCCGGCCCGCGGCGCGAAGGGCCTGGCGCTGGCGCAGCAGGTCCCAGCATTGATCCAGCTCGACCTTGATCTCGTGCAACCGAGCGCGGCCACCCTCGTCCAGGCTCCCGTGCTCGTAGAGCCGGTGCTCGTCGGCGACGAGACGCTCGATGCGCCCCCGCACGGACTCGTCCGTCTTGCGCTCGGTCATTGGCTCCTCCCTCTTGCGCCCTGCTCCCGGTGCTCTTCCTCGGGTGCGGCCGGCCGTCCCAGAAGTTAGCTCGCCGGTCGTCCGGGGCGCATCACACGATGGCGTGGTTCTTCGCCTCCCCATCCGGCGGATGAGGCGATACCACGATCGGGTTAGGGGCGACGGGCAGGCTGAAGTGGAAACGGCTCCCGCGGCCGGGCACGGAGTCCACACCGATGGTGCCGCCATGACCCTCGACGATGGCCTTGGCGATGGAGAGACCGAGGCCCGTGCCGGAACGCGCCTTGCGGGCGGCGTGCGAGAAGCGATCGAAGAGGTGGGGGCGGTCTTCGGGTGCGATTCCGGGCCCCGTGTCCTGGACCACGAAACACACGGAGCCATCCGTGCGAGACGCGGCGAGGGTCACCTGCCCACCCGCGGGCGTGAACTTCAACGCGTTGCCGACCAGGTTCGAGAAGACCTGGGCGATCCGGTCGCGGTCGGCCGTGACCCTCGGAAGATCTCCGTCCCGCGACGCCTCCAGCCGGATGCGCTGCGCCGCGGCGAGGGTGCGGTGCGCATCCACCGCCTCGATCACGAGCTCCTGGGCCGGCGTCGGGACGGGGCGGATCCGCAGCTGCCCGGCGTCGGCGCTGGAGAGCTCGAGCACGTCGTGGATGAGCCGCTCCATCCGGTCCGCGGCACGCAGGACCATGCCGAGGCCCTCGCGCTCCTTCGCGTGCTCGGCGCCGTCGGGGAAGGCGTCGAGGAGCCGGAGGAGCGACAGCTTGACGATGTTCAACGGGTTCTTGAGATCGTGGGCCACCACGGCCATGAGCTCGTCGCGGGCGGCCGCGGCACGCTCCGCGGCCCGGTACAGGACCGCGTGGTCGATGGCGGTGGCGGCGCGGCGGCCGACTTCGCAGGCCAGGTCCAGATCTCGGCGGCCGTAGCGGCGGCCCGACTGCGCCGTCACGGCGAACAGGAGAGCGCCGAGCGTCCGCCCTCGCGCGATCAAAGGGACGGCGACACACGACGTCGGAGAGAGCTCGCGCACGGCCGCGAGGTGCGCGGGCTTCCACCAGCCGTCGAGCTGATGGCCCACGTGGGGGACGAGCTGCGGCTCTCCGGTTCGGAGCGCGACCAGGACCGGATGGCCGGGCTCGTAGCCGAGTGTGGCGTGCTCGCGCAGCGCTTCCAGGACCTGGCCCTTTCGAGGGTCCCGGTGGGCGCAGTGCGCCCATCGGATCGTGGAATCGTCCGCGACGAGCACGACCACGCAGTAGTCGGCGACCTCGGGCACGGCCAGCCGCGCCGTGTTGGCCAGTGTCTGCTCGTAGTCCAGCGAAGCGTCGAGGACGGTGCCGGCGTCGGCGAGAAACCGCCAGCGACCGGTCGGACTCGGTCGCCACCGCGTTGGGCTCGACGAGGGGGTGGGCCACAGGCGACGGGGCGCGCCCTGCGGTCGGCGTCCCGCCATCTCCCGAACCGATTCGAGCTCACAGGTCGAAGGCATGTGTTCTCCCGCTCCCGCCGCCAGGGGCTTCATCGCCCCGCCCACTTCGTGCCCCCCGGGACGCGACGAGAAAGATACGCAGCCGTCGCGGCGAGGGCATCACGCGATCGAATGGTTCTCGTGTAACCCGTCGCGCGATGGACCGCGCTACCTCGATCGGGTGAGGGCGGTAGAGAGCAGCGGGCCCCGTTTCGTTCGTGGTGACCGCCTACCCGACCACAGCCTCTATCCGCTCACCGCGTCACTCGATCCTTTTCCACTCCCGCCGTGGCGCGGCCCGAATACCCGCTCCGCCTCGTATTGGTTGTGACGGCGGCACCGTAGCGCGATGTTGTCCGGAGTGGACGGGCCGCCCAGCGCGTAGGCGTCGAGGTGGTGATATTCGAGGAACGCGCGCTCGCCGCAGCGCTGTCCGTCCGCCGCCACGAACCCGCACTGCCCATCCTCCCGCCGCCAGGCCACGCGCCTGGACTCGTTCGGCGTGTGCCGCGAGCGGCTGGTATCCGTCCCGGGACGGATAGGACGCGGCCTCTTCGCCGCGCCGGTCTTTGCGCGCTCGACCTTCTCGAGGAGCAGCGTGACCGCGCGGTCGAAGATCGCCCCCGGATCGCCGTTCGGGATCTCGCGACGGAGGAGGGCCTGGAGCCGCCGCAGCTTGTCGTGCGTGTCCTTGCCGACCGTGAACTGGACGCGATAGCGCTCCGGTGAAGTGGGCTCGATGACGGGTCGTGGGACCGGTCGCGATGTCAGGACGGGTGGCATGACACTCGTGGGCGCGGGCTGGGTCGCTCCGACGGAGCTCGTCGCCGGCAGCACGGCTGGAGTGGTGACCAGTGCGGGCGGAGCCGTCGGAAGCTTCCGGACCGAAGAGGGCACGTCCGGCCGCGGAGCCAGTCGCGCGATCAGCTCCAGGACGTGCTGACGGCTCCGGCCGGACGCCTCGGCCAATACGGCCTCGTGGTTCTCGGGCGTGAGATGCGGTCGCAGCAGCCGTACCGTGGTGAGCGACAACGCGCCGGAAGCCAGCCCGTCGAGGATCATCGGGAATCGGCGACAGGCCCGAGCGGCGTCGATGCGATTGCATGCCGCGTCTTCGGAGAGACGCAGGACCCGCGTGCAATAGCTGAAGAGCGAGCCATGGCCCTTTGCGGCATGAAGAGAAGGCCGGGCATCGAGCGCGGCCAGGTGGGCGACCAGCTCCGCGGACGTCTCGCGCTCCTTGCCGGCGAGCGCCGCGAGGCTGTCGAGAAGGTCGTGATCGGAGAGACCGGACGCGAGAACGAGCATGTTCGTGTTCATTCTGCTGGTGTATCACGGTGTTTTTTGGAGGCCGGACGGCGCACGCGCAGACGTCACGACGACACATCACGCATCGCGCGGTGCCGCGAAGCGTCTTGCGCGCTGGATGCGCTCAGGGTGCCAACGGCGCCGCGCAAACGGCGCCCTGGAGATGAGGACTTGACAAGGCGGACCACACGCTCGGAAATGCGGGTCCAAATGAACGAGCGCAAGAACAAATAGTCGAGGCCGGCCACCCCGGTCGGCTTCACAACTCTTGCCGTCCGTCACCTCGACGAGCCAGCGCGTCGCCGAGGCGCGCTCACCGCCCCGCGGTACGCGCTCCGCCCGTCCCCATCCCTTCCGCGCGGAACCGGACGGCGGCGACGATCGCGAGCACCACGAACAACAGGAGCACCACGCCCTGCGACACGACGAAGGGCGGCTCCGTCTGCTTCGGGGCGAGCGCCCGCAGGGCAGGAATCTTGAGGAACGACTGCACGACTCCCACGAACACGTTCAGGTACAAGGCGAGCGTGGCCGTCACGACGTAGACGTGCCGCCAGGCCCCCCGCATCCCGAACCGGTAGCGCGCCGCGATCGCGACCGCGAGCACGACGAGGGAGATGGCGCCCACGATGTGCGACGGCAGCAGGTGCTCGAACGGAAACCCGTAGCCCGTCACGCTGGTGGCCACGGTCGTGGCCAGGAAGAACGCGGTCCAGCCCTCGAGCCGCTTGGCGGTCACGAGCCCGAACAGGACCACCAATCCCGAAGCGATCCCGACCAGGCTGATCAGCACGTGCACCAGCGTGTAGGTGGCGAGGGACATCCCGAACACCGTCTCCGGCGAGCTCATGGCACTCTCCTTTCTCCAGCGATTGGAAGCGCGGCCCCGGCGACCCGGGGCAAGCGCGCCTAGTCCGCGCGCACCAGCGGCACGTCCACGACGTGTTCGGAGACGAACCAGACCTGCTTCTCGTTCGTGCGGATGACGTCCGACACGAGCAGGTCGTTCGTCCCGTCGTCCCCCGCCTCCGCGGCCTGGCGCGCCATCGTGCGCGCCTCCTTCAGCACGATCTCGTGCGCGTGCAGGAGGCGCGAGATCTGGACCGGCACTTCCTCGCGCCCGCGGGGTGGACGGGGCACGATCGTCGTCTCCGCCACGTCGGCGGCCATGGCCAGGCTGACCCCGCCCAGCGCCTGGATGCGCTCGGCCAGGGCGTCCACCAATTGGTTCTGCTCCTCGTAGTGCTTGTCGAAGAGCAGGTGGAGCGGGTAGAAGGTCGGTCCCGCCAGCTGCCAGTGGTGCTTCTTGTACAGGTCGCGCAGGGTGCTGGTGTCGGCCAGGAGCTGGTTCAGATTGGCGACGCTCTGCCGGGCCGCGTTCTCGGACAGCGCGAGGGGCCGCCGGATCATCTGGCCGAAGGCCTGGATCTCGTGGGCCTGCTGGTGGTCGATGGGCCGCGCGCGGTCGAGGGCGCGGGCGCTCCTTGCCTTGCTCATGTCGAACCTCCGTGGTAACGCAGCGACCCACGGAAGTTACTTCGGCGGCCGGACCGCCGGCATCACGACAAGGCGTGGTTCTCGTGTAACGCTACCGGCGTATGCTCCGATACCCCGGTCGAGGTATGGAGCCACGGACATGACACCGCATCGACGCCTCGCCCCGCTTGCCCTCCTTTCGATCCTGGCGATTGCCGGCTGCGCCAAGAGTACCGTCAACCCGCCGGCGCCGATCGTGCTCCTCGACATCCTGCCCGCCCGGAACCGGGAATACACCGAGTGGGTGCAAAAGGCTCTGGATCGGTTCACCCAGGAGACGGGAATCGTCGTGAAGCGGCTCCCCGCTCCCGCGTCGCCGGACGAGCAGTTCGTCTTGACGCGCGAGCTGCTCGAAGGTGCAGCGACGACGCCGGACGTCTACATCATCGACGCCATATGGCCGGGGATGCTGGTCGAGCACTTGCTCGACCTCCGGCCGCGGCTGGGCGCGGAAGCGGACGGGCTCTTCCCCGCCCTCGTCGCCAACAACGTGGTCCAGGGCCGGCTCCTCGCGATGCCGTACCACGCCAACGTCGGAATCCTGTTCTTCCGCACCGACCTCCTGCGCGAGTACGGCTACGCGAGCCCCCCGCGCACATGGCCGGAGCTCGAGGCCATGGCCGCGGCCATCCAGAAGGGCGAGCGGGCCAAGGGCCACGAGGACTTCTGGGGCTACGTGTGGCAAGGCGCGCCGTACGAAGGACTCACGTGCAATGCCCTCGAATGGCAGGCCTCGTCCGGAGGCGGGCGGATCGTCGAGGACGACGGGACCATCTCCGTCAACAACCCGCGGGCGATCGCGGCCTGGAGCCGGGCCGCCGCTTGGATCGGCGCGATCTCGCCCCCCGAGGTCGCCGGTTACCGGGAAGGGGAGGCCCAGGACGCCTTTCGCGCCGGCCACGCCGCGTTCATGCGGGCCTGGCCCTCCAACTACAGTCCCAATCAGGACGCCGGATCGCCCGTCCGCGGCCGGTTCGACATCACGTTCGTGCCCGGCGGTGCCAAGGGACACGCCATGGTCCTCGGCGAAAATGCGCTCGCGGTCTCGCGATATTCGCGGCACACGGATGAAGCCATCGCGCTCGTGAAGTACCTCTCGCGGCGCGACGTCCAGCTCGGGCGCGCCCGCCTGACCTCGCTCCCGCCGACGATTCCCGATCTCTACGACGATCCCGAAGTCGTGGCCGCCAATCCCTACTACACGCCGCTCAAGAAGGTCTTCCTGGGCGGGGCGCTTTCCCGGCCTTCATCGGTGACCGGCCACAAGTACACCCAGGTCTCCCGCGCGTATTTCCGCGCCGTGCATTCCGTCCTCACGCGGCAGCAGCCGCCCGCGGCGGCGGCGGCGGCGCTGGAGCGCGAGATCGTATGGATCACGGGGTTCCCGGCCGCGCCCGCCGCGGCGCGCTGAGGGCTACTCGTCTCGCGCGGCTCCCCGCAGCGGAGGGATCGTGATCTCGCGGCGGCCGAAGAGGGCGGCGTCGACGGAGATCGCGCCCGGCCCGAGGAACGCGATGGCCATGGCGACGATGGCCGGAAGGACGGCGTTCCCGCCCAGGCCGAGACGGTGCGCGAGGGGCGAAGGAAGCCAGCCCAGCGCGATCCCCGCGATGTCCAGCGCGGCCAGGGCGCCGGCCACGGGCGTCATGAGGCCTATCAAGAGGAGGCTGCCGCTGAGCCCCGCCACCGCGCAGACCGCCCACGTGCCCCAGGTCGCAGGGCCGTCGAGACCGAAACACCCCGCCCCCTGGACGATGAGCACGACGGCCGCGTTCGCGCGCAGCAAGAGGAGGCCGAGCCCTGGCCACCCGTCCGGAAACGTCGAAAAAAGCCTCTGCACTCGGGGCGAGGCTACAGGGTTCAGCGCCCGGCGGAATCCCTAGAACGGGGTATTTGGCGGGCCCACCTTTCGCGCCAGTGATCTCAGCCACACGAGCAGCCCGCGCGCGGGGGCGGCGGGGAACGCAACGTGCCCCGGCACGGACAGCTCCACCTCCGTGCCCGCCCCCGGGCGGCTCCAGACCCGCAGCCGGCCGCCGATCCTCTCCGCGCGTTCGCGCATCCCGGAGAGTCCCCAGTGCCCATCGCGGCCCGCGCGGAGCACCTCGGCGTCGATGCCTCTTCCGTCGTCGCGAACGAGGACCCGGAGGCGGTGCGCCTCGCGTTCGACGCCGACCTCGATGCGCGTCGCCCCCGAGTGCCGGAAGGCGTTGATCAGCGCCTCGCGCCCGATGCGGTAGACCTCGTCGTGGATCATCGGGTTCAGGCGCTGGGCGTGGCCCTTGCCGACGATCCTCAGATCGATCTGCTCCTGGATCCCCAGCTCGTCGCGGATGCTCGAAAGAGCCTGCTCGAGGTCGTCGACGCTGCTCTCCTGGGAGCGGAGCCCGCGCACGGCGTTCCGGCCCTCCTGGATGACACGCGTGATCAGGTCGATCACCCCGCTGAGGCTCGCGCGTTCCGGCGAGCCCTCCGGCATCCGGTCCACCGCGAGATGGAGCTGCATGGAGGCGCTCAAGAATCCCTGCAGCAGCGTGTCGTGCAGCTCCTGGGCGATGCGCGTGCGCTCGGAGAGGCGCTCCTCGAACCGCAGGTTGAGCTGCGCGGTCAGGCGGTGAAGGCGCATGCGGTAGAGGGCGAGCACGGCCAGGGCGAAGGTGAGCGCGCTGGTGACGAGGAACCACCGCGTCTGCCAGACCTTGGGCTCGATGTCGAACCCGACGGCCGCTTCCGCGCCGTTCCAGAGGCCCTCGCTGTTCGAGGCCATGACCCGGAACCGGTAGGCACCGGGCGAAAGGTTCGTGTAGACGGCCTCCCGCGTGGAGACGGGCGCGCTCCACCCGCGGTCGTACCCGTCGAGCCAGTAGCGGAACCGGATCTCGTCCGGCGCGTCCAGGCTCACCCCCGAGTAGCTGAAGGTGACCCGGCGGGGGGCGGGCGGGATGCGGCGCGCGCCCTCGAGATCGAGCGGGTTGCCGTCCGCGGTCATGGCCTCGATGCGCGCGACCAGGGGCGCGGCACTGCTGGTGGCGCGCCCGGGGTCCACGACGGACAGGCCGCGGCTCATGGAGAACCAGATGCGTCCCAGTAGGTCGGCCACCACCGATCGGTGCCGGCGCGTGGCTTCCGTGCTGAAGAGGCCGTCCGCCACGCGGTATTCGACGAGTGGCGCCGGACCGCCGGCACCCAGGAGCTCGTCTCGCCGCGCCCTCAGCACGCGCTTCGAGGTCGCGATCCACAGCCAGCCCTGGCGGTCCTCCGCGAGGCCGAGGATCCCTTCGTGCGGCGGCAGGCCCTCGGACACCCGCAAGCCGTCGGGACCCAGCCGCGCGAGCCCTTCCCCGGTCCCGATCCAGAGGAGGCCTCCGGAGTCCTCGAGCAGGCAGTTCACCTCGTCCGACGGGAGTCCATTGCGGCTCGTGAAGTACCGCCACGTGCCGCCGCCCGACAGGGCGGCCAGGCCATTCGGCGTCGCGAACCATGTCGTCCCATCGGCCGTGTCCTCGATCGAGAAGACGCTGCCGGGCACGAGGCCGCTCTTGGAGTCGAAGGTCGTGAAACGCCCGTCGCGAAGACGGCTGGCCCCGCTGCCCAGGGTTCCCGCCCAGACGGTTCCGTCGCGGCTCTCGTGGACCGCGTAGACGGTGTCGTCGACGAGGCCCGCCGCCTTGCGATACGTCCGGGCCCGCAGGGACGTGCCTTCGAATTGCAGACGGGTCAGGCCCCCGCCCTTGCGTCCGATCCAGAGGCCACCTTTGCTCCCGGCCAGCGAATAAACGACGTCGGACGCCAGCCCATCCGCCGTGACGGAACCGACCTGGCCATTGCGCAGCCAGAAGAGGCCCCCGCTCATGGGCGCGAACCAGGTGCGCCCTTCCAGGTCGACGTGAATCGGCCCGCCGCTCTCCGAGGGCAGGCCTTCCGAGCGCCCGTACGTCGTGAAGCCCGTGTCGCGCAGCCGCTCGAGCCCGCGCGGCGTGCCGACCCACAGGCTTCCCTCCCGGTCCTCGAACAGGGCCGTCACCGGCAGGGGGCGCCCTTCCTCGCCCGTCTCCAGCGCGGAGACGCCTCGCGCGTTCACGCGCAACAGGCCGGCGCGGGTGCCGATCCAGACGTTGGAGTCGCGATCGCCGGCCATGGTGGTGGCCACCACGCGCTCGAGCGGCGGGCTCAGCCCTCTCGAGGTGATCTCGGTCCCGTTCCAGCGCACGACGCCGCGGCTCGTCCCCACCCACACGTCGCGCGCGCCCACCGGTAGCACGGCGGTGACCGTCCGATCGGGAAGTCCTTTCGTCACCGGAGTCACCCGCCCCGACACGACCTGGAAGAGCCCCTCGCCCTGCGTGCCGAGCCAGAGCGCGCCGTCCGCGGCATCGCCCATCGAGGTCACGGGCGTGCGCGCGGGCAGGGCGGCGCGCGGAGCAACGGTCTCCAGGCGCTGGCCGTTCCATCGCAGCGGGCCGTTCACGATGCCCGCGAACACCATCGAGCCGTCGCGCATCCGCGTCATCGCGGTGACGGCGTCTTCCATGGTCTCGATGCCCAGCACGGTCTCGAACCGTCCGTCGCGGTACCGGAGGACGCCGGCTCCGCCCGTGCGCACCCAAAGGTCGCCGCGGGTATCCGCCGAGATTCCGAGCACGCGGGCGACGGAGACGGACGTGACATCGGGCTCCGGAAAGCGGCGGAACGTCGAGCCGTCGAAACGCAGCAGTCCCCTGTCCGTCCCGAGCCACAGGTACCCGTCCGCGGTCTGGCTGATGGCCTGGACGGTGCCGCCCGGAAATCCGCGGTCGGTGCCCCACCGCTCCCGCCCGTACTGCGACATCGCGCGGTCCGGGTCCATGGCGTACGCGGACGTGGCCAGGCAGGTGAACGCGACCGCCGCCCACTTCACGGGAGGTATTCGAATTTCTCGACGACGACCTCGGTCGGGCGCTCCAGCGCCTTCTCGCTGCGCCGGAACACGTAGAGGTTCATGCGGACCATCTCGTTGCCCGGAGACGGGACACCGGAGGTGAAGGTGTGCTCGGTCACGGGCTTGCCCTTCGCTTCGCCGCTGCCGCGCACGGTGGTGGCGGTAAGGCGGCCGGGCTCCCAGCGCAGGGTGTGGGTCAGCACACCCGCGGGCACCGCGAACGGCCAGACGTTGCCGCCGACGTAATACGGCTGGACGACGTATTGCGCGTTCTTCGCGGCCGGGTTGCCCCAACGGCTGATCTCGATGTCCATCTCGCGATGGTTCTCGCTCGCCGCCGGCCCGTCCCAGGTGAACAGGGTGAGGACTGCGGCGGGCTCGAGGTGGGAGACGTCCCGTACCACGAACCGGTACGACCCGTACCCGAGGTGGCTCGTGAGGCGCACCTCCGCGCACGTCCAGCCCGGCGCCTGGCCGCCGATGCGCAGATGCATCGCCCCGCTCTCGTCCGTCCAGACGTTGGCGGGATCGTAGTCGTTGTGGCCGCCCCGATCACTGGAGGCCGCGCGGGCGATCCACTCGTAGCCGCTGAACTGGACCGTGTGATGCACGGAGCGCGCGGTGGGATCGCCGGGCACGACCGTGATGGCCACGACGCCTTCGCCCGCCTTGGGCAGCGTCTCCGTGGAGAGCGGAGGCTGGTACGCGGCGTCGACGAGCAGGGCCGCGTACTCCAGTCCGAGATGGGTGGAATTCGTCCAGGTCGAGTCGGCGCGGATGGAGGTGAACGGCGTCTTCAATCCCGGCTGGACCCACCAGACGCCGCTCTTCGAGAACAGCACGACGCGCTGCCCGGGTTTCGCGCCGGTCACGCGACCTTCGATGGTGTCGAGGGTGTCGGGGCCGCCCTTGTCCGCGGGCGGGACCTTCGTGATCTGGACCGAGGGTCCCTTGCCGCCCGGTCCACGGTTGCAGCCGGCCAGGAGGAGACCGGGCAGGACCAGCAGGAGCACGGCCCTCACCGGGCACGCCCTCCATCCGAACGCACGCGTTGTCGACAAAGCCGTCGTGACCGAAGATCCGACAGGTACACTACGACGTTCGCGCGCGCGTTTCAAAACGACCGGCGGCCCGGCGGGCGAGGCCGTCACACCGCCGTCACACGGATCGCACGCCGCCGCTCCGGGTGACCGCCCGATCACGAAGAGCGCGGAGGACGATGAGCTCGAAGCCGAGAAACGACAGCCGCCGCGGCCAGCCGGGTGACCCCTGCACCCTCGTCCTCTTCGGCGCCTCCGGAGACCTGGCCAAGCGCAAGCTGTTCCCTGCCCTTCTGAACCTGAAGCGGAGCCAGCTCCTCCCGAACGAGTTCGCCGTGCTGGGCCTCGCCACCTCCGAGATGACGAGCGAAGCCTTCCGCGCCCGCATCGCGCCCGAGCTGGAGGACTCCTCCCACGGACAGGTGGACGCCGGTTCCGTCCAATGGCTCCTCGAGCGGACTCACTACCTGGCCGGCGACTTCAGGTCCACCGATCTCACCGCCCGCTTGGAGACGGGACTCCGCGAGATCGAAACCCGACACCACACGCGTGGGAACGCCGTCTTCTACCTGGCCACTCCGCCGGACTTCTTCGGGGACATCGTGGAGTCGCTGGGCGCGGCCGGGCTCACCAAGGAGAAGGACGGCGCCTTTCGCCGCGTCATCATCGAGAAGCCGTTCGGGAACAGCTACGACTCCGCCCGCGAGCTCAACGCCCGCCTGCGGCGGATCCTCGAGGAGCAGCAGATCTATCGCATCGATCACTACCTCGGGAAGGAGACCGTCCAGAACCTCCTCGTCTTCCGCTTCGCCAACGGCATCTTCGAGCCCGTCTGGAACCGCCGCTACATCGACAACGTGCAGATCACGGTGGCGGAGACGGTGGGGGTCGAGCAGCGCGGCCGCTATTACGACAAGGCGGGCGCGCTCCGGGACATGGTCCCGAACCACCTCTTCCAGCTCCTGGCCCTGACCGCCATGGAGCCGCCGTCCTCGTTCGAGGCGGAGGCCGTGCGCGACGAGAAGATCAAGGTACTGCGGGCCATCCAGCCCATGAATCCCGAGGAGGTGCTGACGCGTACGGTGCGCGGTCAATATGGCGCCAGCGACGATCCGGCCCATCCCTCGCTCGCCTATCGCGCGGAGAACCGCGTGGAGCCGCGGTCGAGCACGGAGACCTACGTCGCGCTGAAGCTGTTCGTGGACAACTGGCGCTGGGCCGACGTGCCGTTCTACCTGCGCACGGGAAAGCGGCTGGCCCTCGCCCACACCGACGTGACCATCACCTTCAGCCGCCCGCCCCATCGCCTCTTCGAAGGCACGCAGGTCGCGGACTTCACGCCCAATGTGCTCGTCCTCCATCTCCAGCCCGACGAGGGGATCTCGCTCAGCTTCCAGGCCAAGGTGCCCGGGCCCGTGGTCAAGACGGGGACCGTGCGCATGGACTTCAACTACGCCGACCACTTCGGCCGTACGCCCAGCACCGGGTACGAGACCCTGCTCTACGACTGCATCTGCGGCGATCCGACCCTCTTCCAGCGCGCGGACAGCGTCGAGGACGGATGGAGCGTGGTGGAGCCGATCCTCGACGTGTGGAGAGCGCTCCCCGCGCGCGCGTTCCCCAACTACGAGGCGGGCACGTGGGGACCGAAAGAAGCGGACGAGCTCCTGACCCGGGACGGCCGGGTGTGGCTGACCAGACCGGAGCGCTGATCGCGACGGAGCGGCGAAGCGGGCCACGCTCACGCGAGCGGAGGGCGGCGGTCAGTCGCGGGCGGCGATGACGCCCGAGATCACGATGTCCAGCGGCACGCCCTGCCGCTCGCGGAAGCCTTCCAGCCCGGCGGCGAAGACTTCCCTCAGGAAGCGCAGCCCCTTCTCGGGGACGTGCTCGAGCCCGGGATGGGTCGCGTACCCCGACGCCTCGAGCCAGGCGATGCCGTCGTGCCCGCTCGCGAACCAGAGCCGCACCGTCTCGGACCAGGCCTCGCGACGCCGCAGCCCGCCCTGCTCCAGCAGCGCCGCCACCTGCTCGGGACCGTCCGGTACGGTGATGAAGCGCGTCGTGCCGAAGGTCTGCCGCAGGCTGCGGTAGAGGGCCCAGGCGCGGCCCACGTCCTTGCCGAAGTGCTGCATGAGCTTCCACACCGTGCGCGGCGAGTCGCGGAGGTCTTCGTAGGCCCGGAAGGCCTGCGGGATCGAGCCCGACGTCGCGTTCACGATCCCGACACGGCCGCCCGGCCGCAGCAGGGGCCCGATGCGAGGCAACATCGACCGCCAGTCCACATAGGCCAGGGCGAAGCGGCAGGAGATGACGTCGAAGCTCTGCGGCGCGGTGTCGTCCACGAAGTGTTCGGCCTGGGCGTGCACGAGGCGGAGTGCGATCCCTGCCGCGACCAGGCGGCGCTCGGCCGCGGCCAGCATGTTCTCCGAGTAGTCCACCGCGACCACATCCCCCGGCCGCGACTGGCGCGCCATCTCCAGCGTGATGACGCCCGTGCCGCAGGCGATGTCGGCCAGCCGGTCGCCGGCGGACAGATGCAGCCCCGCGGTGAGCCGGGCCTGGGGCGCGTCCATGTGACGGCTCCAGAGGCGGTCGTAGTCGGATGCGACCTCGTCGTACCGCGACTGCGCGTAGTCGGGTGAGCTCGTTTTCATGGCGGTGGAATCAAGGATAGGCCGTCGGGCGGCCGATCATCGTCGAGAGCCGACGTATTGGCAAGAACAACTTCCGCGTCAGACGAGCCGGCCGGCCGTTTGTGGGACGGGGCCGTCCCACGTTCGAACGCGCTCGGACCGGCCCGACCCCGCCCGGGCCACTCAAGCCGCGCCTGTTTCGGAAGATACGGGCACGCCACGAGATGGCACGCCTCGTGAAATGTGATGCGCCCGATATGAGATCGCTCCTCTCCGACCTCCGCTATGCCGTCCGGGTCCTCGTCCGGACGCCCGCCTTTGCGCTCCCCGTCGTGGTCGTGCTCGCGCTGGGGATCGGCGCCAACACGGCGATCTTCAGCATCCTGAACGCGGTCCTGCTGCGCCCGCTGCCCTTCCAGGGCCAGGAGCGGATCGCGCGGCTCTTCCACGTGCCGCCCGCGGCCACGTTCCCGGGCATCAAGCGCTTCTCGCTCTCGCCCGCGAACTTCTACGACTGGCAGCGTGACGCGCGCTCGTTCGAGAGCATGGCTCTCTATCGCGGCCGCGGCTTCACCCTCACCGGCAGCGGCACGCCGCGGACCATCCTCGCGGCCGGGGTGGGTCCGGGGTTCTTCGACATCCTGGGCGCGCGCCCGGCGCAAGGGCGCGTGTTCCGTGCCGACGAAGACGTTCCGGCCTCGCGCGTCGTGATCGTCAGCGACAGCTTCTGGAAGACGCACCTCGGCGCCGCGCCGGACGCTCTCGGGCGCACGCTCAAGCTCAACGACGAGGCCTACACGATCGTCGGCGTCATGCCGCCGGAGTTCACCCTGGCCTCCTGGTTCGCGACCGCGCGCGAGATCTGGGTGCCGCTCGCCCTCACCGACGCCCAGCGCATCGTCCGCGAGAACCACAACCAGCAGGCGGTGGCGCGGCTCCGTCCGGGCGTCGACATCGCCCAGGCCCAGTCGGAGCTCACGCTCATCTCGAAACGGCTCGAGCAGGAGCACCCGCAGGAGAACGCGGGCTGGGGCGCCACGGTGGTCCCGCTGCGGGAGGCGATCGTCGGCGACATCCGGACGACGCTGGTCCTCCTGCTGGGCGCGGTCGGCCTCGTCCTGCTCATCGCCTGCGCGAACGTGGGCAACCTCCTGTTCACGCGCGCCCTCGCCCGCCGCAAGGAGATCGCGATCCGGGCGGCCCTCGGAGCCGGCCGCGCGCGCGTTTTCCAGCAGCTCGTGGTGGAGGCGCTCGTGCTCGCGGTGGCGGGAGGGGCCGCCGGCCTGCTGCTCGCGCATCTCGGCCTCGACGCGGGCGCCTCGCTGCTGGCCGGCCAGGTCCCGCGCGCGGACGAGATCTCGATCGATGCCCGGGTGACGGTCTTCGCGCTGGCGGCGTCGATATTGACCGGCCTCCTGGCCGGAGTCCTGCCCGCCTTCCGCGCCGGGCGTACGGACCTCACGGCTTCCCTCAAGGAAGGGGGGCGCGGCGACGGTGCCATCGGCATCCGCACGCGACGGGCTCTCGTCGTGTGCGAAGTCGCCCTCTCCGTGGTCCTCCTCGTGGGGGCCGCGGTGATGCTGCGCAGCCTGCGCGCCCTCCAGACCGTCGATACCGGGTTCGACGGCCGCGGCGTCCTCACGATGACCGTCTCGCTCCCCGTCACGCGCTATGAGACACCGGCGCAGCGCACCGCCTTCTTCGACGGCGCCCTCGCGCGCCTGCGCGTCCTGCCCGGAGTCACGGCCGCCGGTGCCATCGACGACCTCCCGCTGTCCGGGGGATCGGTACAGCCGATCGTGGTCGAGGGTCGACCCGAGCTGCTGCCGCGCGAGCAGCCCACGGTCCAGGTCCGAGCGATGACGCCGGGCTACTTGAAGGCGATGGGCATCCCGATCCTGCGCGGTCGCGACGTCGCCGACGGCGACATCGACGTGATGCTGGTCAGCCTTAACGCGGCCCGGCTGCTGTGGGGGGACGCGGATCCCATCGGACAGCGCGTGACCCTGCCCCTCCAGTCGAGGACGCGGACGCGCACGATCGTGGGCATCGTCGGGGACGTCAAGCAGGACAGCCTGACCGAGGCGGCACTGCCCAGCGTCTACAACTACACGCGGGAACGGGATCAGGCCGGCCTCTCCCTCGTGATCCGCGCGTCGGTGCCTCCCTCCTCGATCGCGTCGTCGGCGGTCGGAGTGATCCGCACGCTCGATCCCGAGCAGCCCGTCGCGAACGTGCGCACGATGATCGAGGTCCGCGACGAGCAATTGACGTCGCCACGGCTCACCGCGGTGCTGTTCGGCTTCTTCGCGGCCGTCGCGCTCACCCTGGCCACGGTTGGCATCTACAGCGTCCTCGCCTACATCGTGAAGGGGCGCAGCCGCGAGATCGGGATCCGGTCCGCGTTGGGCGCGCAGACAGCCGACGTGCTGCGGCTGGTGGTGCGGGAAGGCATGAGCCCGGCCGTCATCGGCATCGTCGCGGGCGTGATCGCGGCGCGCGTCGCCGCCCTGAGCCTCGAGCGGCTGGTCTTCGGGGTGAGCGCGTCGGATCCGCTCACCCTGGGCGGGGTGGCCCTCACGCTGGGCCTGGTCGCGCTCCTGGCCAGCCTGGTCCCGGCCTATCGCGCTTCACGCCTGGATCCCGCGACCGTGCTTCGCGACTGACGCGGCCGCGAGATCGCCGGCGTCAGTTCGGCTTCGGCACCGGTTCGCTCAGCGTGACCTCGACGTTGGCGGTCGCGCCTTCCGCTACCGAAACCGTGGTCTTGCCCTTGTAGGCCGGGCTCCAGACCTCGATCTCGAGCGCGCCCGCGGGCGCGGACAACTCGGCGATCCCCGCCGAGTCGGAAGGCGCGCGCGGCCCCATCCAGGAAACGCTGATGGGAGCCCCACCCAGCTTGGTCACGTTCGGCCACGCCTTGGCGATCGGCGCGCCGTCCGGCCCTTTGACGAGGAGGCGAATCCTCGCCGCCGGACGCAAGGTCATGGTGACGTCCGGCCCGCCCGGAGCCACGCGCGTGCGCACGGCGTAGCCGGCGAGCTCCGTGCCCGCGCAGAGGTTGAAGGGTCTCGCGGGCAGTCCGGCCATGCGGAAGGTGCCGTCCGCCAGGGTCTGCGCCCCTTTACCCTCCAGCTCGTCCGTGGACGATCGAGCGCTGACGTTGAGGCTCGGTACCCCCTGGCCACTCGTATCGACGACGCGGCCCTTGATCTCGAGGCCCTTCTCGAGCTCCAGCCGCGCATCCGACAACCCGCTCGCCGGCACGGTCACCGGGACGTTGGTGCTTGCGTATCCGTCGGATCCCGCGGATAGCATGTAGTCGCCGGGATTGGCGTCGAACTGGAACCGGCCGTCGGCGCCCGTCCGGGCTGATCCTCCTCCCCCGGGATCGGCCTTTTCCTTGTTCTTGGGAATCGCCCGAACGGAGGCCTGGGCCACGGGCTGATCCGTCTCCTTGTCGATCACGACGCCGGTCACCGGCACGCCCGAGAACGTGAGCTCGACGTTGTGCGTCTCGACGTCGGGGATCTGGACCTCGCGAGACGGATAACTCACGCGCCCGTCCACGCTTTCCGTGTTGACCCAATATTTGCCCGGTGTGTCCACGATGAGCGCGAACGTGCCCTCTTCGCCCGTCGTCCCCGTATGCCGCTGCGGGCCCGTCGGGGCGGCGGCCACGGAGTCGAACCCGGCGCTCATGGACATGCTCATGCCTCCCTCCCCCATGAAGCGGAGGCGCAAGCCGGACAACGGCGTCCCCGACTTCGTGACATGGCCGTTCACGAGGATCTCGCGGCTCAGGAACTCGACGGAGGTCGTCTCCCCTTCGCGGACCTCGACCTGCTTCGACATCATGCTCATCATCCGGCCCGGCCCCACGGGCGCCATCAGGTTCACGTAGGTCTGGCCCGGCGCAATGTGTTCGGCGGTGAAGGTGCCGTCGCCGCGCGTGACGGGGTTGGGACGCATGCCTCCGCTCCGCGCGCGGCTCGAGGAATAAACGCCGACCTCGAGCCCCGCCAGCGGCGTCCCGTCGCGCTTGCGCGCCACGCCTTCGATGCGGCCGCCCTGCGTCATGATCAGGCGCGCTTCCACCGGACCCTTCCCCGCCACCACGTCCACCAGCGCATCGCCGGGGGCGTAGTCGGGATGGGTGGCCACGATCTGCCGCCGGCCTTCGGGCACGCCCTTGATCTCGAAAGAGCCCGAGGGCTCGCTGAGAGCCTGGAGGGTGTCCCGCCACTCCATCATTTCCTGCGTCGCCCCGTAGGCCTTGACCGTCGCCCCGATCACCGGGTCGCCCGACGCCTCGACCACCATCCCGCGGACGACGCCGCCTCGGGGCACGCGGATGGTGCCGGCGTCGCCCGTCCGGCCGGCGACGACGCGAATGGCGGGGACCGTCGCCGGGGCACGGTCGGGGACGAAGACCTGCAGGACGTAGGTGTCTTCGGCCAGGTCCTCGAGCAGGAACCGGCCATCCGCGCTGCCGACGGACTTCTCGACGCGGCCTTCCCAGGGCTTCCCCTTGGACGAGTTTCCCGCGATTCGGTAGGCGTCGATGGGCCGGCCGTCCTCTTCGACCACGAGGCCCGCGATGGAGCCGCCGGGAGTCAGGATCACGTCCACCGGCTCCTCCCCGGGCATCATCGTCTTGTCGTTCACGGACGCGAAGCCCGTGGCCCGGACGTTGATCTGGGTCGGGCCGGGCAGGACGCCGGCCAGCACGAACGAGCCGTCCGACCCCGAGCGCGTGTCCACGCTGACGCCGCCCCGAAACATGTCGAACCCGCCCGTGGCGATCTCGGCATCGGCGATGGGGCCTCCGGCGCTCGACCGCACGCGCCCGCGGATGGCCAGCCCCTGCTCGAGCGTGATGTCGCCGAGATCGACCGCCGCACCACCGGGCACGTCGACCTCGACGCGGCGGCCCGCGAAGCGCGGAGCGAGGACGCCCAGCGTGTAGCTGCCTGGAGGGAACCGCTCGATGCGGAACCGGCCGTCGGCGCCGGCGTCGGTGCGCAGCAGCTCGATCAGCGCCGGCGCCATCGGCTGGCCCGCGAGCTCCTGGGCCGCCACCCGCCCGGCCAGCGGCCGTTCTTCCGAATCCACCAGCCGCCCCGTAACCGTCCCGCCCACCGTGAGGGCGATCGACAGGTCCGCGCGTCCTTCGACGTCGGCGGCGACGCCCATGACGATGCCGGGCGCGAAGTCCGCGTGGCGGGCCACGATCGAATAGGTTCCCGGATCGAGGCCGCCGAGCTCGAACCGTCCTTCGGCGTCGGTCGCTTCGACGGGACTGGTCCACCAGAACTGCGGCTCCTTCCCGGCCCGCACGAGCGCGCCCCGTACGGGAAGGCCCTTCGGATCGATCACGCGCCCGGCCAGCCAGCCGCCCGGTCTCGCCATCAGGTTGACGGTGGCGCCCGGACGGACGTCGGACTGGTACGCGGAGCCGTAGCCGCGCGCGATGGCGCGCAGCGAATGAAGGCCGGGGCCGATGCCTTCGATGCGGAAGGCGCCGCGCGCGTCCGTCCTGGTCTCGATCGATTGCGTGCCCGCGTCCCAGCCGGACGTCGCCACGCCGAAAGACGGCGAAGCCACGACCGTGGCTTGCGCGAGAGGCTCCCCCGCCGAGTCGCGCACGAGGCCCTGAATGGTCTGCCCGCGGTCCAGGGCCACCGCCAGCGGCGATCCGGGCTGGACCTTCTCGAAGGAGCGCGCGGCGAGGCCCTTGGCGGAAACGCGCACGTACACCGGGCCGGCCGTCTTGAGGTCGGCGCGGAAGCGGCCGTCCGCGTCCGTCTTCGTCATCGCCGCCAGCTCGCGGCCGGGCGCGCCCAGCGACCTATAAATGATGACCGCGCCCTCGACGGGCTTGCCGTCGGGACCGCGCACGGAGCCGGACAGCACCGGAGCCGGCGCGGGCTTCGGCATGGGCCGGGCCGCGGCCGGACTGGGGCGAGGACTGGCGGCCACCGGCTTGCCTGGCGCTGGAGTCGGTTGGGCCTGCACAGCGGCGAGACCGAAGCCGACGCTCGTGAGGGTGGATCCAAGGACCAGGGACCCCAGCACAGTTCTCATGCGGCAGGCTCCTCGCCGCTACTCTAGTACCGGTCCCCGCCCTGGTGGGTATTTCCTGATCAGGAAGTGAGAGCGACCGGCCGCGGCTAGAACTTGAAGACGACCGATGCCAGGAGTGCCGTGTCCGTCTTCTCGATGGTGGCATCGGCGGGCTTGTTCTTCACGTCCACGAGGCCGGCCACCTTCAGCTCGAGGCGGCTGTTGATCGAGCTCGCGATCCCCGCTTCCAGGTGATAGAAGGCGTCCGCGAAGTCGTCGAGCTTCCAGAGCGCGGTCGCGCCCTGGGTCAGCTTCGAGTTGGTGGAGATCTGCCAGGTGAAGGCCTGCCCGGCGTGCAGCGCGCCGTCCGTCGT